>Ga0075432_10000494_pt1 | contig 11799 bp, 12 predicted proteins | sample RhiMethybrSRZTD1_FD_72781 | JGI IMG/M metagenome (GOLD analysis project Ga0075432, IMG submission 72781) | Populus rhizosphere microbial communities from Tennessee, USA - Rhizosphere MetaG P. TD hybrid SRZTD1 | ecosystem: Host-associated > Plants > Roots > Rhizosphere > Soil | place: USA... | reverse complement strand
CAGATCGTCCATCATGGTGGTCTTGAAGAGATACTTCAGGCCCGACTGAGCGGAGAGCCGGGCGATGGACATGGTCATGGGCTTTGGGTTTCGGGGTTCCGTTTGGTGGCCGTCCAGCCTCGGCGGCGGAAGAGTGCCTTGGTGCTGCTGTGGAGCTCGACTCCGGTGGCCTGAGTCAGGGCCAGCAGCTTGCCGGCGAGGTGGACCAGATCATGAGCATCTGTCTGCTGACTAGATTGAAGGCGCGCGACGTCGGCACGAAGGTTCCGGATGACTTCGCGCTGCTCGTTGTTCTCGGCTTCGAGTCGGTCGTTGTCTACAGCTTGGGATCGGAGTTGGTTGCGGAGGCGATCCTGGCGTTGTCGGCTGCCAGCCAGATCAGCAGCTAGCCTTTCCAACGCCTTGCGGTGGGTTTCCCTTGGGCCAAACTCCGTATCGGAACCACGGCGTCGAACAGGGGGAGCGGGAGGCGGGCCCGCTACGGCAACGGCGTGCCGCCGTCGTCGATCGCGTTGTCTGTTGGCGCTGCGCGTGGAACAGAAGCGCTGAGATGAGCGCGACGGCGCGAAGCTCTCGCCACATTCCCCGCAAATGTTCCCGCTCACGTTGGTTCATCTTTGAGAGCTCTGGTTACGACATGACTTGCCGTGAGTCCGCGCTCACGGTGAGTGCCTTGGATGCCAGAGGTGTAAAAGCTGGGGAAGTTCCTTCCGCGTGCCGAGGGATGAGAATTGTTGTGCCGCTTGGCGACGTCTACTCACATTGGTGCGGGTGAGCCCGTAGAAGTGTATGGCGCGGGGTTCTTGGGTGTTCCTGATTGTTGCCGTAGAGCACGTGGGTCTGTGTCCTGGTCAGAGGATCCTCCAAGCGGCGCCAACATTGGTTCTCGTTTGAAGGGATCGGTGATTGTGATGGACGTGATGTTCGAGCGCGTGGCCGGGTTGGACATAGGCAAGAAGTCGGTGACGGTGTGCGTTCGTACGCCCGGGCCGGGTGATAGTCGTCGCGGCGAGACGCGAACGTTCCGGACCATGACGCGCTCACTTGAGTTGATGAGGGATTGGCTGGTGGAGCAGGGTGTGACCCTGGCGGCCATGGAGTCGACCAGCACGTACTGGAAGCCCGCGTTCTACGCCTTGGAAGAGCGGATGGAGTGCTGGCTGCTCAACGCCGCCCACATGAAGGCGGTCCCGGGCCGGAAGACCGACGTCAAAGACGCAGAATGGATCGCCCAACTGCTCGAGCACGGTCTGGTTCGACCCTCGTTTGTGCCGCCGCCACCCATTCGCCGTCTGCGCCTGCTGACGCGCTACCGCGTGGAGTTGATGGGCGACCGGACCAGGGACGCGGGCCGGTTGGAGAAGATGCTCGAAGACGCCAGCATCAAGGTCTCCTCAGTTGCGTCGTCAGTGACCACCGTCTCGGTGCGTGCGATGCTTGCAGCGTTGATCGCCGGAGAGGCTGACCCCGAGGTTTTGGCACAACTGGCCAAGGGAAAGATGCGGGCCAAGATCCCGGACCTGATTGAGGCGTTGACGGGCCATTTCGATGCCGATCATACTCGGCTGGCCGCGGCGATGCTGGGTCGCATTGACCGGGTTGAGGCCGCTCTGGCCACTTTGGATGAGACGATCGAAACCGCCTCGCGGCCTTGGGCCCACCAGATCGAGTTATTGCAGACCATCCCGGGTGTTGGGCTGAAGGTCGCGCAGGTGATTATTGCCGAGACAGGCGGCGAGATGACCCAGTTCCCGTCGGCGGCGCACCTGGCTGCGTGGGCTGGTGTTGCACCGGCCATCCACGAGTCAGCCGGGTACCGCAGACCGGCCGGGGCGAGACACGGCAACAAGTGGCTCACCTCGATGCTGGTCGAGGCAGCCGGCTCAGCGTCACGCAGTAAGGACACGTATCTGGCCGCGCAGTAATCCCGGATAGCGTCTCGCCGCGGCGCCAAACGGGCCCAGATAGCGGCCGCCCACTCTATCCTTGTCAGCGCCTACTACATGCTTCAGCGCAACGAACCCTACCGCGACCTCGGGCCCGAATGGCTGCAGCAGCGGCACGAGCAGGCTCATACCCGGCGCCTGATCGCCCAGCTCGAGCGCCGCGGACACACCGTCGTTATCGACCCAGTCGCTTAACTCTGCGGTCCACCACACATCGGAGTAGCGCCTCCGGAGGGTCACCTACGGCCCGCACAGGCTATTCACGGGTCTGTGAGGGAGTGAGGCTGGAGGGGTGGGGTTAGCGGCGAGGAGACGAACGGCCGTCGCCGACGGACGCAGAGAGTCATCGAGGGAGAGCCATGCATACGTGGCTGCGATCAGCCTGATCCGAGCCACGTGAAGACGATTTTTCGGGCCTGACACCAAGCCCGGAACGTTGAGCTTGGGCCTGTTAGCGCGCCGGCGCCGACCTACCAGAGCTGTATGCCCGGAGTGTTTCGGCGATGGCCTCATCGATGGGGGTTGCTGTGATGCCTAGCCTGTCCGTGATCTGGCTGCGATGAATGGCTCGTCGAATTGATATTGTGTTTCGAGGAGTCCAAGGATGGTGGGTTGAAGAGGCTGAGGCCGCGAAGGAGCGGCGGCAGCATGGTTCGGAGCGCAGGTGCGTTCCATCTGCCCGAGCAGGGCCAGCATGACGAATGCCCACTGGGCCAGAGGCGAGTCAGGTTTGGCGGTGTCGATGGCGAGGGGATCAGCCAGGGTCCGGGCACCCGCGCCGCGCTCTTTGAGGTCGTGGACCATATTTAGGGTGTCCCGGACTGTGCGGCCAAGCCGGTCTAGGGTGTGCACGATCAAGACGTCACCGTCCCGCGGGTGGGTCAGTTTCCTAGAGTCCGGGCGGGCGGTGGTGGCTCCGCATTCTTGTCCACGAAGATGTGTTCGTTCTTGATGCCGGAGGCGCCATGGCGTCCAGTTGCCGGGCCAGATATTGTTTCGCCGTCGATACTCTCGCATAGCCAATGTCCATGCCTGGAACCGTACCGAATGTTGTAGCTGTGACGGGTGATTGTGGCGAGAGTTTTGGGATAACTTACGGGACAGCCAGGTTACGCGACATTCCGCGGATCCCGAGCAGTCGGGGAGTGTCCCACAACCAAGGATGTGGGCCGTTCGTGATCGTTGACATGGTGCAGGCCTGGCCGGAGAATCACGCCATTTTCCGCTGACAATCCCTTTTCTCCGTCATGCTGCCGTCGTGCCCCGCGGGGAAGCGGCCGCTCATCGAGATCACTCACGAGCGGCCGCTTATCCGTTGGGGCTGAGGTCGGTGGGATCACCGACCGGACGTGGCTGGTCGGATGGCCGCCGACCGGGTGCCGCTTGCTGCCACGAGGGCGGCTCCGAGGGCGGCCCAGCAGAGGCCCCAGCCGGCGATGACCGGGAACGGCGGCCAGAACCCTAGTGAAATCGATACAGCCACTCCGGCGGGCTGCCACACGCCGACGAGCAGAGGCAGCCCGCGCAGCGGTCCCGGTGAGGCTGGCGAACGGAGAACCGCGATACCGGCCACGGTCAGGGCGAGGGTTGCTGAGATTGTGATGGGCGTGAGGACGGCATCCGCCGCGTCGGGGAAAAAGGCCAACATGAGGTGAGCTGCGGCGAACAGGAACAGCAGCGTGCCGGCCACTCGAAACGCGACCGGCGCAACACGGCCGCCGCCGGCCGCCCCGCTCCGTTCGAGACCGAAGACGCCAAACGCGAGCAGGCTGATCGCTCCGGCAGCAGCGGCAAACCAGATCGAGCCAGATGTGTTGTGATCTACGATGGCGTCCAGGCCAAGGGCAAAGAGGCTGATCCCGCCGAGAATGGTTGCGAATCCAGCGCCCCGGATAGTTGCAGTGGTGGTCATGGTGAGCTCCTAGTGATCGATGGTGTGGAGTAATGTCAGCGTCACACGACGGGTTCCCGCCAAGCAGGGGCAGCAACCCCGGGACGCAGGGAACCCGCCCGGATCGACGAGGGCTCGCCGCAGGGAAGGCGGGACGAATTTCCCGGGCCGGGCAGGACAGATGCCCTCTGGCCGCGGGCAAGCGGGCGGCTGATAATGCGGGTATGTCCATTAGCTGGCCCGGCCCGGCGGTGCTCGCGTCCGCCCTGTCCGCCTTGGTCGCAGTTGAAGCCACGTCCGCGCTCGTCGGTTCGCTCATGACGGGGATGAGCTTCGCCATCGCCGTGGACACCTTCCTCCTACCGAACGCCGTGATTGGCGTCGGATGCGGCGTGTGCGGTGCACTCATCGCGTGGCAGCGTCCGCGCAACCCGTTGGGCTGGCTTCTCCTGGGGGCCGGTGTGTGCCAGACGGGAACGGCCGGGGTGACGCCGTGGTTCGTCGCAGCCCTCGTCGACGGTGCGCCCTCGTGGATTGTCCGCACGTTGTCCACCGTCTACGCCCTGGGCTGGCCCTGGTCGATCAGCCTGTTCATCCCGCTTGCCCTGCTCGTCTTCCCGGACGGCCGGCTGCCCGGCCCGCTGTGGCGGTGGGCGGCCCGGGCCGCGATCGTTGGCGCCCCTGTGCAGGTGCTCATCTTCGGCACGGATCCGCATCCGCTGGGACCTGCCCCCAGCCTCGCATTCCCCCGGGACGGCCGGGACGCAGGATGGCTCGTTGCGCCGGGGAGCACCGGCGTCGGGTGGCTTTGGGTCGTATCTAACGGTCTGCTGACGGCAGTTCTCCTCGCCGCGCTGCTTGGGCTCGTGGTCCGGTATCGACGCGGCGACGAGCAGGCGAGGCGGCAGTTGCTGTGGCTGCTGCTCGCGGCGACCGTCGCCGTCTGTTTGATCACGGTCAGCCGACTCGGGCCAATGGACGTGGACGCCGGCTTCCCGATCGTCCTGCTGCTCGGGTTCGCGCTCGTGCCAGCTTCGATGACGATCGGCGTCCTGCGCTACCAGCTGCTGGACATACGGCTCGTGTGGTCGCGGACGGTCACCTACGCGCTCCTCACGGCGGGCGTGATCTTGGCGTACGCGGGGATCGTGACCGTCGTGGACATAGTTCTGCGACAGGAGATCGGACTCGGAGCCTCGGCGCTCGTGACACTCGCGGTCGCCGCGGCGTTCAACCCGGTCCGGGTGCGGCTTCAGCGACGAGTGGACCGCCTCCTTTACGGCGAGAGCCGCGACCCCGTGCACGCGGCGTCGTCGGTCAGCGCCCAGCTCGCCGCCGGGACGGGGGACCCGGCCGGCGTGCTTCCGGTGCTGTGCCACGCGCTGCGGCTCCCGTATGCCGCACTGCGGCAAACCGGCCAGCTGCTCGGCGAGCACGGCAGCAGGCCCGCTCAGACCGAGCGGTTCCCATTGGGGCAAGCCCGCGAGTCCCTCGGGGAGCTCGAGGTTGGCGTGCGATCAGGACAGCGGGAACTCAGTTCCAGGACCGGGCCGTGCTGAACCTCGTGGCCGCTCCAATTACGGTCGCACTGCAGGCGGCGGCGGTCTCGGCGGCCACCCAGCGCTCCCGACAAGAGGAGCGCCGTCGGCTGCGCGCGGACCTCCACGACGGTCTGGGCCCAACCCTGACCGGCATCGCGTTCCAGGCTGACGCGGTCGTGAACCTCGTTGTGAGCGACCCTGGACGGGCGCAGGAGCTCAGCCAGCAGATCCGCGACCGTGTGACGGGGGCGATTGACGAGGTGCGCCGGCTGATTAGCCAGCTGAGGCCCGTCGCCCTTGACGAGTTGGGCCTGATCGGGGCGCTACGCGAGCAGGCTCAGCTTCTCAGCCGTCGTTCCGACGGAACGTCGCTGGAGATCACGGTCCGAGCCCGGTCGCCATTGCCCGGGATCCCGCCCGAGGTCGAGGTGGCCGCTTACCGCATTGTCACCGAGGCCCTCACCAACGCCGTTCGTCATTCCCGGGCCGCACGCATCGACGTCGACGTGGCCCTGACCGGCGAGCCGGTCGAGCTCCTGCTCGCTGTTCAGGATGACGACTCCCGGCCCGGCGAGCAATGGCAGTCCGGGGTCGGGCTCGAGTCGATGCACGAGCGCGTCGCCGAGCTAGGCGGCACGGTGCGAGCCGGCCCCACCCCGCAGGGTGGCCTGGTCCAGGCCCGTCTCCCCATTGCGGGGGCCGGCCCATGAGTATCCGCGTCGTTCTCGCCGATGATCACCCAATCGTGCGCGAGGGGCTGGCCGCACTGCTTGGTTCTGTCGAGGGCATCGACGTCGTCGGCGTCGCCGCGAGCGGCCGTGAGGCCGTCCGCATGGCAGTGACCCTCAAACCAGACGTCCTTGTGATGGATGTCCAGATGCCGGATATGGACGGCGTCGCCGCTACGCGCGAGATCACCCGGGCCGCGCCCACCGTCGGCGTCCTCATGCTCACGATGTTCGACGACGACGAGACCGTGCGCGCTGCCATGCGCGCCGGCGCCGCCGGCTACGTGCTCAAGGGAGCATCCCAACACCAGGTCATCCGGGCGATCCACGCCGTAGCCGACGGCGACACCGTCCTCGCCTCGGGTGTGGCCAAGCACCTCATCGACGCCGCCACGGGGCGCGCAACAGCGCCGCCGGGGCCGCTCGATGAACTCACTGACCGCGAACGGCAGGTCTTGGCCCTCCTTGCGTCGGGCCTGCCAACGACCGTCATCGCCGCCCGACTCGGGCTGGCCAGCAAGACCGTCAACAACAAACTCTCCGCCATCTTCGCGAAGCTCGGCGTCAGCACCAGGACCGAGGCGGCCCTGTTCGCCCGCCGCGCCGGGCTGGGCCCGGACTCCTGACTTCTGCGCAGACCCTGACACCACCTTGGTAGAGCAGGGGGCTGCCAGACGCAAATGTGCCAGCGGCGACATAGTCAAGTCCGCCGTGTGATGTAGGGCGAGAACCAGGAACTGATTCACGATGTCCAGCCAATCTTTGATCGCCGTGCGCGACGATAGTTTGATGAAGAAGGGCGTGGTTCAAGATGTTGAAATTCGCCCCCGCATTCCCGCAACGCTTTGGAACTGTCGGCGGGGCCAGAGAGTTCATGGCCACTTTCGTCGAGGGTTACAACCAGCGCCTCCACTCCGGGATCGGACTCAACACCGCGGCCGACGTTCATTATGGGTTGGCTGCGGCCAAAACCCTTCACCAGTCAGCGACCCTGGCCGCCGCCCGGGCCCGGAACCCCGAACGCTTCACCACCACGGCCGACCCGAAGATCCTCGCCCTACCGGGCACGACCTGGATCAACAAACCTCCCGAGAAAACCAAGACAGACACGGAGTCAACGACCCATAAGAAACTAGCCGCCTAAACTCACGCTGGCCTCATTCACCTTGACGCATGAAAATCTCAGCCGCGAGCTTGGTCCGCTTCACGCTTCATCTCATCTCGCGCTATGTGCTAAGACGTCCTCGTGTGGTGACCTGCAAGTCTTTTTGCGGAGAGGTTCACCTCAGCTCTTGAACCAACGCAGGCTGAGCGTCGGAAGTCCTCACTCGCGGATCGAGGGCGAGCGTGCCTGGGTCGACCGCAACCATTCCGCCGTCGACCGGGATCACGGCCGCATTGACATATGAGGCTTGGTCAGAGAGCAGCCAAGCCACGACCTTTCCCACTTCTGCCGCCTCTGCTGGCCGCCGGCTCGGCACGAACGACGTGGCCACGGAGTAGGCCTGTTGACGGACCAGCCCGAGTTCTGTCCTGTATTCGTCCATTTCCATGTCGGCCATTTCGGTCCGGGTCCAGCCTGGGCAGACAGCGTTCGCTCGAACTCCGAATGGCCCGTAGTCCACGGCAATCGACTGCATCAACATCGCCAGTCCCGCCTTTGAGGCGTTGTACCCGGGGGTCCCTCCGCTTGCCCTGAGCGCGGCGGCTGAAGCGACCCCCACAATGGAGCCGCCGGCCGCTATGAGGTGTGGCATTGCTGCCTTGGCCAAGAGGAAGGGACCAGTGAGGTTGGTGCGGACCATTGCGTCCCAGTCTTCTTCCGCCAACTCGCTCACCGCCCCGGGACGGATAATGCCTGCATTCAGCACGAGGCCGTTGATCGATCCAAATCGCTCTACCGTGCTCGCAACAAGCTGGCGCACGCCGTCCACCGATGCAGCGTCTGCGACGACTGGGACAGCACCGGTAGATCGGGCGACCTCCTCAAGGGTTTCGAGTCGGCGGCCGCAGATAACAACTTCCCATCCTTCGGCCCGAAGGGCGGCAGCCGATGCGGCACCGATGCCGGTTCCTCCGCCAGTGACGATGGCCACGGGGTTACTGTTCATCAGCCGTTGATCACTTGGGGAATGCCGAGCGCTTTGAGGCCTTCGACGCCGAATTCGAGGCCGTAGCCGGACTGCTTCGCGCCGCCGAACGGGATCCGGGGGTCGACGGCGCCGTGCTTGTTGATCCACACGGTTCCCGCTTGGAGGCGGGCGGCGACGTCGCGGGCCGCGGCGGGGTCGGAGGACCAGACCGAGGCGCCGAGTCCGACGTCGAGCGCGTTCGCCTTGGCGACGGCCTCGTCCACCGTGCTGTAGCGGATGATGGGCAGGGCGGGACCGAACTGTTCTTCGACGACGAGCGGGTTGTCATTGTCAATGTCGGCCACGAGGGTGGTGGGGTAGAAGTAGCCCGGCTGCTCCGGGTCCGGGTTCCCGCCGAGGAGAATCCTGGCCCCGGAGTCACGGGCGGCATCCACCAGTTTGGCGACGATGTCGTACTGCTGCCGGTTCTGCAGCGGGCCCAGAACGTTGGTCTCGTCCAGGCCGGGGCCCATGGGCATCGCGGCGGCGACCTTGGTGAGTTCTTCGCAGACGGCGTCGTAGATGTCTTCGTGGACGTAGAGGCGCTTGAGCGCCGCGCAGGTCTGGCCAGTGTTGATGAACGCACCCCAGAACAGGTCCTCGGCGATGGCCTGCGGGTCGGCGTCGGGCAGGACGATCCCGGCGTCGTTCCCGCCGAGTTCCATGGTGAGTCGCTTGACCGTGTCCGCGGAGGACTTGATGATCGCCCTGCCGGCTGCGGTGGAGCCGGTGAACATGATCTTGCCGATGGCGGGGTGTTCGGTGAGGCGCGCGCCGACGTCACGGCCGCTACTGACCACGGAAAGCAGGCCTTCGGGCAGCTCTTCGTTGATGACGGCGACCAGCGCCAGGACGCTCAACGGCGTGTTCTGGGACGGCTTGACGACCACGGCGTTGCCCATCCGCAATGCCGGCGCGATCTGCCAGACGGTGATCATCATGGGCCAGTTCCAGGGACCGATCGCGCCCACGACGCCGATGGGCCGGTAGTGCAACACGGCGCGGGTTTCGCCGTCGTCGACGACGGTTTCCGGGTCGAGCGGTGTGCCGGCGGTGGCGCGCAGCCAGGCGACGCAGGCGCCGACCTCGAAGCGGGCGTTCGGGCCGTTGAGCGGTTTGCCTTGTTCGCGGGAGAGCAGGTGGGCGAGTTCTTCGGCGGAGCGTTCGACGGCGTCGGCGGCCTTGAGCAGCGCGGCGGACCGGACGTCGTGGCCCAGCGCGGCCCACGCGGGTTGGGCCGCGGCGGCGGCGGCAACCGCGCGCTCAAGGTCATCGACTGTGTGCACGGGGGCCTCGCCGACGGCCTCGCCAGTGGCGGGGTCCAGGATGGTGCGGCTGCCCTGGCCCGGGGTCGGGGCGATCCTGGCAAGCAATGAATCGTACGTTTCCAATGGGTACTCCTCTTCGAGTAGCTAGGTGAAAGTCCGGGCTCGCTGTCCGGTTAGTGTTTGTGGGTGTCCTGCGGGTACTGCGTGGTATTCAGCACGCTGAGCCGGGAGTTGAACGGCAGGATCACGGGTTCGGCGGCGGGGTCGTCCCATCCGAACATGCGTCCGATCGAGCGCTGCTCGCGGAGATCGACCAACAGCACGGCCTCAACGGTCATGACTTTCTCGGTCCAGAAGAAGATGTAGAGGTCTTCGGCGACGTCCCAAGTCATGCAGCGGTCCGTGTCGGCGAGTCCTGCTTCGCCGCCCCGGATGCAGTTCCAAGTGAAAGTGCCCGGGTTCAGATAGATGTGCTCATAGGTTTCAACATCGCTGTAGCGGTAGAAGATCCGCTTTCCGACCAGCCCCGTTGACCGCTGGTGTACAACGGTCGAACCAAATGTGTTCGAGTGGCTGAATTCGGTGGTGCTCCGGGTTTTGCCGTCTACGGTGACGAACTTGGAAACGCCGGTGGTCACGGCCCCGGTACTGCGGTCGAGAACGATGGTGACGTTCTCTGCCTCGACGCTTTCGCCACGGACGAAGTCAATGATGAAGATGCCGGGACGTGCCTCGATGGCCTTGTAGGCGGCTGTCCCGCTCCGGTTGGCATTACTTCCTAAGACGCGCCAGGTGAGGGAGGATGCGTCCTCGAAGGCGTACTCGGCGGTGGAGCCGTCCTCCGCCGGCAGGCGGAGGGTGGTGCCGGCCAAGGCGGAGGAAGCCGGGAGGGTCTGGTCTCCGAAGCCGTCCAGCATGGCTGATACGGGGGGCCACTGGTCTTCGGGGATGTAGTCCTGAATGTCCGTTGAGGTCATGGTGTGGTTCCTTTGGTGTTCACAAGGGCGTCTTGTGTCAGTTGTCAGAGGATTTCTGCGGCGTAGTTGATCGAGGGCTTCTGCGTCCCCCGGACCAGTCCCGCGACGAGGAAGATTGGTATGCCGACGAGCAGCCAACGTGCGACTCCTCCTGCACCGCCGAGCAGGGCGTCGTAGTTGTCCAGCGTCAGGTATCCGATGACGATGAAGGCCAGGAAGGACAGCGAGGGGGCGATGACCGTGACCCAGAGATTGTCCCGGATGCGGTTCCGGGCGAAGAACACGACGATCGCGGCCGATGTCAGCAGCAGGATGGTGATGAAGCCTGCCGTGCCCAAGGCAACAAACCAGGAGAAGACCGTGGTGATGGGGTCGGCTCCGGCCAGCAGGAAGGCGCTGATCACGACCAGGACGACCAAGGCGTTGACGAAGCCTGCGAAAGACGGGGCTCCGGTTTTGGAGACGGAGGAGAGTTTGGCGGGCAGGGCGCCGGCCCGACCGAGCGCGAACAGGTAGCGGGAGAACATGTTGGACAGGCCCAGGAGCATGGCGATGAAGCTCGTGACAACGAGGATCTGCATGGCAACGCTCAGCCATGGGCCGGCGCTGGCATTGGCGAGGTCGAAAATCATGCCGGCGGGGTTGTCGGTTGCCTCTTGTTGGATGTGGTCTATTCCGATGGAGCCGCTGATGGCCCACGTGGAAAGTGTGTAGAAGACCCCGACGAAGGCGATAACGAGGTATGCCGCGCGGGGAATCGTCCGCCGCGGATTTTTCGCCTCTTCGGCGAAGACGACCGTCGCTTCGAAACTCGTGAAGCAAGCGAAGGCAAAGAGCAGCGAGATCCCTAGGCCGGGACCGAAGACGTTCGATGCAGTGAAGCCCTCGAAAGTGAAGATTCCCAGCCCTTTCTGGGCAATAAGGGAAATGACCAAGGCCGCGACGACGAGGGTTTCCCCGAGGATCAAAACTCCCAGGACCTTCAGGCTCGCGTCGACGCCCCGCATCGTCAGTCCTGCAGTCAATGCCAGGACGAGGACGATCCAAACGTAGACGGGTATTCCGATTCCGGTGAGGCTTTCAACCAACTGCTGGGCGAATACGCCGAACTGGGACCAGAGGCCTATCTGCAGGCTGAGATAGGTGAGGATAGCGATGCCGGCTCCAGCGGTGGCCCATTTGTTGCCCAGTCCCTCTGCAATGTAGGCGACGAAGCCCCCTGCGTTGGTGATGTGGTGGCTCATCCGGAGGTATCCGACGGAGAAGAGCGCAATGAGCAGTGCCGCAATCGTGTAAATCACCGGGGTCCCTGGGCC
>Ga0075432_10000488_pt1 | contig 11814 bp, 10 predicted proteins | sample RhiMethybrSRZTD1_FD_72781 | JGI IMG/M metagenome (GOLD analysis project Ga0075432, IMG submission 72781) | Populus rhizosphere microbial communities from Tennessee, USA - Rhizosphere MetaG P. TD hybrid SRZTD1 | ecosystem: Host-associated > Plants > Roots > Rhizosphere > Soil | place: USA... | reverse complement strand
ACGGGCGGAAGACCCGCCGTTGCCGGTGCGCAGTTTCGAACTGCACATGGCCTGGCGCGGGTCGCAGGACAATGATCCGGGGGAGCGCTGGTTGCGTTCGCGGATACAGATGTTCTTTGGCGACCCTGAGAGTCTTTAGGCGTCGTCGGGCAGGCTGTTCAGCTAATCATTTCTGCGCTTTCATAGACCATGGAGATCCATCCATTTCCAGAGAATTGCGACACCCGGGGGCATATCTGAGGGCATGCTTTGGATGGTTTGAAAAGGATGCCCCCAGCCTAAGGCCAAGCAGGCTGTTGATGAGGATAGCTCCGACCGGACTTTCTGCGAGTCGCTATACCGGCCTGAGACTTTCAGCGGAACGGTGAAGTTGCTGATGGCCGCGCTGCTGACGCCACGCCCCCGTCGCTTATGGTGCTCAACGAACCGGAAACCAGCCTGTATGCCGACCTGCTCCCGGCCTTGGCGCGGCTGATCATCCGTGCGTCGCAACGTATCCAGGTGTGGGTGGTGTCGCACAGCAGGCTGCTGATCGAGGCGTTGTCGTCGTGTAACGGGTGCAATGTGCTGGAGCTGCAGAATAACCAGAGGCAGACGCAGTTGCGTGGGGTTGGGATGCTGGATGAGCCGCTGTGGCGGTGGGTGGACTGAAGGAGATATGAACCCTCGGCCCTACCCCGTATCAATGGCCGAGCCGTAGTGAGCGCACCACCCACCACGCTGGACAAATGCGTGCAAATGTAAAAAATTATGATGGCATAATGCCTCGGCAACCTGCAAAATCCACACGTTTCCAACGGATTTGAAGGAGCGGTTCCGATGACATGGCCAGTCACGCTGAAACTCGACAGCGCAGCCTACCCGCTCAGCGTGGTGCAACGCGCCGCTTATTCCCTGGCCGACACTGTCGCGATCCAGGTCGGTATTGAAACCAATCAGATAAGCCTCACGGCCCACCCCGCTGAAGCAAGGCTAACGCTTTCCCCGGAGCAGGCTCACTCGCTGATCCTCCAGCATCTGAACGACTTCGCCCTACGCGACCATATCAACCGCGAAACAGCAGGGTTGCGCGAAGTCCTGGCCCGAGCCGCGCTCGCTGGATGTGGGGTTTCGCAGTGACACTGATTGCGACAGACGCCAAGCACTACCGCTTGCTGCCTTTTCGATTCATGCGCATGAACACGGGACATGACCGTGACATCCTACTCACCTCCGATACCGGTGAGTACATGCACGTGAACGACGCGCAATTACGAGCCCTCAGTTACTTCGACGTTCAAGCAAGTACGCCTTTTTACAAGGACCTGCTGGCCCGCCACTTCATCTACGAACCAGGCCGCCACGACCCGTTCCCGGAAATGGCCGCGCAGTATCGCAGCCGCAAGGACTTCATCTTCCAGGGCCCTGCACTGCACTTGTTCGTGGTTACATTGCGCTGCAACCACACCTGCCAGTACTGCCAGGTGTCGCGGGCCCCTCTGGGAGGATCCGGCCACGACCTGTCGGAAGCGGATGCACAGGCGGCGGTCGATCGCCTGTTCGAATCGAACGCTCCCGCCCTGACTGTGGAGTTTCAGGGTGGCGAGCCGCTTCTGGCCTTCGAGCGCGTCCGCCAGATTGTCGAATGGGTCGTTGAACGGAACGTGGTCGAACAACGGGATATCCAGTTCGTCATCACCACCACACTGCACCACCTGACGGAGGAAATACTCGACTTCGCAGAACAAAATCGCATCCAGTTTTCGACCTCGCTCGATGGGCCGGCGCCCTTGCACAATGCCAACCGCCCTACCCCGTCACGAGACTCCTACGAACGCACTGTAAAAGGCATCCAGTGGGTCCGTGAGCGCCTTGGCCATGATGCAGTTTCCGCGCTGACCACGCTGACTTCAAGAAGCCTCGAACAACCTGAAGCGATCATCGATGAGTATGTAAGCCAGGGCTTCTCCAGCATCTCACTTCGGCCTCTGAGCCCTTATGGGTTTGCCACCAAGAGTGCCCATCGACTTGATTACCCTATTGAGCGATACCTGGCCTTCTACAAGAAGGCACTGGCCTATTTGCTGCATATCAACCAACAGGGCGTATACCTCTCAGAGAGTTATACGAGCTTGTTGCTGAAGAATATCCTGACACCCTTCTCCTCCGGCTATGTAGACCTGCGCTCCCCCACTGGCGCAGGCACTGCGGCGCTGGTCTACAACTATGACGGTTACGTCTATCCCTCGGACGAAGCCCGAATGTTGCTGGAGATGGGTGAAGACGGCTTGAGGCTCGGCACCGTGCAGCAACCCTTGTCTGAATTACTCGCATCGCCCGTTATGAATGCGTTGCTCGCCAGTGGTGTAGCAGAGGCGCTGCCGGGCTGCTCCGATTGCGCACTTGTCCCGTACTGTGGTGCTGATCCCGTCGAACACTATGCCCGCCAAGCTGACCCGATCGGACACTGAGTGTTCAGCAGCTTCTGCAAGAAGAACATGGGGCTGCTGAAGCATCTTTTCGGCCTGCTTTGCGATGGCGACGACAACGTGCAGAGGGTGCTGCTGTCTTGGTTGAACAGGCGCTCTTACAACGATGTCCGGTTCCCGGGTTACAGGGACTGATGGCGATGCTGCGCAAAGATACCCACTTCGAAATCCATCACCTGAATGAGCCGAAACTGCTCAAGGTCATCACTCTGGATGAGTTCATCGAACAAGGCCTGGCTGTTTGTGCCGGAAGCGCTGAGTTCGGTGACCTGCTGCTTTGGCTGCCAAACGAAGAACGGCTACGGAGCCCGCATCTGCTCTCATTACCAGTGGGTGGATTCCTGATCCCGGAGCCATTGATCGGCGACTTCGACAGCGCGCGGCCACACCTGCACACCCCTAAAGATGCGGATGTCGTGCAGCCCGGCGATGTCATTGCCATCACACCAGGCAACGCGATGGTGCGAGTGCTCTATCGACGAGGCTCAGACAGCAACCTGCTGTTCATGACCGATCGTTGCAACAGCCTCTGTCTGATGTGCTCGCAGCCGCCCAAAGATATCGATGACCGTTGGCACATCGAGGAGAACCTACGGCTGATCGACCTGATGGACCCGGGCGAGGAAAATCTGGGAATCAGCGGCGGAGAACCAACGCTTTATCGCGACGGCCTGCTCGAAATCCTGGCCAAGTGCAAAGCCGTTTTGCCGCAGAAATCCATTCATGTGCTCAGCAACGGGCGTCTGTTCCAAGACCCGAGCTGGATCGCAGCGCTCTCTGCCATCGGCCACCCTCAGTTGAGCTGGGGCATCCCGCTGTATGCCGACAATGCCGAAGACCATGACCATGTGGTGCAGGCTCCAGGCGCGTTCAGCGAAACCCTGCAAGGTCTTTACAACCTGGCGCGCGCCAACCAGATCATCGAGATACGCGTGGTGCTCAATCGCCTGACCACGCCACGCTTGCCCGAACTCGCCCACTACGTGTTCAGGAACCTGCCCTTCGTGCGGCATGTTGCGCTGATGGGTATCGAAAGTACCGGCCTGGCCAGGAAGAACTACGAAGAACTGTGGGTTGACCCGCTGGACTATCAAGAGTCGTTGAGCCAGGCCGTGTATTTCCTGTTCAACCGCGGAGTGCCGGTTTCGATCTACAACTTGCCCCTGTGCCTAATCCCGGCCCACCTCTCGCGTTTCGCCCGCCAGAGCATCTCGGACTGGAAGAACCTGTTCATCGATACCTGCCAGCAATGCGCTGCCGTCAAACATTGCTCTGGCTTCTTCAAATCCCACACCGACCGCTGGCAGAGCCGCGGCGTACAACTACTATCGACCGAGGCCTTTAGCGCCTATGCAAGGAGTGCACAGTGAAATTGCTCGACCGCTGGAAAGTCCTGATCAGTGGGATCAGCTTGCTGCCAATGGCAGGTACCCCCTTGGCACAGGCGGGCCATCTGTCGCTCGCCGATGCGAACTGGCAACCCAACGACAAGCTACAGCCCCCGGTATTTGCCGATACGCTCAATGCGCCAGACACCGTCAACATCTATGCGGCACATCGCTCGCACAGTTCACACCGGTCCCACAGTTCGCACAGTTCTCACTACAGCGGCTCGGGTGGCTATAGCGCACCTCGCTACTACAGCCCACCCGCTACCAGTACCCGAAGCTACAGCGCGCCGAGTGCTTCGAGCAGCACCTCAAGCAGCAACAGCCTTTATCAGTCGTCTGGAACTACCAGCGGGACAAGTTCGAGCACTTCAAAGAGCCGCGCGACCAATGAGCAGAAAAGCAACCTGGTCACCCGTGTGCAGACCGCGCTGATGGTGCGCCAGTATTACCAAGGCACCATTGATGGGGTGATGGGCAAGGCGACACGTGGTGCGTTGATGGCCTTTCAGATGGACAGTGGGCTGACCGTGAATGGCCGGATGGATACGCCATCACTGAATGCGTTGGGGATCAAGATTCCATAAGTCGATTCAGGTTAAAGCTCGTGCCCGTTCAGCAACGAAGGAACTATCCCATGCAGCACATCACTCAAGTCGACAACACTCTCTGGGCATTGATCAGCCGCCTGCAAGGCAAGGAACTGCAAACACCGTCGCGTAGCGCCCGTTTCCGTATCGCGACTGTTGATGCAAATCGCGTTGTGATTGAGACCGGATCGGAAGACTCGCAGTTGGCGCTGACTCGAGCAGCTTTCCAGCAAACGTTGGACTACCTCGCCGGTAACAATCATTTCGGCCAAGCACAAGCTGTGGAAATCAGCTCCAACCATACGTACGAAAAAGCCGGCCCGCTTTGCCAAGCGGCTCGTTACAGAGCAGAAGGCAAGCCGGGCCGTACCAACATCACCTACATTCTGCCGATTCTGGAGCAGTGCCAGGCAGTCGGCATCCGGTCCACCACCCCAAACAGCACTTGGCTGCTGCCCTGAACCGCTCCTGATATCTTTACAAGGACGCCAACATGTACGCCAAAATGGACACCTTCCGCCCCAGCAGTGCCGCGTCGTTCGATCAACCCTGCAAGGTTACGATCGACATCGAGTTTATCACCGTCTCCTATGACGACGCGGGGCAGACCTGGCAATACCGAGGCCAGGCAAAAGGCCCGGGGCATTACGAACTGCAAGCAGAAGGCTTCGACGGCAGAGCAACGCTGCACCGCTTCGAAGGCTCGAATGTGCTGGAAGGCACTTGGGTCGAAGACGGCGTACACGGGATGTGGCGAATTGTCTGCCAGCCGATTGATTCGCCATTCGTGCCCACATAAATAAGCTGAACTCGTGGTGGTTTGATGGGCCGCCACGGGGTCATCCACCTCAACTGGCAGAACAAGACGTACATCAAGGCGGCCAAGCATTGCTATCCGCATGGATTTTAGAAGCACTGAAAAGAAGTTCAAGGATGAAAATGATAACTCTGAAAGCAAAACTGCTCGCCAAATTCCAGCAATATTCCGTATCCCAACGGTTCTATCTCGCCTCGGTAGTTACGTACCTCATCACGATTGCAGCTTCCCTATACACGGGCATATCCGCGCTTACCATCGGGACGACGGTCGCGGCTGCATTGATAATCTGCGGATTCATTGCCTGGTGCATCCCTTTCGCCCGCTGGCTCCATACAGCATGGGATAAGCCATTCGCCAAAACGCCCATCATCATCATGCATCTGCTTGCACTGCTGATGTCGACAGCATGCGCGCGTTTCGCGGTTGCCGAGACGTTAGGGCTGCCCCCTCAAAGTTTTGATCTGACAGTCGGCTTTCTCGCGTTGCTGTTCTACATTCCATCGTGGCTGCTTGTGGTGGCAATACTCCTTGGTCTGACAGCAGTGCTGATCATGGTCATCGCGATGATCAGCCTGCCATTCGAAGCAGCCTGGCAACATATGACCCGCTTGGCCGCGCTCCTCGGCTTTCAAGCTAAATTCAAGCAATCGCGCAGTATGATCATGTTCCATGGTGCAGGGGCACTGATCATTAGCGTGCTATTTGCCATGAGCTACGGCTACCTTACCGACAACTTCAGTCCGGCCTTCAAGGCCGTGACCAAAGTCATTGCACTACGAAGTGATTTCCACAAGACCCCTAACTATCCCGACGTGCGGACTGGAGAATATGTGCATCCGTTGGAGAATGGCTTTATCGCTTACGCCCGCGAACAAGAAGACAAAAGTGTCATCATTGGCGTTCGTCTACAGCCTGCCGAGAATTACGATGTCGTCGTGTCGACTATTCCGCCTCTCAAGGTTGCAATGACAACCATGGCAGAACACGTCAAGCAATCCCCTGCGCTGATTTGGCTGCTCAGCAGCGCTGCTTCAGAGACTAAGTCTGACTCGATACTGCGTTAGATCTGGTTGCCGAGCCAGCAGGACGGCAGCTTGAGACATCAGTGGATGAGTCAAGGCGCATCAGTGGCTCTCCACCGATCCATTTCTTACAGGGGCATAGAAGAGCTTAAGCGGCGGAATCTGCATCTTCCAGCCCTGAACCTCCAAAACCCAAAAAACCGCCGATACAGATAAACGGCTTCAAAAAGACAGTGGAGGAAAGGCTTTGATCTGGTATGGACTACCAATAGGACAAATTAAGACATTGCGGCGAATGATGATGCATCCGCTCGACTTTGACCCAATAAGTTACATTGAGAAAACCCTTCATGAACCTGACTCTCATCCTTCGAAGGAAACGCTGATTCTGGCTAGTGAGTTCAACAGGCTTAGAGAAAAGTTACTGCCCTCACTGGGCCAGATTCATTCGGATCTAGCGAATAGCGGACCATTAACCCTTGAAAACACCACAGCAAAGCCTAGACCACTAGAATACAAACTCTTAAAGACCATCCTTTCAGAGCCACTCAAACAAGCGCTAACCATTAAAGCCTGCGATGGCATCAACATGCAACTAGACAGGATCTCTGACTCTTTTAAAATAAATGAATATCACGGCACAAAGCCGAATGAAGGCCTGTATGAAATTATTAGGCTTTACTTTCTTAGCGAAGTGCTTTTTCTTCTGCTATCAAAAACCGCATCCGCGACAAAGCAGGGTAACTTAATCGAAGTCAGACCATCCTCCCATGAAGTCACGAAGCAATTGCATCGAAAGTGGTTTGCTAATCAATGGGAGCAAAATAGCTGCGCAGCCAACATAGCTTATCTTGACATGATTCCTTTAGGCTTCGATAAGCACTCCATGTTCCCTTTGGTTATAAAGGCGCTGGGCAAAAAACTTACAGATAAAATATTTTTTGTTCCCGAAGGGGAACTACCATATAAAATTCAAAGCCTTCCAAGCATACAATGGGCTAGAAAGCTGTGTAAGCTTGCAGTTCTTTGCTCATGGTGTCAGATCAAGAACGAATTGAATTACGCACCCAATCAGCTCATCAGCAAGATTGGTATAACAACAGACGAAATTCAAAAAATCGAAGAATTCTCGGAAAAACAGCCAAGACCTGACCGGGTGTTCGATGTCACCAGTAAAGGAATATCCATTAATAACCCCAGCATTACAATACAGCTTCGGCATACAATCAATTATCTCGCCAACAAGATTTCTGACGAGAAATTAAACCATGAAATTGGGATGTTTTTCGAAAAAAGGTGTGTATTTGACTATTTCACCCGTGAAGACATTAAGAAAAATTACTGCGCATTTGAAGGCTTTGTACCTCATGAAATCGGTGACCAAAATCTTAACCCTGACGTAGACCTGATAATCAAAGACATAAAGCGAAACCAATATTATTTTACTCAGGTTAAATATCTGAGAACAGGCGGCAGAGCCTATATCCTTGGCGATACCGACCATCTCGTTACCGACAAAATAAATAAAGGCCTTCGACAACTGACTGACGCTCGACTTGCACTAAAGGAAGGAAAACTCGACGAGATACTTAAAAGAAAAGGAATATACGACTGCACCAACGAGAACACACACCTCCTTCTAATTCATAATATTTTTAACTTCGACTTCACTATATGGCCACAAGGTGTGATTTCGTACGAATGGAATACGCTCAGGAACGTATTAAATAATGGAATGATACGGTTTGGCCATAGCCAACAAGCTGTAAACACTTGGCAGCACGCAAATGTTCTTCCACTTGAAGATCCTGATCAGCTCATAAAGCACTACATTAAAAACTCCCCTACACAAATTGCATGTTCCATCGGCACAATTTTTGATGCTGACAATGTTGTAGTGCAAACGGAGATTAATGGAATCGAAATTCGTTGCAGAGGCCTCGGGCTTTGACTCGACCACGACAGCCAGGCATTGCCTGGCTTTTATTGATCGTAAGCGCTCCATAAACCCCAGCTTGTAAACGATGGGGCGGTGCGTCAGCGATGTTTCAGTGGTTTTTCTGAAGCACCACACTAAGTGTTCAGTCTCGGAGAGTTATGAGTCCACCTTCGTGTTACGCACTGGTTACGACCCGGACATCTGAACCGGACACGTTCTTAATATAGGAGTAACTGGTGCCGAGGACAGCAAGCTGATCAGCAGAGATTTTCGCTGCTGAAATGGCGGGTTGTACGATCACGAATCTGAAAATCATCTCGTGGTCGTGGCACTTGTTGCGAAGCAGCTCCAAATCTATTGGGTGACCCTTGAGGATTCTGTCGAACCCTTTCGGCAGCGATTGCTGGTACCGACCCATCAATCGATTGAAGAATTTTTCCTCGGTGTGCAGCCACTTCACCGAGCGTGAGGCCTGGCCGCAGACCTCGTAGACATCGTTCACGCGAGCGCCAGGTCGAGCCTCGCCATCTTTTTGGGGGCAATACTTGCAGTGGTAAAGGTCGACAAAGATTGCGTCCTTGCTCTCTTTGATTGCCACTAAATCCGCAATCTCACCTGCGCCATCATCGTTGAAAATGAATGCATAGTCGTCCTCAATTCGGCTGTAGGTGAACCCTTGGACGGTGTCCATGTTACGAGTTGCCCTCATGGACTCGCTGTGGATCTGGGTGGTCCCCCAGTCCCAAGCCTCAATCAGCGCTATAGGAAGCTTCAAGTCCAAGCTATTGGGTGTGTAGAACCGGTAATTGCCCTCGACCATCGAACCGTCCACGGCTAGCAGGACCAAAGGGTTCGCATCCAGGTACTGCTCGAACGAGCTCTCTTCGGCGAAAATGATCTTGACCCCAGGGCAGGAGGACTTGTAGCTGTCGTTCAGTAACCGTATCGTAATGTCAGGCAGCTGACGCTCCGTGCCATCTACTGCAATGGCGATGACGGGCACTTCTAGTGTCAGGTCATCGCTTCGCCGAGGTTTGCCAAGCTCGACATCAAGCAGGTTGAAAATCTCACCGTTGAACGCTAGCGAAATTTTCTGCTCGTTTTCGATCGCAATGGACTCCGGCCAATCAGCATAGAAAAGTCCCGTTGGCCAGGCCCCTTCGATCTTCTCCGAGCGAATCACATCCTTGAGCACTTCAGAAGGGTTGATCGAGGCATCGTTGAGTTTCTGCGAGGCACGTTTGCACCACTCAATCCAGTAAATGATGCTGGAAGAGTTCATCTCCCAGATCTTCCCTTTGTGAGAGCAGCCAACGGTGGTGCGCTGTCCATCTTCATAGCCCGTTGCGAAGATGTTGGACTTTTTCGCCGTGCCGTTCTCGATTTCACTGATGACGGTATTGATGTCCCGCCCGACGTGCATCGTGAATCTCAGATCCTTGCGTGTCCTGGACAGCCCCACGTTCTGCAGCTTCATGAGCTTGATGTCGTGCAGGGTTCGGAAGGTAGGCTCACCGTTGATTCGCCTGGCATCCTTTGCAATCAAATTCAAAAAACGCGTCGCTTGCGACTCATCACCAGAGGAGTGAATGAAGAGCGTCTTGTCGGGCGCGTGGTAGTACGCCAGGTACAGAATCCAGTTCGTGTCCACAATCGCCGAGGTCTGAGCCCATCCGACGGGTGTTTCTCGTCGGGTCACCATGATGATGGTGTCTGAATCGTCGTTGATAGAAAGGAACTGCAGCGGTTCTTTCTTCTGGGAGAAGTGATTCGCTTTCTCTGGCCGCCAATGGTCGCGCTCCACATGGTAGGCGATCGCACTGATCTTGGGGTTTGGGTTCAACCCGAAGATCTCCTCGGAGTCGGCATCATCCGGGAACTGTTCAGTGAACGTCTCTTTTTCGATTTCGCGGGCGATCTTGTCTTGGCTCACATCTCGAATCACGGCGCTCCAGTCGGCACTTTCCTTGTAAAGCACTGCCATCTGGTAATCGACTTTCTGGTTGGCAATGTTTGAGACGAATTTGGCGTCGCCTAGCGTGTCATCAACCCGGGTTAGCCGACCGATGAACTGTAGCGTGACGGCCGGACTGCGATGCTGGTCGTGAATAGCCGCGATTTTCAGCTCTGGCAGGTCGAAGCCTTCGCCCAGCATGTCCACGCATACGATGATCTTGTATTTCTTCTCGACAATTTCACCCAGCAGCTTGACCCGATTCGGCACCTTGCTGTGGATGAGAATGGGTGAGAGGTCTTCATGCTTTTTGTAGAGCTCAAACAGGGCTTCAGCACGTTTTTGCGATCGTGCGCGTACCATCAGTAGGTGGTTAAAGCCTTGCTCTCGATCACCTCGCAACAACTCTACCGCCTTATCAGCAACCACTTGGTCAGCCAACTCGAGGTTGTATTCGCGCACTGGGTGAAATTCGATCGACTTGAAGTAGCCATCGATCTGCGCATCCTTCAACGGGTAGTTGTAGATAATCTTGCCTTCAAGGGGCTGATTGTCCTCCCTGAAAGGCGTAGCAGTGAACTGCAGGCATGGCTTCTCTTTAAACGCGGTTTTCACCCGCCCCCATGTCATGGCGGCCACATGATGGGTTTCATCGATGATCAGGTGGCTGCAGAGCTCAGCCAAGGCTTGGAGGGACTCTGTGTCGAATCGCTGCAATGCTTGCGGGGTAGCGACAATTACATTCGCCTCGGCAAGCTGTTGGACATCTTCAGCCGACATTCCTGAGCCGATCGCCCTAACCACAGGGTTAAGTGCTGTGGCAGAAACAGCACCGATCTCCCGAAGTTTTTTCAGCCCGAGGCATTTCTCGACAAGCTGGGAACGCAAGGCATCTGACGGGACGAGCACCAATGTCCTTGCCAACCGCCCTGCGATAAGCAGACCAAGCATGGTATCGGTCTTGCCGGTACCCGTTGGCATCACGATCGTTGCCGTCGTGGCCGGAGACATCACCAGGTGGCCCAGTGAAGCGTATAGGGCGGCAAGCTGAGGCTTACGCAAGCCCGGCGTATTGGTATCCCGGACTGCCAGGTTGAAGTTGAAGAGGTGTTGCTGCCAGCTTTGATATACGTCTAAGTACTTCCCTGTAGCATCGACCATTGCGTTCACCAAATTGAATGTGAAAATCAGCGCTGATTATTCAATGGCCACATGCTATCAGTGAACATCATTTCAGGTGTACCCCGAAAAGCAGTACTCAAACGCGCCACTCCCTCTGCCTTCACCAACCGACGATCGATGCCAAACAGTCCAATCTGAGATGAAGGTACACTGAAAGCCATCCGAATCCATCTTGGTCTATGTAAGAAATCGCCATTCGCGATCACTCGCAAAACTGATGCAATTGGGGGCAAAATTGGGGGCATATTTGATATTTTTCTGCCTGAAAATATCGTTCTAGAGCCGAGTCAAAATGTTCTTTGGGGATCCGGACAGCCTGGCCTGATCCTGGTTGTGTGTTGAGGCGGACGACCTCTTCGCTGGCAAGCCAGCTCCCGGGTTTAGCGCAGTTCCTGTAGGAGCTGGCTTGCCAGCGATAGCCCTGACTCGGTCTTGAACCAGACTATTGCAG
>Ga0075432_10000485_pt1 | contig 11865 bp, 11 predicted proteins | sample RhiMethybrSRZTD1_FD_72781 | JGI IMG/M metagenome (GOLD analysis project Ga0075432, IMG submission 72781) | Populus rhizosphere microbial communities from Tennessee, USA - Rhizosphere MetaG P. TD hybrid SRZTD1 | ecosystem: Host-associated > Plants > Roots > Rhizosphere > Soil | place: USA... | reverse complement strand
CGACCGGGTCACGTTGCAGGGACCGGCAGTGCCCGCCAGCGAAGACTTTGCCTTCATGCTCGAGCGCGTGCCCGGCAGCTACGTACAGATCGGCAACGGTGAAGGCGACAGCCACGGCGCCTGCATGGTGCACAACCCCGGATACGACTTCAACGATAACAACGTGGCCATCGGCTCGGCCTTCTGGGTGCTGCTGGTCGAGCGCTTTCTGCGTTTTTCTGCATGAAGCCGGGAGACAGGAGCAATGGGATGGACGCTCCCATCCGTAACGGCATCTGGTGCAGATCTCTCGACTAGTTGGGAGAGGCCGAGCGCGACTTGATGATCGGTAAGCTTGATCGAGGGGTCTCGACTGCGAGATTTCGACCGACACGCCAGGGTGCGCGTTGGCATGGTGGCGCAGCAGCGCCAGGATGCGGCGCGCATCGCCATACGGGGACCGGCCTGCCGCCGTCATCTCCAGGTGCCGCGTGTCGCGTTCCAGCAGCGGCACCTGCAACTCCCTCTCCATCTCGCGCACTTGCCGGCTCATGGCCGCAAGAGTGCACGTGATCCTCGCTCGCTTGCGGTATGGTTCGCGGCCAACCCGCATTATTAGAACGAGTCGGCCGCACGACACATCGGGCGGCGCTTGAAGGAACGCTGATGCCCAGCTCGAATCTCGAAGGAATCTTGAACGAACTCCGCGCACGGGAGCCCATCTTTCATCGACGGGAGTTCGGGACCAGTCGTGAAGATCTTCTTCGAATGACGGCTGACGATTTTTGGGAGATTGGCGCGAGTGGCAAGATTTACGATCGTGAGTTCGTTATCTCCGAACTTCTGGAGCGCTACAAGTCGCCAGAGCACGGCGACTTAACGTGCAGGGATTTCTCGATCCGTCAAATTGCCGAGGATCTCTATCAACTCAATTGCGTCTTGCTGCAGCCCGAGCGCTTGACGCGCCGAACGACCCTTTGGCGCAAAGCGAGCGCGGGCTGGATGATCGTATTCCACCAAGGGACCGTCATAGCCTGACCCGGTTTTTTCCTCGTCGCTGTTCAGGCCGTGCTTCAGCCCCATTCCCTTCCCGAAGCAAGCCTGCAAGCGCGCTGACTTTGGATTGAGGCGAGTTGCGAACCCTGGCCGCATGCCTTCCTTCACTGGTGGAGCGCGCCGAGCCCGAACGAGGTCAGGGCTTTGAGACGGCTTGTTCCTCCACAGCCACGGTGAGCCCAGCCGAGCGATGCACGGGCTTGCATCGCTCGGCGATCTGCCTCAGCACATCGATCCCCATCTGCAGGGTGTGCAATGCGCTGAGACCAATCATCCGTTCATGCCTTGGCGTGAGCGGTAGGCTGTCAATCAGCGCGATGAATTCGCGACGATGATGCTGGTCAAGTACCTCATGGCGTGCAATTGCGCGAAAAGCCGAGGGTGCAAAGCCCGTGACCGCAGCGAGGTGATTCGCGAAACCGATCGGGGGGTGATTGCACTCCAGTGCGGCGATATGGCCAAGCAGCGAGACGGGGTGATAGTGGTGCAACCAGTAGTACTGCGCACCAACCATCGAAGCGATCACGGGCGAAGGAATTGCATGTATCACGTCCTGGTCCGGGTCGCCGGTGGCGGCAAGGTCTTCGCGCAGCCATTCGTCATGACCCTTCTCCTCCAACGCATGGCTCGCGTAGTACCCGGCCAGTCGCTCGCACAGCGGATCGGATGCGCGAAGTCGGGCCTGTGCCTCCGCTGCAGTCATGAGCGGCACCGCTGAGCGAACCACCATGTGCATGGTCCGAAGGTAGATCGGATAGGCCACGCTGGCACGCTCTGGCATCCACAAGCAGTGGGCATAGTGCTGCATTGTTGGCATGGCTTGGGCGATCTTGCGTAGAAGGCGCTCACTGGGCTTACCCTGTGCTGCGCAATGGCCGCCGTCCTGTGCGGGAATGAACTCTTCTGCATGCATGGCTCATCTCCTTCTCGAAGTTTTTGATGACCGGGCTTTCAAGTCGTGTGTTCTACTGGTCCGGGGTCCGGCACGAGCCGGTCTATCAGAGTCATCAGGCGATCGGGCTCGCTGCGGTCGGGCATGCGCTCGAAGACTTTCCAGCAGAGTTCGCAATTGCTGCTGAAGCGCTCGCGGGCAAGCGCCTTGAGCTTGGGGTGCTGTACGACGACACCCAAGCCCGCAGTACCAATCGCGTGCAAAAGCGGGTCGGCCGCAAAATCCTCCACTGCTGCGTCGATGGCACTGGCATCGGAGCAATGCTGACGAAGCCGCTTCGGACCCTGACCCATGATCACACCCTCATTGCAGCAGCCGGTGACCACGCCGTCGTAGCGCAGCATCGGCGAACGCGCAAGGGCGCAGGGGCCGAAAGATTCACCCCGAGACCAGGCAATCCGCGCGAACATACCCTGGCCACGACCGTTGTCGAGTGGCTGCACCAGGTTCAATTCGGCCTGCGATTGCCAATCGTTTCCCAGCGCGCGGGCCAGCAAAGATCGGGCTCGCGCCTCACCGTCACCGTACGCAACAACCTGTACGACCAGCGACGAACCCGCACCCACGATCGTTCTTGCGGCACGTACGAACTGTTCGTCACCGACGCCCGTGGCGTGGAAAGCATCGGTACTCAAATAGATGCAGGCGCACTCGCGCAGAACCTCCTCGATCCAAATTGGCACGGCCCTCGTCTGCGCCCACACACCGCTGGTGAAGACCACGAGCTGCTTTCCTGCAGCACGCAACCGCTCGGTCGCCATGCGCAGACCTTTGCGCTCGACAAAGGGTTCGCCACCGGAAATTCCGATGATCTCGATACCAATCCGTGCGCCGAGCCAGTCGAGGATCTGGTCGAACAGTACAAAATCCCGGATCGTCGGACTGTCGGGCCGCGAATCGACCGAACAGTGGTCACAGTTCACTGGGCAGCGATCGGTGATGAACAACAGCATGGAGCGGCTGCGTTGGTGACGCACAGCCTCGATCTGCGCATGCGTGAGCTTGCGGCGTGGCGATGGGTTGGTGATCGCGGTCATCACGTGGCTCCGAGCAGCGCGAGGTCGGCATAGCGCGCAACGCCGTTGCGGCGGGCGAACGCGAGGGCACCACCTTGTCGAATCAGCTCACCGGCTGCCGCTTCAAGCACTCGCGTAGATTGCTTCTGCATCGAAATCGCGATGCTGGCCCGCACGCGTTCCTCCACCAGCGCGTCACCACTCATCGCCATGCAAGCGCGACATCCCGCAGCACACCCGCTCGGGTGCATCTCGGCACGCGCGGCCAAGTAGTCCGGGCCATAGAGCCGGATCGCGCGCATCATGCTCGACTCGAGCGTGCGCTCGCGTATCTGCGCCCAGGTGTGCGTCGACGCATGGCCAAGCACCAAGTGCCCAGGCATCCGATCCATTGCATCGTCGTTGCCGCAGGCCACGATGCGGCCATCGAAGCCCATCACCGGCCAAGCAGCCATGGTGCAGGGCTGGGCTTCGACACGCGCGGGGCGCTTCGTCATGACCATCGGTGTCCAAGCTCGCGCACGGCCAAAGCTCGCGACCTGGTTCACGAGCATCGGTATGCGTGTGCCGAAGTGGCGTCGGACTGCGGCGATACGCGTAGTGAGGTAGGGATCGTCCGCATCGCGGCCAACGAGGTGGATGCTCAAGTCCTTGCCACCATCGAGCAATGTACGCAGAACGCGCCTGACGTTCGGCCAGGGCACCTCGGCCTCGTGAAAGGCATCCAGGCTCACGGAGAAATGATCGACGGCGTCGATGGCAACCCGAATGGGCGCCGGTATCTTCATCCCGTCGTGAGTACGCGCGAAAAAGAGGCCGGAGAGTACCGAGCTTGTCGTCCCGCAGCGGCGCGCACTCTTCGCGAGCGCGCTTACCAGCCTGGGACGCAGCAGCGCTTCGCCGCCCGACATCGCCAGGATGACTGGGCGGTTCTCGTACGAAAAACTCGCGACAAAGCGCACGAACAGCTGTTCGGGATGCTGCTCACTGGTCATCGAGGATTGCGTGGAACAGTGTGCGCAATGCAGCGGGCACCGACGAGTCAGCCCCATGGAAATTCCCGCGGCCGGGACGCTGCGCCAGTTCAGGATTTCAGCGAGATGCATCATGTACTCCTTCTTGCGTTGCCTGCAGGTGATGACGCGGCGTGCCCAACGCGCAATGTGCGGCGCGCGGCGACGTAAGCTGAAAACGGGCGGCGACTTCAAGCCGCCGCCCCCCAGCCGTGCCCGTGCGGCTCAGGCGTGGGCGCAGGCGCAGACGACGCCTACCAGACGAAGCCGCCCACCGTATCGGCAGCCTTCTTCAGTGCGTCGGTCAGGCCACTGTTGAGCTTGGACTTGATGTCCGCAAGGACCGCAAGTTCGTCGTCGTCGAGTAGAGCGACCTGCGACTTCAGTTCGTCGTTGAGCGCCTCTACCTGGACGGCCGAATTGCGCAGTCGCACCGCCCTAGCTGAAGAAATCGCCTTGTTATCTGAGACCATGATTGAACTCCGTCAAGATGCCCCGGCGTGCGGAGCGTGGGTTGAACATCGAACTCTCCCGCCCTTGAAGCAGCGAATCACAGGACGCCGGCTGCCATGCAGACTCACCATCTCACTGGCAATTGAAGGCTAGCTCCCGACTGCAGCTTGTTCAATGAAGCAATCGGACTATCCCTATGTGTGCGAAAGCATGAAACGACCCGCGTGCGATGCCTGACCGGGTGTTGCGCGGGTAGCGAATAAATGAAGCTTTGGAACTACACCCGGCAAGTGCCATGCGACGCGTGCGGCACCCTCGAAAAGGTAGCTTCATGAGCCTGAGACAAACCTGCTCGATTCAGTGCGGGCGCGAGGCGCTTGTGCCAATGCGTGAGTGCTTTGGCACTATCGGCAAAGAGGCCGTCTTTTTGATTCGCTCCGCTCCACGTTGCGCATCAAACGTCACTGCGCGCCACATAGCACCTCCCCGTTTGCCATAGGTCAGAGGACGAATGGGGTCCGCACGAACGGCTCATCGAATTCGCTCACGGATCCAGGTGGCGCACTCGGTCGCGGCACTCAAGAGATGCGACTCGCAGGAACTCTTTCAATCAAGCGGCGAAGAAGGCCTCAACCCTCAACGTAGAAGTAGCGATCTGCGGCCCGCCCGGTTCTGCTCCCAGAGGAAGATCGAGCACACGATCCTGTAGCCAGGTGGGAGAAACTTCTGAGTGAGCTGAACTGGAGGCCTCTTCGACCATCCCCAGAACGAGCGCGGGAATGATGCGGGTCATCACGCCTTTCTCGATTCGCCGTAGGCGTTTTGGTCATGCGATTCCGGCATCGGCCCCACATAGCGCCCGCGCGGGCGGATGACTTGCGCCACGCCCAGTTGCTCCAGACTGTGCGCCAACAGCCCGACGCTGCGCGCGGTTGCGAACAGGCCGAAGGCCGCGTCGGCCGGAAGCCGGTGATGAGCGACCAGGGCGGCCAGGGCGACGTCGATGTTCGGCTGCAAGCCGGTCAGCTTCGTCACCTTGCCGATGAAGCGCGAGATGACCTTGGGCGGCTCGAACAAGGCGAGCAATGCGGCCGCACGCGGATCGCCGTCGGGGTAGAGGTGATGGCCGAATCCGGCTGGCGACAAGCCGTTCGACAGGTAGTGGGCCAGCACCTGGTCCTCGCCCAGTCGTTCCACTTCGCTGAACAGCGCCCGGACGCGACCTGAGGCGTCCCCATGCAACGGGCCGGAGAGCGTGGTCAATCCGGCCAGGAGGCATGCCGGCAAAGAGGCACCGGTCGAAGCGGCAATGCGCGCGACAAAGGCTGAGCTGGTCAGCTCGTGATCGGCCAGCAGCACCAGGGCCGTTCGCAGCAACTCAGCCACCTTGGCAGGTTGCTTCCACCCTTTCGCAAGGCGCAGATGCAGCGGTTCGGCGCCCGGCCAGGCGCCGAATGCGTTGGCCAACTGGCCCACCAGATTCTGACCCTCGGCATGCAGCACCCGGGTCAGACGTCCTCCGGTGGAATGTCCGGCAGCCGCCAGGCTGGCCAAAGCGGCGAAAGCCGCGTCTCGCCCAGGCTTTCCGGAGCGCGCCGACTTCAAGCAGGAGAAATCGACAGCGCGCTCGGCACCCCACAACAGTTGAGCCGCGTCTTCCAGCGTGGCCGTCCGGGCCATGCGCACGGCGTCCCGCCCCCGGTAGTACGGCCGTCCGCGAGAGAACGCACAAAGGGCCGTCGGAATACTGGGCTCCGACCCGAACAGCGTATTCGCGGCCAGCGTCTCGTGCTTGCGGCCGGCCTGTTTGCGCTTGGCCAACACGGCCACGTCCTCGGCGCGGTACAGCCTGCGCCGCGTATCGGCCGGATCCGGCGCGACTTCCAGCTTGCCGCGGCTCACGTACGCATAGAGCGTCTGAGGTTGCACACCCAAAAGGTTGCACGCCTCGCTCATCGAAATCCAGGAAGCCATGGCCGCGCCGATAGAAGAGTCAATTTACATTGATTATATAGATCAATATTGACCTATATGTCAATCCATAAATAGCATACGTCTCGAACAGATCGGCCACCCGGCCTCGTGAATGAACAGCGATATGAAACCCGAAGTCCTTCAACTCAATCCGATCCTGATCCCCGCGATCAACGAGAAGCTCGCATCGCTCTACGTCGTGCACAAGCACTTCGAGCTGCCCGATCCGGAGGCTTGGCTGCGTGAACATGGCGCATCGGTCGATGCCGTGATCACCGGCGGGCACACCGGCATTTCGCGGGCAATGCTGGAGCAGTTGCCCAGCCTGAAAGTGGTGGCCGTCAATGGTGTCGGCACCGATGCCGTGGATCTGGCGTACTGCCGGGGTCGCGGCCTGCCCGTTACCGCAACGCTGGGTGCGCTGACGGAAGACGTGGCCGACCTGGCCATCGGATTGCTGATCGCGGTTTGCCGAAACCTGTGTGCCGGCGACCGCTTCGTGCGAGACGGCCAGTGGGAACTCCATCCCCAGCCCAGCGCCATCCCGCTCGCACGGCGGTTCAGCGGCATGCGCATCGGCATCGTCGGAATGGGGCGGGTGGGTCGCGCCGTCGCAGTGCGAGCGGCCGCCTTCGGTTGCCTCGTCCGCTACACCGACCTGCGCGCCATGGACGACGTCGCGCACCGCTTCATACCGAGCCTGTTGGATCTGGCCCGCGAGTCGGACGCACTGGTGCTGTGCGCAGCCGCGGACCGGGCCGAAGGAATCATCGACGCGGCCGTGCTCGACGCGCTGGGGCCGCGCGGCTTCCTGGTCAACGTCGCCCGCGGCCGGCTCGTGAATGAAGCCGACCTGACCGATGCGCTGGCCGCCGGCCGCATTGCGGGTGCGGGCCTGGACGTGTTCGTCGACGAACCGCGCGTGCCGCTGGCGCTGCGCCAGTCCGACAGGGTGACCCTGCAGGCCCACCGTGCCAGCGCCACCTGGGAGACCCGCACCGCCATGGCCGAGATGGTGCTGGGCAGTGTGGCCCAAGCCCTGGCAGGCGAGCGTCCGGCCATGAGCCTGACCACTTGAGCTTCTGCGCTCGCGGCGCAGCGACCGCATCCAAACCATAAAAGGAGACACTCTTGTTCACTCGACACCTTGCGATTCCCCTGGCGTTCGCCCTCTGCGCCAGCCATGCGCCAAGCTTCGCGCAGACCTTTCCTTCCCGCCCCGTGACGCTGGTGGTTCCGTTCCCGCCGGGCGGCGGGACGGACACCGGGGGACGCGTCATCGCTGAACAGTTGAGCCGGCGCTGGAGCCAGCCTGTCATCGTGGAGAACAAGGGTGGTGCCGCCGGTCAGATCGGCGCCGACTTCGTCGCCAAGTCCAGGCCCGACGGCTACACGCTGCTCCTGGGCAACATCGGAACGCAGGCGATCAATCCCTTGCTGTATCCCAAGTTGCCCTACGACGCCGACAAGGCCTTTGCCCCGGTGTCCCTGGTGGCCGAACTGCCGCTGGCCATGATGGTCAATCCGTCGGTCCCCGCAAAGACCGCAGCCGAATTCGTCGCGCTGGCCAAGTCCAGGCCGGGCCAGATGAGCTACAGCAGTTCGGGCGCCGGCGGCGCTCCGCACCTGGCAGCCGAGATGTTCAAGGACCAGACGGGCTCTTTCATCCTGCATGTGCCCTACCGCGGCGGTGGCCCGGCCATCGCCGATCTGCTCGCGGGCCATGTGCAGCTGTCGTTCATGACAGTCCTGGAAGCGTCCGGCCACATCAAGGCAGGCAAGCTTCGTGCGCTGGCCGTGACAGGCGACAAGCGCGTGCCGGCGTTTCCCGAAGTTCCCACGCTCGCAGAAAGCGTGGTTCCCGGCTTCAACGCGATCTCCTGGATCGGCCTGCTGGCACCGGCGGGCACGCCGCAGGACGTGGTGGACAAGATCGCTGGCGACCTGCGCGCCGTGCTGGCCGACGAATCGGTCAAGGCACGTTTCGTAGGCCTGGGCGGCGTGCCACGCGCCACCTCGCCGCAGGAGTTTGCCAAGCTGATCGCCGATGACAAGGGCCGCTACGCGCAGGTCATCCGCAGCCGCAAGATCACGCTCGAGTGAGCGCGACAAGCCGGCCCTTCAAACCATAGACCCACCCGAAGAGGAGACATCCATGCAGCCCGCATCCCTGATCAAGGCCCTTGCAATCGCGGCATCGCTGGCCGCGCTGCCGACCGCGGCTTCGGCCCAGGCGGCTTACCCGACCCGCGCCATCAAGATCATCGTGCCCGCCCCGCCGGGCGGTGCGATCGACACCATTGCCCGCGTCGTCGGAGACAAGCTCGCGGTGTCGATGGGGCAGCCGGTGATCGTCGACAACCGGCCCGGCGCATCCAACAACCTCGGCACGGACGTGCTCGCCAAGTCGGTGCCTGACGGGTACACGATCGGCATCGTGGGCGGCAGCCACAACACCAACAAGTTCCTGTTCAAGAACCTCGGCTGGGATCCGGAAAAAAGCTTCGAGCCCATCGTCTACACCCACGAGGTTCCGCTGGTGTTCGCCATCTATCCGCAGCTTCCCGCCAAGACGCTGCCCGAGTTCGTGGCCTGGATGAAGGCCCATCCGGAGGAGGCCAAGGTTGCTACCTCCGGCCGCGGCAGCGCGCAGGAAATGGCGGCCGAGATGTTCCGCATGGCGAGCGGTGCGCCGATGCTGCTGGTCCCCTACAAGGGCTCATCCGCCGCGCACCCCGATCTGCTGGCCGGACGAACCGCGCTCTTCATCGACACCATCAGTGCCATCCTGCCGCAGGTGAAGGCCGGCAATGCGCGGGCTGTGGCGGTCTCGACGCGCAAGAGGACGAAGTCCCTGCCGGACGTGCCGACCGCGGACGAGCAGGGATTCAAGGGCTACGACGCCAATACGAACGGCGGGTTCCTGGCGCCGGCCGGCACGCCCAAGCCGATCATCGCCAAGCTGAACGCCGAGATCAACGCGGCACTGAAGCTGCCCGACGTGCGGGCGAAGCTGGAGGCTTCTGGCATCGAGATTCAGGGCGGAACGCCGCAGGAGTACGCCGCGGTGATCAAGTCGGACCTTGCCAAGTGGGGCAAGGTGGTCAAGGAGGCTGGCATCCAGGCGGAGTGAGGGCGAGCCGCATTCCTTTGCGTTGTCATGCGCGGTGGGCAACCTGCCCGCCCGCGCGGCTTCAAATGTCGAGCCGGCGCTCGCTGATCCACTTGACCATGGCCGGGTCGCGGTGGGAGAAGAAAGAGCTCTGGCCAGTCTCGAGCGTCGCGATGCTTGCCATGTCACCGTCATCCAGCAGGAAGTCGAAGATCGCCAGATTCTCGGCCATGCGTTCCTTGCGCACGGTCTTGGCCAATGCGACGATTCCCCGCTGTGCGAGCCAGCGCAGCACGACCTGGCCGACCGACTTTCCATATTTGTGGCCGATCCCGACGAGCACCTCGTTCTGGAAAATGTTGTTCTTTCCCTCGGCAAAGGGCGCCCAGGCTTCAGCCTGAATGCGGTGCTCGCGCATGAACGCCGCGGCCTCGGCCTGCTGGAGGAACGGATTCACTTCAACCTGGTTCACTGCGAGAACGACCTCATTGAACATCAGGATGTCCGGGTGGAAGTTGCTGAGACCGATTGCGCGCAGCTTGCCGGCCTTGTGGGCCTGTTCCATCGCACGCCAGGAGCCGTGCACGTCGCCGAACGGCTGGTGGATCAGGTACAGGTCCAGGTAATTGAGCTGCAGGCGCTGGAGCGACCTGTCGATGGCTTGCAGCGTCTTTTCATAGCCGGTGTCCTGAACCCAGAGCTTGGTCGTGACGAACAGCTGTTCGCGCGGCACGCCGCTGGCGCGCAGGCCCCGTCCCACGGCTTCTTCGTTCATGTAGGAAGCGGCGGTGTCGATGAGGCGGTAGCCGGTCTCTATTGCATCGACGACGCTGCGCTCGCAATCCTTGGGGTCGGGAATCTGGAAGACGCCGAAGCCAGCGATCGGCATCTGGAGGCCGTTGTTCAAGGTGACGTGGTTCATGTTGCGTCGACTCTAAATACCAACCCCGAGCAGGGCTAGTCCCGAAGACCTTGAAGGATTCGAAAGCCGCCGCTTGATAATCCTTGCCATGCCCATCAACGAGCTTCGGTCCATCACCATCTTCGCCAAGATCGCGGAGCTGGGCAGCCTGCGCAAGGCCGCGGAGGCGCAGAACATGACGCCGCAGGCGGCCAGCCAGGCGCTTGCGCAGCTGGAGCAGCACCTGGGCGTGCGGCTGTTCCATCGGACGACCCGCAGCGTGGCGCTGACCGACGCCGGCCGGCAGCTTCTCGATGCCTCGATGCCGGCCGTGGCCACCCTGCAGCAGGCCCTGGCAATGACGCGGAGGACGACCGAGGAAATTGCCGGGCCTTTGCGAATCGTGGGGCCGCGTTCCGTGTTCGCACGCGTCTTCTGGCCCCTGCTCGACGAATTCAGCCGCCTCTATCCGGATGTGCAGCCCGACGTGGAGCTGGATGATCGCATCGGCAACTGGGTCGAAGACCGGGTGGACGTCGGCTTCAGGATCGGCGTTTCTCCCGCGGAAGGGGTCATCGCCCGCAAGCTCTTTCCGCTGCAGCTGATCATCTGCGCGGCCCCTGCCTACATCGCGCGGCATGGTGCGCCCGACTGTCTCGACGCGCTGGCCGCATACCCGTGCAGCGCATTTCGCAGTCCCGCCAGCGGGCGCGTGATCCCTTGGCGGATCAAGACCGAGAAGGGCTACGAGGAGCACCAGATCGAGCCCTCCCTGTGCGTGAACGACGAAGAGCTCGAAACGCAAGCCGTGCTCGCGGGGCACGTGATGGGACAGCTCACGGCCGTGGCCGCGGCTTCGCACATCCGCGCCGGACGCCTGGTGCCGCTGCTCACCCAGCATGTCGACGAGCAGGTGGGCACCTTCATCTACTACGGCAGCCGGGCCGCCCAGCCGGCTCGCGCGCGGGCGTTCATCGACCTTGCCGTGAAGCGCCTCGCGGGAAATTCCGAGTGGGTCCTCGCGGCCGAAGAACTTCGCGCCGCGGAAGCCAAGGGCCGCAAGGCTGCCGGTTGAAGCCGGCCGCATGCGTGCGGCCCCTTGACGCTTTTCGCCAATCGCCCGGAGCGGTGCTGCCATTGCCGCGATGCCCCGCACCGCCTAGATTGCAGCCCACATGACTTCTATCCCTGAATCCACGGCGAGCGCATCCAAGGGTGCGCCGCTCGCAGGCGTGCGCGTGCTCGACCTGACACGCCTGCTGCCGGGACCGCTCGGCACCATGCACCTGGCCGACCTCGGCGCCGACGTCGTCAAGATCGAAGACACCGGCGCCGGCGACTACGCGAGCCCCTCGGTGCGCGCGCTCGTCAACCGCAACAAGCGCGCGATCCGCATCGACCTGAAGCAC
>Ga0075432_10000483_pt1 | contig 11870 bp, 10 predicted proteins | sample RhiMethybrSRZTD1_FD_72781 | JGI IMG/M metagenome (GOLD analysis project Ga0075432, IMG submission 72781) | Populus rhizosphere microbial communities from Tennessee, USA - Rhizosphere MetaG P. TD hybrid SRZTD1 | ecosystem: Host-associated > Plants > Roots > Rhizosphere > Soil | place: USA... | reverse complement strand
TTGTAGGAGTGCTCATATCAGTACCTCACGCGGGGGTCGATCAGCGCAGCAACAATGTCCACGATGAAGTTGGTCACGGCCACGATGACGGCGAGAAGGACCACAATGCCCTGGACCGCCACGAAGTCGCGGGCCGTGAGATAGGTGGCCAGCTGGAAGCCAAGGCCTTTCCATTCAAAGGTGGTTTCCGTCAGTACGGCACCGCCGAGCATCACGGCAATTTGCAGGCCCATCACCGTGATGATGGGGATCAGTGCGGGCTTGTAGGCGTGCTTGGTGACCAGCCGGAATTCGCTGACGCCGCGGGAGCGCCCGGCCTCCACGTAGTCCCGGCCCAGGGTTCCGATGACGTTGGTGCGGACCAGCCGCAGGAAGATGCCTGCAGTCAGCAGGCCCAGGGCGACGGCCGGCAGGACCGCGTGCGCCATGACGTCGCCCAGGGCTGCCATGTTGCCGCTGCGGATGGCGTCCAGCCAGTAGATGCCGGTGGGCGACTGCAGCGAGGTGAGCTCCAGTTCGCTGGAGGTCTTGGCGCGGCCGGCCACGGGGAGCCATCCGAGCCACACGGCGAACGTGAGTTTCAGGAGCATGCCGGCGAAGAACACGGGTGTGCCGTAGCAGACGATGGCGAAAACGCGCAGGACGGCGTCGGGTGCGTGGTCCCTCCGGTAGGCGGCGACCATGCCCAGCGGAATGCCGACCAGCAGGGCCACGAGCAGCGCGTTGATGGTCAGTTCCAGAGTGGCTGAGCCGTAGGTGGCCAGCATTTCCGTGACCTGGCGGTTGTCCGAGAGCGTGGTGCCGAAGTTGCCCGTGGCCAGTTGTCCCAGGTACTCGAAGTACTGCACGAGGATCGGACGGTCATAGCCTGCCGCGGTGATCCGCTCCGCCAGCTGCTCTGGCGGCAGCCTGCCGCCCATGGCCGCCGTGATGGGATCGCCGGTGATGCGCATCAGGAAGAACACCAGCGTCACGAGGATGAAAATTGTAGGAAAGATCAGCAGGAACCTGATCAGGATGTATTGGCCCAGTCCCCCGCCGGACGACTTCTTCTTTGACGGCAGCAGGCCGTCGGCGTCGGTTGGCGGCGCCTCAATCAGTGTTGTCATTGGTACCTAAATGTGTGCTTCCGGCGGCTTCGTGGGCCCCGGAATCTGTTGCCCTGGCTCAGCACGAAAGGCGGGACGCCGTGGCGCCCCGCCTTTTCGGCTGGCCTGGACCGGATGGAGAACTGGACCTACTTGGAAATTACGCCAAGCCGGGTCTTGAAGGATGCGTCCAGGGTCTTTTCGACACCCTTGACATCCTTTCCGGCGACCATAAGCTGGGCGCCCTGCAGCAGCGGCAGCGTGGAAAGATCCTTGGCCACGGCCGTCTGGGCCTCGCCCAGCACCTTTTCGCGCTCTGCCTTGTCAACGGTGGTGAGCTGGGACTTGATCAGCTCGGTGACGGATGCATTTTCGTAGTGGTTCTTGAGGAAGTTACCCGGAACGAAGAACGGGGTCAGGTAGTTGTCCGCGTCCGAGTAGTCGGGGAACCAACCGAGCTGGTACACCGGGTAGGCGTCAGCAGTGCGGTCCTTGGAGTAGGTGACCCACTCGGTGGACTGCAGGTCAACCTTGAACAGTCCGGACTTTTCGAGCTGTTCCTTGATCATGGCGTATTCGTCGCCGGAGGACTTGCCGTAGTGGTCCGGGTTGTACTGCAGCTTGATGTTCACCGGTGCGGTGACTCCTGCATCGGCGAAGGCTTTCTTGGCCTTGTCCAGGCTGGGTTTGCCGTTCCCGTCGCCGTACATCTCCTTGAGGGGCTGGATCGCGCCAACGAATCCGTCGGGCACCACAGAGTACGCCGGCAGGTAGGTGCCCTTGTAGACCTGGGTTGCGATGGCGTCGCGGTCAACGACGTTGGCCATGGCCTGGCGGACGGCGAGTGCCTTGGCGGGGTCGGCGTCGGCAGCCTTGGCACCGAACGGCATGGTGTCGAAGTTGAACACGATGTAGCGCAGCTCACCGCCGGGGCCCTTGTGGACCTTCACCTTGGAGTCCTTCTCCAGGTCGGCGGCGTCGGTTGCCGTCAGGCTGCGGCCGGCGACGTCAATGTTCCCCTGCTGGACGTCCAGCTTGAGGTTGTTTGAGTCGGCGTAGTACTTGATGGTGGCGCCGTCATTTGCGGGCTTGCCGAGCAGGCCCTTGTAATCCGGGTTGACCTTCAGGCTGACGAGCTCGTTCTTCTTGTAGCTGTCGATCGTATAGGGGCCCGCGAACGGTTTGCCCTTGACGATTTCGTCGTCGGTCATCAGCTTGTCCGCCGGGAAGACCTCTTCGTCGACGATCGGTCCGGAGTTGGCTGCAAGAACGCCGGGGAAGACCTGGTCGTTGCCGGCCTTGAGGGTGAAGACCACCGTGGTGTCATCCTTGGCGGCGACAGACTCAAGGTTGCCCAGCAGCGAGGCGGGACCGTTCGGATCCGCGATCTTGACCACGCGGTCGATGGAGAACTTCACGTCCGAGGATGTGAGTGCGTGACCGTTGGCAAATTTGAGGTCCGACTTGAGCTTCACGGTGTATTCCGTGGGGCTGGTGAATTCCGCGGACTCCGCGATGTCAGGCGTAGCGTCGGCGGTGCCCGGCTTGGCGTTCAGGAGGAACGGGTAGATCTGGTTCATCACCATGAAGGAACCGGCATCATAGGACCCCGCAGGATCGAGGGTAACGACCTTGTCGGTGGTGCCGTAGGTAATGGTTCCGCCTCCGGCACCGCCGGTGGAAGTTCCGCCGCCGCCGGACGGACCTGTGCAGGCTGTCAGTGCAAACGCGGAAACACCCGCGAGCGCGATAGCGCTGTGCAGGGCCTTTTTGTTCATTGCCATCTGTGGACTTTCTGTTCGATGAGTACACGCGTGCCGCCACGCAACTGGATCAGTTGGACTCGGTGGGCGGGACGTTGTCCTGATCACACGATTCAATCAGACCCGAGAGCGGTGAATCGTTACAACCTGTGAGTTGAGACACAAAATTTACCTGATTGGGTCAAAACTATCGTTTTCTTCAGCGTTCCGGCCGTATCAGCCTCCGACAGAACGACGAGTGAGTGCCTTAGGGAATCGCCATTGAAGAGTCTCCTTCCCGGGAATAGAGTTGCCCTACCCGGCTGAAGGGAACAGACCATGGGCAAAGCCGCCCTCTGTGTGGGGATCAACGAATTTGAACACCTGCCGAAATCCAGCTGGCTGCAGGGTTGCGTCAATGACGCCCGCGACCTCGCGGCACTGCTGCAGACCGGATACGGTTTCGCCGAGTCGGACATCTCGCTGCTGCTGGATTCCCGGGCCACGAAAGACCGGGTGATGGCGCAGCTGGATGCGATGATGGACCGCGCCGCCGCGGGCGAACTCCAGCACATCGTCTTCACCTTCTCCAGCCACGGAACGCAGATTCCGGACACAAGCAACGACGAAGCGGACCGGCTGGATGAAGCCTTCGCCTGCTACGACATCAACAACACCGGCGACTCGTGGGATCCTGCCACCGTCATTTCGGATGACGAACTGTTCACCCTCTTTGCCCGCTTGCCGGACGGCGTGCTGATGGACGTGGTGCTGGATACCTGCCACAGCGGCACGGGCCTGAAATCTTTGGATCTGCTGCCCGGGCGCCGGCCCCGCTTCCTGCCGGCACCGACTCCCCGCGGCGTTGCTGCCACGGAGTTCAACGACACCAGGGCACTGCGTGACCTGGTGAAAGCCGGCCCGGGAGTCAAGCCCGTGCTTTTGGCCGCCTGCCGGGCTGACCAGACCGCTGCCGACGCCTTCCTGGACGGCCGCTACAACGGAGCCTTCACGTACAACTTCATCAAGGCGGTCACCGGCGACGGCGCCCTGGGCCGGGCGGACATCCTCAAACTGGTCAGCAAAGGCCTCAGGGCCGGCGGCTTCGACCAGGTGGCGCAGCTGGAAGGCTCGACGCCGGCACGGAAGGCCCCCTGGGGAAGCTGACCGCGGCTCACTCCTGGCGCTCTTCCTCCGGGTGGAAGGTGGCCACCGGCATTTTGGTCCCGGCTTCCCTTTTGATGGTTTCTAGCTTGGCCTGCTGCCATTCCGCGTCCATGACCGGCTTGAGCGCCGCGAAACACAGCCTGCCGCCCTCATCAAACCGCAGCAGGCCCCCGCCACGGACGGTGTAGTAGTCGCTGTCCACGCGGAGACCAAGTTTGTTCCTGGCCTCGCTTTTTGACATCGTCACGGACTGGACGAAGGAGGCGCCGATTTCGGAGACAACGAAACCGTCCGGCCCTACCCGGGTACTGGGACGTACGCGGTTCACGACGATGCTCGTGTCCTGGTCGATGCCGGCAGCCTCGATCAGCCGCGGGTTCTCCCACATGAAGCGGTTGACCTCCTCAGGATCGGCGGCCAGGGCAGACAACCGGACCGGGTAGCGCAGATCGCGAAGATGCTTGAGTCCGTCCAGCAGTTCATCGGGCTCCGTGGAAAGGTCAATGTCCCAGAAGGCGTCGCGCACGGCCTGCCGGTATCCCATCATGTCCGTCGGCACCAGTACGGCGTCTGCTGCGAGGATTCCCCGCAGCAGGTCCTCCCAGCCCGGGTCCACCGGCGGCATGTAGGCAAGCCCCCGCAGCACCATGCCCAGCATCTGATGTCCCAGATGCGCCCCGGCTTCGGCCACCTGGTAGCGGCTGGACCGGCCGCCCGGCCGGTCCAGCCGCTGCAGCCACAGCCGTACGACGGCGTCCAGCACCCCTTTCACGGCAATCTCGCCGCGCCGGTGGGGTTCGGGATCCAGCCGCCACTCGAAGGGCACGTCCACGTCGAGCGGCCGCCTGGCCGCGCCCCGCGAGAACAGCCCGTCGGCCAGCCCGAACAGCCCGGAGGCCAGGACTTCCTTCTCCATGTTCCGGGCGGGCACGGTTCCGGACTTCCCGTCCGGGCCCGGAACAGCCACTGACAGCTGTTGTTCCACCCGCTCAGGCGAGGAAAACACGCTCAGCATGGCCACCAGGTCGGCAATGCATTCGTGCAGCGCGTAGCCGTCCAGCAAGGCATCGCTGTCTGTCCACTGGCGCCGGTAACCGTCCAGGATCGCGTGCGTCACCTCATGGGCGACCAGGTCGTGATAGAGCGCCAACGGGACAGAATGCGTGGAACGGTCGTCGGTCCGGTGCCCGAAACGGATCAGGCCGCGTTCGCGGTCGTAGCCGGTGGAGGCGTAGGGGATCTTGTCATACACACTGATGAGCAGCCGGTGGCCCGAGGCCCAGCCCATCCGGCGCCCCAGGGTGACTTCAAATGCCTGTAGTGTTGCGGTCGCCACCGCATAGACGTGCTGTGCGAGGAACCGGCTGTCGGTCAGCAGCTCTTCCAGCCCGGCGGGTGCGTCCTGGTCGTCGATGCACCATTCGTTGCGGTCCACGGACAGGGAAATGGGCCGGGGACCGTCAGCCCCGGGAGCCCGCACCCGCAGGGCCAGACGTGCGCCGGCCGGGCCGTTGACCACCCTCTCCACCGGTACCCGGATGCTGGTGGTGAGGGGCTTTCCTGACTTGCGGGTGAAGGGGCCCTCGGCAAGGGCGGTCAGCGCCACCATCTCGAGGCCATGCCCTATTCCAAGCGCTGCAGAGACCATTGCGGGCCTGCTTTCCTCAACTGAGCAGCCGCACCGGATGAGGTGGCGGCCTGCTTCAAGCCTGGTTCCCCAGGCCTCAATTATTGCGGTCGCAGGCGTAATTGACTACGGCCAGCCGCGGCGGGACCCCTAGTGGAGTTCCGCGCGCTGCAGCGAGCGCGCGGCGTCAATGGTGGCCTGTCCCAGGACCCGGCTTCCCTGGTAGAGCACCACGGTCTGTCCGGGGGCCACTCCGCGCAGCGGGGTGGCAAGGGTGACCACAAGATTCGTCCGCTCGGCGCCGTCGTCGTCCGTCAGCAGTTCCGTATGCGCCGTTGCGGGAACAGGATCGCCGTGTGCCCTGACCTGGGCGTGGCAGTCGAACTCTTCGCCGGTGGCGATTTCCGCAATCGGCAGGCCGGCCCACGATACTTTGATGCCGCGGATCTCGTCGATGGCCAGGAGCGCTTCGGGGCCCACCACTACCTTATTTTCCTTGGGCCGGATCTCCAGGACGAAGCGGGGCTTGCCGTCTGCGGCCGGGGTGCCGAGCTTGAGGCCACGGCGCTGGCCCACGGTGAACGCGTTGGCGCCGGGGTGCTCTCCCACCTTGGACCCGGTTTCATCCACGATGTCGCCCGTGGTCATGTCGATCTTTTCGGCAAGCCACCCGGCGGTGTCGCCGTCCGGAATGAAGCAGATGTCGTGGCTGTCCGGCTTGTTGGCCACCGACAGCCCGCGGCGCTCGGCCTCGGCGCGCACTTCGGCCTTCGAGGGGGTGTCCGCCAGCGGGAACATGGAGTGCTTGAGCTGTTCGTGGGTGAGGACGCCGAGCACGTAGCTCTGGTCCTTGGCCCAGTCGGCGGCGCGGTGGAGTTCCGGGTTTCCGTCGGCGTCGGTGATCACCTTGGCATAGTGGCCGGTGCAGACGGCGTCGAAGCCCAGTGCGATGGCCTTTTCCAGCAGCGCCGCAAACTTGATGCGTTCATTGCAGCGCATGCAGGGGTTCGGGGTGCGTCCGGCAGCATATTCGTCGATGAAGTCCTGGACCACGTCTTCCTTGAACCGCTCGGAAAAGTCCCAGACGTAGTAGGGAATGCCCAGCACGTCGCAGGCACGCCAGGCGTCGCGGGAGTCTTCGATCGTGCAGCACCCGCGGCTTCCGGTACGGAGCGTTCCGGGCATCCTGGACAGCGCCAGGTGGACACCGACGACGTCGTGTCCCGCCTCGACGGCGCGGGCGGCGGCAACGGCGGAATCGACTCCGCCGCTCATGGCTGCAAGAACTCGCATGCTGGCTTTCTCTAGGGGAGGGTGTGGTGGTGCGGTGCAGCCCGTACCGGGCCGGCGTACTGGACGCGGCCGGATACACTGCATGCCCCACCATTCTACTGCCTCACCCAAGGGGGACCCGAAATCGCCTGCGCGGGCCCTTGACGGACAGAGCCGCGGCTTCTATTGTCAGGATTAGTATTTTTAGAAGCGGCCGGCCGACACGACCGGCCTTCGAAGGAATCGAGCGGCACCATGTCTGTCGAACGGTCTGTCGAACGCATCGTCGGGCACCCCATCGAAAGCATCGTCGTGGCCGGCGCAGGCCTGGCCGGGGCCACCGCCGCCCGCACCCTGCGCAGCGAGGGGTTCGCCGGCAGGATCAGCCTCATTGGTACCGAACGCCACCACCCGTACCTTCGTCCCCCGCTGTCCAAGGAGTACCTGCTGGGCAAAGCCGGCGAGGACGCAGTCCACGTCGCTCCCGAGACCTGGTACACAGAGAACGACGTCGACCTCCGCCTGGGCGTGACCGTCGCCGCCGTCGACCCGGGCACGCACACAGTACAACTCAGCAACGGCGAGTCCCTCGACTACGATGCACTCCTGCTGGCTACGGGCGCACTCCCCCGGCGCATTCCCCTGCCGGGGAGCGGGCTCGACGGCGTCACCATGTTCCGGACCCTGGACGACAGCCGCCGCCTCCGGGAACAGTTATCGCCGGGCGGACAGAACGTGGTGATGGTGGGCTCGGGCTGGATCGGGATGGAACTGGCGGCTGCTGCCGTCGGCTATGGCAACCACGTGACGCTGCTCGGACTCGAGGACATCCCGCTGGCCGCCGCCATCGGACCTGAACTGGGCGCGTTCTTCCGCTCCGTTCACGAAGCACACGGTGTCCGGTTCCGCCTGCGCGCGACCGCTTCCGAACTCCGGGGCGACGCCGGCCGCGTCACCGCTGTGGTCACCGGCTCGGGCGAGGTGCTGCCCGCCGACATCGTGGTGATTGCCGTGGGCGTGGCCCCGGACACCCGACTCGCGGAGCAGGCCGGACTGGTCCTCAGCAACGGGATACTGACAGACGCCTCCCTGCGGACAAGCGCCCCGGACATCTTCGCCGCGGGGGACGTGGCCAACGCCCTGCACCCGTTCACGGGGCAGCACCACCGCAGCGAGCATTGGCACAACGCACTCAATGGCGGAAAAATCGCGGCCAAATCGATGCTCGGCCAGGATGCGGCACTGGACACCATTCCGTACTTTTACACCGACCAGTACGGGCTCAGCATGGAGTATTCGGGCTTCCCCACGCTGGCCGCGGCCGCCGAACCGGTGATCCGCGGGTCCCTGGAGAGTAGGGAATTCATCGCGTTCTGGCAGCATGAGGGCCGCGTGGTGGCGGGAATGAACGTCAACGTTCCCGGCACGCAGAAAGCCATCAAGGCACTGATCTCCAGCCGGGCGACCATCGGGCCGGGCCGCCTGGCCGATCCCGGCGTGCCCCTGGATCAGCTCCTGGCAGACGACTGACGGGCCACCGTGGCGGCGGTCTGGATGGTCGATTCGTGCCCGGCCATACCCGCCTGGCGGGCCCGGTCGTAGGCGCCCGGCAGTGCTGCCAGGAGGGCGTCGACGTCGGACTCCGTGGACGCGTGCCCCAGGGAAAAACGCTGTGCTCCACGCGCGGTGTCCTCATCGAGACCCATGGCCAGCAGGACGTGCGAGGGCCGTGGCACGCCGGCGGTGCAGGCCGAACCCGTGGACGATTCCACGCCGGCAAGGTCCAGCAGGAAGAGCAGGGAGTCACCCTCGCAGCCCGGAAAGGTGAAGTGCGCGTTGCCGGGCAGGCGTCCATCGCCCGGCGCTCCACGGAGGACGGCATCGGGGACGGCAGCCCGCACGCCGGCGATCAGGTTGTCCCGCAGCGCGGCGATCCGGGCCGCTTCGCCGGGGAGGTCTTTGGTCACGGCTTCGGCAGCCGCGGCGAAGGCGGCGATCGACGCCGTGTCCAGGGTCCCGGACCGCACGTCGCGTTCCTGCCCTCCGCCGTGCATCACCGGCGTCAGCTTGACGGCACGGCCCAGCAGCAGGGCACCGACCCCCACCGGGCCGCCGATCTTATGGCCGGAGATGGACATGGCATCCAGCCCGCTGGCCCGGAAGTCCACCGGCAAAGACCCAAAGGCCTGGACAGCGTCCGAATGCACCGGAACACCCGCGGCATGGGCCGCCGCAACCACCTCACGCACCGGCTGGATGGTGCCGACCTCGTTGTTTGCCCACATCACCGAGACGAGGGCGATGGTCTCCGGGTTCCGCGAGAGCGCCGACCCCAGCGCCGCCAGGTCCACCACGCCGTCGGAATCCACCGGCAGCCACGTGACCTCGGCGCCCTCGTGCCGCTCCAACCACTCCACTGTGTCCAGGACAGCATGATGTTCGACGGCGGAGCACAGGATCCGCGTGCGCTCCGGTTTCTCGGCGCGGCGGGCCCAGTACAGGCCCTTGACAGCCAGGTTGTCAGCCTCCGTGCCGCCGGAGGTGAAGATGACTTCCGACGGGTGGGCCCCGGCAGCTGCGGCTATTGCCTCCCGGGCGTCTTCCACCGAACGGCGGGCCCGGCGGCCGGAACCGTGCAGTGACGACGGGTTGCCGGTCCTGGCCAGTTCGCGGGTGAGCGCCGCCAGGGCCTCGGCGGCGATGGGCGTGGTGGCGGCATGATCGAGGTAGACGGACACAAGCCAATTCTAGCCGCGGCAACCCGGCCCGCCCCGGCACCGGTGTAGATTCGAGCGGTGAAAGCCTCGATTTACCTGGTGCTGGCCACCCTCTTCTGGTCCGGCAACCTTGCGGTGGGGCAGGCAGCCGTGGACACCATGACGCCCCTGGAACTCACGTTCTGGAGATGGGCGCTGGCCGCCCTTCCGCTTGTGGCGCTGGCCCACTTTGTGGAACGCCCCGACTGGCGTGCAGTCCTTGGCCGCTGGCGGGTACTGCTGCTCCTGAGCGTTCTCGGGATGGGCTGCTACACCCTGCTGCTCTACACCGCCCTCCAGCACACATCCGCTCTCAACGCTTCGCTGATCACGGCTGCCAATCCGGCGCTCATCGTGGTGATGGCCATTTTCATGCTCGGTGAAAAGCCCGGCCTCTTCGGCTGGCTGGGCATCGCCCTGGGTCTCACCGGGGTGCTCCTGGTCCTGACCCGGGGCGAACTGCTCCGCGTGTTCAGCATTACCTTCAATTTCGGTGAACTGCTGATGATCGGGGCGATCGTCGTGTGGGGCTTCTACACCATTATTTCCCGCCGGCTGGGCCTGCCGGCCATCGCGGCCACAGCCGTCCAGGTGGTGATGGCCACAGTCCTGCTGGGTCCGGTGGCACTCGCCGCGGGCGCAGGTTTCCCCGCTACCGCAGCCGAAGGTTGGTCCATCGCATACATCGCCGCGTTCCCGTCGCTGGGGGCGTACCTGTGCTGGAACCTCGCACTCAAAACAACAGCACCCGCCACCGCCGGCAATTACCTGAACCTGATTGTTGTGTTCACGGCGGCCACCACGGTGATGATGGGCATTCCGGTCAGCCTGCCCCAGATCTTCGGGGGCATGCTTGTCATTGCCGGTGTGCTGCTTGCAGGCCGGCCTCGGAAACCCGCGGAAATCAGGGCGGCGTAACCCTGGCGCAGCACTGGCCGGCCGCTTTGTTCCCCACGATGCGGTCCTCGGCAACTCCGCAGCCGGCGGCCGCGCCGGTGAGGAACGCGCCGTTCATGGCGCAGACCACGTCGGCGTGGCCGTCCGCGAGCCGGTGGAACGGACAGTTGCGCAGCGCGAAGCCGCCCGCACCGTCCGGATCCGGCAGGTAGCCCTCCGCCGAGAGGAAGTCCTCGAGGCTGTGGCTCCCCTCCGCCATCTCCAGGCCCTTCGCGTAGGACGTGGCCAGCAGCGCGTCCCGGACAGGCTCGCCGGCGGCACTGGACCGTTCAATCGCCGCCGCCATGAGTTCACCGGCCAGGTCATAGTTGCGGTCCGGTACGGAAGCGCCCAGCTCCGGCTGGGCCGGCCGGTACAGCTTCGCCGGCCGGCCCGAGCCCGGGCCGGCCTTCCCGCCGAGCTTTCGGAACTCGACGGTGAGCACACCGTCCTGCACCAGCCTGTCCAGCTGGAACGATGCTGTACTTCGCGGGATCTCCAGGGCGGCGGCCGCTTCGTCACGTCCCACCGGGCCGGCGGAGGACGATACGAATCCGAAGAGTTTCCTGCGGTTTTCATCACCAAGTGATGCCACGGCCGCGATCCGGCGGGCCCAGGGAAGTCTGCGCATGGAACACCCTAACTCTAAAAACAAGATTCATTGCTTAATTCAGAATCTCTTTCTAAAATTATGTTACCTACTTTTAGAAGGAGCAAGCCATGAAATCATCCTCGGTGCTGACCACGCCCGGCCGCAGCCTGGCCGCCGAACCGGGCCGGCAGGCCTTCCTGCTGCTTCGCACGGTCTTCACGGTCGCCCCGATTATTTTCGGCCTCGACAAGTTCACCAACCTGCTCGCCGACTGGACCGTGTATCTGGCCCCCGTGGCCACATCAGTGGTTCCGCTGCCGGCCCAGACCATCATGTACATCGTTGGTGTGGTGGAGATTGTTGCCGGTATCGCGGTGGCGCTCCGGCCACGCTTCGGATCCATGCTGGTGGCCGTGTGGCTGCTGGGCATCATCATCAATCTGCTGCTCCTGGGCAGCTTCTTCGACGTCGCCCTCCGCGACTTCGGCCTGCTCGTGGCCGCCCTGGCCCTCAACCGGCTATCGCCCCGGGGTTCCCGCAAGGCCTAGCGGGAACGGCTCAGTCCGTTGGCGGAACGACCACCAGGCGTTCCGCCACGTCCGCCCGGGCCGCTGCGAGCGCAGCGGAGTCCGGGCACACGAGTGAAATGTAAACGGACGAGCCGGCTTTGCTGAAAAGCCTGGCCAGCAC
>Ga0075432_10000482_pt1 | contig 11887 bp, 9 predicted proteins | sample RhiMethybrSRZTD1_FD_72781 | JGI IMG/M metagenome (GOLD analysis project Ga0075432, IMG submission 72781) | Populus rhizosphere microbial communities from Tennessee, USA - Rhizosphere MetaG P. TD hybrid SRZTD1 | ecosystem: Host-associated > Plants > Roots > Rhizosphere > Soil | place: USA... | reverse complement strand
CCTCTCGGTTACCGCCGCACAGTGTCGCCATCAAAATGCGAAATCGGCCTCGTCCATGGCCATCAGGCAATGGGCACCGCCCAGCAGGCTTTCGCGGTGGCCACTGGCACGGGGCAGCACCCGGCGCCAGTAAAAATCCGCCGCTTGCAGCTTGGCCCGATAGAACCCGGGTTCGTCGGTGCCTGCATCCAGTGCGGCTTGGGCACGCACAGCCGCCTGCAACCACAGCCCGCCCAACAGCACGTAAGCGCTGTACGCCAGGAAGTCCACCGACATGGCGCCGATTTCCTGCACATCATGCCGACACGCCTCGACCACCTCGGTACCCAGTTCACGCCACTCGGCGAGACGCTGTTGCATGGCCTTGGCCATCTCCCTCAGCGATGTTTGCGAACCGGCCACGTCGACATGCACGGCCAGTTCATCGATCAGGGCGCCCAACTCCGTTGCGCCGTCGCCCAGCACCTTGCGCCGAAGCAGATCCAGCGCCTGGATACCGTTGGTCCCCTCGTATAGCTGAGTGATGCGGCTGTCGCGCATCAATTGCTCCATGCCCCACTCGCGGATGTAACCGTGACCGCCGTACAACTGAACGCCCAGGCTGGCGACTTCCTGGCCGACGTCGGTGAAGAAGGCCTTGACGATCGGAATCAGCAGCGCCGCCCGACGACTCGCCTTCTGGCGAGCCTCGGGTTGCGGGTCACCGTGTTCAAGGTCCAGTTGCAGCGCGGTGTAGGCGGCGAGCAAGCGGCAACCTTCGCTCAAGGTTTTTTGCGTCAGCAGCATGCGCCGAACATCGGGATGCACGATGATCGGGTCGGCGTTCTTGTCCGGCGCCACCGGGCCGCTGATGGCCCGCGATTGCAGACGCTCGCGGGCATAAGCCAGGCCACCCTGGAAGGCGGCCTCGGCGATGCCCAGTCCCTGCAGGCCAACCTGGAAGCGTGCATCGTTCATCATGGTGAACATGCAGGCCAGCCCCTGATTCGGTTCACCGATCAACCAGCCTTGTGCGCCGTCGAAGTTCATCACGCAGGTGGACGCGCCCTTGATGCCCATCTTGTGTTCCAGTGCGCCGCAACTCAGCGAATTGCGCGGCCCCGGTGCTCCATCGGCCGCGGCAATGAACTTGGGCACCAGGAACAGGCTGATGCCCTTCACCCCGGCCGGTGCATCCGGCAAACGGGCAAGGACCAGGTGAATGATGTTGGCGGTCAGGTCCTGCTCGCCACCGCTGATGAAGATCTTGCTGCCGCTGACCTGATAGCTGCCGTCGGCTCGAGGCTGGGCACGGGTTCGCAGCAGGGCCAGGTCGGTACCGGCCTGGGGCTCGGTAAGGCACATGGTGCCGGACCATTCACCGCTGACCATTTTTTCCAGGTACGCCTGTTTGAGCGCCTCGCTGCCATGGCGATGCAATGCAAGCACCGCGCCTTCGGTGAGGCCGGAATAAATGCGGAAGGACAATGAGGCGGCCATCAGCATTTCGTGGAAGCTGGCCGATATCAGTTGCGGGAAACCCTGGCCGGCGAACTCCAGCGGTCCGGTCATGCTGGCCCAGCCGTTATCGACGTACTGCCGATAGGCGTCGCGAAATCCCTGGGGCGTAGTGACGTGGCCGTCGTGAAGCTGGCAACCCTGCTCGTCACTGTTGCGGTTCAGCGGTGCGACCACTTCGGCGGCGAAGCGGGCGGCTTCTTCAAGGACGCCGTCGATGGTTTCCCGGTCCAGCCCCTTGCTCAACCGCTCGCAATGACCACTGACATCGAACAGTTCGTGCAGCACAAAACGCATGTCGCGCAGGGGAGCTTGATACTTCATGGCGGGCCTCATGGGTTGGCAGAGCGGAAAAGATTGCCGTCACCCTAAGCAGGCGCCTACTATTTTTGAAATTTCATTTTCGTATGCCTGGTATTTGTAATTTGAATTTAAAAAACTTCGATCTGAATTTGCTCCGCGTACTGGATATGCTGCTGCGCGAACAGAACGTGTCGCGAGCAGCCGAACGCCTGGCCCTCAGCCAGCCCACCGTCAGCAACGCCCTCGCCCGCCTGCGCTCACTGTTCGACGACCCCTTGCTGGTGCGGGTTGGCCGCCACATGCAACCCACCTCCCGGGCGCTGGCGCTTGAAGGGCCGATTCGCGCGGCCTTGCAACAGATCGAACAGACACTCAATGCCGGGGAAACCTTCGACCCACGCCTGAGCCAGCAGCAGGTGCGCATCGCTCTGACCGACTTTGTCGAACAGCTGTGCATGCCGCCCTTGCTTGCGCGCCTGGGTGAGCTAGCGCCAAACCTGCGTATCGACGTTGCTCACCTCGCCCCCAGCCTTCCTGCCGAGCTGCTGGACCGGGGTGAACTGGACATGGTTCTGGGACGCTTCGAGGAAGTGCCGGCGCGTTTCACCCGCCGTGCCTGGCACAGCGAAACCCTGCGACTGGCGGTGCGCAAGCAGCATCCGCTGGCACACGACACACTCACGCTGGATAACTTCCTGAGGCTGCGCCATCTCTGGGTGAGTGGCGGCCAGTCACGCGGCATGGTCGACCAATGGCTGGGCAAGCAAGGCCTGTCGAGGAAAATCGTCTACACCACACCCAACTACCTGCAGGCGGCGCACCTGGTCGCCCATTCGGACTTGAGCGTCGTCCTGCCGACCCAGTTGGCCAATCAATTCGCGCAACTGCTACCACTGCAGGTGTTCGAATTGCCGTTCGACGTCGGCTCGTTCCACCTCGAACTGGTGTATCTGGCGCAACGCCAACATGAGCCGGCGCTGGCGTGGTTGATCGAGCAAATCCTGGCGGTGCGGCCGGCTTGAACTGGCGATGCTCCGGCTGATCATCGGTGGTGCCTGGTACGCCCGTGAAACTGTCGGATCGCCATACAGTGAACTAATGTCAGTCATGGGCGTGGCGTCCACAGCGAATCTCCAGATATCCGTTGAGTTGCAGGGTTTCCAACTGACATATCACGATGATCAAGGAACCAGGCCGATGGAAAAAGATGCCAGAGTCGAATCAAAAAACCAGACGTTTACCGCACCGCAAACCGAGGCCTTGGGCGAACCGGCCGCGGTTTGCGAAGTGACTGGCAATGGCATCTGGCGCACACGCATCGGGGGCCAGGCGCGCGAACTCAGTCGCTCGACCCAGTTTGTCATTGTCGCCGCAGTGATCCTGGGGCTGACCATGTTCTTCGTCGGCAATCTGGTGAGCGAGCGGATAGAAAATGCCGCTGTGCATAGCGCAGCAGAAGCTGCCGCTCAGTACATGGATACGTTTCTTGAGCCCTATGTGCAGGAAATGAGCCGGGACAACGCCCTCTCGGCTGCAAGTGTCCAGTCCCTGGACCGCCTCGCGCAAAGTCATTCGCTCAAACAGCACATTGTCTCGATCAAGATCTGGCGAGCGGATGGCACGGTGATCTACGGCACGAACAGAGCTATCACCGACCGAAAATTCCCACTCGATGAAATCACCGAGGCACTCAAGGGCAATGTGGTCACCGACCTTAAAGACCTGGAAGAGGATGAGAACGAGTTCGAGCGCAAGCTCAACGTACCGCTCTATGAGATCTACGCGCCCCTGCGGGATTCACGCACCGGAGATATCATCGCGGTGGGCGAATTCTATGAAAAGGCCGATAGCCTCAAGCGCGAGATCAGTCGCGTCCGGCAGCAGGTATGGGCGGATGTGGGCACCGCGACACTGGCAATGCTGACGCTGCTCTTCTTCATCGTGCGACGCAGTGACAAGATTATCCAGCAACAGCAAGTGGCGCTGCGCTTGCGGCTGCAGGAGCAAACCCGCTTGCACATCAGCAATGCCGAACTCCAGCACAAGATGGCGACGGCTACCCAGGAGTTTTCCCGGGTCAACGAACTCACCTTGCGGCGCATTGGCGCAGACCTGCACGATGGGCCGGCGCAGTTGTTGACCTTGATTCTGATCCGCCTCGACGACCTGGCCGAAAACTGCTCCGCGGTCGATCAGGAGTCGCTGGAAACCATTCGTGGCGCGGCCACCGACGCATTGAGTGAGGTCCGCGATTTATCACGAGGCCTGGCCCTTCCGGAAATCAACGAATTGAGCCTGGTGGAAGAGTTGCAACTGGTGGCGCAACGGCACGAGCAACGCACTGGCACCCGGGTCACTTTAACCATGGGGCAGCTACCGGAGGCCGCGCCACTGCCGCTCAAACTCTGTTTGTACCGTTTTGTGCAAGAAACCCTCAACAACGCTTACCGTCATGCCAACGGCGAAAGTCAGGTCATCCGGGCGCAATACATGGATGAGGTATTGGACATCAGCGTCGGGGACGGTGGTCCGGGCATGACGGCGGACGCCATGCTGCTCGAGACATCCGGCAGAACCCGATTGGGGCTCGCCGGTTTGCGTTATCGCGTTGAATCCCTGGGCGGGTTGTTCAGCATCGACTCCAGTGCCTCGGGTACGTCGGTCAATGCACGGTTCAAACTCTAGTCAGGGCCGCTGCGGGCATCCATCGGTGTTTTCCCTTCGTCGTTGTGAAGGCGCCCGACAGCTTCACGCTCCCAGTAACGCCGTAGCGCCGTGACCGCTTCGACGCGATTTCGGGCGTGCAGTTTGTGCATCACGCAGCCCATGTGGTGCTTGACGGTTTTTTCGCTGATCGCCAGTCTTGTCGCGACTTCCCTGTTGGTCAGACCCTTTGAAACCTCTCGAATGACCTCCTCCTCGCGATGGGTCAGATCAAAGTTGGGCGTTTGCGCTTCGTGCTTCTGGCTGTTACTCAGCAGTTTGTTGGCAAGCTCGGGGGTGATAAAGGTCTCACCCTTGGCAACCGACCTGATCGCCAGGATCAGGTCCGGTCCGCTGACACCTTTCAACACATACCCGCGCGCGCCGGCATCCAGTGCCAGAAGGGCGTCATCTTCGGATTCCGAAACCGTCAGCATCAGCACCTTCACATCCGACAGTTCCGTGGAAATGAATCGCACCGCGGCGAAAACATCCCCCGGCATATTGACGTCCATCAGCATCACGTCCGGGCGCTCCCTCTGGGCAATATCCCTGGCATCCTGCGCATTGGCGCCCTGCTCCACGACCTGAAGATCCGTTCGTTTTCTCAATGTATTGGCAACGCCCTCACGCAGCAACGGGTGATCGTCGACAATGCCGATGCGAATGAATGGACTCATGAGGCGCTCCCGCAAGGATAAGCATTCGAATACACATTGATTAATAGCAGGGAACCCGGGAAGCCGCCGGTCATCAGTTGTATGTCCCGGGCTCCAGACGTTCGGATATCAGACTCAGGTCGGATGCAATCAGAACCCGAACAAGAAACAATTCTCATAAAATACATTAGCTTGTTTATTCGTCTTTTTGTTTTTTAAGACATTTATGCCATAAAAAAAACAGAAGCCCTCATAAAACCCGGATCCGTCTTTCATCCGACCAGCCGTCGCGATCCTGCGCTTGGGTACATGCAACCGGTTCATCCCGGGCACCCGTAATCCGCCAGGAGACTGGTTATGCGCCTTCAAGTTGATCGCGTAAAAATTCGATGAACCGCTGGGTTTTTGCCGGCAACAGACGCGTCTCGGTCAGTGCATACACTGAAACCGCGGTGGCGTGCCATTCAGGCAAGACCTTAAGCAGCTTGCCATTGACCAGGTCTTGCTCGGCGATGCCTTCGGGCAGCAAAACGATACCCAGGTCCAGTGCTGCCAGGCGTCTGAGCATACCGACACTGTTGAGTTCGAAACGTCCGCCCACATCGACCTCCACACGCCCTGTGTCGCCGGACAACGTCCAGCGGCCTGCACCCGGACCGCGCAATCGCAAACACTCGTGGCGGCTCAAATCCGAAGGCTGCTCCGGGGCACCGAACAACTCCAGATACTTGGGCGAGGCATACAGGCCGCGCCGCAAACTGGCGAGTTTGCGGGCAATCAGGTTTGAATTTGGCGGTTCTCCCATCCGGATCACCACATCCACCGGATCACTGATCAGGTCCACCTGGCGCGGGCTCAGATCGAACTCAAAGCTGATACCGGGATAGAGCCGGGCAAAATCCGCGATCAATGGCGCCAGGTAGACCGTAGCGAAGTCCACCGGCAACGAAGCCCGGAGCAAACCGCTGGGCCGGGCCAGCATCTCCCCCAACTGCTCGTGCGCCAAACGGGCTTCATCGACGATCCGTTTGCAGCGCTCAAAGTACAACTGGCCAGCCTCGGTCGGTTCGATCTTGCGTGTGGTGCGGTGCAACAGCCGCAAGCCGATGCCTTTCTCCAGCTCGCTTATGCGCCGGGACAGGGTCGAATTGGGGATCCCCAGGGTTTCTGCCGCGCGACTGAAACTGCGCGCCTTTACCACCTCGACAAACAGCGCCATATCGTTGAGATATTCCAAGGCATTATCCCATCAATGGATTAGTCATTTCGTTTTTCGAGGATTTATCCCGTTTTCGAATTGATCAATCATAACCACATCACCTAACTTGCAGTCAGGAGAGTCATCATGAGCTACGAAAAATTCAGTGCAGACAACGCCGCCCTGCTGTTGATCGATCATCAGGTGGGGACAATGGGCTGGGTCAAATCCATTGCGTTCCAAGAGTTGAAACGCAATGCCCTGATGCTCGCCAAAGCGGCCAGTATCCTGAAACTGCCGGTGGTGCTGACCTCCAGCATGGAGGAATACGCACAAGGCCCGCTGCTCAGTGAACTGGAGCAGATCCTGCCTGTGGCGTTCGCTTCGCGAGTCAAACGCCTGGGTATCGTCAATGCCATGGACGATGAAAACTTCGCCGCCGCCGTCAAGGCTACCGGCCGCAAAAAACTGATCATTGCCGGTGTCACCAATGACGTCTGCACCGTTTACCCGGCCCTTAGCCTGGTACGTGACGGCTTTGAAGTTCAGGTAGTCGCTGATGGTGGAGGTTCACCCAGCGTCATGGCCGATGACATCGCCCTGCGCCGTATGGACAAGGGCGGCGTGACATTGACCACCACCAACCAGTTGATTGCCGAACTGGCTGGAAGCTGGGCGACTCCAGAAGGTGGGCAGTTGGTACAAGTGCTGATGGAAGCACTTCAAGGTTAAGACGTTTACAGGGCAACGGACTGAATCTCGTATCGAGGTTCAGTCCGCCTGCCAAGGGCCCCCGGTTACTTACGCTCGTGAGGCTTTGTCAAGGCTGGGCAGCAAGGGACTGCTCGCTATCGATGAATGGGTATGAACAACCTCCGCCCGCACCTCCTCGGGCTTTTGCTCCTCGATCTCACCATTGAGTGCCTTGTGCATCTTGACGGTGTCCAGCGCCCCGACCCATTTGGCAATCGCCATGGTGCCCACGCCGTTGCCGATGGTGTTGGTGATTGCCCGCGCTTCCGACATGAACCGGTCGACACCCAGCAACAACACCATGCCCGCCACCGGTATGGTGCCCAGGGAAGACAAGGTAGCGGCCAGAATAATGAACCCGGAACCGGTGACACCTGCCGAGCCTTTTGAGGTAAACATCAGCACCGCCAGCACGATCAGTTGATCGGTCAGGGTCAACGGCGTGTTGGTCGCCTGGGCAATGAATATCGCGGCAATGGTGTAGTAGATCGCTTGCCCGTCCGGGTTGAAGGTCAGGCCGGAGGGAATGATCATCCCGGCGACGGGTTTGGACACCCCGACCTTCTCCATTTTCGAAATCATCTGTGGCAGCACCGACTCCGAAGAACTGGTACCCAGCACGGTGAACAATTCTTCCTTGATGAACTTCAAGAACTTCCACAGGCTGAAACCGCTGTAGCGGCATATCGGGCCGAGCACGAAGATCACGAACACGGCACAGGTGAGATAGACGCAAGCCATCAACTTGCCCAGAGAGAACAGCGAGCCGAAGCCATACTTGCCGATCGTGAAGGCGATGGCACCAAATGCGCCGATCGGTGCCAGGCGCATGACCATGTTGACGATGCGGAACATACCCTGCATCAGGCTATCGAGCGTATCGACGAATGCCTTGCCCCGTGGCCCTACATGCGCCAGGGCGATGCCCAGCAGAATGGAAAACAGCAGGATCTGCAGCACATTGCCCTTGGCGAAGGCATCCACAATGGTGTCAGGGATGATGTTCATGACGAAGTCCATGAACGATGCATGTTTCACCGCCGAGGTGTAGGTGGCCAGGCTGGAGGTGTCGAGGGTGGCGACATCGATATTCATGCCGGCACCGGGCTTGAACACATCGACCACCACCAGGCCGACCACTAGCGCCAGGGTCGAGACCACTTCGAAATAGAGCAAGGCCCGAAAGCCCACACGCCCCAGTTCCTTCATGTTTTCCATGCGGGCAATCCCTGTGACCACGGTCAGGAAGATCACCGGAGCGAGGAGCATCTTGATCAATTTGATGAAGGCATCGCCCAAAGGTTTGAGCGCAGCGCCGGTTTCGGGAACGAACACGCCGACGATGGCGCCGAGGATCACGGCGATCAGCACTTGCACATAGAGTTTGCCGAATATTCTTTTCATGACAGGGCCCTGATTTTTTATTGTTGTCAGGAAATGCCAAGGAGTCAGATCAACTGGCCTGCTCCTCGGCGTTGTGCCGCAGTACTGCCTGCAAGCGCTGGAAAAATCAGCGGTTGATCAATGCGATGACCGCATCCGTGATCTGGCGGGTGGTGGCGTTGCCGCCAAGGTCCGGGGTGTGCAAACCACTTTCGGTCACCGCTTCGATCGCGGACATCAACTGCTTGGCGCAGGCGTTTTCACCGAGATGCTCGAGCATCATCGCGGCCGTCCAGAACGTCGCGATCGGGTTGGCCACACCTTTGCCGGTGATGTCGAACGCCGAGCCGTGGATCGGTTCGAACATCGATGGGAATTGACGTGACGGGTTGAGGTTGGCGGTCGGTGCGATGCCCAGGCTGCCGGACAGTGCCGCGGCCAGGTCAGACAGGATGTCGGCGTGCAGGTTGGTGGCGACGATCACATCCAGCGTCGACGGTTTGAGCACCATGCGCGTGGTCACCGCATCGACCAGTTCCTTGTCGATCCTGACGTCCGGGAAATCCTTGGCCACTTCGTAGAAAATCTCGTCCCACAGCACCATGCCATGACGCTGGGCGTTGGACTTGGTGACCATGGTCAGGTGCTTGCGCGGACGACTGCGCGCCAGTTCGAAAGCGAAACGGTGAATGCGCTCGACGCCGGCACGGGTGAATACCGAGACTTCGGTGGCGACCTCTTCCGGCAGGCCACGGTGTACCCGACCACCGTTGCCGGAGTACTCACCTTCGGAGTTTTCCCGCACCACCACCCAGTCAATTTGATCGCCGTTGTGCAGCGGGCTCTTCACCCCCGGCAGTACCCGGGCAGGACGTACGTTGGCGTATTGGTCGAAGCCCTGGCAAATCGGCAGGCGCAAACCCCAGAGTGAAATGTGGTCCGGCACGTTGAGCGCGCCCACTGCACCGAAGAAGATGGCATCGAAGGTTTTCAGTTCTTCCAGGCCACCTTCGGGAATGTAGTAGCCGTTTTTCAGGTAGTTATCCGAGTTCCAGTCGAAATGTTTGAACTCCAGCTGGAAGCCGGACTTTTTCGACAGGGCTTGCAGCACCTCGACGCCAGCGGCGATCACTTCGACACCGATGCCATCACCTGGAACCGCTGCAATCTTGTATGCGCTCATGGTCAACTCCACTCTCGTAAGTTTCTTGTTGTGCCTGTCGAACGGGCTGTTCAATCAGGGTGTGAGCGGAGTATATGTAGTGAACAAATAGGTGTGAGTTACTCATAATCACTACATAAATAACTTTGAGTTACGAATGAACCAGACCCTGGATTTGTCGTTTTTCTACCTCTTGGCCAATAAAGGCAGTCTTGCCGCGACTGCACGGGAACTGGGTATCACGCCGCCGGCGGTCAGCAAGCGTCTCACTGCGCTGGAGGCTCGACTGGGCATCCGCCTGGTCAATCGCACCACGCGCTCCATGAGCCTGACTTCGGAAGGTGAACTGCTGTTTTCCCACGCCGCCCGCATCCTGACGCAGATCGATGAGGTCGAGCGGCTGATCCACAGCAGTCGGGCCACCCCCAAAGGCCTGATTCGGGTCAACGCGTCGCTGGGTTTCGGTCGCCGATACATCGGCCCGGCCCTGGGTGCATTCTTCGCCCAGTACCCGGAGGTGGAGGTGCAGCTGGAAATCAGCGATCACCCCCTGGACCTGACGACCCATGGGTTCGACCTGGGCATACGCTTCGGCACCCTGCCGGACGCCGCCTTCCACGCCCGCAAGATCGCGTCCAATCGCCGTCTTCTATGCGCTTCGCCGCTGTACCTGGAAAAGCATGGTGTGCCGCAACGCCTGTCGGACCTGCAGCAACACAATTGCATCTTTCTCAGGCAAAACGAAACGCCCTACGGTGTGTGGAGTTTCACCAACGGGGGGCGCACGCAAAACATCAAGGTCCGTGGCGCACTGGGCTGCAATGACGGCGAAGTGGCCCTGAATTGGGCGCTTGAAGGCTACGGCATTCTGTTGCGCGCCGAATGGGACATTGCCCGATACGTGCGCAGCGGCCGCTTGCGATTAGTGCTGGAAGACCAGACCCCGACCCGCGCCGATGTATATGCGGTGTACCCGCAACAGTTACACCTGTCAGCCCGTGTGCGCAGCCTGATCGATTTCCTGGTGGAGCGTTTCCGGCACATTGACCACCTGGATGAAACGGCAGGCCTGCACGACTGAACAGCCAGGGCCCGCAGTCACTTCCGCCAGCAGGGAGCACCGATGAAGTCGGGTTCAATGACGGCAATCGGTCATCGAAATATTCAGAAAGTGGCCAAGTCTCCTAGCCCAAACACCCCGCACAATTGCACCCGGTATTGGGGGATATTCCCCGTCATCGGGGTATTCATCCTGGCTGCTCATCCGCCTGCCTGAAGCCGGCGGATAAGGAGACACGGCGTAGAGCCATCATTCACCTCCTGTCACTTTCGGCGGGAAATATGCATCGTTCCCATCCCGGCTCGACATCAAGCATTTCGCCAGCCGGGCTGGAAGCTGTGGCTCGTTATCCATGTATTGCCACGCTTCGAGGAACCCGCCAGAGGTGTTTGCGATGAAACTGGATGCCGCAAGGCCGAAACCTGGTCCATTGTCCAAAACCAGACTGGCGTTGAGTATCTCTGCTGCCGTGATCGTGTTTGGGCTGGGCTTGTCCCAGACCCGGGCAGCCCCCCTCGACAACACCGATCCACCGCCTCCTACCGACCCATCGGCGTTCACCAATCAGCCCGCCGACCCAAATGCCGCATTGAGGGACTTGCTCAAGTTGCCTCCCGCAAACGTCGGCGCTTTCGACTTGCCCAATGGAGTAGTCGGTAACCGCCGAACCCCCTTGGTCGACAATGTGCTGCCACCCGATCTGCAACCCGGTTTCAATATCCCTACCAACGGCAACGCCAGCCCGGTGTTCGGGGTTCAACCGTTCACCCAGAAGCTTGAACTGTTCGAGGAGTTCGGCTCGAACAAACTGGATGCGACCGACCCGCCATCACCCGTTCCGTTTCCGGTTCCGACGCTGGGCCCCGCGCCGGCGCAAGATCCATTGAACGTAGCGCGTAGCGGCCCGTCGCCGGCGGCGCTGGATGCCTTTCTCAGAGAGCCGGCATTGACGCCCTTCCCGACAGAGTTCTCCAATGTACTGGACCGCAACCCCTGGAAGGCGCAGATCGAGCTTTTCCTCAACCGCCGGGTCGATTCACCCGCAGAAGGCCGGCCACCGGGCAAAGGCTGGTCGCACCAGCGTTTCAATGAGTTTTTCCCGCGCGACGCCTTCAAGACTGTGCAAGCCGGCGCGCACGTCAACAGCGGCTTGCGTGATCGTATGCAAC
>Ga0075432_10000477_pt1 | contig 11897 bp, 10 predicted proteins | sample RhiMethybrSRZTD1_FD_72781 | JGI IMG/M metagenome (GOLD analysis project Ga0075432, IMG submission 72781) | Populus rhizosphere microbial communities from Tennessee, USA - Rhizosphere MetaG P. TD hybrid SRZTD1 | ecosystem: Host-associated > Plants > Roots > Rhizosphere > Soil | place: USA... | reverse complement strand
CGTCGATCCAGGAATTTGGAAGCGTATCGGTGCCGCGCCGGTGGCAATCAGTAATTTTCGGAATTGAAACTCGCCCGCTTTATCGGTTCGTATAACCTGGCGGTTGGCATCCAAGTGCACTGCACGCGCACCCAGGATCACATCGATCGAATGCTCGCGGTAAAAGGAATCGTCGAAAATCGATAATCGATCCTCGGTTTGCGTTCCAAGTAAGAACTGCGTTGATAGTGGTGGACGCTGATATGGCGGATAAGCTTCCGCCGATAGAATAGCGATCGTGCCATCTGCCCCTTCCAACCTCAGCGCTTCGGCAACGGTCGCGCTGGCAATTCCACCACCTACGAGCAGAAAGTCCACGTTTCTGGTCATGACGTTGCCTCCAGCGGACGCTCTAGACGACTATTTAGACGGTTGCAGGTCGGAAAAGTTTCGCAAGGTAAAGCCGCAGGATCAGGAATGACCACACGGCCCTTTCCCGGGCCTGGGTGTGCAATGTCCGCTTTGGGTCAAAAGCAGACATGAGGGCCGTTCAGCGCCGTATCCGCCTTACCTCCAGATCCGACATAGGGCTTGGGGCGAGAAGCGGCCCTCCGACGATTGGACCTTGGCTGCCTTCCGATTGACGACTTGCTATGCCATTGTAGTCGCTGAGGGTTATCCTACCTTCGACCAGCCAACGGATATTGAGATGTGCAAGCTACAATGCGCGTTGAGGGGCAGCCTTGATCTCCTTTCGTCAATTTCGAGCCGCATTTGTTGCGCTTATGCGCTTGTAGTTTTTTTCATAAGTTTCGTCGTAACGCAAAGCGCAGCTGCGGGAACACTCGACGACGTCCGCTCAAGAGACAAGCTGATCTGCGGCGTCAGCGAAGGTCTTCTGGGTTTTTCGGAGAAGGACGGATCGGGCGTTTGGCGCGGATTTGACGTTGATTTTTGCAAAGCTGTCGCCGCTGCGGTGCTCGGCGATACCGGAAAAGTCGAATACGTGCCGCTGTCGGCGACCGTTCGCTTCGATGCACTGACAGATCGCCGCATCGACCTTCTGTCACGCAATAGTACTTGGACCATGTCACGCGACCTGGAGCTCGGGATCGAATTCGCCGGCGTTAGCTATTTTGATGGACAAGGATTTCTTGTTCCAACTTTGTTTGGGGCTTCCAGCGCTCTTCAACTTAATGGCGCCAGAATCTGCGTGGCCAGCGGCACCACATCCGAACAAAACGCGGCCGAATTTTTTCAAAATAAAAATCTTAAAGTGTCCTTCCTACGGTTTAGTAAATGGGCAGAGGCGCGCGCGGCTTATACGCTCGAGAAGTGCGATGTGTTTACCGGTGACCGTTCCGCTTTGGCCGCAGAACGGTCACTGCTTTCGGCGCCCCAAAATCACGTAATTCTGCGTGATGTGATTTCCAAGGAGCCTTTAGGGCCCGTGACGCGCGAAGACGATCCCAAATGGACGGGCTTGGTACGCTGGACCCTGTTCGCTCTAATCAATGCAGAGGAGCTTGGTTTAAACATGAAATCGATTGCGGCGGACCAGCGTCAGCAGGCGATCGCTCTTGGCGCGCCGGCAACCAAGTCACTTGGATTGGCAGATGATTGGCTCGTCAAAGTGATCGGGGGTGTCGGTAACTACGGCGAGATATTCGAGCGCAACTTGGGTGAAAACACGCCGCTCGATCTAAGCCGTGGAATCAATGCGCTGTGGACACAAGGGGGATTGCTGTATGCGCCTCCCATGCAGTGATCGGGTTCGAATGGGTTTCATTGCAAAACCGCCGCAGGCTGCGCCGTTAGGAAGAACGATGAGATGCATTTGCTCGGTAGTTGTTGCGCTTTGTGTCTCGCTGGCCTTACAGGTTTCAAGTGTGCCGGCACAGATTGTCAGTTCCCCGCGGGAACTCGCCGTCATCCGAATCAATCTCCTCGATCTCTTGGCGAACGAACCAAGCCTGCCGCTTCCAATAAGGCAGCGACACGAGGCATTGCAGGCCTACTACCAAACTTACGGGGGCGAACTGCTTTGGCTGGGAAGCGGCCGCGCCAGCGCATTCATTTCGCGACTAAAGAATGCTGAGGCCGATGGCCTCGACCCGAATGACTATCCAAGCAAGCAGCTTGCAACCCTCAGTGCGGGTGGCCCGTCGACTGACAAACGAGGCTTCGCGATCATCGAACTCTATTTTTCGGCAGCATTTCTTGAATATGCCTCGGATCTCAAAGTGGGTCGTTTCCTTCCGAGCAAAATCGATCCCAGTTTCTTCATCGAAGGTCGTGCCATCGACCAGCTGTCCGCGCTTAAGAGCCTAGAGCGGGCCGATAGCATTGATCAATTTTTCGATGAGTCGCAGCCGCCAGGTCGCAACTACGCGGCACTTCGCATCGCTCTTGCCAAACATCGGGCAATTGCGGCCAAGGGCGGTTGGAGCGCGGTCCCACTGGGAGACCCTATTCGGCCAGGCACGACAGACCCGCGCGTGCCTGCCATTCGGGCCAGACTTTCACTGACCGAAGGCGCCAGTACCAAGGTCACCGCAGCCGAGGCCCAAGTGCACGACAATGCTTTGGTCGAAGCGGTCAAACGCTTCCAGGCAAGCCAAGGCCTCGATGTCGACGGAGTCATCGGATCTACGACGATTGTAGCGATGAACGTGCCGGTACAGGAACGCATCAACAGCATTATTTTGGCTATGGAGCGTTTGCGCTGGATGCCCGAGGACCTGGGGCAGCAATATCTGATCGTAAACATCGCGGGGTTCGAACTGCGCCGCATCAACGCGGGTGAAGTCGAAGAGCGGATGGCTGTTGTTGTCGGCAAGCCTTATCACCGAACGCCTGTTTTCAGTGATCGCATCCGGTTTCTCGAGTTCAACCCATATTGGAACGTGCCACCAGACATCGCTGTCAAGGAGGAATTGCCCACGCTTCGAAGCAATGCGGCCGGCCGGGCCGCGCAAGGGTTCGAAGCGATCCGAGGTGATCAGGTGATAGACGTCAGATCAGTCGATTGGGCGAGCGTCGGGGCCGGGCGCTTTCCGTACCAATTGCGGCAGCGGCCGGGCACGAACAATGCTCTCGGTCGTGTTAAGTTCATGTTTCCAAATCCCCACAATGTCTATTTGCACGACAGTCCCGCGCACAGCCTGTTCGGACGCAGCGTGCGCGCTTTCAGTCACGGCTGCATTCGCCTATCCAAGCCCCTCGAACTGGCCGAACAAGTTCTGCGTGTAGGCGCAGTTAAGGGATGGACAAAAGAACGGATCGATGCCGTTGTTGCCTCGGCGAAGACCACTGTAGTCAACCTGCGTGAACCCCTACCCGTTCACATCACGTATCTGACGGCCTGGGTCGATGACGGCGTTGCGAATTTCCGCCAAGATATCTACGGACATGACGCCAAATTGCTTGCCGCCTTGGAGGGCAAATCTATCGCGTGGTAGAGGGGCAACTTTGAAACAAGACCATGCGCGTTGCTGCGCACGCGCCCTGAGCGGTAAACTTCGCCGAGAAGTGCCATAAACTCACGCCGTCTCATTGCGTCCCCCCAAGGTCACAATTGCGCATCGTCGCCATCGAAACCAACGAGCTGGAAGGGGGTCTCGCGTGACGGACAATGTCCGCTTTGGGTCATTAGCGGACATTGCAATTGGTCGATGCAATTGCGGTCTATCGCGTCGTTTGATGACGTAAAATGCGCAGCAACCTCAGCGCTTCGTCTTCATCTCTTTCTTTCCAACCCTCGGCTTTGCCGCCGCAACCTCGTGCGCGGCCTTGAGTGCATGCCTAGCCCATTGCGCAAGCTCGTCGGCGTCATCATAGAGCCGGTCGGGCAGCCGCCAATACGACGTCAACGCCCTCTTGCCGTGCTTGGTTGAATATTCGAACGGTTCGCAGCACTCACGTTCAAACCAGGTCACCGTCGTCGCATCGGCCTTTAGATAAATTTGTTCGCCGGACACCAGGCCGAACATCACGCCATCGGCGAATAGACCGGCCCCGCCGAACATACGACGCACGGTGACGGTCCCGAAAGGTTGGAACAGGTCGCGGATAAACTCGGCATCCACAGTTTTTGAATTAGACATCGAGGGTCCCCGAGACTCGCCGTACCGGCGCACCCTAACAGTGAACCCGGCAGGCCGATGTCCGCTTTGGGTCATAAGCAGTCATTCGCACCGCAAAAAGACATGTCCGCTTTGCCCCCGAAAGCGGACATTGATTTGTGACGTTCTGTGATCCGCCTGGTAGCAACAACCATCTATTTCGGCGTCGACCAAAATTGCTGCTGTTCGGCAGCTCCCAATTTCGAGCTCCGACCAAGCGCAAATTGACCGACCGCGCCCTCGACGTGGAATTCGATCCCGGTCATCTTTGCGAACAGATCGATATTGGTGGTCCCGATCGCACATCCGCCGAGCCCCATGTCAGTCGCGATCAGGTAGAGCGTTTGAGTTATCACACCAACGTCCTTCAGGAGGAGCGCATAGGCGAGAGAGCAGTACTTCCAAGAAATCCGGCCAAAGCGAGCAGCAATCGTGATTAAGACTTGAGGCACGGTGGGCGCGTCCATTGCAAATTTAGCTCCGGTCAACAGCGCTTCGAGGTGATGCGTGCGGGCGGCTATCGGCACCAATGCGTGCCCGCCGGCATCGTAATGATAGAATCCTCGGGCAAGCCCCTTGCATTGGTCCACCGCCAGATAGAGCTCTAGCTCGTAGCTGGCGCCAGCCGACGGATACGGCTTGACGGCGTACTCTACCAACTGACCGCCGTCGCCAAAGTCGACCTTGCTTCTCCATCTCGACAGGACGCGTGCCGCATTGTTGAGGACCCGCGAAAGCTCGGCAAGAGTGATCGGGTTCTGGTCATCGAAGGTGCGACTCGAGTGACGTTCATGAAGGATTTTTACAACCGGCGAGATTGTCTTCGAATGCGCGACGGAGAACTTGTGCAACGCGATCTTCTTTCCTGGCCATCGTGGCCGCACCGCCGGTAGCGGAGCCACGACACTCGCATAGGGATAAAGCCCACCTACTGGGTTGGCGTGTCGGCCTTCCGTGCTACGCGCGTGGAACAGAAGATCGTGAAAGTCCCAAAGGAAGAGGTTGTGATCACCCTCGGCCAATCTGGGACCCCTATCGGTAGTGGCCTCTGTCTTGAAAAGGATTTGGCAATCAACCAGCAAGGCGAGAAGCTCGATCCCCGGAAAGCCGTCCTGCCGACGAAACCTTCTGATTTGCTGGGGCGTCGACAGTGCGGCGATCGCGGTCGCGATCTTTGTATTGCAAATTCTAAACAACGCGTCGGCGCGCGGCGATTCCAACACCATATCGTTTCCGCGTCGGCGCATGTACGCGAACCGTGACAGGACGAGAACGTCGGTATTGCCGAGCGGCGGATTTTTCGGCCAGTAGTCGGCAACCTGCGGTTCGATGACAACTTGGTCTTCATCGTTTCGTGAATTCGAAAGGCTGTATTCCAATAGACCACGTCTGGCTAGTCGCCGGACCAATACGTAAATTTCCTTGTCGATGTTCCGGCCGCCGGACGAAACGGAGGCTACCGGCCGACCAATACGTAAGTCCTGAGCGGATGCCGCCGCGGCCGCGCTGAACGCTCCCAAATCGACTGAATGGCCGCCGAAGCAAGCGACGATGTGTCCGTTTGCGTGCGCTTCAAGCGAGACATGGCTGCCGAGACGGGCAGAAATCGTTGGCGGCGCAGCCCGTCGCCCTCTCTTTGTTTTGCGAGCGCGCAAGCCGGAGTGACCCTCAGGTATGGGGATGAAGTGGATTGAGCTCACTTTCCGAAAGCGGTCGGTTGCGCAATCCAAGTTTTATCGGAACGTCGTAAAGCCGACCCGGTGCGAAGCGGCGATAAAAATGCCGCATCCCTGGAACGATCACCCTGACGACCGGGACATCGATGTCTGGGCGCGTCTGATTGAGGACGAGAAAGTCGAGACCCTTCCGCTTTGCCAGACGAACGCAGGTGGCCACCTGCTCGCGCGAGCTGAGGTGGCCAACCTTCGAGCCAAAGTCCGGTTGGATCGCGGGTTTATCGCTTGGAGTCAAATAGGGATGATCGCGCAGACTAAACGGAGTGGACCCATCTAGGCTCGATTTCTCCCCGGTCCCACCTCCCATGAGGCCAATGGACAGAAATTGGTTTAGTTCGGTCATCGCGCGGAGCAGGGCGATCCGGGTATCAAAGTGTGAGCCGGATCCAAACTCGATGTTTTCCTGTGAATTGTGCACCCAGTGCATTATTGCCACAAAGCTCGGAATTCCGAGATCACTTGTGACGTCGAGCACCCATAGCCGGCGTCCGGTTTGGGCTAGCTGGGTTTGCAGATCGCGGACGTAGGAATCATCAAATTGGCCGAGATCCACTTGTGGCCGCCGCAATTGATTGTACCACCAGATTGCGTAGGCATCCCGTTCCACTAGTTCGAGGAAGCCTTGGACGATTGCTTCCTCGATCGTATTTCCGGCCGCGCAGCCGTTGGAATCCGCGTAAATCTGACCGGGGCCCCTATAAAAAAAATACAAGAGGCTGGTCGGAACGTACTTGAAGCGTTTGTCGCGCAGAGACCAGACCGGCGACCACTCGATCTCGGCGGATCGATCGAATAAGGCCGGAGTCGACGACGGCCCGTCCGGACCATCTGCCGGCATCCAGTCTCGCAACTGAGCGTCGCTAAACAGCAGGACGTCGTTCGGATGGATCGCGTCGCCTGACGGGAAATCCGTGAACCGTCGTGTCTTTCTGATTTCGTCGCCTTGAAAGATCCCGGAATAACGCTCGATCGCCTCCATGAGCGCGCTGGCTTCGCCCTGCTCGGCAGTGCTGCCCTTGCCAGCACTGCCGCCGCCACTCAGTCCGGCTCTGAGCTCATTGACAGTCGCTGCAGGCACCGAAAAATTATGCGTGGCAAAGTAGTTGGTGTTCAGGGGTAAGTCAGCTTCGATCCTTTCGAGACGCGAGACGACGCCTGTGAGAGGGCTCACGTGTTTTCGGAAACGGGCAACTGTGGCCCTCGGCGAAACGGTCCGGTATCCCCCGCTGGTCATGACCAGCTTGCTGCCCTCACCGAGCTCGACCGGCTCCGGCGCTCGGCTAGGGTCCCGGAGCTTCTTGAGACCGCAGCTCGGACACTGCGGGCGGGCCGCCACGTAATGCTTTGCGATGGCCGAGCCCAACAGGTCAAGGCTCACGATGTGATCGCGCAAATCCGTGCGAAAGTCGGTGGCGATCGCTTTCGCGATCTCGACGGCTGCAAGCTGGATACCATTTTGTCCGAAGGTCTGCTGGGCAAGAGGCGAAACGGTCACGGCGCGCACCGGTCCGCGCTCGAGAAACGCCTTGACCTCCCGATTCCGTTTCATGCGATCGGCAAGACAAGTCCAACAGGCGCTCTTGCCTGGCCTGAACACTGGTCCCACCAGGGGGAAAATTCCGGAGGGTTGGACGAGCAGCCAGGGGGTGCGGTCCGACAAATGTTGCCGGTTCATCTCGTCTAGTCGTCTTTCGAGGTAATCACTCACCACGGTAACCGTCAGATCAGCAGATCGTTTAACGACGCGAACGCCCAATGCCGTCAGAGCAACTCCAAGCTTCGCTGCGCCCCGCACGTCGATCGCTTGAATGAGCACACGACATTTCTGGAGATTTCTCGCGGCCGTCTCCGGCGACAGACCGAGGCTCGCCCAGTAGGCTGCCACGACGCCGACCGAAGATCGCGATGCGGGGACAATATGGCGCCGATCGAACAGCCGCTTTAGAGCTTCATGGATTTTGTCGGTTGGAAAATCATGCTCCAGCCCACGCACGAGCTCCCGAACGCTTTTTCCGCCCTCTCCTATTGCCGACGCCAGCGCACAATAAAGCTCGCCATGAAGAAAGAACTTTCGATCCTCGGAATAGAGACACACGACATCGGGCTGCAGCACATAAACGGTGAAATTCGGCGCGAACTGCGGAACGTCCTTGGTATTGACTTGCTTATGACTGTTCCCGTGATCGCCTTTCATGGCTTCGTACGCGTTCGCTACCACTTCGGACCGCCAGCGCGGCCGCGCTGGTGTTTCTGGGTCTATCGTTTCTCGATAAGGTTGGCTACCCAGCGTCGTGCGCGGCGTGACCATCAACTACATGGATAGCGGCTGCAAATCACAGCCGGCCGGTCAAGGCCAATTAGGCCCGCCCACGCCAAGCTGCAAACGTTGACGTAATCGGAAAGTGCTCCGTCCTAACGCGGGGCCGCAACCCACCGTAAGTCGGCTCCGTCAATAGCAGACCCAAACCCACCCACGGGGCGTCCACCGCCAACAGCCTCCGCCGCAGCCTATGCTCACACAGCCTGCGCAGGCTATCCACCAGGCGCCTCCACAGCCACCGCAGCCGCACCTAGCTGCACAGCCGCACCTACCTGCGCACCTTGCTACTGCGCAGCGGCCTGCGCAGCCTCCGCACCGGGCTGCGGCGCAGCCTCCGCATCTGCAGCCGCGTGCTGCAAGCCTTATGCCTTGGCCGAGCCGGGGTTCGTTTTCCTTGTCGAAGACATAAAACGTTCCCAGGCTAACGTCGGCGATTTCCTCCTCATCGAGCGTAATGACAGGTGCGGCGTCTTGCAGTGACGGTACATTCGTTGTCGGCGCAGTTGCGGCGGCGCCGCCCGCCATCACCAAAGACACCCCAGCGGCCCCCAATGCCGGTAAGGTAATCCTCCGACGCCTTCGCTTTGAAGCTCGCTTTGCGCGTGCCATCGTGGATCCTCCGATGCCTGCGAGCAGATTTTCGAGATATTAGACTGGGACGTGTTGATTTTATGACTTGATCAAACAAAGTGCGAGGTATTTTTTAGATTGCGTGTTGTGCGCCAAAGGGCCAAACGCGGACCTTCTGAACGAAATATTGGAACTACTGCTTTTTATACGCCGCGGGCGCGCTTGCTCTCTAGTTCCCAAGGTCTTTCGAGGCTCGCGCGGCTTTTTTCAAAATCCGATCAGGGCTGACCTCAGGATTCTAACTTCTGTGTCACAAACTAACTCCTTAACAATTTGAAAGGTGCGCGTCTTTGGGAGTCTTAGTGGAGTTGCTCCCGGCGCGAGGAATGCAAATTACATCGTACAGCATTTCCGCTCGTCAAGCGTCTGCTGCATACGCAGTCTTAAATGCCGCCGATGCAGCTGAAGGCGATAAGTATGAATTTCACGCAGATGGTAGAGGCAGAGATCCCAGCACTGCGCGCCATGCGCGGACAGTCACTCGAGACAGCGACACGGCCGACGACATCGTGCAAGACACACTCGTGCGCGCGCTGCGCTTTGCGCATCTATTTCAAGGGGACAATGTTCGTAGTGGCTCCGCACGATCCTCATCAATTTGAACCGCAACCGCCTGCGCGGAATGTACGCTTCGGGAGCAAGGCGGACATCGCGATTGCACTGCGAAATGTCCGCTATTGGCCCAAAGCAGACACGACGGTTTGCACCGCACATGTCCGCTTTCGGGAGTAAAGCGGACATGACTGTTTGCGGAAGTCCGCTTTCGCGGTCGCTATTAGGGGTAAAGCGGACATGAGTTTTGCACTGCACGTGTCCGCATTTGACCCAAAGCGGACATCGTGCCTAGTCGGGAAAGAAGCCGGAAGCTACCAAGCCCGGAGTGCTATCAATCATTACCTTCTTCACGAAGGTCCATTTCTGCGAGGGCACAGTCTGTCCCGGCTTGGGAAACATATAATCGACCCATCCCGATCCATCGGTTTCGGCCACCCGAATAATCTCTTGGTGTAACAGCTTGCCTTTGGCGTCCTTCTGGCCTGTTACGTTAGTTCCTTCGCGCTGTGGGAAAGCCAGGTTGAGCAGTACGTTCGCTTTCAAATCGTAGACGAACAAGTACGTATCCCCGTGGAACCACTCGCTGTCCTTTTTTCTGAAGTCGGCAAAGGCTGCCTTACCATTTTTGTCAATCAGTGCCGCAGCCTTGGTGACCAACGTTTCGATCTGTTTTGCCTTCTCTGACGGCGGAGGAGCCTGCTGGGCAAATACCGGCGAAGCAACAGCAAACAAAATTGTGAAGCCGACGAGCAGAACCTTCATAGCGACCCCCTATCTAGTTTGGGTCGCCCCCTTGCGTGACGAGTAGAGACTACAGTCGTTGAGGCTAATCTAAACTGGCACTCGCTGCCTTGAAAAGCCTGTCGCGAAGTGGTGATTGCACGCCTGCTTGCTTCTGTAGCCCATACGGGTTTTATCGTCCGCACGCATACCAACCGAGGTGCGGATGCCGACCAGTTTGCAATCCACGATTACTTGCCTGAACTGCGGTAGCGTAAAAACCGAAACGACGCCCACCAATGTTTGTCAATTCTTCTACAACTGCGCCGGATGCGGTGTGCGCCTTAAACCGAAAGCGGGCGACTGCTACGAAAGATGCCAAGGCAACGCGGAAATAAAGACCGGCGCAATGAAATTGGGATCGCTTGATTTGCCGGCGCGTACTGAGGTCTATCGACAGGTCATACCGATACTGGCCATCCTTGCTCTTCTGGCGACAGGCGGCGCTTTCTGCATCTTCTGTCTGTGAACGGAACTATAGCCGTGCGATGTCCGCTTTTGGCCCATAACGGACATGGGCTCTTGCAGTGCACATGTCCGCTTTCGGAGGCAAAGCAGACATGAGGTTTTGCGGTGGGAATGTCGGCTTTTGACCCAAAGTGGACATTGCGGCAAATCGGCACCTTCCAGTGTGCTGGTTTGAGCGATTACCCTGCCGTTGTCCTCAGCCTCGAGGCGGATGATGAGGCGGCGCGAGTTCATCACGCTTCTCGCCGGTGCGGCGGCTACGTGGCCGCTCGTTGGGCGCGCGCAACAGCCATCCGGGAAGGTCTACCGAATCGGCTACCTGGGCGTCGCCTCGCACGCGGGCTACGCGCGCGAGATCGAGGCCCTACTAAAGGGCCTGCACCAACTCGGCTACGAAGAGGGAAAAAATATTGCCATCCACTATCAGTTTGCCGAGGGAGACTACAATCGCCTTCCCGCTCTCGCGGCCGAACTGGTCGCGTTGAAGGTCGATGTGCTCCTGACCCATAGTACGCCCGGGGCCCGCGCGGCTAGGCAAACCACCCCGACTGTACCAATTGTCGTGATGGCTGCTGCCGACTTGGTGTCCTCCGGGCTTGTGCCGAGTATCGCCCGCCCCGGCGGGAATCTGACAGGGTTGACCTTTTTCTTTGCCGAGATCTGCGCAAAACGGGTCGAGCTGATCAAGGAAGCTGTTCCGGGGGTAACACGGCTGGGGGTTCTCGTGAATCCTGCCAATCCCAGCGGCGAGGCTGCCCTTACGGCCATGCAGCGTACAGCTCGCTCGTTGCGAGTGGAACTTCTGACGGTGAACGTGAGAGCAGTGGACGACATCGCCGCTGCATTTGCGATGCTGACCTCGCGAGGGGCTCAGGCGCTCACTTTTATCGAGGACCCGTTGCTAATTTCCAACGCGCATTACATTGCGCAACTCGCGACGCAGAACAGGCTGCCCATGATTGGGGAGAAGCCGGCCGTGGAAGCCGGCGCGCTCATGGCCTATGCGGCGGACCGTTATGATCTTTGGTTTCGCACCGCTTTCTTCGTGGACAAGATTCTGAAAGGCACCCAGCCCGCGGATTTGCCGATCGAGCAAGCCGCAAAATTCGAGCTCATCATCAGCCTCAAGACTGCCAAGGCGCTCGGCTTGACGATACCCCTGCCATTGCTCGCACGCGCTGACGAGTTGATCGAGTAGGCGCGCAAATGTCCCCGCTATTGGCCCTTAGCGGACATCAGTGAATGCGCTGCACTGTCCGCTTTCGGGGGGTAAGCGGACATGGTTTTGTGCGAAAATTTCTTACC
>Ga0075432_10000476_pt1 | contig 11932 bp, 8 predicted proteins | sample RhiMethybrSRZTD1_FD_72781 | JGI IMG/M metagenome (GOLD analysis project Ga0075432, IMG submission 72781) | Populus rhizosphere microbial communities from Tennessee, USA - Rhizosphere MetaG P. TD hybrid SRZTD1 | ecosystem: Host-associated > Plants > Roots > Rhizosphere > Soil | place: USA... | reverse complement strand
CTGTACTAACAATCAACCCGGACCACTCAGTGGGGGCCGGTCACAAACGGAAACGGAATCCAGCCCAGACCGTGCGTGGCGCACCAAGGTCGATCGAACCGGCTTGGTTGCGGGTGAGGACCATGCGGTCGGTCAGGTTCTCGCCACGCAGAATAAGCGCCACACCCCGGCGCAGCGGCAGTTCGGCGTAAGCGTCGAGCGTGGTCGCGGAGGGGAGGATATCGGTCTGGAGATCGTCCTCGTACTGCGCGCCAACGTGCTTGAGCGTGGCCGAGACCACCCAGCCCGGTGCCGGGTGCCAGCCGAGCGTGGTGCTCGTGGCAATCCTTGGGGTCTGGGCCGGGCGCATCCCATTGAGCGCCGCCGAGGTGCCGCTGGCCGCAACCGTGGCGTGGGTCAGGGCGAGCGAGCCGTCGAGGCTGAACGCGCCCAGCCGCAAGGCAGTCGTCGCCTCGAGTCCACGCGCCCGGATTGCATCGACATTGCGCCGCTCGCGCAAGTTGGCGGCAATCGTGACATTGGCGATGGCGTGGCGCACACGGTTGTCGAACAGGGTGAGGCCGAGGGTGAGGGCTGGGACCGGGTTGAGGTCAAGCCCCGCTTCGAAGCCTTCCAGCCGCTCGTTGCCGAGTGCGGCATTGGCCCGGGTCACGGCAGGGAAGACGGTGAACGGGCGATACAGCTCGTTGAGCGTCGGCTGGCGGATGCCGTTGTAGGCCGAGCCGCGCAAGGCGACCGCTTTGCCGAGGCGGAGCACGGCCCCGCCCCGGGCAGACAGGTCCCAACCGATGCGTGGGGCATAGGCGTTGCTGGTGGTAACGAGCCCGGATGCGCCGCTCTCAACGAAGCGGCCGTCGAGCATGGCCCAGCGATCGCCGCGCAGTCCGGCGGTGAGGATCAGCGCGCCCAGGGTCCAGTCGTCTTCTGCGAACAGGCCAAGATCGGTGTTGCGCCCGCCGATCGCGCGGCGCGCGGTGACCGCGCCGGTGGTGGCGTTGAGGCTGGCCTCAAAGGCCGTGCCAGAGGCAGCGCGCCAGTCTGCCCCCATCCGCACCAGGTGTTGCGCGGACACCGGCGGGCGCAGCTCGAACTTGCCGCCCCAACCGGTCGACGGCGTGGCATATTGATTGAGCGAGGGGCGGAAGGTGGTCGAGGAAATGACGACATTGGTGAAGTCGCGCGCCTGGAGATAGGCCAGCGCCTCAAACCCCCAGCGCCCCCGGCCGACAAGGCGCAGGTTGGCATCCTGCCCGAGCGAGGTGGTGTCGGCCCCGGCGAAGCGCAGGGTACGCTTGTCGCCATAGGCCGCCACGCGGGCTTGGAGTTCGATGTCCGGGGCAAGCGGGGCGACACCGCGCAGGCCGGCGGTCCAGTTGCGATAGGCCGCCTTGGCGCTGGCCGGGACGCGCTGGCTGACCGGCGTGGTCCAGAACCCGCCGCCCCGGTCCCACTGGCCCGAGACCATCGCGAAGCCTTGCCCGAGGCGCGGGATGAGGCTGGCGACGAAATCGGTGTCGCCGCGATCGTCGGCGAGGAGCGAGCCTTGCGCGCGGCCGAGGTGCTCCGGCCCGGCGCTGACCAGTTCGATCGTCCCCGCCACGGCTCCCGCGCCGAAGCCCCCGGCCGCTCTCCCGCGCGTAACCCGCACGGCGGAGAGCAGCGACGGATCGATCGCCGAAAGCGGGACATAGCCGAAGTACGGATCGGCCTGCGGCACCCCGTCGAGCAGGACGAGAGTGCGGCTGGTGGCGTTGCCGCCGAGCGCACGCAGGGTCACCCCTTGCGCCGACGGATTGGCGGAGCGGCTGTCCGAACGGCGGAACTGCTGGAAGCCTGCCACGGCCGACAGCGCGTCCTCAAGCCGGCCAGAGCCGGTCTGCTCCAGCCGCTCGCGCGGCAGTTCGACCCGATCATAAGCCGCCGCAGCAGGCGGTAGGTCGAGCCCGTGACCGGTGACCACGATGTCGCCCGCCTTTTCGCCGGGAGGTAATTGCGCCAATGCCTCAGTCGGCAGAAGAATAAGCATTGTGCAGGTAGATACGAGAAAAATCCACGCATTGCGACCAAACATCATTCATTCCCTTGAATATCCTGCACAGTCAGCCTGCTCCCACAGGTCCATCTGGCGAACATTCGTGCGCTCTGGTTTTATTTTTGTTCATTCTACGGCGAGAAATGCCCAAGCGCGCGCCGCACTGGTAGTGGCAACGCATAAAGCTTCCGGCTGACGGCCAGGCGGACTATCGACCGGGTAAAGGCGGGAGCACCCCATAAGCCTGGATCCGATCGGTACCGACGATGACGGTCCCGTTGACGACGGCGGGCTCGTTATATTTGCCGGTAGTGTGAAGTTCGTCTTTGGGGCTTTTCCAAAGCAGCTTCAGCGTCAGCGCGTCGAAGGCATAGAGCGTCGGACGTGGGGCTCTCGGACCCCACATCGAGACGGTCCGCAGTGCATTTGGGTCGAGAACCCACACGATCGGGTTGCGGAAACCGTCACTGGTTACGATGGGCGATCCCGGATTGGCCAAGGTCTGCGTCGGCTCGACGGCGTCGATCCGGGGATAGGCGGCCCGCCCGGCCTCATCCACGATCCGGACACGAACGAGGCCCGGAGGGATTGAGGTGAAGTGGTTCTTGCCCGATTTCGTGCTCCCCGTGACGAACACATAATGCGCGCCACGACCATCTGCAAAATAGGCTGCCGTGGATCGGCTCTTTGCCTGGTCGAGCGCACCGATATCGTCTGAATAGGGGCCAAACGCGTTGATTGGGCCGCGCTTGCCGAATTGGGGTTGAGGCGCCGAATCGAGCAGTGACTGGTCCGTTTCGGAATCGGTCGAACAAGGATGCCGACGCACAAGGTTGCCGGGCATCCTGTCGCGATCGAGCAGATAGAAATTACCCTGCTTGGCTCCGCCCAGGGCGAGCAGGTGTGGCGTGGTGGTGCGGGATCCTGTGAGATCGAAACTGATAGGGCCGCTACTCCCGAGGTCGATGTCCGCCGCCGCGACCTGGCAGTAGTTGAAAGGTGTATAGGTGCCTTTCAGCACAAAGCCTTCGCCCCGTTTGTCGGTCAACTGCAAAATCGACTGACCCCAACTGTGGTCGCTATCGGGGAAAACGCCCGGGATCCCGCCGTTCTTGATCGTGTTCTGATAGCTCGCGCCGGTAGTGATATAGATCCGGCCCTGACCATCCACTGCTGGCCCGCCTGAAGCCCACATCCCACCCTGCATCTCGGAGGTTTTCGCGGTCGTCGAAAAGGCGGAAGCCACTTTTGCCTTTTCGGTATCGACGCTGATCAGCCAGCCGCTTTGCCCAAGGTCCTTGCCAAAGCTCAGGTACAACCGGCTTTTGTCGGGACTCAGATTTAGCGCTCCGCGCTGCCAGTGCGTCAACGACTTTGGAAATTGGGAGGAGCCGTTCCGGTTAATTCCCGGAAGATTGATCTCGGCGGCACTGATTCTGACCGGCCAGCCCGGCGCGCTCTTCCCCGTGGCGATATCAAGCGCACTGACCCGCCATTGCTCTTCGGTGTCGCATGCCGCCGCATAGATTATGTTGCGGCGAACATCGATAATCGGCGTGCTGATCATTCCCACGTATTCGGACGAGTTGCCACACGGCTTGGGAGCGGGTTGCGCGCGCCACAGGATGGTCCCGGGCCTGACACCCGGCGCAGGTGCCGCAACAACTGCGTAAAGGTCGCCATTCGTCGTTCCGCCGTAGGCGACCGCAAGGGTTTTGCCCTTGAATGGGCCATCCTTCATCTTGACTGAATGGAGATAGAGTGGCGACGAAGACATTCGCGCACCCTTGCCGTTATAGGATGCAAATTCCTCAGACTCCCAGATCAGCCCGAATCGATCACTGCCAACCACTTGCGGGGTCAGGACTTTTTCCTGGCGGTTCCAACCGGTGCGCGCAGAATCGTAGTGGAATGTCGTCTTGTCGATCGGTGCCGGTCCCGCCCACGCGGGGGCTGCGAAGCCGATACAGGACGACATGGCAACCAGGAGCATGGCGGTCTTTGAGCGCGACATCCGGAATCCTCTCCCTTTGGGTATTTGCAGCCGTTGTGGCGGCTTGAGTTTGGGTCATCGTTTACTTGCGGGGGGCAGCCGGGTCGGACGAAGCGACTGGCGGCACGTAAAGCTTGCCGTCAGTCATGCGGATGTCCCGGTAGGTGCGAACTGGTTCCTGTTCCGCAGTCGGCTGGGATTTGAACCGCTTCGCGATGTCCGGCATCTGGGTCAGACGCTTGATCGCGATGTCCTTGAACTGGAACTGGAAACTCTCTGCCCCCAGGGCATGCGCCTGGAACCCGACAAGACCTTCACGCATGGCGAGCGGATCACGGTCGGTCGCGTCAAACAGAAGTAATCCGTTCAGCACATAGACGATCCGCGGTCCGACCGCGATCACGACAACTTCGTTCCATTCGGGTGCAGGGCGCACGGAACCGAGGAGCCGGGATTCGGGGTTGGTCGTACCGAGAACCGTGCGGACGATCTGACCAGTCCCGCCTATAGTCATCTGACGCCGGGTAATGACGGCCTTTTGGCCCAGCAACACGAGTTCGGCACGATTGAGTTCCTCGGACAGCATGCCAAAGCGTTCCTGGCCGCATGTTGGCCGGCCGCAGTTCAGGTTTGGAACGGGAACAATGTTCGCTTGCGGGCCGGCCAGGGCGTAGTCGCCATCGACGCGTCCGCTGCGGAACTGAAGGCCCGAATTCCCCTGGGCCGAAAGGAAGCGGTACTTGAGCCGAATTTCGAAATCGGCATAGCGCTTGCCGAAGATAAGGTAGGTATTGTGGTCGATCGGATGGGTGGTCTGGGCATTGATCACGCCATCCTTCACCGACCAAACGCGCGGGTCACCTTCCCAACCGGCAAGCGATGATCCATTGAAGATCGTCTCGAAGCCCTTGCCGTCTAGTTCGGTGCCGGCAAGTTTGGGCTTCGCAGCGATCTGCGTCGCCGGCAGCAAAGCCAATCCCAAAGACGCGAACACGATCCTGCCCAAGCGCGCCCAATTCATCTCGTTCTCCCATAACGTTAGCGCTGCGGTAGCGCGATTTCCGGCCCCATGGTGCCCCCGTCGACAGGCAATCGCGCCACCCTCAAATTGCATTAAAAACGGGTTCAGATTCCGGTGGGAACATAGCTGCCCATGATGTCGCAGATTGCCCGCGTCCTGATTGCCATTGCTTCCCCTCGCCCTTCACGTCGCGTAGCCCTCGAAACGCAAGGGACGTGCCAAATCCTGGAACCCGGCCCAAACGAGCAAAAAAAGGGGAGGAGAGGCGCTCGCAAGGCGTTACCCTGTCGCAGCAAGACGTGTAACCCGTATACAGCAGTAACACGTGCAAACCGTGTCCCGGACGACAGCGAAGCTGCCGCGCATGCGAACCTGATGCGAAGCATTACAATCAATTTCGAGGAGGGATCGGGAGCCGGCCGGTCCTAGGGTCAGGACCCATTACTCGCGCCATCGAGGCGCCGGAATGGCGATCATATCGGGCGGATAGTCGCACCGGGAAGGCTGGTTGCCTTTCCAAGCGATTATCTGGCCGAGATGGAAGCCATTCCGGCGTCACGTAGGGATTTGCGGCAAAATGGCCCAGCGCTGCGTTGGAGAGTCTTGAAATAGAACTACTATTCCCGCGCCTATCCGCCTTGCGCTGAGCCATTTTGCCACAAGCCTCGATGGCGTGAGTAATGGGTCCTGACCCTACGCGCGAAGCTTTGAATACAGCGTCTTGCGGCTGATATTGAGAGAGGCGGCAGCGACGCTCTTGTTGCCTCCCGCCAGTTCGATGGCGCGATAGATGTCCTCGGCCGTTACGCTGCGCGGACTTGGGAAAAGCGAGGGCACCGCCCGCTTAACGCTGTCGGAGAAGAAGTGATTGCCGCGCAATATCGGGCCATCCTCGAGAATGGCGGCTCGCGTGATCACTTGCCTCAGTTCACGAATATTTCCAGGCCAGCTGTGCTGGCGCATGGCATCTTCAAAGCGCGCATCAAGGGACAGGCCCGGCAGCTGTAATTCTGCCGCGGCCTTTCTGAGAAAGTCGGCGGCCAGAACTTGCAGATCCTCAAGCCGATCGCGCAGGGGCGGAATGGTTAGTGTCACCGTACTCAACCGGTAATAGAGGTCTGAGCGAAACTTGCCTTCATCCACAAGTTCGACAAGCGACCTGTTCGTCGCGGCGATCACGCGAACATTGAGCGGTATCGGGGTGTCGCCTCCGACGCGTACGACCTCACGTTGCTGAAGAACGCGCAGGAGTGCGACTTGCGCCGCCGGGCTGAGGTCGGCGATCTCATCGAGCAAGAGTGTCCCGCGATGGGCGAGTTCGAACTTGCCGATGCGTCGGCGATCTGCGCCGGTAAAGGCTCCACGCTCGTGCCCGAAAAGCTCGCTTTCAAGCAGACCTGAAGGAATCGCGCCGCAATTGAGCGTAATGAAGGGCTGTTTCGACCGCAGGCTCAACTCATGTATAAGAGTTGCCGCGACTTCCTTCCCCACACCGGTTTCGCCCTCGATCACGACGTTCGCGTCAAAAGGCGCAACGCGTTTGATGGTCTTTACCAAGTCCTCGTATGCCGCTGAACGACCGATCATCTCGCGGCGCCCGGACGCACGAGTCTCCGCATCGATCAGAGTCAATGATTTGCATCGCCTCAAGAAATTGGAGGTGATCGCTTGAACGGGCAAGCGTTCGAACACGGATCCGCCCGCGATGCCATCGACCTTCACCTGGCGAAACAGCGTGGCGAAATCCTCAACGTCTGTGAACGGCCCACCATAGACCAGGCAGAGCGGCCGCGCGCCCCCCCCTCCTTGCAGAACGGACAGCATCTGCCTGATGTGGGCGATTGAGTCCTGCAACTTGTCACGGCGGTCGCCGATCGCGAACTGGAGCGGCGTCAGGCCTGCATTGATGATATAGGCATCGACCTTGGCCGACTGAAACCGCCGCAAGTCTTCTGGGCTCAACACGAAGGCAAATGTCGCAAGACCCAGTTCACGCGCCCTCCTGAGCATCTCGACCTCAGCCTCGATCCCCAGCCCGTCTTCCTCGAACGCCTCTCTTATCTTGTCGCCAACGAACCCGACCGTCGGCCAGTTGGTCACGCCATGCACGCCCAGGCGCTTCAGGTGGTCCAGGCGCACGTCGAGTTCGATGGTCGGATCGCTTCCCATGACCCCGGCGATGACCGGCAATCCACTCGCATTAGGGAGGATATGCCGCAGCAACAGCTCTTCGGTCTGGTCGTTCGCGTTACCATAGGACAGCAACGAGGCGAGCGAACCATGGCCAAGACTACGATATAGGCCAGCGTTCAAGGCAAAGAGAAGGTCCGCCCCCGCTTCAACGGCATAGCGCGAAATCTGGCCCGATCCCGCGGAAACAGCCACGATAGGCGCGCCTCCGTCTTTCGCGCGCTGCGCCAGCTTGCTCACAACTGCGTGCATCTATCGCTCGCCACTGTTACCTTGTTTCTAACCGCCTGCCACGGGGGTTACACAAGTGGCAACGGGCTGTACAGCAGAAACCCACCAAGCGGCCGCAGTATACGCCGCCCCCATGTTTGGCATGGTCCATGCGTAGGGTAGATAAGCCTAGCAGGCACTGGGGAGGAGTTTGGCACCAAGTCTATGTCTTCGCCACGCTGTACACCAAGTTCGCCAACTTGCTTGCCAACGGAGGTGGCTAACGAACTCGAGAGCGGCACTAGGCAAAGGGTCCGGGGCCGGATCGTCCGATACCCGCATCACATGAACGACCGGGCATCCGCAGAAGCCATTGTCGCCGAATGCCGTCAGATGGCTGGCTGATCGCCATCAAATTCATTCTCTTGGAGGAAATATGCGCTGGAAACGCGAAGAGATTGTCAGTCAGTTCAAGAAAAAGATCGCTGCCGGCAGACCGATAGTCGGCAGCGGTGCCGGCACCGGTATTTCAGCGAAATGCGCCGAGCAAGGCGGTGCTGACCTGCTGATCATCTACAATTCCGGGCGCTTTCGGATGGCGGGCCGCGGATCGCTCAGTGGCCTCCTTGCGTATGGCAATGCCAACGAAATAGTGCTCGAAATGGGCAAGGAAGTGCTGACCGTCGTTGAGAACACTCCCGTGCTTGCAGGCGTAAACGGCACCGATCCTTTCCTTCTCAAGGACCGTTTCCTGCGCGAAATTGCCGAGATGGGCTTCGCCGGTATCCAGAACTTTCCGACCGTCGGCCTGATCGATGGTTCTTTCCGGCAAAGTCTTGAAGAAACCGGGATGAGCTTTAACAAGGAAGTCGACATCGTTGCCGCCGCGCACGAAATCGGCCTACTGACCACGCCCTACGTCTTTGACGTCGATCAGGCCAAGGCCATGGCAAGCGCCGGAGCGGATATCGTCGTTGCCCACATGGGCCTGACAACCGGTGGGCAAATCGGCGCCAAGACGGCCATGTCGCTCGAAACGGCATCAAGGCTTGTCAATGAGATTGTCGACGCGGCACGAAGTGTTCGCTCCGATGTGATCGTGCTTTGTCATGGCGGGCCGATTGCTGAACCTGCCGATGTCGAAACTGTCCTGCAAAGATGTCCGAACGTTGACGGTTTCTTTGGCGCAACCTCGATGGAGCGCCTTCCGGCGGAGATTGCAATCACCGAACAGGTGAGAAAGTTCGCCAGCCTCAGACTGAAAGATGGCAATCCGCAACCGACCACTGTCGCATCCATTGGGTAACGTCATGAGTTCTCATCATCATTTCCCTGCCCGTCGCCGCTTCGCGCAGGTCATGCTCACAATCGGCATCGCTGCCTTGGCGACGCCGGCGCTTGCCGAACCGGTGATCGTGCTGGTCGGCGGGATGAAAGCGGACATGCCCGACGGCGAGCACGATTTTCCCGGCACCATCATCAAGATCGAGCGGCTGATCAAGGCGTCGCCCGCTTTCCAGAGGCTCGGCGCCAAGGTGCGGACCTATCCGATCGGGTTTCCCAAGAACCTGTCGGAGATCGACGATGCAAGTGTAGTCGTTCTTTATCTCGGGCCGAACCATGACGGCTCTCCCGCTCAAAGCCCCTTGGCAGATCCGGCAGTGCGCCGCGAGATGGACAAATTGATGGCGAACGGCGTGGGGCTGGTTGCGCTCCACCAATCCTTCACCGCATCCGGCAAGAATTCCGTCGAGCCTCTCGCTCAGTGGCTGGGGGCAATTCGCGAGCCCGGCAGCAGCTCGTCTACCGAACGCGCGCCCGTCACGGTCAGAACGGCGACGCATCCCGTCGCGCGGGGCATAAGCCGGTTCGACCTCCTCGATGAATATTATACCGCGATCAATTTCGGCCGCGCCCGGATCACACCAGTCCTGAGCGCACAGGTACATGTACCAGCAGGCGGTACGGTCGCTCGCTCCAAGGAGCAATCGCGCGATCAGGTCATAGCCTGGTCCCTGACGCGGGAAGGCGGTGGCCGCTCGTTCGGCTTCTCGGTCGGGCACTACCTGTCGTTTCTCGATCAGGCGAGCCCGCGCATCGCGGTACTGAACGGCATTCTGTGGGCGGCAAAGCAGGAAGTGCCTTCCGAAGGCGCGCGATCGGACCTGCCGCTATCACGTCCCGGGGGCCTTGCGCCGCTGCCCGAACCACAGCGGATCGTCCTCCCGGCGAGCGAGGTCAAACCCGAGCCACAGCCTTGGGGTAAGCTCGAATGGTTTGCTTCGCGTGCGCTGGGCAATTCCAGCAAAATGACAACGGGCCAGGCCACGATTTCGCCCGGCAAAGCCAATCCGCCACACTGGCATCCTAATTGCGACGAGGTGCTTCACGTCCTCCAGGGGCACATCATGAATCGGGTCGGCGACAAGGAATTCGAGATGAAGGCCGGCGACACGGCCGTGATCCCTGAAGGCACCATCCACAACGCCCGCAACATCGGGACGGAAGACGCCGTGCTCGCCATCTCGTTCAATTCGGCCGACCGAACGACGATCGGTGAATGACCGTTGGGCGCATCCAGCGCAATACAAGGAGGCGAGGGCACGAGGGCTAATTGCTGCAGCGGAGGTCGCCGATGGTTCGATGGATATCCGGGCCTTCCCCGACCTATCGAGCCTGGCTGGTGCAGCAGCTGGCATATATCGGGCTTGTTGACAGGCGTCGTGTCCGGTGTCCTCACGGCAAAGCTGGCGGCCAAGATCGATCTGCACCCGTCGAGGACATGGCGTGACCACGTTCAACCCTGCTCAAGTCTCGACAGCAAAATCGCGCGAGCGTTGGGAGTGATTTGATGTTGAATATTTCCACATATTCAGGACTGATAGTACTTGGAGGCTTGTCGGCCACGCTCGCCGCTCAAGAAGTACCGAAACAAACGCCCGGCAGCCGGGAGCTGTTTGTAGCAAAATGCACTATTTGCCACCAGGAAGCGACGGCGACCTCGCAACAGCACAGCGAAGCCGAGTGGGCCGGCATCATGCAACGTATGGTTGAAAATGGCGCTAAAATGAACGACGCAGAGAAGACAACGATTCTCAAATATCTGACCGCACTATACGGTCCTGCAAATCCAGATGGTTTGGCCACCAGCTAGGATCAGGATCTTTAATTTGTAATCTCTGGCGGCGTCCTCTGATATTTTCAAGGATCTTCCCGCACTCGCCGGCTCTTGGGCCCGGTAGTACTGTGCTTCCCCCCTGGGGACAGGCTAGCGCCTGTCCCACTATTTTTAGCTCAGTCCAAAGTGCGCCAGTCGGCGATATGATCTGATCCCGGACAACCGATTGCGGCAAGGCAGAGACAAGCCAAGCGCGCACTTCAACTGGCGGTGTGCCGGTTACGATTTCACTCCGTGGGCAGCGCTACATCGGCCAGACCCGCCCGGGTCGAATCCTTGTACGTAACCCGTGGCTCGGGCGCCGGACCAATGTGCGATTTGAAGCGGGCCGATAGATCCGGCATCCGGGAAAGCGGCTTTATGGCGATGTCCTTGAATTCGACGAACGTCTCCTCGAACTCACTCGAATTCGGTGAGCTTCTGTGATTCTGGAGACCAATGAGGCCCTCTCTCTTTCCGACCGGATCCTTGTCCAGGGCATCGAATGCCAGCATCCCGTTGATCGCCGACACGATCCGGTCACCATATGCGATAACCACGACTTCGGTCCATTCCGGGCCGTTGCGCACAGCGCCGATGATGTCCTCGCGACGGTTGACCATCTCCTTTACCGTCCGCACGACCCGGCCAGTACCGGCCCCGTTGGCGCTACGCCTGGAGATTTCGGCCCTCTGCCCCAGCAGCGCCATTTCTTGCCGATCACCCGTTTCGTTATAGAGCATTCCGAAGCGCTCCGGACGGATTTCGGAATTGGTCACGTTAACCTGCATACCGGTCATGACGTAATGTCCGTCGATTTCGTGGCTTCTGATTTGCACGCCGGAATTCCCCTTCATGGTCTTCCAACGATATTTGAACCGCAACTCGAAGTCGGCGAAAGTCCGCTGATGGATCAAGTATGTGTTGGCGTAGATTTTCGGGTTTGGTCGGCTGACAATTGTTCCGTCGACAACCGACCACGCCACCGGATCGCCCTTCCAGCCCTTTAAGGATTTTCCGTCGAAGAGAGCGGTGAAGCCAGTCGGAATGTCAGGCTTTTGAGCGGACAAGGGCGTCACGCCTGCAAGAAGCGTGATGCCCGCAAAGAGCGGAAAGAGCGTTGTACGGCCGTTCTTCATCATCTGACTCCCCAATCTTGGTCATTCCCCCCCCCGCACGGACCGTGCCAACATTGAAATGCCGCTCACTCATCGGATGCAAGCCGTTTCGTCCACGCGGCCACTGTTACTTTTGCGACCCAGCAACAGCGGTGCGACAATAAAGTAACAACGATTCGGGGTGTAAGTGCATGCGGTAGTCGATGAGTTG
>Ga0075432_10000471_pt1 | contig 11960 bp, 10 predicted proteins | sample RhiMethybrSRZTD1_FD_72781 | JGI IMG/M metagenome (GOLD analysis project Ga0075432, IMG submission 72781) | Populus rhizosphere microbial communities from Tennessee, USA - Rhizosphere MetaG P. TD hybrid SRZTD1 | ecosystem: Host-associated > Plants > Roots > Rhizosphere > Soil | place: USA... | reverse complement strand
AGCGCCTACTGCCCCCGATAATTTCTGGCAGCTTGGATTCGATGCCAGTTGGGAGCTCGATCTGTGGGGCCGTGCCCAGCGCACGCGCGAAGGTGCTGCGGCGACCCTGGAAGCCACGGTGTATGACCGCGAAGCGGCACGGGTAGCTTTGTCCGCCGAAGTGGCGCGCACCTATTTGCAGTTGCGCGGAACGCAGGTACAACTGGACATTGCGCAGCAAAATCTGAGGATTGCCGAACGCACCCTCGGCCTGGCCGAAAGCCGCGAGCGTAACGGCGTCGCGACGCGCTTCGAAACCTCGTCCGCTCGCGCGCAATTGGCGACGATCAAAGCCTTGGTTCCCGATCTGACCCAGCGCCGCAACGCCCTGATGAATGCACTGGCGTTGCTGTTGGGAGAGCAGCCGCGCGCACTCGATGCGCAACTGCGTCAAGCCATGCCCTTGCCTTCGCTGCCGACTCGCGTACCGGTCGGCGTCTCTTCTGAACTGGCTCACCGGCGACCCGACATCCTGCGCGCCGAAGCCCAGCTGCATGCCGCCACAGCCGCCATCGGTGTGGCCAAGGCTGATTTCTACCCGCGTATCGGCTTGAAAGGAAAAGTCGGCGTGGAAGCTTTTGAAAGCAGCGATCTCGCGAGTTGGGACTCGCGCTTCTTTTCCGTCGGCCCGACGGTTTACCTTCCGATCTTCCAGGGGGGACGGTTGACGCAACGCCTGGCCCTGAACGAATCACGGCAAAAAACCGCCGCGCTGGCTTATCGGCAAACGGTATTGCGAGCCTGGCATGAAGTGGACAACGCCCTGGATGCCTGGGCGGCCCAACAACGCCGGCACGCTGAATTGCTGGATTCGTATGAACAGAACAAGCAGGCACTGCAGTCTGCCGAACGTGGCTATCAGCAAGGCGCTACGGACTATCTGAGCGTACTGACGGCGCAGCTCAATGTGCTTGCCAGCCAAACCAGTCTCAACGACAGCGCAACCAACGCCACGCTCACCGTGGTCAACCTCTACAAGTCGCTGGGTGGCGGTTGGGACCCGCAGGTTGGCATCGATCACTCGACGGCACCTCCATCGGTTGCCCTCGCGTCTCCGGTCGCTGCACCCTCGAAGGCCGGCCAATGAACGGCGTCGCGTTGTCGCCAGCGCACGTCCCTGCTACCGCAGCGCCCGGGGCCAAGCCCTCGATACGCCCAATGGCAGGTCTCGTCGGGATTTTCATCGCAGCCATGATGGCTGGGTTGAACACCCGCGTCGGCGCATTGGCGTTGGCCGATGTACGTGGTGCACTCGGTTTTGGCCTCGACGATGCCTCCTGGCTGACCACCGCGTACAGCGCCGGGGAACTGATTGCCATGCCCTTTGCGGCATGGTTCGCCATTACGCTTTCGCTGCGCCGCTTCGAGCTGTGGATGCTCGGCAGTTGTGCGCTGCTGGCGGTGATCCTGCCCTTCATCCACGATCTGAACCTGCTGCTGACCTTGCGCTTTGTGCAAGGCATTGCCTGCGGTACGACGATTCCGTTGCTGATGATGGCGGCGCTGAAATTCCTGCCAGCGCCCATCCGGCTGTATGGGCTGGCGCTGTATGCGATGACCGCGACCTTCGCGCCCAATCTCTCGATCTGGCTGGCCGGGTACTGGACGGATGGGCTGTTCGACTGGCGCTGGGTGTACTGGCAGATCATTCCCCTGGCCCTCATCGCCGGATTGTTGGTCGGATGGGGATTGCCGCGGGAGCCCATTCAGATCGCACGCTTTGGGCAAGCCAATTGGTCTGGTATGGCTTGCGGTGTGCCCGCGCTCGGTCTGGTCACCGTTGCACTGGATCAAGGCGTGCGGCTGGACTGGTTTCATTCGCCCTTGATCACGTTATCGCTGGTGGCCGGGCTGGCCCTGCTGGCCGTCTACCTGCTGACTGAGTGGTATCACCCCTCGCCGTTCATCAAATTGCAGATCCTCGGCCGCCGCAACCTGGGACTGGGCTGCACTCTGTTCTTCTGCCTATTGGTGGTGCTGATGTCCAGCTCACTCTTGCCGGCCAGTTATCTCGGCCCTTTGCAGAACTACCGGCCCCTGCAAATGGCCTCGATCGGTTTGATCGTCGCCTTGCCGCAACTGGTCCTGGGGCCAGTCGTGGCGCTGCTGCTGTATCAGAAGCGGGTCGATGCGCGCCTCGTGTTCGCCTTGGGGTTGTTGTTGATCGCGCTGGCGTGTTTTTGCGGCGCGCAATTGACCTCCGACTGGAACCGCGAGCAGTTCGTCGTGGTGCAAACGCTGCAAGCCTTCGGCCAGCCAATGGCGGTGGTATCGATGCTGTTTCTGGTCACCAGCGTTGTGCAGCCCCCCGAAGGACCTTATGTGTCCGGCACCATCAACACCCTGCGCGCCTTCGGTTCACTGGCCGGTGCGGCAGTGGTCGGACAGCTGATGACCGTGCGCGGTCGTTTCCATGGGGAAATGCTGCTGGACCATGCGGCCCTGGCAGATAACGCCCTGGCGCTTGAGCCGTCCCAATTGATGGACCTCATCGGCCAGCAGTCGCAGGTGCTGTCGATCGCCGACGCCTATCGCGTGCTGGGCATTCTGGCGCTGGTGTTGATTCCTCTGGTGCTGCGGCTGACCTACATCCCCGCACCCGACGTGCGCGCGGCCTCACCCTCTACCTCTCCTTCATCTTCCTCACACGGATAACTCATCATGGCCTTGCCAAAGAAAGCCAGGATCATCAGTGCGGTGCTACTGCTTGCAGTGGCGATCGGCGGTGTTCTCTATCTCAATCGCCCCGAATCCAGCGCATCGACCCAGTCCACGGACGATGCCTACGTCCTCGCCGACTTCACCACGGTTGCACCGCAGGTGTCGGGAACGGTCGACTCAGTGATGGTCGAAGACAACCAGCTGGTCAAGAAAGGCGATCTACTCGCGATCATTGACGACCGTGATTTCGTTGCGACCCTGAACGCGGCGAAGGCCGAGGTCGCCAGTGCCCGGGCCGGCATCGCCAGCCTGCAAGCGCACCTGATTCAGCAGGAAACCGCCATCCGCCAGGCCCAAGCGGCCGTTGCCGCAGACGACGCTGCGCTCAAGCTGGCCAGCGTCAATCAGACCCGTTATCGCAACCTGGCCACCGACGGCTCGGGAACGGTGCAAGCGCGGCAACAGGCCGAAGCGCAATTGAGCATTCAACAGGCCCGTGGGGAAACGAGCCAGGCGGGTTTGCAGGCCGCTCGGCAGCAAGTGGATATCCTGAAAGCTGATCTGGAGAAAGCCAGGGCGGCTCTTGCCCACGCGCAAGCCGCACAAGCCACCGCAGAGCTGAAACTTTCCTATACCCGCATCACTGCGCCGATCGGCGGCACGATCGGACAGAAATCGGTGCGTATCGGTGCTTTCGTCAATGCCGGAAAACCCTTGCTGTCGATCGTTCCGCTCGATGCCGTCTATGTCACGGCCAACTTCCGGGAGACGCAACTGGCGCGCGTACAAAAGGGTCAAGCCGTGGATATCGAGGTGGATGCCTTGCCGGGCGAGACGCTGCAAGGAACGGTGGACAGCCTGGGACCGGCCAGCGGAGTCACCTACTCCGCCGTTGCGCCACACAACGCCACTGGCAACTTCACGAAAATCGTCCAGCGCTTGCCTGTACGCATTCGCATCGATCCCGATCAGCCCGCGGCGGCGAAGCTGCGAGTCGGCATGTCCGTGACGCCGAAAATCCGTATCCGGTGATATGACGCCGGCGTGTCTCGCTACAATGCTCCAAAAGCCACTCCCAAGAATGAGAATGACCTTGCAGAGCCTAACCCCGATACCCGCCCTCACCGCCCGCGAAGTCTGCCAACGCCTGCGAGACGCCGCCCTGGAAGTCCTCCCGTTGCGGCGCCTCCACGAACCGTGTGAACCCGGTCAGGTACAGGTCGATATCGAAGGCTGGCGTCTGACCCTCGACTTCGACGGCAACCGCTTGCACCACTGCCAACACTGCCGGAGTCCGGACGGTCGCGAGGGAACACTCCAGGCCTGGCGTTACGGCACTGACCCGGTCAGTTTACTGAGCACCTGGGAGTTGGCGCAGGTTGAGCGACTATTGAGATAGCGACGCCCCGTCCACCGGCGAGGAGCGAGTTGGAATATTGGCCGTAACGTACTGGATCACCTCTTCAAGCGAGTCTATGTCTGGAGCATTGCTCACTAACATTTCCGGGCGGCACCATGGGTAATCCAGATGCGATAGCCACTCCATGATGCAGTGCAGATCAGTCGCTGGCAGGGTTTTCATGTGCTCGATGGTGATAGTGAGCCTCTGGACAAGTCCCGACTCGGGGCTGAACTGCCATTCATACAGACCGCAACCGACCCGAGCATCGCCGGAGTGCTTGTCGGACATGCCGACCAGCCATTTGCACTGGAAGGTTTTGGCCTGCGGTTCAGGTGGGTGTTCCAGGCAGAAGGTATAAACGTTTTCGAAGGTCTGGCCGAACCGCCTGACCAGCACATCACCGATAGGTCCAAGGCCTTCAACGTGGGGTGGAAACGAGATGGATCCGGTGTGCACGACCATGTCCAGTATCGCGTCTGGCGTAAAGGCCTGGTGTAACAAATGTGGACGGTTGCCGTCCTTGGCTTTGATGTACTGTCGAATCGATAGTTGAGCAGTGTTCATTGTTTGTCCGTCGCATCCATTCTTGGTTGAGAGCCGCCTCATGCGCGGCTCACATGACTATTACACAGACCCCGTACGCCTTTATAAAGCGCTATTCCACAAATCCGTCACCAGCATGCAACCGGGCGCATGGGTGATGCACAGCGGCGGACGTGAAGCTTGCACCACCGATTGCGGGGTCACGCCGCAGGCCCAGAACACCGGGATTTCGTCGGCCTCGATCGGTACGGCATCGCCGTAGTCCGGGCTGCTTAGCGAATGAATGCCGATCAGCGCCGGATCACCGATGTGTACGGGCGCCCCATGGACATTGGGCATGCGTGCGGTGATCTGAATCGCCTGGATCGCCGCGGCGGCTTTCATCGGGCGCATGCTCACCACCATTTTGCCAGACAGGCGAGCGGTGGAGCGTGTGTCGATGTTGGTCCGGAACATTGCGACATTGCGCCCCAGATCTATGTGCCTGAGGCGGATACCAGCCTCAAGCAGGGGTTGTTCAAAAGAGAACGAGCAGCCGAGGGCAAAGGCGACCATGTCGTCCTGCCACAAATGCTCGATATCCGACGGTTCTTCGCTCAACTCGCCATGGCGATAGACCCTGTATCGGGGCACGTCATGGCGGATATCAATGGCCGTCCCGAGATTACGAAAATGCGGATCACCCGGCTCGGTAACGTCGAGCACCGGACACGCCTGCCGATTGAGCGTGCAATACCGGAGAAATTCGTTAGCCCAATCATTGGGCAGAATCACGATATTGGCTTGCACCCGACCTTGGGCCAGACCGCTGGTGTGGTCCCGATATTGCCCGGCGGCGATGCTTTGGCGCAGGGCCAGAGGGGAACGCTGCTGCAATTGCTCAAAGGACAGGACTGACTGATTCATCACGGCATCTCTTCGGGTTCGATGACTCTTTTTAGAAAACCATGACGACGCCGTCCAACTAGGAATGTTGTTACCCCCGAACAACTAATAATTATTCAAGGGGCTGTCGACTGTTGAGACCGGGCGTTGGAACCATTCGAAGCGGGCCGACATCCTCAGCGTATTGGCAAACCACTTGGCGGCTCATGTTTACGATGCTCTCGATCAATTCCAGGCCGACCCCGGCGCGCCACGAAGCCACGACATCCAATTGCGGCAAGCTTGTGCCCGGTTCCAGCTGAATCAGCTCGCCACTGGCCAAGGGCTTAGCCACTAATGCGGCCGGTAATGCGCCAATACCGAAGCCGTCTCGAATCAACCGGGTCATGGCCGAAACAGAGTTGACGCAACTGACTCGCGGCGTACTGATGCCATGGGCGTGCAGAAGGTTGAGTACATCCTGATGAGGTCGTGAGTTTTTAACGAAGGTGATGATGCGCTCACTGGCCAACTCGGCAAGGGAGGCAAAGGGTCGGGCATAGATCGAGTTGCTGGCGGCGATCCAGTGCATGGGATAGTGCGCCAGTTCGAGATTACGTACGCTTTCGTGGCGTATCAGGTCAGTCTGGAAAACGATGTCCAGATAGCCCTTTTGCAGCTGCTCGCACAGGTTGCGCGCGGCGTCGGCGTTGATCTCGATTTCCACGGTGGGGAAAGTCTGCATCAAGGTCGACATGAACGGGCTGAGCCAGGTGTGGATCACCGTATCCATCACGCCGATACGCACCAGGCCCTGCTGCTGGCTGGTGTTGTCCAGCGAGTGCTTCAACGCTCGCTGAACCTCAAGCATCTGCTCGGCATAGTCGAGCACTTTCACACCTTCGGGTGTTAGCGACACCCCACGCGAATCACGCACGAACAAACGCAGGCCCAACTCCTCTTCCAGCGAGGCAATCCGGCTGGAGATAGCGGCCTGAGTGCTGAACATTTTCTCCGCGGTCAGGCTGAAGCTTTGCAGTCGGGCAACCCAGACGAAGGTTTCGAGAAATTTGAGGTTCATGGCGACTCTCGTGGCTTTCGCAGCTTTTGTATGTGGGAGTGCGGACACTGCTCTCCCACAGGGAAACATGTTCGGCACCCGGCAATTGTTACTCCAGAAGCCGTCGCGCAGGTATCAAATTTTCTTATGTGCAACCTCGCTTTTTTCCCGTTTGACGCCATTCTGCCTCGGCGCGAAGAATCCACGCCATGACGCAGCCACTGCGTCTGCCCCCCCACGACACCGCCTTCACAAAAAAATAATGAGGCGTGTCCGTCATCTTCGCTTGCTGCCGCAGGAACCCCTATGGAAAAGACCATAATTGACAGCGTGCCTTCAGGCACGGGCCGCGCCGGCCCGTTCAGTTGGTACGGCCCTCTGTCAAAAAATGAAAAACGCACATTCTGGAGCTGCAAAATCGGCTATGCCCTGGACGGCATGGACACTCAGATGCTGAGTTTCGTTATTCCTACGCTGATCGCCACCTGGGGCATCTCCAAGGGGGATGCCGGAATGATCGGCACCTGTACGCTGCTGGCCTCGGCGGCAGGCGGGTGGGTTGCCGGGATTTTGTCCGACCGCATCGGCCGGGTACGAACCCTGCAACTGACGGTCCTGTGGTTCGCGTTCTTCACCTTTTTGTGTGGGCTGGCGCAGAACTACGAGCAATTGCTGGTGGCCCGGACGTTGATGGGCTTTGGCTTCGGTGGAGAGTGGACGGCGGGCGCGGTGCTGATCGGCGAAGTGATTCGCTCACAGGATCGGGGCAAGGCGGTAGGCATGGTGCAGGCCGGGTGGGCTCTGGGTTGGGGGCTGACGGCGTTGCTCTATGCCGGGTTGTTCAGCTTTCTACCGCCGGAAGAAGCCTGGCGGGCGCTGTTCATGATCGGGTTGGTGCCGGCGTTGTTTGTGCTGGTGATTCGCCGGCTGGTCAAGGAATCGGACACCTTTGAGCACACCCGGCGTGAGCGCAAGGCCAAACCCGAGCAGGATTCGCCGTGGGCGTTCTTCGAAATCTTCGCACCACGGATGCTCAGCACCACCTTGCGTGCGTCGTTGCTGACCACCGGCGCACTGGGCGGCTACTACGCGATCACCACCTGGTTGCCGACCTACCTGAAAACCGAACGGGGCCTGAGCGTGCTCGGCACCGGGGGATATTTGGCGATGGTTATCGTCGGTTCGTACATTGGTTATGTGACCAGTGCACTGCTGACCGATGCCATCGGTCGCAAGAAGAACTTCATCCTGTTCGCTGTCGGCTCCATGGCGATAGTCCTGGCCTACACCCAGTTGCCCATCGATAACAGCTTGATGCTCTGGCTCGGGTTCCCGCTGGGCTTTTTCGCCTCGGGCATCTTCGCCGGCATGGGGGCATTTCTCACTGAGTTGTTTCCGACTCGCATGCGTGGTTCGGGCCAGGGCTTCTGCTACAACGCCGGACGCTCCATCGCCGCGCTGTTCCCGTTGTTCATCGGTGCGCTGAGCGACAAGCTGCCAATTGGTACGGGTATCGGAATCTTCGCAGCAGGTGCTTATGGCGTGGTGATTCTGGCGGCGCTGAGTCTGCCGGAAACCCGCGGTCGACAACTCGAGTCCTGAGCCCCGACACGTCTGAGCAAGACTGCTCAGACGTCGCTGATCCACTTCTTATCGACAACATCGGTCGCGAGCGGCAACGCCCCCGAGAGGGTTCGCTCGCGCCTGCAAAAGGAGCATGGCATGAACGATTTCATTTCCACCCAGCGCGTGTACGTCCCGGTTGGCACATTGCTCGGCTTGAGCCTGTTCTGTGCACCGGCTGCCCAGGCGGATTTCATTGCCGACAGTAAAGGCAGTCTCGAAGCGCGCAACTTCTATTTCAATCGCGATTTCCGCCAGGCAGGTTCGCGGGACAAGGCAGAGGAATGGGCGCAGGGTTTCCTGTTGCGGATGGAGTCCGGTTACACCGCCGGCACTCTGGGCTTTGGCCTGGATGCCTTGGGCATGGCCGGTTTCAAACTGGACTCCGGTGGGGGGACGGCGGGCACCAATCTGTTGCCGGCGGATTTGTCCGGTGGCTCCCAGAATAGCTACAGCAAATTGGGCATGACCGCCAAAGTGCGCTTGTCCAACAGCACCCTGAAGCTTGGGACTTTGCAAATCAAGGACCCGGTAGTGAACTCCAATGACACTCGTTTGTTGCCGTCAACCTTCAAGGGCGGCGTGGTCAATGTGCAGGAAATCGACCGTTTGAAGCTCACAGCCGGTCAACTCACACAGATCAATGTTGTTGACTCCACCAATTATCAGAACATGACCGCCAACCGCATCGGCGGGCAAAGCGACAAGTTCCAGTTTGCCGGGGCTGACTATCAGTTCATGCCAAACCTGACTGCGCAGTACCGCTATGGCACGCTGGAGAATATCTACCAGCAGAACTACCTCGGGCTGGTGCATTTGCTGGACCTGGGCAAGGGCCAGTCGCTCAAGAGCGACGTGCGCTATGCGCGCAGTACCGAAGACGGCAGCTTCCGTGAGCTCGACAACAAGGCCTTTGGTGCACTGTTTACCTACAGCCTTGGTGGCCATGCCCTGGGCTTCGGCTACCAACGCATGAGCGGCGACGATCCGTTTCCGTATATTGGGCGCAGCGATCCATTCCTGGTCAACTTCGTGCAGATCGGCGACTTCGCCAACATCGACGAGCATTCCTGGCAAGCACGCTACGACTACAACTTTGCCGCACTCGGTGTGCCGGGGCTGAGCTTTATGACCCGCTACATCTCTGGCGACAATGTGCAACGCGCAGCGCCAGGTGAAGGCAAGGAATGGGAGCGCAACACCGATATCGCTTACGTGGTGCAGGACGGTACGCTGAAAGGGCTGGGCCTCAAATGGCGCAACGCGTCGGTGCGTTCGAACTTCGGTAATGATCTGGATGAGAACCGCTTGATCCTCAGCTACACCCTGGCGCTTTGGTAAATGCCAGTCAGTTAAGGCGCAGCTTCTTTTGCCGGCTAGCTTCAGGTCATGCCTATGAACCCTTGCTACCGCGGAATACACAAGGCCGAGATCAATCACAAGCCAATGCGGCTGAGACAACTCAAAAGCCTGCTCAAGGAGCACCAAAGCGGACGAGCGCAGCCTCGATAAATCGTCGGAGTTTGGCTGTTCTCTGACGATTAGCCGTGTAGAGCAAATGCATTTGTCGGCTTGGTGCTTCGTAATCAGCTAACAGTCGAACCAACTCACCGCTGCGCAACGCGGGCTCAAGAAAGTCTTCGGGACCAAGGACAATCCCGAACCCGTCCAGCGCTGCCGACAGCAGTGCTTTGCTCTCGTTGACCTGCAATCGACTGACGACTTGTACCCGTTCAACTGCGGAGCCTTTGCAGAATACCCATTCGCGGTCGGCCGGCCGGGACCAATAGGCATACCCCAGACACTCATGGTTCTTCAGATCATCCGGTATTTGCGGCACTCCGCGGTCGGTCAGGTAGCTCGGTGCCGCACAGGCTACCAACCGATAAGGTGCCAACGGCCTGGCGGTCAAACTGGACGCGGTCAACGGGCCAATTCTGAAAGTCACTTCATAACCCTCCTCCACCAGATCGACGAAGCGATCGGTCAAATGCAGATCGATTTCGACTTCCGGGTGTTGACGCAAAAACTCCGTCACAAAAGGCATGAGGCTATAGGAGCCGAACGTGACGGGAGCACTGATTTTCAGTTTGCCGCGCGGGGTGTCGTTCATGATCTGCGCAAGGGAGTCGGCAGCCTGAGCCTCGCTCAAAATGTGCTTACAGCGTTCGTAGTAAGCGCTGCCCAACTCAGTCAGGCTCTGGCGTCGGGTGGTACGGTTCAGTAGCCGTGCACCTAGCCGCTGCTCAAGCGCGGAAACATGCTTGGCCACCATCTGCGCCGACAGGCCCAATCGCTCGGCAGCACTGGCATAGGAGCCGGATTCCGCCGCCATCACAAACGCTCCCATGCTCGTCAGACGATCCATCATTCAACACTCCTGGTAACGAGACTAAGTAGCCGATGATTATTTATCTGCCATTGGTTGGCAATCATCATGGCTTCTTCTTTTTAGCAGCGGAGCAAGGACATGCGTATCGGCATTATCGGGGCAGGCTTCATCGGACGTGCAGTGGCGCAATTGGTCATCGCCGCGGGACACGAGGCGATGCTCAGCAACTCACGTGGGCCACAGACCATGAGCAGCGTGCGCAGTGGCATTCCTGGCAGTCAGGTCGGCACTATCGAGGACGCAGCACAATTTGGCGAAGTTGTACTCGTGGCAATTCCTCTTGAGCATTACCGAAGCGTGCCAGCCAAGTGGCTAGAGGGTAAAACCGTGCTGGATGCCAATAACTACTACCCGGAACGTGACGGTCACATTGCCGCTCTCGACCGATTCGAAACCACCACCAGCCGCTTGCTCGCCGAGCATCTGCCCCACTCCAGCGTGGTCAAGGTGTTCAATGCAATCCTCGCCCAGGACCTGGTGCAGGACGCGCGCCCGAAAGCAGCGCCCGACCGACGCGCACTGCCGATCGCGGCGGATGATCCGGCGGCGAAAGCGCTGGTGATCAAGTTGTTGGACGAGATTGGATTCGACGCGGTAGATGCGGGCAGTCTTGATGAAAGCTGGCGATTCGAACGGGCTAAACCCGCCTACTGCATACCGCTGGATAAAGAGGGGCTGAAGGTTGCCTTGGCTGCGGCCCATCGGCAGGTCGAATTGCCCGAGGGATCGTGGCGCCGCTGAATAGCCCACAACCTGCTGGATCGAGAGAAGGCTTGGAGCTGACTGCGGACAGTCAGCTTTGGGTTGTGGATTCAACCGGTCGACGTAACAGGCAGCATTCGGCCAAAAAGCGGTCTGTGGAGCGCGCCTCGTAATTCCAGGGTCACTCACAATTTTGACTCGATACGACTGACTCACTCGGGCCGGTAGCGGTAACGACTTTCCGGCGCAGAATCATCATTCCCGCAGGTACAAGGCGAGTTGCACTGCGGCTCGCGGATGGCCGCCGGCCACCCGCGAGCCAGTGCCATCAAGCCAGCAGCTTAAGCTCGTCTTTACCGTACTTGAGCGATTTCTCGTCTGGAATCATCAGGCCAGTGTGCTCGTCGCGCCCTTGCAGGACGAAACGGGCGTCCGGCTTGCCCAGTTGGGCAGCGGCCTGCTGGCTGTCGGTGCCGATCTCGCCCTTCTTCATGCGGTTGACGATCACCCCCACCGCCGTATCGTTGAAGTCGCGCAGCATCCAGGCATCGCCGTCGCTGTCGCCAGCCACCAACACCGGGCCATAGCCCTTCTGTTTAACCAGCACGTTCTTGATGCCGACGGTCTTGCCCGGACCGTAATTGAAGTGCCAGTCTGGCTGATAGCGAGTGGTG
>Ga0075432_10000465_pt1 | contig 12024 bp, 9 predicted proteins | sample RhiMethybrSRZTD1_FD_72781 | JGI IMG/M metagenome (GOLD analysis project Ga0075432, IMG submission 72781) | Populus rhizosphere microbial communities from Tennessee, USA - Rhizosphere MetaG P. TD hybrid SRZTD1 | ecosystem: Host-associated > Plants > Roots > Rhizosphere > Soil | place: USA... | reverse complement strand
GATCGCCTCCGAGAACGATGCATACACAGTCGTCTTCGTTGAGGACCGCCATCACGCCGCGACGGTAAACCTCGTCTTCCTCGAGGACCCCCACGCGAAGATGTTCCATCCGGCATCCTCCGTCGCAACGGATAGCGGCGTCTACGCTAGCAAGCGTAGGGGGATCGCAGGATGTGATTCCTGTCACAAACGCAGGACGCGGAGCGTGTACACATGGCAAACGAGAGAGAGAAGAACTCACGAGCCCAACTGACCACTGAGCAGGTTTGCGAAATCAGGTGGCGCTACACCCTCGCCTATTGGCAGGGGCTGACGAAGACGAGGCCGCCGTCCCGGTCGCACCGATGACCCCGATCACCAGGTGACGGCGCCCCTGGAGGCGGAACCGACGAGCTTCGCGTATTTCGCCAGCGCCCCACTCGCGTAGCGTTGTTCGGGCTGCTGCCACGCGGCTCGCCGTCGCTCCAGCTCCTTGTCGTCCACCTGGAGATCGATCCTGCGGTTCTCCGCGTCGATCGCGATCGGATCACCCTCCCGCACGAGCGCGATCGGGCCGCCGACGAACGCCTCCGGCGAAACGTGGCCCACGCTGTAGCCCTTCGAGGCGCCGCTGAACCGACCGTCGGTGATCAAGCCCACCTCCGCCCCCAGGCCCGCACCCGCAACCGCCGCCGTCACCGCGAGCATCTCCGGCATCCCGGGGGATCCCTTCGGACCCTCGTACCGGATCACGATGACGTCGCCCGCCACGATCGACCCGCTGGTGACCGCCTCGAACGCCTCCTGCTCGGAGTCGAAAGGCCGGGCCCGCCCGCGGAACTCGAGCGACGCGGCCCCGGCGATCTTCATCACGGAGCCTTCCGGCGCCAGCGAACCGTAGAGGATCGCGGTGCCGCCCTCCGCGTGGATCGGCTCCGAGAACGGCCGGACGACCGTCCCGTCGGGTGCGGGCGGCCCGACCTCCTCGAGGTTCTCCGCGATCGTCCTGCCCGTCACGGTGATCGCGTCGCCGTTCAACAGGCCGGCGTCGAGCAGCTCCTTCATGACGACCGGCACCCCGCCCACACGATCGAGGTCCTGCATCACGAACCGGCCGGCCGGGCGGACATCGACGAGATGAGGCACCGCCCTGCTGATGCGGTCGAAGTCGTCGAGCTCGAGCGGGACCCCCGCCTCGTGCGCGATCGCGAGCAGGTGCAGCACCGCGTTCGTCGAGCCCGCCAGCGCCATCACGACGGCGATCGCGTTCGTGAACGCGTCCTTGGTCAGGATGTCCCGCGGCCGGAGACCGGACCCGAGCAGCTTGGTCAGCGCGAGGCCCGACTCCCGCGCGAACACCTCGCGGCGGTAGTCGACGGCCGGCGGGCTCGCGCTGCCCGGCAACGACATGCCGAGCGCCTCCCCGGCCGCGGCCATCGTGTTCGCCGTATACATGCCGGCGCAGGAACCGGTGGTCGGGCACGCCGCGCGCTCGATGCCGAGGAGTTCGGCGTCGTCGATCGAGCCCCTCGCGTGAGCCCCCACCGCCTCGAACACGTCCTGGATCGTGATGTCACGACCGCCGTACGTCCCAGCGAGGATCGTCCCGCCGTACAGGTAGACCGACGGCAGGTTGAGCCGGGCCATCGCCATCAGCATCCCCGGCTCGGACTTGTCGCACCCGGCGATCCCCACGAGACCGTCCAGCCGCTCGGCGTGCATCACGAGCTCGACCGAGTCCGCGATCACGTCGCGGCTGATCAGCGATGCCTTCATCCCCTCGTGCCCCATCGCGATCCCGTCGGAGATAGCGATCGTCGTGAACTCCATCGGGACCGCATCGCCCTGACGCACGCCCTCCTTGGCGAGCGCGGCGAGCTTGCCGAGGTGGTAGTTGCACGGGGTGACCTCGTTCCACGACGAGGCGACGCCGACCTGCGGCTTGCCGAAGTCCTCCTCGGAGAAACCGACGGCGCGGAGCATCGCCCGCGCCGGTGCGCGCTCGGGCCCGTCGGTGACCGTGCGGGAACGTGGACGATCGACCATGGCGCAGACCTCCTGGACGACCCAGACGACCGAATGGGCCGACCGGCCGGGCCGACAGACGTGGAAGGATGGGGCTCGCACGATACCGCAGCCCGTCGCGGGGCCATGGGAGCAGGCCGAGGAGGAACGAGGGACGCGATGCCGAACGCCGATCCACCACGCCCCGCCGAACGCTCGTGGTGGCTGGAGGAGGCGCTCGCGCTGCCGGAGTTCGCCGGTCCGGAGGCGCCGCCGCTCGACCACGATGCGACCGCGGACGTCGTGATCCTCGGCGGTGGGTACACGGGCATGTGGACCGCGTGGTTCCTGAAGGAGCGGCAACCCGATCTCGACGTCGTGCTGCTCGAGTCCGACATCTGTGGGGGCGGCCCGAGCGGCCGCAACGGCGGGTTCTGCGACGGATGGTGGGAGAAGATCCGCGACGTCCGCGACACCTACGGCGACGCCGACGCGTTGGAGCTGTTGATGACCTGCGGGCGCGCGCCCACCGAGATCGGCACCTGGTGCAGGGCCAACGGCGTCGACGCGTGGTTCCGCCACGGCGGCGACCTCGCGGTCGCGACCAACGACCGGCACGAGGGGGCCTGGGACGGCTCGCTGGAGGCCGCTCGCGCGCTGGGCGTCGAGGACGAGTACCAGATCCTCACCGCCGGCGAGGTCCAGCAGCGGTGCGCGTCCCCGCGGTTCGGCAGCGGGGTGCTGATCGCCGACGCCGCGACCGTTCACCCCGCGAGGCTGGCCCGAGGCCTTCGGCGACTGCTGATCGAGAACGGCGTCCGGATCTTCGAACGCACGACGGTCACGCGGCTCGGCATGGGTGCGAGGGTCACGGCAGAGACGCCGAATGGTTCGGTGCGGGCCGCCGACGCCGTGGTCGGCCTCGGCGCGTGGGCGACCTGGTGGAAGGCCTTCAAGCCGCGGCTCACGCTCCGAGGGTCCTACATGGTCGTGACCGCGCCGGCCCCGGACCGGATCCGGGCGCTCGGCTGGACGGGCGGCGAGGCGATCCGGGACCTGCGTTCGTCGATCCACTACGCGCGGACCACTCCCGACGGCCGGATCGCGCTCGGGCTCGGCGGGTTGCAGCCGAACCTCGCGCGCCGGATCGACCACCGGTACGACTACGAGCCGCGCTACGCGCGACGGGTGGCCGACGACCTCGCTCGGATGTTCCCGAGCTTCGAGGACGTCCCGATCGAGTGCGCGTGGGGTGGCCCGATCAACGTGAGCGGGTTCACGATGCCGTTCTTCGGCACGGTCGGTCGCGGCAACGTGCACTACGGCCTCGGGTTCACCGGCAACGGGGTCGGACCGTCCCACCTGGCCGGCAAGATCCTCGCCGCCATGGCCGTGCATGCGGAGGATGGGTTCACGCGGCTCGCGGTCGTGACGCGCAGGCCCAAGCGATTCCCGCCCGAACCGTTCCGCTCGCCGGGGGCCTTCCTCGTCAACGCGGCGATCCGTCGCACGGACGACCGCGAGGACGCGGGACGTCGCGTGGGCGCCCTGACGCGTGCGATCGCTCGGATCCCGCGGAGGCTCGGCTACAACCTCGGACCCCGTTGAGGGATCTCGACGCCCCCCGGCCGGCCCGGCGGAGCTGGTGGCTCGAGGAGGCGCTGGCGCTCCCCGAGTTCGCCGGACCCGACACGCCCCCGCTCCGGGGGGACACCGACGCCGACGTCCTGATCCTCGGCGGCGGGTACACGGGGATGTGGACCGCGTGGTTCCTCACGGAGCGCGAACCGGCGCTGGACGTGGTGCTCCTCGAGCGCGACATCTGCGGCGGTGGGCCGAGCGGCCGCAACGGCGGGTTCGTCAACGGGCTGTACGACGAGGCCGGGCCGCTGCTCGAACGTCACGGCGAAGGCGGGCGGCGGACGATCGAGGCGGCGGCGCGGTCGATCGACGAGGTCGGCACGTGGTGCGAGGACGCCGGGGTCGACGCCTGGTACGAGCCGTCGGGCGACCTGGGCGTGTCGACGAACGCGGCGCACGACGCCTCGGTTCGAGAGACCGTGTCGGAGGCGGAGCGTCTGGGGCTCGCCGACGTGTACCGGCCGTTGTCCGAGGACGAGGTCCGCGAGCGCTTCGACTCGCCGGTCGTTCGCGCGGGCTTCCGGGTCACTCGTGCCGCGACCGTGCACCCGGCTCGGCTCGCGCGGGGGCTCCGGCGAGCGCTCGTCGAGCGCGGCGTCCGGATCTTCGAGGGCTCGCCCGTCGTGCGGTTCGACGCCCGCCGGCCTGCGGCCGAAACACCGTCCGGCGTGGTCCGCGCTGGACGAGCCGTCGTCGCCCTCAACGCGTGGGCGCGGGCGCTGCGGGACTTCCGGCGCTCGCTGCTCCTGCGAGGCACCTACATCGTGATGAGCGGCCCCGCCCCCGAGCGCCTCGAGGCGATGCGCTGGACCGGCGGCGAGGGCGTGTACGACCTGCGGACCTCCCTCCACTACCTGCGGCCCACGCGAGACGGACGCATCGCGTTCGGCGGCTCGAGCTACCGCGTCACCGGCAAAGGCGCCGATTCGGCAAGCTACGGGTACGACGAGCGCTCTGCCTCGGCGCTCGTCCGCGACTTCCGCCGGTGGTTCCCGGCGTTCGACGGTGTGCCGCTCGAGACCTCGTGGGGCGGCCCGATCGATGTGGCGGGCCTGCACCTGCCCTTCTTCGGCACGCTTCCCGGCGGGGCCACGCACTACGGGCTCGGGTTCACCGGCAACGGGGTCGGCCCGTGCCATCTCGGCGGGAGGATCCTCTCCGGACTCGCGCTCGGGGTGGAGGACGAGGCCACGACGCTTCCGATCTCGGATGGCGACCGCCGGCGTTTCCCGCCGGAGCCGCTCTTCTCGATCGGTGAACGCGTCGTCGGCCGCGCGATCGTCCGGCGCGACGACCGCCTGGATGCGGGGCGCACGCCGGGGCGGCTGACCGACCTGCTCGCGAGCCTGCCCAGACGCCTGGGGTTCGACCTCGGCCCGTAGGCGGCGACGACCTACGGAACGTGGAAGGGCTCGTACCCCGGCGCGACGGTCGGCCACGGCCGGACGCCTTCGAAGGCCGCGCCGAACTCCAGCACCAGGTCGTCGCGGTAGCGCGGGCCGACGATCTCGAGACCGAACGGGAGACCGTTCGACGACGTCCCGGCCGGCACGCTGAGCGCCGGGTGGCCGCTCAGGTTGAACTCGCCGGCGTTGTAGCCCTCCGGGCCGGCCGGGCGATCGGTGCCGGGGAGCCTCCCGTCCGCGAGCCACCCCCCGTACCCATGGGTCGGCAGCACGAGCACGGTGTCGTCGTCCAGGAGGCGGTCGAGGTCATCGGTGTAGACGAACCGACGGTGTCGTGCGGCGAGGTAGTCGTCGAGCGTGAAGGCCAGCGCGCGCTCCATCTCCGAGCGGAAGACCGCGCTGAACTCGGCGAGGTGCGCCTCGACCCACGATCGGCCGAGGAACCGGACCTCCTCGACCGTGACGGTGACGTACCAGTCGTCCCTGGACTCGCCGCCGGTGATGCCGGCCGTGGGGAACAGCGACGACGTGGGGATCTCCTCGACGTCCAGACCCAGGTCGCCTTCGATGGCCCCGATCGCGGCGCGGAACGGCTCGTCCACCTCAGGCGGCAGCGGGCCGAAGTCCCTCGAGCGCGGTGTCGCGAGCACGCGCCTCGGCATCCCGCCGCCGTACTGCCACATGGGCGCCGCAGACGGATCGCCCCGAGCCGGGCCGCGCATCACGTGCAGCAGCAGCTTGGCGTCCTCGACGCTCGGCGCGAGCGGGCCCTGGGTCGAGGCCTCGAGCCACGACGGGATCGGACGCCGTCCGATCAGTCCCGCCGTGGGCTTGAGGCCGGCGAGCCCGCAGAACGCCGCAGGGGTCCGGATCGAACCCCCGCCGTCGGTCCCGGTGGCGAGCGGGACGAGGCCCGCCGCCAGGGCCGCGCCGGAGCCTCCGGACGAGCCGCCGGGCGACCACTCGAGCCCCCACGGGTTGCGCGTCGGTCCGAAGACGTCGTTGTCGGTCCACCCCTGGAACGCGAACTCGGGGATGTTCGTCCTGCCGAGCACGATCGCCCCCGCCGCCACCATCCGCTCCACGGTGATCTCGCTCCGCTCGGCCGGTGGGCGTTCGAGCATCGTCCGCGAGCCGAAGTTCGTCACCCTGCCGGCGACGTCGGTGTTGTCCTTGACGAGCAGCGGCAGCCCGGCGAGCGGACCCTCGGCGCCGCGCCGGTCGAGCGTCCTCGCCTCCGCGAGCGCCTCCTCCGGCCAGACCGCCGTGACGGCCTTCAGCGCCGGGTCGAGGCGTTCGATCCGCGAGATCGACTCCTGCACGAGCTCGGCCGCCGAGAGCCGGCGTTCGCGGACGGCCTGGGCGAGCTGCGTGAGCATCTAGCGGCCGAGGTTCTTGATGCGCCCGACGAACTCGCCGCGCTTGTGGTCGCGCAGGATCACCGAGGCGGCGTTGCGCCCGGGGACGCCCATCACGCCGCCGCCCGGATGGGTGCCCGAGCCGCACAGGTACATGCCGGCGACCGGCGTCCGGTAGTCGCCGTGCCCGGGGATGGGGCGGAAGCTGAACAGTTGGTCCGGCGTGAGCTCACCCTGCATGATGTTCCCGCCGATCAGGCCGAACCGTTCCTCGATGTCCCTCGGCGCGAGCACCTCGAGGTGTTCGACCGCCGACTCGAGGGAGGGCGCGAACTCACTCAGCGCCTTCAGGACCCGGGCCGCGTAGTCGTCCCGGCCGCCCTGGTCCCACGATCCCTCGGCCAGCTCGTACGGACCGTACTGACTGAAACCGAGCATCAGGTGCTTGCCCCTCGGGGCGAGACCCTCGGGTTCGTGCGCGGTAGGGAACACGACCTCGACGTACGGGTGCTCGCTCATCCGTCCGTACTTCGCATCGTCCCACGCCCGCTCGAGGTACTCGATCGACGGCGAGACGGCCACCAGGCCCTTGTGCGGGTCGCCCTCCTGATCCCACGCGGGGAACGCCGGCAGCTCGGAGAGCGCGACGTTGAGCTTGACCGAGCCCGATCGCGTCCGGTAGCGCCTCACGTCTCGGACGACGTCGCCCGGCAACCGCTCCTCACCGATCAGCGACAGGTACGTCGTGACCGGGTGCGCGCAGGAGACCACTCGTTGCGCCCGGACCAGCGAACCGTCCGCGAGCGCGACCCCCACCGCCCGGCCGCTCGCGTTGATCGCGACCCGGTCGACCTCGGCGTCGGTTCGGATCTCGGCACCCGCGGCTTCGGCGGCCCGCGCCATCGCCGCCGAGATCCCGCCCATTCCCCCCTTCACCCATCCCCAGGCGCCGGCGTGACCGTCCACCTCGCCGATCCAGTGATGCATCAGGACGTAGGCGGAGCCCGGCGTCATCGGCCCGCACCACGCGCCGATGATCGCCTGCGTCGCCAGCGCACCCTTGACCCGTTCGTCCTCGAACCACTCGTCGAGGAAGTCCGCCGCGCTCATCGTGAACAGCCGCACGGTCTCGTGGAGATCGCGACCGCTCCACTTGCGGAAGCGCCCGGCCGTGGCCGCCCATTTCGGGAGATCGCGAAGGTTCATGTTCGGCGGCACGACGAACAGCAGGTCCTTCAGCAACCGCGCGACACGATCGAAGTAGCGATCGAACGCCTCGTACGCGGCCGCGTCTCGCTCGCTGAACCGAGCGATCGCGGCGGCGTCGCGCTCGACGTCGCCCCACAGCGTGAGCGACGTTCCATCCGGGAACGGCACGAAGTAGTCGGGCGTGATGATCGAGACCTCGTACCCGAACCGCTTCAGGTCGAGCTCGCGCACCACCTGCGGGGGCATCAGGGACACGACGTACGAGGCGCTCGACACCCGGTACCCGGGCCAGGGCTCCTCGGTCGCCGCGGCGCCCCCCACGACGCCGCGTTTCTCCAGGACGAGCACATCCAAGCCGGCCTTCGCCAGGTACGCTGCGCACGCGAGGCCGTTGTGGCCTCCCCCGATGATGACGACGTCTCGTTCGAACACGCCCACGGAAGCGGGAGGGTACCGGTCGAGAGATGTGCCACGCAACGGCGGACCTCGCTGCCCGGCGCTCGGGAACCGCGGCGCGCCCGCGAGCGTCCTGACGGTGTGAACGGCGTGAGGCGGCGATGAACAGCCTCCAACGGCGAGGCCTCGTCAACGCCTCGGTCGCGGCGGTGGCCACGTTCGCGATCGGTTCGGCGGTCGTGTACGCGGCCGGTGGTCCGACGGACGTCGCCACGCCCCAGCCTTCCGCCATCCCGTCGGCCTCCCCGACGACCCGCCCGTGCACGCCCACCTGGGACGTCGTTCGGAGCGCGAATCCGGGGGAGGCGGCCACCACCCTGCTGGGGGTCACGGCCGTCACGTCGACCGAGGCGTGGGCCGTCGGCGGGCTCGGCCAGCCCGAGATTCCGACGGCGGTGGCGATCCAACGGTGGGACGGCGACCGGTGGGTGGCGGTCGCCGGCCCGAGCCCGGGCACCACCCTGAACGAGCTCCGTGCCGTCGACGCCTCCGAGCCGAACGACGTCTGGGCCGTAGGGCGGACCTCGACCGGGGTCGGCGAGCAACCGCTGGTCCTGCACTACGACGGGACCGTGTGGTCCAACGTCGAGCTACCCCCCGAGATCGACGGCGTGCTGAACGGCGTGGCCGCGATCTCACCCGCGGACGTGTGGGCCGTCGGATCCGTCGGCGACCCGGCCGCATCGTTGGAGCGGGCCCTCGTGCTGCATTGGGACGGGACGGCGTGGACCGACGTCGGGATCGGGCGCGCGACCGGCGGCGGCAAGTCCGCGCTCGTCGACATCGAGGGGGTCTCACCCACCGACCTGTGGGCGGTCGGCTACCAGCACTTCCGGCCGTTGATCCTGCGGTTCGACGGCGAGGCGTGGAGCCGGAGCCCGACCGAGATCCGCGGGACGCTGCACGCGATCGAGGCGTCCGCCACCAGCGATGTGTGGGCCGTGGGAACGCCGATCCAGCGGTTCGACGGCGAGACGTGGGCCGAGACCCCGATCCGCCGCGGCGATGCCGAGCTCGTCGCCGTCGCTGCGATCGGCGGCCTCGACATCTGGGCGGTGGGCTCGCGTCCGTCGAGGGAGCCGGGAACCACTCGTGCGGCCGTGTACCGCTACAGCGATCGTAGGTGGGGGCCGGTCGAGGGACCATCGGTCGGGGGGTCGGACTCGCTCTCGGCGGTCGACGCACTCCCCGACGGGACCCTGCTCGCGGTCGGATCGAGGGACGTCGGCCTCGAACGCAAGACCCTGGCGATCCGCGGCACGACCTGCCCGCCCGCGGCGTGAGCGCACAGGCGCCCCGCCTGCCCGTCCGCTAGGCTCGCCCGCCGATGGACCTGCGCATCGCGCCCGAGGATCTCGAACTCAGGGATCGCGCCCGAAGCTTCACCGAACAGGTGCTGATCCCGCTCGAGCTCGAGTGCGAGGAGCACGACGGGCTCGGCGCCGAGAGCGCCGCGAACGCGAAACGGGCGGTGCTCCACGCGGACTTCAACGCGATCAACCATGCCAAGGAGGACGGCGGCCAAGGCTTGGACCTCTTCCAACAGATCCTGATCGAGGAGCAATGGGGAACGGCCACCGGCGGGCTCTGGGACATCCCGTGGCGGCCGTCGATCCCGCTCGCGAACGCCACCCCGGACCAGAGGGTGCGGTATCTCCTCCCGGCGTGCCGGGGCGAGCGGCGCGACGCGTACGCGATCACCGAGGAGCAGGCAGGTTCGGATCCCTCGATGGTCCGCACCTCGGCTCGGCGCGACGGCGACGCCTGGGTGATCGACGGCACCAAGTGGCACGTCACGTCGGGCGACGTCGCCGACTTCTTTCTCGTGCATGCGCACGTGGACGGCGACCCCGCCAAGGCGACCGTGTTCCTGGTCGACAAGGACCTGCCCGGCGTCCGGCTGGTCCGGACGCCGAAGTACACGCACCGGTTCGTGTTCGAGCATCCGATCTTCGCGTTCGAGGGCGTCCGCGTCGGGCTCGACGCGGTGCTGGGCGACGTGGGCGCCGGCTACGAGCTCACGAAGGACTGGTTCGTCGAGGAGCGGATCATGATCGGCGCACGCACGATGGGCGCGGCCACTCGGGCCCTCGACCTCTCGCTCGCCTTCGCGAAGGAGCGGGTGCAGTTCGGCGAGTCGCTCGTGGCGTTCCAGGCCGTCGAGTTCATGCTGGCTGACATGGCCGCGCAGATCATGGCGGCGAGGTCGATGCTGTACCGCGTCGGGTGGCAGGCGGCGCGCGGCGGCACCGATCGCAAGGAACTGCACGCCCTGGCGTCGGCCGTCAAGCTCGTGTGTTCGGAGACGGCCGGCCGGGTGGCCGACGCCGCCGTCCAGATCCACGGGGGCCGCGGCTACATGCGCGAGCAGCCGGTCGAACGCCTGTGGCGCGAGCTCCGGGTCGATCGCATCTGGGAGGGCACATCCGAGATCCAGCGGATGATCATCGGCAACGAGCTCCGCAAGCGCGGCCACGAGGCCTATACGGGATGGCCCTCCTGACCGATACTGCTGCGTAGCGGCCCGGGCGGCCAGACACAACTTCCCCATCGTGGAAGGAGGAACGCTGGGCACCATCACGGTGGGCGTCGACGTCGGCGGGACCAAGATCCAGTCCGCGGCGGTGCGCGAGAAGAAGGTGGCGGGCGTGCATCGCCTGCTGACGCCGCTCACGGGCGCGAAGGACGTGGCGGCCGCGATCGGCGAGGCGGTCGGGAAGGCCCTCGCGGACGGCGGGGCGCAGCCGACCGACCTCGAGGCGGTCGGCATGGGGGTCCCCGGGGCGATCGACACCGAGGCCGGGACCGTCTCGAGCTCGCCGAACCTCCCCGGGTTCCAGGACGCCCGCCCCGTCGCGCTCGGGGCCATGGTCTCCGAAGCGCTCGGCGGGGTGCCGGTCAGGCTCGACAACGACGTGCGCGTCGCGATCCTCGGCGAGTGGAAGAGGGGCGCCGGACGCCCCTACCGGAATCTGCTCGGCGTGTGGGTTGGGACCGGCGTCGGCGGTGGGCTGGTCCTGGACGGCAGGCTCCACGACGGTCAGGGAGCGGCCGGCGAGATCGGTCACACGATCGTCAAGCCCGGCGGGCGTCTGTGTTCGGACGGGCGCAAGGGCCATCTGGAGGCGTACGCCGGCCGCGGGCAGATGGAGGTCGAAGCGCGGCACCGTGTCAAGCAGGGCCACAAGACCGAGCTCTTCGACATCATGGAGAGGAAGGGTCGGACACGCCTGTCGAGCGGGGTGTGGGCCGCGGCGCTCGAGAAGCACGACAAGATGGCGCGCGAGCTGATCGACGACGCGATGTGGGCGCTCGGCACCGGGCTCGCGTCGGTGCAGAACCTGCTCGCCCTCGAGGCGATCGTGATCGGGGGCGGACTCGGAGACCGATTGGGCCCAACCTTCGTCCAACGGATCCGCGACGAGATGCAACCACTGTTGTTCGTCCCCGACCGGCCCCCCGCGATGCTCTCGAGTGAGTTCGGCGACCTGTCCGGGGCGGTGGGCGCGGCGGTGCTCGCCGGCGGGTAGCGCCGAGGACGACACACGGAGGGGCGGCCGCGATCACGTCCCCGACAAACAGCCGACGACCTGTGCGGGCAACCCCGGGATCTGCAGCCCCGCACCCCCGCTCACGAAGTCGTAGGGCACCCCGGCCCAGCTTCCCGGCAGCCCCGGATAGACCCGCGCCTCGGGGTCGCCGCTGTCGAACTGGAACCCGACCCAATCCGGCGACCGGTAGCCGTTCGTGTCGTAGGGGGCGACCGCGACCAGGCCGGTCCCGAACGTTCGGGATTCGACCAAGAACCGTCCCTGGAACGAGAGGTCGTGCTTCGCGAATGCCTTGACGTACCAGCGCCGGATGTCCAGGAGGTAGCCCTTGTCCGAAGGAGGCGACTCGGGGCCCTCGAAGAAGCGCAGGTCCACCACCTCGAGTGGACCCTCGACGCCCGTTGCCCGACGGATCACCCG
>Ga0075432_10000463_pt1 | contig 12031 bp, 13 predicted proteins | sample RhiMethybrSRZTD1_FD_72781 | JGI IMG/M metagenome (GOLD analysis project Ga0075432, IMG submission 72781) | Populus rhizosphere microbial communities from Tennessee, USA - Rhizosphere MetaG P. TD hybrid SRZTD1 | ecosystem: Host-associated > Plants > Roots > Rhizosphere > Soil | place: USA... | reverse complement strand
GAGTGCCGTTCAAACATGCTTTGCTGACACTGCGATTATCGCCCGGTACGTGACGGCTCACAAAGGTGGACAGCAATGCCAGTTGCCCCACAAGGCGGTCACCCAGTCTGACCTCATGTTCGCTGTAATGACGGGCCTGCCCGCGTCCGATCCGCGTAGAATCTGGAACGAGCGATTTTCGATGATGGCTTCCAGCTTCAAATTCCACGTTTTTTCGGCGGTGAACGCGGCATAGGCGATTTGCCCTTGCTCATCGACGAAATCAGGCAGAGGCCGATCATGCAGTTGGGCCAGTGCGAGCCAATGTTGACGACCGCACTCTTTCAACAACCAGTTTTCCGACAATCCGGTGAAGGCCAGATTGGGCATCGAAGCCAGGTAGGTTTCTGAACGCGAGACGGTGAAAGCAGAGGTTGTCGGCATGGTACGGGGCGTTGTTGTTCATCGCTGTTGCGCCCCTTTATCTCTGGGTGCTTCCACGTGGCGGGAAGTTACCTGCCAAAGTCAGCGCCATGAGCGATGAGGTCGTATCGATCGATCGGCGTATCTACGTGCTGCTCACGCTGAGTTTTGCCTTGAGTGCCATCATCATGGCGGCGATATCCGTCCAATTGATTTCATTGCTACAAGGGCAGGGCTATTCCCTTGCTGCCGCCATCGGGCTGAGCGTTTTGCTAGGACCAAGTCAGGTAGGCTCGCGTGTTCTGCAAGTGTTTGCGCGAAAGCGACACCGATCTGGATCACGTTGATCTGCGTTGTATTCGTGGCAATTGGTTTATTGCTGGTGACTATCGCCCCCGCAATGACCGCTTTGGGATTGGTGATCTATGGTGCTGGCAATGGACTGCGAGCGATCGTGCGAGGGATACTGCCACTGGCGCTTATGTCACCCACACAATATGTACTGCTGATGTGGCGTATGGCTCGACCTTCGCTCATTGGTCAAGCGGTAACGCCCCTCTTGGGGGGATGCCTTTTGCAGGCATGGGGCGCTAGTGGTGTGCTTGCCGGGTTGAGTTCAATGGCCGTTATCAATGTGCTTTTAGTATTGGCGCTCATTCCATGCCTCCGAGGTGATAAGTAGTGCGTGTACCCGCAACCTACGAATCGCAGGAAGTAATGATTTCCAGAATTTGGGATTTCAACTCCAATCGAGCTGTGCTCAATGACTCGAAACGGCTGCTCCAGAGCAAGCATGGATTTTCTGCTCACCTTTTCCGAGTCTTCGCATGAACGTAGATTGCAAACGTCGCATAATGAGTGTCGAAGGCAAGCGGGTGGCAGTAACGAAGCCCAAAATGAGCCCCCTTCCAAAGGGAGGAAAGAGCTCGTCCCCTACTGTTCATCAAACCTGAGGAGAGCATCATGCTGTTCCATGTGAAAATGACCGTGAATTTGCCATTCGACATGAACCCTGAACGCGCCGCCCAGCTAAAGGCCGATGAGAAAGCCCTGGCGCAGCGCCTGCAACAGCAAGGGAAGTGGCGACACCTATGGCGCATCGCCGGACTCTACGCCAATTACAGCGTCTTTGACGTCGACAGCGTTCAGGAATTACACGACCTGTTGATGCAATTGCCGCTACATCCATACATGGCAATTGAGGTTGATGCGATGTGCCAGCATCCAGCTTCAATTCATGAGGATGATCGCTAGGCCGACGCTGTTCCGTTCGGCATCCTAATCAATGCACGATGAGGACTCATCACCAAGATTGCCATCGTTACCGGTGCAAGCCGCGGTCTCGGCCGAAGCACTGCACTAAGCATCGCCCGGCACGGCAGTGACGTTATTGTTACTTATCAGAGCCGTGGTGAAGAGGCTCAGGCTGTCGTCGCAAAGATCAATGCCCTGGGGCGCAAGGCGTTCGCCTTGCAGCTCGACACCGGAAAAATCGCTGGTTTCGTGCCATTCGTCGGGCAGCTTCTGAAGGCATTGCGCGAGAACTGGCAGCGCGAAACGTTTGATCACTTGGTGAATAACGCCGGTCACGGCGACTACGCACTGATCGAGCAGACCACCGAGGAGCAGTTCGACGGGCTGGTCAACCTCCATTTCAAGGGCGTTTTTTTTGATTCAGACGCTGCTGCCAATGATCGCCAAATGGCGGCCGCATCGTTAACCTATCCTCCGGGCTGACCCGGGTTTCCTTTCCCGGCTACGCCGCTTATGCAGCAGTCAAGGCTGCGGTCGAGGTGCTTTCGGTGTATATGGCTAAGGAACTGGGTGGCCGTGGCATCGCGGTCAACACTGTGGCGCCGGGCGCAATCGACACTGACTTTGGCAGCGGCGCCGTCCGCGACAATTCTGAGGTCAACAAATTATTCGCGGGTATGACCGCGCTCGGTCGCACTGGACTACCGGACGACATTGGACCGATGATCGCGAGTTTGTTGTCTGAGGACAATCGCTGGGTTAACGCTCAGCGGATTGAAGTGTCCGGAGGCCAAGGCATATAAGCGGGATGATGACCGCGCTTCCCATGAGCGGGTCATCAAAGGTCCACGGGGCTTCCCGAAGCGGGCAACCCCATGGACCTATTGACTCGTCAATCAGACGCGGTCGTCGTGGCGCTGGCTTCGGTCGGCTTCGGCGTTTTGCGTACCTCAATCAACAACATCAACACGAGAACAACGTTGATCAGCGCGAGGCCGCCGAGGACCATCATGGTCACCGTTGCGCCATAGCGCTCCTGCACATCCCCCCCAGCCAAAGGTGTCAATGCTTGCGCAATCAAGGTGGGACGAGCAATTCGGCCCAGTACGACCGGGTAGAGGCGTGCACCGAACAGCGCCAGAGGCAAGGTGCCGCGAACGATGGAACGAATGCCACTACCCGCGCCATAAAGCACGATGCCCAATGCTGCCATCGCGGGCGAAATGATCACGCACAGCAGACCCAGCGCGACGAGTACCGAGGAGCCTAACGCGCTCCAGATCGGGTGAGTTTGCCTGCCGATGAGCATATCGATGGCGCGGGCGCCCACTTGGCTGGGGCCGAGCAATGCGGCAATACCCAAGGCTGCAGCCAGCGAGATGCCTTGCGCTTGTAACACGGCGATCAGTTGGACCGAAATCGCGGTCATGATGACGGAGGCCAGGATGAAGCCCGCTGTCAGTAGCTTGAACGTCCTTTCTTGCGCCACGGTCGAGGGAGCTTGCTCGATGCCTGTGCCAGCTGTGGGTGTTTGCATGATGGGGACGTGTTTGGGAAACACACACAGGTAGATCGGCAGTACCAACAGCGCAAGTCCGGTGCTGTACACCAAACAGGTTGCGCGCCAGCCGAAGTGCTCGATAAGTATGGCAATCAGCGGCCAGACCAGGGTGGTACAGAAACCCGAAATCAGCGTGATCCGGGTGATCGCACTGCGCGCGTTGTCTCCATAGTGTTGTCCCAGCGTGGCAAACAACGGGTCGTAGAGCCCGACAGCCATTCCGACACCGATCACCACCCAGGCCAGGACAAAACAGGGCAGGTTGGGTGCGATGGCGAGCAAGACAAGGCCCAGCGCGATGATAAGGCCACTGCTTGCGAGAATCAGTCGTCCACCGATCCTGGCGACCCCGCGGCTGACCATCGGCGCCAGCAGCCCCGAGATCAGAATCCCTAGCGAAAGCGAGCCGTACACCCATTGCTGCGACCAGCCCGTGTCCTTGACCACCGGCGCTGCCAGCATCGCCATCAGAAAGAATGAACCACCCCAGACCAGAATCTGTGCGATGGCCAACAGAACGGAAACAGCAACCGTTGGTTTTGGGTGCAGGTCTGTCACTGAAATCCTCGAAGCGCATCAATAAAGTGATCGGACATTCGACAGCCTCCATTTTGCCGCTGGATGCCTCACGCGCCAGCCTGAAAAAGTGCGGACGGTGTCCGCAAAGTTGCCCATGTGATTGTGGGTGATTGAAGTCATACCCAATAGTCAGCCCGGTACAGAAGCCCTGTGGGAGCGAGCCTGCTGGGGATGAGGACATCAGCTTCAGTATCGATGTTGACTGAACCACCGGCATCGCGAGCAGGCTCGCTCCCACAGGTGTGGCTCAGTTTTCAAAGCAGGACACGAGGAAACTCATCACCGCCTGTACAGCCGGGGTATACCGGATGTCGGCGTGGACCACTAGCCACACGTCCCGCGCAAGATCCGCTCCAACGGTCTCCATTGCTTGCAGCCCGTAGTGACGGCCAAGGAAGTAGGGCAGGGCAGCAACACCGGCGCCTGCTTGAGCGCAGGTGGCCTGGATATTCAGGTCATTGCTGCGCAGCAGGATAGGTCGATCACCCGCTTGCGCCTTTAGCCAATCCTGCTGTGGCGTATGTTCCATGGTCTCGTCGTAAGCGATGAAGGTCAGGTCTTGCGCGGCTGTGTTGGCTAAATAGTCCGTCGAGCCATACAGGTGGAACGGCAACGTCGCAACCTTGCGGGCCACCAGGTCCGGCTCCGTGGGGCGGCTCAGGCGCACGGCGATATCAGCTTCGCGTCGCGATAAGGAAGCGCTGCCCAGGCTGCCGATCAACTGCAAGGACAGCTGCGGATGTTTCGTGCGCAACCCATTGATGCGGGGCGCGATCAAGGTACAGGCCAGCGCTGGCGGGGCACTGACGATGACTTCGCCGGTGTAGCTTTCCTGGCCCGCCAACGCTGTGCGCTGCACCGCGAAGGACTCGCTTTCCATCCGTCGCCCCAACTTGGCGATGCGCTCCCCGTCCTCGGTGATGACGTACGAGCGAGGTCGCCGGTCCACCAACTTGAGGTTAAGCGAGCCCTCCAAGGCGCTGATGCGCCGCGCCACGGTGGCATGGTCGACCTTGAGCTTGCGTGCCGCAGCCGATAAAGACTGCTCGTGGGCGAAGACGATGAAGTAGCGCAGATCCTCCCAATCAAACATGGGCGTTTTCTCATAGGGAATGTGAATAAATGGGGAATTTTGCCCCGTCGGCAAGCCTGCAAGAATCTTCCAACACCTGATAAGCAGGTGCAAAGCGCCCAGCGGGCTGCTGAGTTTTCATTGCACGACTTGACGAGGAAAAAGCCATGTCTAAATCAACGCCTCTCGCGTATGCCGGCATCGTGGGTGCCACATTTTTCTGGGGCACCAACTTCAATGCAGGTGCCTACATCATTAAGAGCATGGCACCCATCAGCGCTTCCATTGAGCGTTTTTCGATTTCTACCCTGTTACTCGTACTGATTTTCGGCCTGGCCGGCAAGTTGCGTCTGAGCACGCTGAAGAACAATCTGGTGGCCTTTATCCGGCCTGGGCCTGCTTGGATTTACTGCGTTCAACCTCGCCACATTCTTTGGCCTGCAAACCACCACCCCCATCAACGGCGCACTGATCCTGGCGACCACGCCGCTGTGGACCATGATCTTTGCAGTACTGCTTGAAGGCGAGCGCATTGATCGTGGGCGTGCCATAGGGCTCGTATTGGGCTTGCTGGGCGTTGGCCTGGTAATCACCCGCGGGGATATCCAGGTGCTTCTGGGGCTGAAAGTGGCCACCGGTGATGCAATCATTTTGGCTGGCAGTATGGCCTGGGCTGCGAACATGGTCGGCACGCGGCGCTTTGTCAAAAATGCAACGTCACTGGAAACCACGACCTTCTCCATGTTGTTTGGTGTCATTGGCCTGATTGTGCTGGGCTTCATCTATGAGGCTCCGCTCACCAACATCAGTACCGCTTCGCTATCTATTCATGGCGCAGTCATCTACCTGGCGGTCTGCGGCTCATTGATCGCGTACTTGCTGTGGTTCAAAGGTATTCACGCCATCGGTGCTGCACGCACGTCGATCTTCTTCAACCTGGCCCCGGTGTTCACCATGCTGGTGTCCTTGGTACTGGGTGTAGTGCCCAATGTCTGGCAACTGCTGGGCGCCGCCGGAGTCATCCTCGGGGTGGTGTTTGCTTCGGGCCTGGTGTTCGGTCCGGCACAACCGGCCCCGGTAGCCGCTCCAGGTGTCAACCGATGATCTCCCGATGGACTTCCAGGGCGTTACGTTCCACCCAATTGTGCGCCAGCAGGCCGTCCGGACGAACTTCCCAGACCGCGGTACCGAGCATCTCAAAGGCGCTGTTGCACGAACGGCCACCGATAAAGCCGCGGTTTTTGCCGGTCAGCTTCCAGCGAGAGGCGACTCGGGTACCTTCGGCATTCTGGAACGTCTCGATGCTGCCAAATTCGAAGTCTTCGATTTTCGCCAGGAACACGCCTATCCATTGAATGAAGGCTTCACGGCCAACAATATCGACTCCACCGGAAGTAATAACGAAGTCTTCCGCGACAAAGCGCGATGCCGCTTGCGGGTTTTTTGCCTGCCAGACTTCGCGCCAGAAGCTTTCGACAATCTCTACTGCCTTATTGCCTGCCATTTTTAATGCCTCGTTAGGTAAGGCCTTCGATGGTCGGAGTTTGCAATCCATAACTCAAACGCATAAATCTAATGCCATCCAGAAGAAAGGCGAATTCACCATGCAAGCCAGCGAAATTGAAATCGACCTGCTTCGGGCATTTATCGCGGTGGCGCAGACCGGCAGTTTCACTGCTGCAGCCCAATTGATAGCCCGTTCGCAGTCGGCGGTGAGCCAGAAGATCATCCGGTTGGAAGAGATACTCGGTCAGCGTGTGTTCGAGCGCAGCAGTCGCGCGTTGACCCTGACCCCTGACGGCGAACGTCTGCTGGTTGGCGCGCGCAAGTTGATGGTGCATTTCGACAGCTTCTTGCGTGAAATCAGGGAGCCGGCAACCGTCAATCTTCTGCGTCTGGGGATCTCCGAAAACCTGGTGCCCACTCAGCTGCCCAGGTTGTTGTCGCGCTTCACCTCGTTGTATCCCGACATACAGCTGGAGCTCACCACCGGCTTGAGCCATGACCTGCTTGCCGACTACGAAGCCGGGCAGTTGGACGTCGTCATTGCCAAGCGAAAAATCAGCCCCAACGCTCAACGGGGGCGAATCATCTGGCGCGAGCCTCTGGTATGGATTGCCGCCAGGGACTACGAAATCGAAGCGTCCAGGCCTGTGCGCGTAGTGATGATGCGACCACCCTGCGCGTATCGGGCAATCATGATCGAGGCCCTGGCCTCTGTCCGCAGGGAATGGACCTCAGTCTGTCTGGCCAGCAACCTGAACGGCGTGCAAGCTGCAGTCGCAGGCGGGTTGGGCATTACCGCATTGGGCGCGTCGTTCCTGCAGGAAGGGATGCGGATTCTGGGGCCGTCTGAAAAATTGCCGACCTTGCCCAGCACAGAGGTTGCGGTGATTGGCGATGAGGCTCGCACTGAACATCTCGTCCAGCCCCTGGTAGCAATGCTCACCGAAGGGCTGCAGGCAGGTAACCGCCTGACGTAATTCTATCCGGGCTTTATATCCAGCCGTTTGAACCTTGAAGCCAATGTCGTGGGTTTCAGCCCGAGCAGTTCAGCTGCCCCACCTTTGCCGAACAATCTACCGTCCGCGGCCTTGAGCGCAGCCTGCATATTGTTGCGCTCCAGTTCACGCAACTGGGCATCGGTCATGATCGTGGGCGAGGCGCTGGGCAGTTGAGTCAGTTGAGGGCTGTGTTTGTGCTCTTCGGGTAGATCGAGGGTCAGGTCTTCGCCGATTGAAGTGATCAACGCACGCTCGATGACGTTTTGAAGCTCGCGGATATTGCCCGGCCAGGAGTAGTGCTGCAGGCGCTCGATATCCAGGTTGCGCAGGCGACGCCCGGGCATGTTCAGCCGCTTTGCGGTCTGTTTAAGGAAGTGCGCGGCGAGAGGGGCAATGTCCATGGGACGATCGCGTAGCGCGGGAGACTGGATCGGGAATACGTTGAGGCGAAAATACAAGTCCTCGCGAAAGCGCTTGGCCGCGACCTCCAGACGCAGATCCCGATTGGTGGCGGCGATGATCCTGACATCGACCTTGCGCGTGCGCTCCTCGCCGACCCGTTCGAACTGGCCCTCCTGCAAAACCCGCAGCAACTTGCTTTGCAGTTCCAGGGGAATTTCGCCGATCTCGTCGAGAAACAGCGTGCCGCCATCGGCCAGTTCGAAGCGCCCGACACGATCGCGGACAGCACCGGTAAAGGCGCCGCGGATATGCCCGAAGAATTCACTTTCGAACAGCTCGGTGGGAATGGCCGCGCAGTTGACCCGGATCAGCGGACTGGCGTTGCGGCGGCTGGCCTGATGAATCGCACGGGCGATCAATTCCTTGCCCGTGCCCGATTCGCCGTTGATCAGCACGCTGGCATCAGTCGGGGCGACCACATCGATCTGCTTGATGATTTTCAGAATGGGGGCGCTCTGGCCGACGATCTCGCGAAAGTTGTGTTCGATATGAATCTCTTCCTGCAAGTAGGCGTTTTGCTCTTCCAGGCGCTTTTTCAGTACCTGGAGTTCATCAAGAGCACTTTGCAGTTGGGTTTCGGTATTGCGCCGTTCGGTGATATCACGAAATACCACCACAGCCCCGACGATTCGGCCATCGGAAATCACCGGCGTACTGGTGAACTCCACCGGGAACGAGCTGCCATCGCGGCGCCAGAAGATCTCCTGCCGTCCTTCATGGACCACGCCGTCACGCACCGCCTTGTAGATCGGACAGCTCTCAACCGGGTAATGGCTGCCGTCAGCATGGGTGTGGTGGTGAATGCGGTGGATGTTCTTGCCGATCATGTCCAGGGGCTCCCAGCCCAGCATGCGAGCCCCGGCCGGGTTGACGAAAGTCGCCAGGCCCTCACTATTGATGCTGTAGATGCCGTCGCCCACCGAACTGAGCAGCAACTGGTTATCACGCTCCGATTCCTGGAACAGGTTGAGGATATTGCGCCACTCGATCAGCCCGCCACGCATGGTGCGTTCAGTGTGGGCCTGGTCGCGCTGGTATTGCTCATGGCTCAGTTCGCGCAGTACCACAATGAGCTGCTGCTGGCCCTTGATCTGCAAGGTCGTCGCGGAAATTGCCAATTCGATGCGTTCACCGGTCTTGCAGTTGCAACTCAAACTATCGGTCCAGCCACGCCCCTTATCCATGACGGCTTGGGTGAACACGATCAAGTCCGCCAACTGGTGACCGAACAGCTTGCTCACCGGGAGCTCAAGCAATTCCTGGCGCGGGTAACCAAGCAACTTGCAGGTTGCGATGTTCAGGTCCACCAAGTGGTCAGAAAAGGGATCGAGCAGGGCGATGGCTTCGGCGCAGTGCTCGAAAACCATATGTCGCGAAGAGTAGGCCAGGTCGGCCCAGCCGCTGATGGAGTCGGTCTCATTCATGGGTACGATATCTCGTGACATTACGAATTTTCGTATATCTACGGGAGTGCGTGATTCATTGACAGCATCAGATGAGCAATAAAAAGCCGTCTCAGATTAATTTGATCGGCTTGAGGAATGGTGGGCGAGGTGAAGGTAGCAATTGACTCGTGCTGCTTAAAAACAGCATCACAAAATACTGAAAAAGCGATATCAGATCAGACGCGAGTACCGGATGGATTAGGCCGTATCTGATCCGGTTTTTTATGCATGACCTGAATCTGTAACGAATATTCGCGCAAGCGCATATTGGCCCCATCGAAGTTGCCCCGTGCGAGAGGGCAAACACTGATGAGGTCCCGAGCATGTATCAATACGACGACTACGACCGTGCACTGGTGCTGGAGCGTGTGGAGCAGTTCCGCGATCAGGTCGAACGCTTTCAAGCGGGCGAGCTGAGCGAAGAAGAATTTCTGCCGCTGCGTCTGCAAAACGGCCTGTATATGCAGAAGCATGCCTATATGCTGCGGGTCGCCATACCCTACGGCACTCTGTCGGCACGGCAGTTGCGTACCCTGGCGCGAATTGCTCGCGACTATGATCGCGGCTACGGGCACTTCACCACCCGGCAAAACCTGCAATACAACTGGGTCCAACTGCACCAGGTGCCCGAGATTCTGCAGCACTTGGCAGAAGTGGACATGCATGCGATCCAGACCTCAGGTAATTGCGTGCGCAACATCACCACCGAAGCCTTTGCCGGGGTCGCGGCCGATGAACTGATGGACCCGCGACCTTTGGCCGAAATCCTGCGCCAGTGGTCGACGATTAACCCGGAGTTTCTGTACCTGCCGCGCAAGTTCAAGATTGCTATCTGTTCTGCAAAACAGGATCGCGCGGCGATCATGATGCACGACATCGGCCTGTACCTGTATGCCTACGAAGCAGGCCATATGCGTTTGCGGGTGATGGTCGGCGGCGGATTGGGGCGCACTCCGATCTTGTCTCAGCAGATCCGCGAGGATTTGCCCTGGGAGCATTTGCTGTCTTATGTCGAAGCTGTGCTGCGGGTCTACAACCGCCACGGGCGGCGTGACAACAAGTACAAGGCGCGAATCAAGATCCTGGTCAAGTCGCTGGGCATCGAAGCCTTTGCTGCTGAAGTCGAACAGGAGTGGCAGCAAATCAAAGATGGCCCGGCACAACTGACAGAGGCCGAATATCAACGCGTCGCCCGTGCCTTTGTCGCACCGACGTATCAATCCCTGAATGACACCGAATTGAGTTTTGGCAGTCAGCTGATGGCTTCTCCAGACTTTGCACGCTGGGTCTCGCGTAATACCCAAGGGCATAAAGTCCCGGGCTACGTGAGTGCAGTGCTGTCGACAAAGCCCGGGGCGGACACACCGCCTGGCGACTTGACGGCAGAGCAGATGGAGGCGGTGGCCGACTGGTCGGAGCTTTTTGGTTTTGGTGAGATACGCATCGCTCATGAGCAGAATCTGATTTTGCCGGATGTGCACAAGAGCGATTTGTTCGCGCTGTGGACACGGGCCTGCGAGCAGGGTCTGGGGGTGGCCAATGCCGGCTTGTTGACTGACATCATTGCCTGCCCCGGTGGCGATTTTTGCGCCCTGGCCAATGCTCGTTCGCTGCCCATTACTGCGGCGATCCAGGCGCGTTTCAACGACCTGGACTTCCTGCATGACCTGGGCGATTTCAGCTTGAACATCTCCGGCTGCATGAATGCCTGCGGTCATCACCACATCGGCAACATAGGCATCCTTGGGGTCGATAAAAACGGCATGGAGTGGTACCAGATCACCGTGGGTGGCGCCCAGGGCAAAGCCGCGGCATTGGGAAAAGTGATCGGGCCGTCATTCAGCGCCGAACAAATACCGGATGTTATCGAGCGCATCGTCGACACCTTCGTCGACTATCGCGAAGTCGAGGAAAACTTCATAGATACCTTCTCCCGCATCGGTATCGAGCCGTTCAAGGAGCGGGTCTACCCCAAGCACGCGGAGGCCCTGGCATGAACAATTTGCTGATGTTGTGCGAAGGGGCGGCACGCCACGTTCTGGATGATGACTGGACCTTGATTCGCGACACCGAGGGCGAACTCCCGGCCGACCCGCTGATCCTGCCACTGGCTCGCTGGCGCCAGCGGCAGGAGAAGGGCGAGCTGCAAAAAATCAGCGTGGATGGCGTGTGGCTGGGGCCCGATGACGATTTGGAAAGCCTGGAAATGTGGCTGGATGTCTTGCCACTTATCGCCCTGGATTTTCCCAGCTTTCGCGACGGACGCGGCTACAGCCAGGCCTATCTGCTACGTACGAGACTGGGCTGGGAAGGCGAGTTGCGCGCCATCGGCGACGTGCTGCGCGATCAGCTCAGCCATATGCGCCAGTGCGGTTTCACCAGTTTTGCCGTGCGTGAAGACAAATCCCCTGAAGATGCCCTGAAAGGGCTGGCCGGTATGAGCGTGCTGTATGGGCGTTCGGTGATTGAACCTCGGCCGCTGTTTCGGCGCCGCTGATCTGTACTCGATCAATCAGTGCCACTCAGGCCTTGGCAAAGGCCTGAGTGGCCGGATTAATGACAGGAAACGGGTGTTGCTCGACAAGGCTCATCAACTGTTGGGCAATTTCGAGCAGGTCTTCCCCGGGACCGAAGACAGCACTGACACCCTGCGCGGTGAGCGTGGCGATGTCCGATTCCGGTATGATCCCGCCCAGCACGATGGGCACGTCGATGTGCTGGCGACGCAGATGTTCGAGCAGGTCGCAGAGTA
>Ga0075432_10000458_pt1 | contig 12067 bp, 14 predicted proteins | sample RhiMethybrSRZTD1_FD_72781 | JGI IMG/M metagenome (GOLD analysis project Ga0075432, IMG submission 72781) | Populus rhizosphere microbial communities from Tennessee, USA - Rhizosphere MetaG P. TD hybrid SRZTD1 | ecosystem: Host-associated > Plants > Roots > Rhizosphere > Soil | place: USA... | reverse complement strand
CGCAGCGAGTGTTCGAGCACGGTATCGTTGCGCGCATCGGAAACGAGCCACGGCGAAGGCCCAAGGGGAGGGAAGGTCTGGCGCGATCGCATCGGCGCGCTATAGCGCACCACGATGGATCAGCCAGCCACCCTCGCAGCCACGCTTCTCGCCGATGTCCGGGCGCGGATCGACCATGCCGCCCGGATCGCCCGCCGCAGCCCCGCCGAGGTGACACTGGTGGCGGTGAGCAAGACCCATGCCGCCGAGCAGATCGTGCCGCTGATCGCGGCGGGGCAGCGCGTGTTTGGCGAGAACCGGGTTCAGGAGGCGCAGGCCAAATGGCCGGCGCTGCGCGAGGCGCATGAAGGGATTGAACTGCACCTGGTCGGCCAACTGCAATCGAACAAGGCGGACGATGCCGTGGCGCTGTTCGACTGCATCCATTCGGTCGACCGGCCCTCGCTGGTGAGCGCGCTGGGCAAGGCGATGGACAAGGCGGGGCGGAGGCTTCCGTGCTTCATCCAGGTCAACATCGGCGCGGAAGAGCAGAAGGGCGGCTGCGCGATTGCCGACCTGCCCGCGCTGCTGGAACAGGCGCGCGGGGCGGGACTGCCGCTGGCGGGCCTGATGTGCGTGCCGCCCGCCGGAATCGAGGCGGCGCCGTTCTTCGCGCTGCTGGACAAGCTGGCGGCCGACCATGGGCTGGCGGGGCGCAGCATGGGGATGAGCGAAGATTTCGAGACCGCGATCATGCTGGGCGCGACGCACGTTCGGGTGGGCAGCGCGCTGTTCGGGGCGCGGTGACGCCGTCCCGGGCTTGACCCGGGACGGCGCATTCTCAGTCCTTTGAGCCGTCCTGCTTTTCCAGTTCGTTGCCGCTGAGGGTGACGACGTGGAGCAGGTTCGTCGCGCCGGGGGTGCCGAAGGGGACGCCGGCGAGTGCGATCAGTTTCGAGCCGGCCACGCCGAAGCCGTGGCGCAGGGCCATGCGCTTGCCCTTGGCGATCATCTCTTCAAAACTGCCGATGTCGCGGGTGTGAACCGCGTGAGCGCCCCACAGCAGGGCGAGACGGCGGGCGATGCGCGGGCTAGGGGTGAGGACCAGCATCGGCACGGCCGGGCGTTCGCGCGCGACGCGGCGCGCGGTGGAGCCCGAATCGGTGAACACGATGATCCCGGTGCAGGTTACCGTATCGGCGATGGCGGCACTGGCCTGGGCAAGCGCGTCCGCCGTGGTGGCATCGGGGCGGACGTTGGTGAAGTGGACGCGGGCGGCGTAGCCGGGATCGTTCTCCACCTGCTTGCCGATACGGTCCATGATCGTCACGGCTTCGAGCGGCCAGTTGCCCGAGGCGGTTTCGGCCGAGAGCATTACCGCGTCGGCGCCGTCGTAGACTGCGTTGGCGACGTCCGACACCTCGGCGCGGGTCGGCGCGGGGCTTTCGATCATCGATTCGAGCATCTGCGTCGCGACGATCACCGGCTTGCCGCTGCGGCGGGTGGCCTCGACGATGCGCTTCTGCAGCGGGGGGACTTCCTCGGGGTTGAGTTCAACGCCAAGGTCTCCGCGGGCGACCATGATCGCATCGGACAGTTCGATGATCTCGTCGAGCCGGTCAACGGCGGCGGGCTTTTCGATCTTGGCGACGAGGCCGGGGCCACCGGCACCGCGCGCCGCGATCAGGCGGCGGGCTTCGGCGACGTCTTCCGGGCGCTGGACGAAGGAAAGTGCGATCCAGTCAGCATGGTGATCGAGCGCGAAGGTCAGGTCGCGGTGGTCCTTTTCGGTGAGCGCCGGGACCGGGACGACCACGTCGGGCACGTTGACGCCCTTGCGGTCGGAAATGAAGCCGCCAACCTCGGCGGTGCAGAGCAGTTCGTCCTCGCTGGCGCGGATGACGCGCAGGCGCAGCTTGCCGTCGTCGATCAGCAGGCGCTGGCCTTTGTGGAGCACGGCGAACAGTTCGGGATGGGGCAGGCAGACGCGATTTTCATCGCCGGGCGCGGGATTGCGGTCGAGCGTGAAGTGGGCGCCGTGGCGGATCAGCACCTTGCCCTCGGCGAAGGTGCCCACGCGCAGCTTGGGGCCCTGAAGGTCGCACAGGATCGCAACCGGGCGGCCGAAGCTTTTCTCGGCGGCGCGGATGGTGGCGATGGTTTCGGCGTGGGTGGCGTGATCGCCATGGCTCATGTTGACGCGAAACGCATCGACCCCGGCCTCGAGCAGGCGGGCGACCATCTCCGGAGAGCGGCTCGCCGGGCCGACGGTGGCGAGAATCTTTACTTTTCGGCCGCGATGGGTACTCGAAACTTCCGCCTTTGCCACAAGTGATCCTTTGTTTTCTGCGGCCTTGGTATGGCAAACTTACCAATCAAATCCAAGGACGCGCGTATGAGTTGTTCCGAAAATACGAATGCGCTGACCGGCGATCCGCTCGACGCGCTGGATGACGCGGTGGCCGCCGCGGCGTTTCGCCGGCTGGTACGCCATCTTCGTCACCGGCACGATGCCCAGAACATCGACCTCATGGGCCTGTCCGGCTTTTGTCGCAACTGCCTTGCGGACTGGATCGTCGATGCGGGGGCCCCGCTGGACAAGGCTGCCGCACGCGCGGTTATCCACGGAATGCCGATGGAGGAATGGAAGGAGCGCTTCCAGACCGAGGCGAGCCCGGAGCAACTTTCCCGGATGGCGGAAAGCCTGAAGTTGAACGCTCCGGACTGAACTATCCACAGGGACCGGGTTCGTCCGCGCTTGGCGGCAGGGGCGGCGGGTGTCTATCAGCCGCGCCTGAAGTTCCACTGATTCTGACGGAGACCAATTCCGATGGCCGAGTCCACCGACGATCGCCTGCGCCTGCTGATCGAGCGCGTCGAGCGCCTTGAAGAAGAAAAGAAAGGCATTCAGGACGACATCAAGGACGTCTACGCCGAGGCCAAGGCGGTCGGCTATGATGCCAAGATCATGAAGGCGATCGTCCGCCTGAGGAAGATGAAGCCCGATGACCGGCGCGAAATGGACATGCTGCTCGATACCTACAAGAACGCGCTCGGGCTGGACTGACGAGGCGCGCCTGGCTTCCGCCGGACGCTGCCAGTCATTCGCGGCGGCGGATGGCGCACCTGCAATCTGCGGCGAAGTTGCCCGGCGCGCCGCGTTGGGCTAGGGGCGGCGCAATCGCCACCTCATAACTGACGAAGAACCATGGCAGGCCATTCCAAATTCAAGAACATCATGCACCGCAAGGGCGCGCAGGACAAGAAGCGCTCGGCGCAGTTCTCCAAGCTCTCCCGCGAAATCACCGTCGCGGCGAAGATGGGCATGCCCGATCCGGACATGAACCCGCGCCTGCGCGCTGCGGTCAACGCTGCCAAGGCGCAGTCGATGCCCAAGGACAACATCCAGCGCGCCATCGACAAGGCGAGTAAGGGCGACGGCGAGAACTATGAGGAAGTGCGCTATGAGGGTTACGGCCCGGGCGGCGTGGCGATCATCGTCGAGGCGCTGACCGACAACCGCAACCGCACCGCCACCAACGTGCGCACCGCCTTTGCCAAGAACGGCGGCAACCTTGGCGCCAGCGGCGCGGTGAGCCACGGGTTCGAACGGCTTGGCCTGATCGAATATCCGGGCAAGGTGGGCGACGAGGAAAAGGTTCTCGAAGCCGCAATCGAAGCCGGCGCGGATGACGTGGAATCGGACGAGGATTCGCACGCGATCTGGACTTCGGTCGAAAGCCTGCACCCGGTCTCGCGCGAACTGGAAAAGGTGCTGGGCGAGGCTGAAGCGGTCAAACTGGCATGGAAACCGAGCCTCAAGGCCGATGTCGACGAAGACACCGCGCGGACCCTGCTCAAGCTGATCGACGTGCTGGACGACGATGACGACGTCCAGGCGGTCTGGGGCAACTACGAGATCTCGGACGAGATCATGGAGAAGCTCGGGTGATCACCGGCCTGGCCGCGAAGGCGCTGCTTTCGGGCGTGCTGATCGCGGCCATTGCCGAGATCGGCAAGCGGCTGCCAGCGCTGGGCGCGCTGGTGGCGTCGCTGCCGCTGGTTTCGGTGCTGGGGATGATCCTGCTGTGGCATGCCCGGCCCGACGCGGAAAACATGGCGGTCCATGCTGAGGCGACCTTCTGGTACGTCCTGCCATCGCTGCCGATGTTTCTGCTCATTCCCGCGCTGCTGCGGAGCGGGGTGCCGTTCTGGCTGGCGCTGGGCGCCGGGTGCCTGCTGACGGTGGCGCTCTATCTGGCGATGATGGCCATCGGCCCGCGATTTGGCCTGAAGCTGTGATCATGCAGCTGTGATAATCCTGGGCGTTGACCCCGGCCTCACCTGTACCGGCTGGGGCCTTGTCGCCAAGGCGGGGAGCCGGCTGAGCCACGTGGCCAACGGCCAGATCCGTACCGACATCAAGCAATCGATGGCCGAACGGCTGGTCCATCTTGACCGCGAACTGACCGACGTGATCCTGGCCCACCAGCCCGATGCGGGCGCGGTGGAGGAGGTGTTCGTCAACGTGAACCCGCAGTCCACGCTCAAGCTCGGGCAGGCGCGGGGGGTGGCGATGCTGAGCCTTGCGCGCAGCGGAATGCCCGTGGCGGAATATCCGACCAAGGTGATCAAGAAGGCGCTGGTCGGCACCGGCGGGGCGGACAAGAAGCAGATCCAGGCGATGCTCAAGGTGCTGCTGCCCGGCGTGAAGCTGGCGGGCGAGGATGCCGCCGATGCGCTGGCCGTGGCGATTACCCACGCGAACATGCTGGGCAGCCACCGCTGAGGGTTACGAGACGTTAGGGTTCCGGCCACGCCCCGCTCATCCGCGCCGGGGCAGGGGGAGGCATGGAACTGGAACTCAGCGCCGAAGCCAAGGACAAGCGGCTCAACCGCGCGGTCGCGCTCACCGTGGTGGTGCTATCGGTTTTTGCCGGGCTGTGCAGCATCAAGGACGGCAACATCGTTCAGGCGATGCAGCAGGCACAGTCCGCCTCGGTCGACGGCTGGAACGAGTATCAGGCGACGCGGACCAAGCAGCATCTGGCCGAGATGGCCCGGCTTCAGCTGGCCGCCCTGGCGCCGCCGGACAAGGCAGCCGCACCGCTTGCCTCGCTTGATCGCGACATTTCCCGCTACAAGGCCGAAGCGCCCCGGCTTGCGGCCGAAGCGCGGCGGCAGGGCGACCTGTATGACCGGCTCAATTTCCACGATGACCAGTTTGATGCCGCAGACGCGGCCATTGCCAGCGCGATCTCGATCGCGGCGGTTGCGGCCCTGGCGGAAAGCGGCTGGGTGCTGATCGCGGCATGGCTGTTCGGCGCGTTCGGCCTGTTTATGGGCCTGAATGGATTTCTGGGCGGCAGTTTTCACCCGGAGGCGCTCAGCACGCTGCTGGGATAGGGCAGTCCACAGGCAATTGCACTTCGCGCTGGCGCAGCGATTTGTTCCCTGCCATAGGAACAAACCATGATCGCCAAGCTGACCGGCATCCTTGATGACTTTGGCCCGGACTGGGCGGTGATCGACGTTTCCGGCGTCGGCTATCTCGTGTTCTGCTCGGCCAAGACGCTGGCTCACCTCGGCATCCGGGGCGATGGCTGCACCGTGTTCACCCAGATGCAGGTTTCCGAAACCGACATGCGCCTGATCGGCTTTGCTTCGGCGGCGGAGCGGGACTGGTTCCGGTTGCTGACGGCGGTGCAGGGGGTGGGCTCCAAGGTGGCGCTGGCGATATTGTCGGCTCTGTCGACCGAGGAACTCCAGCGTGCCTGTGCGGGCGGGGATGCGGCGATGGTGTCGCGCGCCAACGGGGTCGGCGCGAAGCTGGCCGGCCGGATCGTCAACGAACTGAAGGATCGCGCCGGCGCCCTGCCGACCGTGCCGGGCGGACCGGGGATTGCCGCTGCACCGGCGGGGACGCCGCTGGCCGATGCGGTTTCGGCCTTGCAGAACCTGGGGTTCAAGCCGCAGGTCGCCGCCGACGCCGTGGCGCGCGCGGCGGATGAAATGGGCGATGGAGCGGATTTGAACGCGCTGATCCGCGTCGGGCTGAAGAGGGCGGCGGGGTGAGTGAGCTTGCCTCACAAGTCCGTCATCCTGAACTTGTTTCAGGATCCATTTTGCGGTTTGCACGGTGCTATCGGTGGCAATCCCAAGCCCACCGCAAGGTCATGCCAGTCCGCGTTATCGCTCTCGATCAGGTTGATCTTCCACTGCCGGTGCCAGCGCTTGAGTTGCTTTTCGCGCAGGATGGCGCGTTCCATGTCGCCGAACAGTTCGAACCGGACGAGGTGATGGACGCGATATTGCGACGTGAAGCCGGGTGTGGCGGCGTTGCGGTGTTGCCACAAGCGGGTGGGCAGGTTGCTGGTTACCCCGATGTAAAGCGTGCCGTAGGGCTGGCTTGCGAGGATGTAGACGCAGGGCTGGCGTTCGTCTCGCATGGACCGGAGTTTGGGGCGAAATGGACCCTGAAACAAGTTCAGGGTGACGAAAAAGGGAAGATTTCCTGCTATTCTGGCCATCCCCACTGCCGTCATGCTGAACTTGTTTCAGCATCCATCGTGCAGCGAGAGCGGAGTCCGGGGCGATGAAATTCCTTGCCCGCTATGTCGCTTACCTTGCGTTCGTGGTGGCGGCTTTGGCTTTTTGGATTGTTTTTGCATACGTTTTTCTCGGCGCCTCGCTGCTTCCTGGCGATCCCGCATGTCATTTTGAGCAGCAAGGTTGCCCAAAGCCTTCGATGCTTGCGCAGGCGGTTAGAGCGATCTGTTTTTTTAGCGCACTGCCGTTGACCGCGATCGCGTTCGTCGCGTTCCGCAAAGCCGTCCGGCGCGGATTGGGCATGTCTGAAACAAGATCGACGCTGCCATGACCGATAACCCCCTCCTTGCCTCGGGCCGCCAGCACGAAGACGCCGACGCGGCGCTGCGGCCGAAAACGCTGGCCGAGTTCGTCGGGCAGGCGGCGGCGAAGGACAACCTCAGGGTGTTCATCGAGAGCGCGAAGATGCGGCGCGAGGCGATGGATCATGTGTTGTTCTTTGGGCCGCCGGGGCTGGGCAAGACGACGCTGGCGCAGATCGTGGCGCGCGAATTGGGGGTGGGGTTCCGGGCCACTTCGGGGCCGGTGATTGCCAAGTCGGGCGATCTGGCGGCGCTGCTGACCAATCTGGAAGAGGGCGATGTCCTGTTCATCGACGAGATCCACCGGCTCAATCCGGTGGTGGAGGAGGTGCTCTATCCCGCGATGGAGGACCGCGCGCTCGACCTGATCATAGGCGAGGGGCCTTCGGCGCGTTCGGTGCGGATCGATCTGCCGGCGTTCACCCTGATCGGGGCGACGACGCGGCAGGGGCTGCTCCAGACGCCGCTGCGCGACCGGTTCGGGATACCGGTGCGGCTGCAGTTTTATTCTGTGCCCGAGTTGGAGCGCGTGGTTTCGCGCGGGGCCGGGCTGCTGGGCATCGGGATCGATGGCGGCGGGGCGACCGAGATTGCGCGGCGCGCGCGCGGGACGCCGCGGGTGGCGGGGCGGCTCTTGCGGCGGGTGCGCGACTTTGCCCATGTGGCGGGGAGCGAGACGATTACCCGCGCGATTGCCGACGATTCGCTGACGCGGCTGGAGGTCGATTCGCTTGGCCTTGATGCGCAGGACCGGCGCTATCTTCACATGATCGCCGATATCTACAAGGGCGGGCCGGTCGGCGTGGAGACGCTGGCCGCCGGGCTTTCCGAGCCGCGCGACACGATCGAGGAAGTGATCGAGCCTTACCTGATCCAGCTTGGTCTGGTGGCGCGGACGGCGCGGGGGCGCTGCCTGAATGACCGGGCCTGGCAGCACATCGGGCTGAGCCCGCCGAGTGGTGGCACGGGCACGCTGTTTGGTGATTCTGAGCCCTGATTCTCGGCCCTGTGCGCAGTTTGCGCGGGCGATCTGCCGGCAAGATTGCTGCGAAAGCGTCGGTGCCGATTACAGTCGCGTGATGAATGGTCCCATAGCGGGACAGCTTGGCGGGAAGGCCCGAATCGGGGCACGCGAATCGCAGATTCCGGCATCAGGAAGCGGTTAACGCGATTGTTCTATGGGGGTGGCTCTGCGTTTCTGCACCTGAGGGGCAAGGCGTCGGCGGGATTTTCCGTTCGGCCAGCCAGGGCCCCGGCGGACAAGAAAGAGCTTATATGTCGGTTCGGACGGCCATTGCGAAACTCGCTGTATATGCAGCTGGCGGTGCGCTCATCGGTGGCGGCGCCGTGCACGTGGCGGAAAGCCCCAAGCCGGGCCGGCCCGAATATGTGAAGCATGCCAAGGTTGCCCAGGCCAAGGCCCCGGTTCGGGCGAAGCGCCGCATCGCCGCCGCGCCGCGCCAGGTGAAGCGCATCCGCCGCGTGGTCACCCGCACGACGACCTGCGAAGCGCCGCAGCAGATGGCCATGGCCGCGATCCCGATGATGCCGCCGCTTCCGCCGCAGCCGGTCAGCTCGACCGGCGGCAGCGCGCCGGTGGTGATCGGCGGCGGCTGGGGTGGCGGCGGTGGCGGCTTTTTCGGCGGGTTCTTCGGCGGCGGTGGCAGTTCGGGCGGGCAGGTGGTGATCACCTCGACCAGCACGGGGTCGACCTCGACCTCGGGCGGGTCCACTTCGAGTTCGGGCGGTTCGACCTCCAGCTCGGGCGGGTCGACCAGCACCAGCAGCGGTGGCAGTTCGACCAGCACGTCTTCGGGCAACATCTCGACCTCGACCTCGACTTCCTCAGGCAACGTTTCGACTTCCTCGGGGAACGTGTCGACCTCGTCGGGCAATGTCTCGACTTCGTCCGGAAACGTCAGCACCTCGTCGGGCAACGTGACCAGCTCGAGTTCGACCAGCACCTCGTCCTCGACCTCCAGTTCGACGTCTTCGTCGACGTCGTCCTCAACCTCGTCGTCGACCTCGTCGTCAAACGGCGGATGGAGTTCGACCACGTCGAGCACGGGCGGCACGACCGAGGTCCCCGCGCCGCCGATGCTGCTGTTGTTCGGCGCGGCTGCGGCCACGCTGGTGGGACGCCGACGGATCAAGAAGGCGGCCTGAACCCGGCAAGATCGTCAGCCAAAGGGGCTCCGGGGAACCGGGGCCCTTTTTCGTTGCGGCGCGGGCAGGGCAAATGAAAAGGGCGGCCCCTCGCGGGACCGCCCTTCGCTTTTTCGGGCTGGTTAGCGGGCCTTATGCGGCCAGCTTGCGCAACACGTATTGCAGGATGCCGCCGTTCATGAAGTACTCGACCTCGTTGGCGGTATCGATCCGGCACAGCGCAGTGAAGGTGAACTTCGTGCCGTCGGCGCGGGTCACTTCCACCTCGACGTCCTGGCGCGGCTGAAGGTCTGCCACGCCGCGGATGGTGAAGCTTTCATCGCCGGTGAGGCCGAGGGTCTGGCGGGTGTCGGCGCCCTTGAACTGGAGCGGGAGCACGCCCATCCCGACAAGGTTCGAGCGGTGGATACGCTCGAAGCTTTCAACGATGACCGCGCGCACGCCGAGCAGGTTGGTGCCCTTGGCCGCCCAGTCACGGCTGGAGCCGGTGCCGTATTCCTTGCCCGCGACGACCACCATGGGGGTACCGGCTGACTTGTGCTTCATCGCGACGTCGTAGATCGGCATGACCTCGGCGCCGAAGCGGCTCATGCCGCCCTCGATGCCGGGCACCATCTCGTTCTTGATGCGGATGTTGGCGAAAGTGCCGCGCATCATCACGTCGTGGTGGCCGCGGCGCGCGCCGTAGGAGTTGAAGTCTGCCTTGGCGACCTGATGCTCCAGCAGCCACTTGCCGGCCGGGCTGTCGACCTTGATCGAACCGGCGGGCGAGATGTGGTCGGTGGTGATCGAATCGCCGAGGATGGCCAGCGGCTTGGCATCGACGATGTCCTGCACCGGGGCCGGGGTCATGGTCATGCCCTCGAAGTAGGGCGGGTTGGCGACATAGGTCGATCCGGCGCGCCACGAATAGGTTTCAGAGCCAGTGACGTTGATCGCCTGCCAGTGCACGTCGCCCTTGTAGACGTCGGCATAGCGGGCCTTGAACATGGCACGGTCCATGCAGCCTGCCATCGTGGTGGCGACTTCGAGGTTGGTTGGCCAGATGTCCTTGAGGAACACGGGCTGGCCATCCTTGCCGGTGCCGATCGGGGTGGTGGTGAAATCCTCGGTTACCGTGCCCTTGAGCGCGTAGGCGACGACCAGCGGCGGGCTGGCGAGGAAGTTCGCGCGCACGTCGGGCGAGACGCGGCCTTCAAAGTTGCGGTTGCCCGAGATGACCGAGGCCGCGACGATGTTGTTGGTATTGATCGAGGCCGAGATCGGCTCGGCCAGCGGACCGGAGTTGCCGATGCAGGTGGTGCAGCCATATCCGACGAGGTTGAAGCCGACCGCGTCGAGGTGCGACTGGAGACCGGCACGCTCGAAATAGTCGGTGACGACCTGCGAGCCGGGGGCGAGCGAGGTCTTGACCCACGGCTTGGGCTTCAGACCCAGTTCGTTCGCCTTCTTGGCGACGAGGCCGGCGGCAACCATCACGCCCGGGTTCGAGGTGTTGGTGCACGAGGTGATCGCGGCGATGACGACGTCGCCGTCGCCGATGTCGTGGTCCTTGCCCTCGACGGCGAAACGCTCGGCCTTGGCCTTCTTGTAGACGCTCGACAGGTCGGCGTTGAAGACGTCATCGACTTCGGTGAGGGCGACCTTGTCCTGCGGGCGCTTGGGGCCGGCGAGCGAGGGGACGACCGTGCTCATGTCGAGTTCGAGGGTCGAGGTGAAGACCGGGTCCGCGGCTGCCGGGTCGATCCAGAAGCCCTGCTCCTTGGCATAGGCTTCGACCAGTTCGATCTGGTCTTCGTCGCGGCCGGTGAGGCGCATGTAGTCCAGCGTCTTGTCGTCGATGCCGAAGAAGCCGCAGGTTGCGCCGTATTCGGGCGCCATGTTGGCCAGCGTCGCGCGGTCGGCGAGGCTGAGGGTGGCAAGACCGGGTCCGAAGTATTCGACGAAGCGGCCAACCACGCCGTGGGCGCGGAGCATCTGGGTGCAGGTGAGGACGAGGTCGGTGGCGGTGACGCCTTCCTTCAGTTCGCCGGTCAGCTTGAAACCGACGACTTCCGGGATCAGCATCGAGACGGGCTGGCCGAGCATCGCTGCCTCGGCCTCGATCCCGCCGACGCCCCAGCCGAGCACGCCCAGGCCGTTGATCATGGTGGTGTGCGAATCGGTGCCGACGCAGGTGTCCGGGTAGGCCACCGTCACGCCGTCCTGGTCCTGCGAGGTCCAGACCGCCTGGGCGATGTGTTCGAGGTTCACCTGGTGGCAGATGCCGGTGCCCGGGGGCACGGCGTAGAAGTTGGCAAGGCTCTTGGAGCCCCACTTGAGGAAGTCATACCGCTCCATGTTGCGGTGGTATTCGATCTCGACGTTCTGCTCGAACGCCTTGGGGTGGCCGAATTCATCGACCATGACCGAGTGGTCGATCACGAGGTTGACCGGGACCAGCGGGTTGATCTTGCTGGTGTCGCCGCCGAGCTTGGCGATGGCATCGCGCATTGCGGCCAGATCGACCACGCAGGGAACGCCGGTAAAATCCTGAAGCAGCACGCGGGCCGGGCGGTACTGGATCTCGCGGCTGGAGGAAGGATCCTTCTGCCAGTCGGCCAGCGCCTGGACGTCGCCCACCGAGACGGTGAAGCCCGCGTCCTCGAAGCGGAGGAGGTTTTCCAGCAGCACCTTCATCGAGAAGGGCAGGCGCGAAACGTCGCCGATCTTCTCGCTCGCCTTCTTGAGCGAGTAATATGCGTATTCCTTCGCGCCCACCTTCATCGTGGAGCGGGTGCCGAGCGAGTCCTGTCCGACCTGGGTCATGTGGCTTGAATTCCCCCTTGGAGGCTGAATGGCTCCGCGAAACGGCGCTGCATGGGAGAGGCGGCGGCGAGGCGCGGATGCGGCTAAACTGCCCGGCGCCGATGCGCGTTCGCAGGCGCGGCGTCAAGTGCCGGAACGGCGGAAATGGTCGTCTGACGCGGCGTTTGGGCCGGGATGCGGGGTCAGCCGGGCGCCGCGGCGCC
>Ga0075432_10000457_pt1 | contig 12076 bp, 18 predicted proteins | sample RhiMethybrSRZTD1_FD_72781 | JGI IMG/M metagenome (GOLD analysis project Ga0075432, IMG submission 72781) | Populus rhizosphere microbial communities from Tennessee, USA - Rhizosphere MetaG P. TD hybrid SRZTD1 | ecosystem: Host-associated > Plants > Roots > Rhizosphere > Soil | place: USA... | reverse complement strand
CGCCAGGAATAGCGTCTTTGAAACGATCTCGGTGCTCAGCTCAGCCACCAACGGATTGACGACAATGTATTCCTCCCGATCATCTTTGAGATCGATTACGGGGAAATTCTCGCGCCACTCCGGCCCCGACCGTACGCGTACGAAATCCTGCGCGCCGGGTTTTCGTACGGGTACCGTGGCCAAAACTTTTTTAACGCCGACCGTAGCGGCAAAGTCTTGGCTTAAGCGCAAATTCTCCGGCGCATAGGGATCAAGCTCCTGTTCCGGCAAGGTGCTTTCGACGGGTTTGGATTTAGATACTTCGGAAGGCTTCAACATTGGACAAACTCCCCTTTCGTGGTTTGGGTTGAAAATTCAGCGGGGTTCGACGTATCGGAAGGTTTGCGCCAACGTGTCGGCGAATAGGGAATCCCCCACACCAGCCACATCAGGACTCGCGATGACGAGCCGGGCAACTTCGCTCCGGACGAAGCGACCGTTACTCATCCGCCAGCGCGGACCAGATTGGCCAAATTCACAATGCAATGCTTGGCCAGCACGCATGGCGGCGAGCACCGTGGTGACGGCCGCATTCAAGCGATCGACACGACGGCTGTGTTTGTGAAGTTGGGTTGTGGTCACTGTCATCGGAGCGCGAAGCTCCGAACTGGAAGGTTCAAATTCTCAGCCAACCAACACGCATCTCTAAATGCTGATCGATAATCGCCGTGGAGCCAACCTTGATCGCGCGCGAGAACAAGCCACGCGCCATCGCCATCGCGCATAAGCCAGATGCACGCCGCCCGTCTTGTTGGGAAGCGGATAACACGCATCTTTAGGCAACCTTGGGTGTGAGGATGAACGGCACGACGAGCGACGAAGTGCCGGCGCACTCCGGGCCGATGCGACGAGCCATGCTGGCGGGATCGGTGAGCCCTTTACCGCAGATCAGGCAATGACTGCCGAGCAGCGCGTTGGGTGTCAGATTGGCGAAGAAACCACCGGTGAAAGCGGCTGCGATGCGTTCGTCAAGAGCGGGAATAGCGCGGGCACCGCCGCGGGTGCACGTCCAATGGCGTGGTTGGTCGTGCCACTCATCCTCATTGTAGGCAACGATTTCGAACGTCCGCCGCCACCAGGATCCGCCGGCGCTACGGTGCAACTTGTTGAACACCTCTGCGGATGCGGTCCCGGTCCCGACTTGAATGGCGACACCATCGAACTGCAATAGTCTGACCTTGATTCCACTCTCGATCTGACGCGGCGTTGGCAGATACGTAGGTTTCGGCTGCAGTTGCATCACCAAGTCCGGCGCTAGCCTGAACTTCCATTTCGGCATCCGCTTTTCTGAATGCGCGAGACATTCCTCGCGAAGGTCGCGAAGGAAGATTATGGGGGCGAAGGTAATCATCAGTGCCAATTCCTTTGGAGAAACGGCGCCGATCATTTGCGATCGACGCCCTAGTTGTCCGTGAGTGTCAGACGAGCGGTGCAATCATTCGGTCCCACACGACGGCCGGACCAACCACGCGCGCGCATTCGAGCCATTCGGCCGGAGTTGCACGACTGAACTGTTCGGCGAGACTTTCGGGAGCGGCCAGCTTGGCGCCGTTCACCTTCGCAATCTCTTCCAGCACCAAGGGAAGGCTGACTCCGAAGACCTCGGCGGCAAGCTTTGTAGTCGGCTTGACGTCGATTAGACCGGATCGCCACTTGGCAGCGAGGCGTGCGCGCTTCCGCGGGCTCCAGTGAGCCTTCGCGATGGACTGGCCGGTAACACGCTCCGGCCTTGTATACGTCTCATACAGTGTAGTAGTGGACATGGATTCCAACCTTTCCTGCTCTCGGCCGGCGTCACCTTTTTCCTGGGGGAGGCGCCGGCCTTGTTATCTGCCTGGTGGTCCGATCGGCGGCGGCAGATGCACCGACGGCAAAAGCCGCCAACTTCGACGGCCATTCTCTAGTCGCTGATGACGTGCTTGATCTTCACAGCTTGCCGGCGCGGACTGACCTGCTCGATCAGATGCGAATAGCGGCGGCGGAATGTGTCCTCGGAAATCCCCTTCAAGTGCGCTGCCTCGGCGACCGGAATCCGGCGCTCGAGCTCGAGCCAGTTGGGTTCAGACTGTTTTGGATCGCCCATATGGTGCCTCCGCGTGAGAGCGCATAAGAACGCGGAGGGCAGCACTTACGGATGCATATGCGAAACGAAATTTAGTGCGTCGAATATGTTGGTTAGATTTTGATGGCGCTGATCGGCCAAAGGCCCCAATTTTTCAGCTGGTTTCTTATGCTTCCGATCGTCAATGCGTTAGCCTCGCCGAACTCTTTGCACATTTGCTTGTGAAGCATTTCTGCAAACTTTGTTTTCGTCTTCACCGAATCAAGTTTGCCGGCGAGCTTTAGGCGCTGTGCCTCGGCGATACACCACACTGCTGATTTGGGGAGATCAACGCCCAGTAATTTATCGGTATAGTCTTTCGCTACCTTAAACCCACGGATGGTGCACTCCGGGCGGCTGACGGAGTTTTCTTCGTAATTGATCGTTACAACCTGCCCCCAGATAAAACCGGGCGGCGGGTTATATTCTGTCCAAAACCGTTTATCCCGGAAACCTGGATCACGACCTTCCAGGTGCATAAAATCCCAGGGCAGTGTGTCGGCGTTCAATCCTTCCCTAATGATATTCTCGGCAGTCTTGCGTCCTCCGTAATGCTTCGCGAGACGGTCGCGTGCCTCACTCGCGAACTCCCATGCCGTGATAGTGTCGTCGTCAGCCTTTGCCATGGCTCACTCCCGTGGCAGGTCAGGCCGGCTCGGAGTGTTCAAGCGCTCCGGCTGGCCGCTTCCTTTGTTAAGCTGACGTTGGAAACGTCAGCACCTTCAAGTCGCGACCTTCAACAACGTCGAGCACGTATTGGCTCCAACGTAGAAACGCCGTGATTTTTTCTTTCGTGTACGTTGCTTTATTGTAAACGCCGGCGACACCACTCTTATGGCCAACGTGATTGATACAAGCTTCGACAATGTGCGGTTGAATGCCGATCTCATGCATGCGCGTGCTCATGGTTCTGCGCAAATCATGATGCGTCCAAGGTTCGAGTTCGACTCCACTCGCACGCATCCGTTGATCTAGTGCCGCTTTGGCTCCTCCCCCATCGCTGGGCGGACGCCCGGGACGATTGCCAAATACAAACTCACCACCGCGTCGGCATCCGACGAGAATGGCTTGAGTCGGCGGCGAGAGGGGAATGATGTGCTCGTGATTATTTTTTGTGCGCGTCGCCGGTAACACGATTTTATCATCATGCATTTCGGCCCACCGCAACCCGGCGATCTCGGTGCGACGCTGTCCGGTTAGCATCAGCAACCGAACAATCGCGTTATACGATCCATCGCCTTCAGTCGCGGCCCAAATTGCCTTGAGCTCATGATCGGCAAGGACACGCGTACGCGCGTGCTCCTGATTGACGACAGTGCCGACGACTGGATTGTAATCGAGTAGCCCTTGCGCAATCGTCCAAGAAAAAAATGCCTGTAGCGAGGCGCGCACACGATTGGCAGCACTGGCGCCATTGGTCACTGTGATCGTAGCCAACCTTGCAGCGATGGCGCGACGATTAACCTCGACGAGCGGTAGCCTATGGAGCGCCCGACAGTGTTTCAGCAAATGCCGCTCGGTCTCATCATAAGAGCGCGGCCGCAAGTTCGCTTTCTTGTACGGCAAATATGATTCGAGCGCGGCTCCGACAGTTTCAGCCGCGCGAATTCGTCTCTCATCCTTTTCGCGGGCAACATCGTGACCCAAGCGAACCCTGGCATAGAGTTCGCTTGCCATCTTCCGAGCCTGTGACAGCGACAGCGCCGTTACCTTGCCAAGTGTGTGGCGGCGGGTGCGGGTGCCAAACCCGTATTGCAGGATGAAGGTGCGGGAGCCGCGGCTGCGAATCCTGATTCCGAACCCCGGCAAGTCATCATCGAAATAGATCACGTCGTTCTTGCCGGCGGGTAGCTCGAGTGTCCCGAGCGTTCGCTGGGTCAGTTTCACGGCGCACCTCCGAATTTTTGGGAAGTCCCTGGGAAGATTGGTAACCGACTCGTGCCCCCTCCCGCTACTTTTATACTGGCGCCCTACAATAGGAAACAATGACTTAGAGGCTTATGCGCCCTTCTGCGGTCTTATGAGTGGATCGGACGCCAGTATGCTTCGCTGACGCCGACCTGCGACAATGACGGACGCTGCACCACTCTCAATGCAATCGCGCCAGTGACGGCCACTCACGATAGTTGGCCCGAAATCAAAACCACAACACCAATCCCCGCTGCCAGGCCTCAGTTGCGCCCGCTCGATGCCAACGGCAACAGCGCAAGCGGTCTTGTCATATCCCGCAAGACAGGCGCGCGAGCTCGCGTTGGAGTCGCGCACGCCGCACGTTTCCAGGCGTACATTGATGATATTGAAAACAATCACGGCGCGCGCGTGCTGTTCATGGGCGGCGTCCGTCCCGGGCGCTGTTCACCCGCCAGCGAGCATCCATGCGGGAAGGCGTTGGATGTATGCCAACTCCGACGTGGCGTGGTTGACCGACGTTGCAATCTGCCCGATCGGGTCGCCCTGGGCCGCATTGCGGCTTCGCACGGTCTGTTCGAAGGCGGGCGGTGGTGCGATTCGGACTACGGTCACGCCCAGATCGATGTAACGGCAGCCGCCTGCAGCGAACGCCGTGTGCGCATCGTTCAGCACCAGAGACGGCATCCCGAAGAAACGATCGGCTTTCAGCAAAATATGGCACTGGGCGCGCAACATTGACGCGCCCAGTCCTTGTTCTTCACCGCAACTTGCAAAATTGCTTTTAGCAGGGGGGCAAGGTCGCGGCGCCGGTTTGCGGCATGCCGGAGGGGGAGGCCGTGCCGGAACTTGTGCCGCTATCCGTTCGCGAGGTTGTCGCCGATCCGGTTGTGCTGCTGCTTCCGCTAGGCGATCCCGTCATCGCACTCTTCAATTGCACTTGTCCGTTGGAATCGCGGCAATGGGTTGCAGCGGAAACCCCCGAGGTGGCTCCAGGACTTGTCGAAGGCGGCGAGGTGGTTTGGGCGCCGGCAGCGAACACGCTCGCCGTGAGGAAAAGGGCGGCAATGAGAAGCTTTGACATGATCTTGTTACTCCGTTGCATTGATTGATACGTGAGCCGGCCGCGTGCAACCGGCACCCGGCGCACTGCTCATTCAGCGTGACCGCTAACCTGTTTATGCGGTCTGACAGCCAACGTTAGGAGTTGGCTGAGGTTCCTCTGTTCAGGATCCCCCAGCTTATTGGTCCATCAATTCCGGCCGATATTCGAAATGCATGGTGTCGTAGTGGTACCAATAGCCGCCCCAGATAAAACCGTGCTTTTCAAAGATCCGTACGATTTTTTTCGGGATTTGGTTCCGCCATAGGGCTTCCTGCTTGCCTTTCGCCCACCGCCAATAATTCGCATACCGGATGTTGATATCGACTGCAGCGCCGTATGCATGCATTGATTTCAGCTTAGTTCCGGCAATCTTCCGGCAATTGTACGCGCCGGCAAGAGGCTTCACGTATTTGATCAGATCGTCGGGCAAGTCGTCGAGCTCACGCGAAACGGCCTCAAGCGCGGTTGCAACATCGTTCACCGCCGTGACTGCTACGCTGCCTCCGGCGTGTTTGGGTAGCCAGCGGATTGTCCGCAGATTTTTGGCGACTTCGTTCTTGTTGCAGTCGCCATACATGGCGACGAAAAGCGGTTCGAAACGAACGCGGCCAGGGTCGACATTTCTTGCTGGCTGTGCCGGTTCCGCTCGCAGCGGATATCGAGCGTAGAACATGTCGTCGATATCGGGTTCTTCCAAAAGCTGCTCGAATGTCTTGTCGGTTCGACCATCCGAGATTCGAAACTTCACTCCGTTCCTTAAAATCAGAAACTCATTGTCGTGGGCGCGGATCTTGTCTGGATAAGCGCGCACAAGCCGGTCCAGGGACTCTTTGATATTTTGTGGCGCCGCTCCATACCGAGTTTCGGCGCCGCCTGTAACACCCGAAAACGCGTTGACAGCGAAAGCGAAGGATAAGACCAACCATTTTCTGTGGAGTGCCGAAGTGCGTACTGAGAGCAATGTGAGGCACGCTACCAATAATGACGGTTCCGAGCCGTCGCGTACATCTTCGCGACCACGGCGCCTGTACACCATGACTCAGGCCGGACCTCGGTCCGTTACGCTGCCGGTGAGGCGAGAGGCTTGCCCTTTTCCACCACATACGCCGCGACAACCTTAGCCCCATTCGGGCCCGACTTCGCGTCGTGAATGGCTGGCACGATCTCGGCCATTGCGATAACCGTCTCGTAGTTGGTGCCCGGGACATCGAACTTCTGCAACGGCGTACGCTTGATGGTCGCACTCTGTTGTGTCGCCGCGGGGGGTTGCTGTTGGGCTGTTGCGATATTCACCGGCGGAAACACGGCAACCACTGCGCAAATCAATATTTTTCCGAACATTCGTCGCCTCCGGCTGAGATGGCGCGATCATATTGGAACTAAAATGTTGCGTCGACGGCTCGCACACGGTCCTTTCCCAGCGGAGGGTTGTGGCGCTACCATGGCTTGTCCGGGGGATGGGGGGAGAGGCGATGGTCGTAGTTTCCCGTGTGTTGGTTGTGCTGTCGGTTGCAGCGGGGATTGCCGCGTTCACTTTCGCGCCGAGCGCGGCGGGCGAATGGGCAACAAAAGAGGACGCGGTTGCGCTGGTGAAACAGGCAACGGGCCTCATCAAGCAGCGCGGGCCGGAAAAGGCCTATCCGGAACTTTCAAACAAGGCTGGACGGTTTCACGATCGGGATCTCTACATCACCGTCCTCGATTTCAACGGTAAGGTCCTCGCCCACGGCTTGAGGGGGGATCTTGTCGGCAGGAACCTTATTAAAGCCAAGGATCCTGACGGCAAACTGTATATCAAGGAGCGCGTCGACCTCGCTCGCGAGCAATCGACTTTTTGGCAGAACTACAAGTGGCTGAACCCGACCACCAAGGAAGTTGAGCCGCAGGATGCGTATTGCGAGCGGCTGAACGATACGGCGGTCTGTGGCGCCGTTTACAGTTTCTGATCGGACGTCCGCGGCCGTCACGCAGATGACTAAGCTGACGGATCTGTTTCTTGCGCCTCGCCCTTAGTAACCCTTGATGGAAAATCTGTCGAAGAAATTCTGTTGGTGGGCGTTTGACTGGCTGAAACTATTATTCCGGGGTGGCGCTTCAGCCCGTGCTGCGCGTGCGGCGGACCCGATCTTCGGCAAAGCGTCCGGCGTCGGCTTGGGCTGAGCGGCAAGCACGGCGGGCGATGTCATGTCGGGTGCGGGTGCCGGCGCAGACGTAAGAGTCTGTATCGTGTCGGGACGCCAGGGCTTCGGCAGACCGGAACGCTCGCTGGTGACGATGGGCGGCGGACCGGGAGTCAGTGTCGCATCCGCGACAAACAGCAATGCAATGAGCGCCAAACCGACCACTGCCAAAAAGGTAAGGGCTGGCATTGCTACGTTTCCACTGCGCGGGCGTCAGTACCTCAGTAAGTGTAAGGCCGGCTGCCGTGGTCGGTCGAGTTGGACTATGGGCCTACGTATGACCGTGTGGCTGCAGGAAACGTCGTCAGCACGTTGGTGATGTCCGACTTTGTAGGTTGGCGGACATTAGATTTTGCCATACATCGCTTTTAGTCCGAAGTAATACCGGTGATAAACCGGCGCAGGCGCCCGCGATGTTTTGACGATCTTCTGGTCCGTCTCGGCCTCGAAGTCATCGAACAATTGATGGAGTGGAGCAATCATGATCGATCATGTGGGATTTTCCGTGTCGGACTATGTGCGCTCGAAGGCGTTTTATGAGAAGGCATTGCTGCCGCTCGGCTACTCATTGATCATAGAGGCGACCGCGCAGGCAACCGGAATGCCGGCCGCCGGTTTCGGCAGCGGTGGCAAGCCTGATTTTTGGATCGGTGGCGAGGGAATGGTGGACAAGCCGTTGCACATAGCCATAGCTGCACAAGATCGAGCCTCGGTCGACGCGTTCTACCGCGCAGCGCTGGCGGCGGGCGGCAAGGATAATGGTCCGCCCGGTGTGCGGTCGCACTATCACCCGAATTATTACGGGGCGTTTGTATTTGACCCTGATGGACACAACATCGAGGCGGTCTGCCACAGACCAGGCTGATGTAGCCCTAGCGGGGGAACGATACGAGCCGACGGAGGATGTCGATAGCGAAGCGCGGACATTCGAATGCTCGACGTGCGCCTATGGGGAAACAGGAGTGGTCAAATTCCGATAAGCGGGATTGGCGCTTGAAGCGTCAGTGCCGCTCGTGATGATCCAGAGCGTACACTCCGATTGCGCTACTTCCGAAGCCGGGTGGTCACTTCACTGGCTGGCAATATTGTCGAGCTTGCCGTTCAGGGTGATACCGATTGCGTTAACGACAACGATGATCGCCAGCGAGATACCCGCGGCGACAAGGCCATGTTCAATGGCCGTAGCCCCCGTATCTTCTTTGAGGAACGCCACGAATTTGGACACTCACGACAACCCTTCTCGCGCCGAGGCCGGCAAAATAGTGGCTAGTGCTTAAAAAAGAGCTTCGCAACAAAACGAAGCAATTAACCGCCGAGCAACCGCGCCATGGTAGCTGCGTGCCATCGGCGGACGTGCAAGGAACAATTTATGATCGGACATCCGGCCGGGTTGCGCCGGCTTGACGGCATCATCTGGGCGATTGTTGCCATGCTGGCCGCGATACCAGTGATTGCTCCATTCGTAGCGAACTTCATGCTTGTTGGGCCCTCGTTCCTTGCTGCCGGTGGCGGTGTCGCACTCTGCCTTGCCGGTTATTGGCTTTATGAGACAAAACGGCCCGATCCGCGATTAGCGAGCGCGGTTGGTGGCACCGCCCAAATTGTAGCTTTTGCGGCGGTCGGCGCGCCGGTGTCCTACATCGCCGCAAGCCTTAACCTTCCGTTGCGCGATGCTTGGTTTGATGCCGCTGACCGCGCGCTCGGGTTTGATTGGGTCGCGCTGCTCGGCTGGATGGACGCGCACGCGACCCTGCACCCGGTATTCAGCATGATTTACTCGAGTCTGATCCCGCAAACCGTCGCCGTGGTACTGGCGCTGGCTTTGGCCGGGCGGCTTGTATGGCTGCGGATTTTCATCCTGGCGTTCATTATTTCTGCCATCGTCACGATCATCATCGCTGCGATTTTGCCGGCGGAAGGGGTGTGGGGTTTCCACAAGTTATCGGCTGCCGATTATCCCAATATCGTACCAGCAACGCGGGAAATTCACTTGCCGGTTTTTCATGGTCTGCGTGACGGTTCGTACAGGGACCTTGTGGCCACGGGCGCGCAAGGCATCATCACGTTTCCCAGCCTGCATTCGGCACTCGCATTCATTATTACGGTCGCGCTGTGGCCGGTTCCGGTGCTGCGCTGGGTCGGGTTGGCGATCAACGGTCTGATGCTGGTTTCGATCCCCGTCGATGGCGGGCACTATTTCATCGACATCTTCGCTGGGCTGGCTATTGCCTGGGCCTCGGTCATCGCTGCCAGGCGCGTCGCGAAAATTGCACACCAGCCACGGCTGCAAACTGCTGGCGGCGAAATCGGACTTGCAGCCAGCCGCTAGGCTCCGCTCTCCGCTTGTGGTCTAAGCAGACGTTGTAAGCCAACATGGCGATGGCACTGCGAGCTGTCCGCGAGTGACCCAAAGCGAACATTCGGGATGGCCTTCCGCTATCCCTGTGACCCGTTACAATAGCTCTTCAAGGTAGGGGCGCGAGCATGAGGCGACGCGAGTTCATCGCGCTTGTAGGTGGTGCTGCGGCGGGTTGGCCACTTGCCGCTCGTGCCCAGCGCACGGAATTGCCGGTGATCGGGTTTCTTGGCAGTTCGTTACCCGACGAATACACGATCCGCCTTCACGCGTTCCGACAGGGGCTGAAAGATGAAGGCTATATCGAGGGCCAGAACATCATCGTCGAATATCGCTGGGCAGAAGATCAGAACAGCCGACTTCCTCCGCTTGCGGCCGAACTGGTTCGCCGTCAAGTAAAGGTGATCGTAGCGGGGGGCGGCAGCCCGTCGGCATTGGCGGCCAAGGCGGCGACGACGACCGTTCCGATCGTCTTTGCGACAGCGGTCGACCCGGTTGCGATCGGTCTTGTCAAAAGCCTCGACAGACCCGGCGGCAACCTCACTGGCGTCACCAATATGAATGTCGAGATGGGGCCAAAGCGTCTCGAGTTGCTGCGCGAATTGCTGCCCAAAGCAACTACGATTGCCGTGCTCGTCAATCCCAGCAGTCGGGCTCTTGCCGAGCGCTTTATGCAAACATTACAGCCGGCTGCCCGTACCTTCGGAATACAACTCCATGTGTTGAATGCAAGTACCAAAAAAGAACTCGATGCCGTGTTTGCTGCATTGGCCCAGCACCAAGCTCACGCGCTTCTCATCTGTCCAGACGTATTTTTCAATGCCCAGATCGCACAGTTCGCCGCGTTGGGAATTCGCCACGGGGTGCCTGTGGTCTACCAGTACCACCCCTTCGTCAAGGCTGGCGGTTTGCTGAGCTACGGCAGCGATGAAACCGAATATTATCGCCTGGTTGGCATTCAGGCCGGGAAGATTCTCAAAGGCGAAAAGCCAGCCGATCTGCCGGTCATGCAATCTACGAAGGTTGAGCTGATGATCAACCTCAAGACCGCCAAGGCACTTGGCATTACCGTGCCGCTCTCGATCCTAGGCCGCGCCGACGAGGTGATCGAATAGCATCACTTTCGTTCAATCGAATTTGGCTGGCGAGGAGAACGGCCGCGTGGCATCGACCACGAACATGACGAGCTGATCCAGATCGGTCGCGCCGCTGCTGCTGACTTCCATCGGCATATCCGCTCCGTGACCCGGGGCCGATTGGCCGGCGTCGAGATGGACCGTCCCGTGCGACGTGCGCTGGCTCATGCGGCCGGCGAGCACGTAGAACGCTTCCGACCCCGGATGGGTGTGCGTGGCCGTCTTGGCGCCGGGCGCACCGCCGGCGCGGTTGATGCGCAACAGGTATTCCGGCGCGGCGAGCGGCGGTATCGGTCCGATGTCGATCACCTTGCTGCCGCCTGCCGAGCTTCCGCCCTTCGGCCCGAGCGTAAACAGCCACACCTTGCCGCCGACCTCGGCAGCAAGTGAGGTGGGGCCGCCGGCAGCCTTCGCCGCCGCGACAGTTTCGAAGTTCTCGATGCGCCAGTACAGCGGTCCTTCCGGCAATTGCTTGAGCTTCGTTTCGACGACGGGTTCGACAACGAACTTGCCTTGCGCTGCCGCGGTTGAGGCACCGACCGCCGACTCGAACGCAAGAAGCGACAATGCAAGAGCGAAGACAGTTCCGGTTTCGCGTGTCATGGCTTCTCCGAGCAATTCGGGCAGGCCTGACTTTTTCTGCGATGTGGGCCAGCGACTATGCGAATTCCGCCGGCGCTATGCAGAAAGCGCAGGAAAAGTGGTAGTCTCTACGTGGGTGACGACGACGAATAATCGATGAATAAACTTGACAGGCAAAGGCCCGACGCCGACCGGATGGCCGCAGACGTGACCCCGGCAGCCTTGCCCGCCGACCTTGTCCGTGCGCTCGACTGGCTGCGCAGCCACCTTTCGGAGCCGGTCGACCTGGACCTGCTCGCGTCGGTCGCCGGCGTCCGCCCGCGTACCCTCGAAAGCCACTTCAAAACATTCCTGGGTACGACCCCGCTCGGGTGGCTCCGCCGAACGCGCTTTGCCAACGTCCGGCGCGCGCTCGAACGAGGTGGCGACGATGCGACGGTGACGCGCATCGCGCTGGCCAGCGGCTTCGTGCAGCTCGGCCGCTTTGCGGCCGAATATCGTGCGATCTTCGGAGAAACGCCCTCGACAACGCTGCGACGGAGCCGGTCTGTCCTTGAAGGCGGCGACGAACCCATCGACGATGAAGCCTTTCGCCTCACCTGGGAGGCCATTCCCCGCGTGTTTGCAATCGCTCCTCGCGAGTGCTCGGAAGCGATCTCGACGCTAGAA
>Ga0075432_10000456_pt1 | contig 12076 bp, 14 predicted proteins | sample RhiMethybrSRZTD1_FD_72781 | JGI IMG/M metagenome (GOLD analysis project Ga0075432, IMG submission 72781) | Populus rhizosphere microbial communities from Tennessee, USA - Rhizosphere MetaG P. TD hybrid SRZTD1 | ecosystem: Host-associated > Plants > Roots > Rhizosphere > Soil | place: USA... | reverse complement strand
ATGGTTCAACGATGAAAAAGGCTTCGGCTTCATCACTCCTCAAGGTGGCGGTGACGACCTGTTCGTACACTTCAAAGCTATCGAAAGCGACGGTTTCAAAAGCCTGAAAGAAGGCCAAACCGTTTCCTTCGTGGCTGAGAAAGGCCAAAAGGGTATGCAAGCTGCACAAGTTCGCCCAGAGTAATTTTCTGGCGCACTAAAAAAACCCCGTCCATGTGACGGGGTTTTTTATGGGTGAAACAAAACCTGAAGCAATCAGCCGCAATTGACGCGGGTGACCACCAGATTGCTGTCGGTGTTCAGGTTCAGGCGATCGGAGCGGTACTCCAGAGTCACCATGTCGTCAGGCTTGAGGAACCGTGCATTCTGCGCGCCTGCGCGGGTACGTGCCTGCTCCAGCAATTGGGGCGAAGCCTTTTTGCCGATGGTGAATTCGGCAGCCTTTGCTTCACAACGGCTGTGGCCGGTATCGGTCGCCACAGGGTCCTTTGCCGACTCGGTGGACGTACTGCTGCAACCGGCCAGCAGAGTGGCGGCCAACAACGTACCCAATGACGCGAGCTTCCAAGGCATGACGCCTCCTTTTTTTCAAAAATTAAGCAGAGATCGTGCGACCGCCATTTTGGTGTTTGGTTTCAAGGAGGGCGCTATCACCCTGCCCTCGATCTGGACGAGTGGCGAGTTTGCCTGAGCATCGCCCTGGCGTTCATCCCGCAATCGTCACTGAATATGAACAGCGTTCAATAGACGTCGATGTAGTCGTACGGCGGATTCGGCCAGTTGTCTTTCAGCGCGTTGAAGATCTGCATGACCCACACCTCATCGCTGGCTGCGACCCGTCCGACATAACCTGAGCCCTTGGCCCATGTTTCCAGGCGAAACCGCAGCCCGTCGATATCAGTACCGCCCACGACACCCGACGAAATGTAGGCGATGCCGCCCTTGGTGACCCGCAACTGGGTGTGCTCATCGTCGCTGGCAGAGGCCAGTAGCTGACGCACTGCTTCGAGGGTCAAGCCGTCAGGAGTGTTCAAATCGATCTGCACAGCACAATCCTTGAAAATTCGTCAAAGACCAAGTGTCGCATAGCCCTCCCCTGATGCCTAAGTCGGAGTGCCAAACGTCCTGCAAAATGGTTAACTCGACACTCAGACTTTCCCGACTTCACGAGCCCCATCATGACCACCGTAAGCATCGACGCCAATATCACAATCAAGTGGCCACAGGGTCACAGCTCTTATAGCCCGGGCACTCCGGAAGAGCTGGCAATCATTGGTATCGATTTGCTGGTCAAGGAACTGGGGACGCAGGCCGCCCAGACCTTCATCACCCAGGTTCTCGAAAGGTACCCTGCCGACTACATGGGCGTAACGGATACCGAGTAGCGGAAAAACCCGCAGGCTGGCACCTGCGGGTCTTTGGATTACTTCAAGCGAGCCAGGCGCTGGGTCAGCAGGTCGAAGAAGCCCTGGGCGTCGCCATTTTCAACCCAGAAGGCATTCTTCGGCGCCTTCAGGCCGTCATACCAGTCGACAATGGTCTGACCGAAGGTCGGCCCTTCGCGACTGTCGACCACCACATTTACCGAGCGACCGGTAAACAGTTCCGGCTTGAGCAGGTAAGCGATGACCGTGGCGTCATGCACCGGGCCACCCGGAATGCCGTAGTGCTCCATGTCACCTTTGACGTATTCGTTGAGAATATCGCCCACCAGCTTGCTGGCATTGTTGTTCAGTGCAGCGATCTGCTTCAGGCGCGCGTCACTGGTGAGGATTTTGTGGGTCACGTCCAGCGGGAGATACGTCAGCTTGACGCCACTCTTCAGCACCACTTCCGCCGCCTGTGGGTCGGCGAACAGGTTGAACTCGGCCACCGGGGTGATGTTGCCGCCGTTGAAGTGCGCACCGCCCATGATCACCACTTCCTTGATGCCCTGAACGATTTCAGGTTCCTGGATCAGCGCCAGGGCCAGGTTGGTCTGCGGGCCGAGCATGGCGATGGTAATGCTGTGGGGCTTGGCGGTTTTCAGGGTATCGATCAAGTAGTTGACCGCATTGCCTTTGGCCAGGCCTTTCTTCGGCTCGTGCACGGTGACGCCCGACAGACCTTCCTTGCCGTGGATGTTCTCGGCATAGATCGGCGTGCGCATCAGCGGTTTCGGTGCACCCGCGTAAACAGGCACTTCTTCGCGGCCCGCCCATTCGCGGGCTAGACGCGCATTACGCGAAGTCTTGTCCAGACGCACGTTGCCAGCGACAGTGGTCAGCGCACGAATGTTCAGCTCTTCCGGCGAGGCCAGGGCAAACAGCAAGGCGACCACGTCGTCGGCACCCGGATCGGTGTCGATGATCAAGTCGATCTTTTCCGCCGCGTAGGCGCTTGTTGCGGTAATCAGGGACAAGAGCAGCAGACTCCGAAGCAGGTGATGCAGTTTCTGGGCATAGCGATGCATAGCGCACTCCTTGTGCGTGGGAAGAACGGAAAGTTAGAACGTTACGCCAGCCACCAAAATGATGTTGCAGTACGGCTGACATTCGCCTGTACGAACAATCGCCCGTGCCTGTCGGCTGAGCGCTTTGAATTGGTCATGGCTGAGCAGTTCACGCCGGCCCAGCGCACCGTCGGCATTCAGTTCATCCAGCGTGCTCAAGGCCGACGGTTTTTTGTCCAGAATTTCATGGGCCAGCACATGGCTTTCGACCTGCATTTCGCTGAGCACGACCTTCAAGGTACTGATGAAATCCGGAATGCCGTGGGTCAAGGCCAGGTCAATCAATTCAACGCCGGGCGGAACCGGCAAGCCGGCATCGCCGATCACGACAGTATCGCCATGACCCAGGGATGCGATCAGCCGCGATAACGCGACGTTGAGCAAAGGTGTCTTTTTCATGGTGCTTTAAACGCCTGTACGTCGGACAAGGTAGGAATCGAAGGTTGCGCGCCAGCCCGGGTGACCGACAGCGCAGCGGCGACTTGACCGAAACGGATCGCCTCGGCCTCGCTTTTGCCGGCCGCCAGGGCCGCTGCGAAACCACCGACAAACGTGTCGCCGGCCGCGGTGGTATCGACCGCCTTCACTTTCGGTGCTGGGAAATGCTCGAAGGTGATGCCATTGGCGAACAGCGATCCCTGAGCGCCAAGGGTGATGATCACCTTACCGGCGCCCATGGCGATCAAGCGGGTCGCGGCGGCTTCGGCAGTGCTCAGGGAATCCACCGGCAAACCGCTCAAGGCCGACGCTTCGCTTTCGTTGGGAATCAGGTAATCAATGGCCGCATACCAATCCGCCGGTAACGGGCGACTGGCCGGTGCCGGATTGAGGATCACGGTCTTGCCCAGCTCACGACCGCGTTTCAAAGCATGGCCGACTGTGGCATCCGGCACTTCCAGCTGACAGATGATGACATCTGCCGTCTGCAATACGTTGTCGAAACGGTCGATCACCTCAGGGGTCAGCGCGCCGTTGGCACCGGCAACAATCACGATCGCGTTCTGACTGTTGTCATCGACCACGATCAACGCCACACCGCTGGAATCCTCGACCGTACTGACGGCCTGGCAATCGATCCGTTCGGCCAACAGCGCTCCGCGCAGCGCTTCGCCATAAGCATCGCTGCCGACACAACCGACCATCGACACCTGCGCTCCCAGCCGCGCCGCGGCCACGGCCTGGTTCGCACCCTTGCCGCCGGAAACCGTGGCAAATGACTGGCCGATCAGCGTTTCACCACCACGGGGCAGCCGTGGCGCCCGGGTCACCAGGTCCATGTTCAGGCTGCCTATTACCACTACTTTTGCTGGCATACATCTTTACTCATCAATTCGATTTCAGCGGTGCTTTTTTTGTTTAGCGGTGCTTTCGGCTCAGCGATATTGGGCAAACACACCGGCCAGCGGCGCGGTCGATTCGCGCAGGACAATACTGGGCGTCACGATGCGCTGATCGGTCGCCAGATCCGGCGCGGCGATCCTGCGCAGCAACACCTCGGCCGCCATCTCGCCAAGTTGCAGGATTGACTGGCCCACGGTGGTCAACGCCGGATAGACGTAACGGCTCATCTGGATATCGTCGAAACCAATCACCGACAACTCGGTGGGCACACGAATATTGCGCTCGGCAGCGGCACGCAACACACCGATGCCGATCATGTCGTTGCCGGCGAAGATCGCGCTGGGCGGGTTCTTTTCCAGCAGTATCGCGGCGGCGTTGTAACCGCCGGTGCTGGTGAAGTCGCTTTCCAGCATGCGCTCGCGCGGCACCTCGACACCCGCCTCTTTCAACGCCCGGCAATAACCGGCCAGACGCATCTGCGCCACGCTGGTACTCGCCGGCCCGCCAATCGTGGCGATGTCCCGATGCCCCAACTCCAGCAAGTGCCGGGTCGCCAGATAGGCGCCGTATTCGTGATCGATGCGCACCAGGTCCGCATCGACACCCTCCAGGTCACGGTCGACGATCACCATCGGCGTACGCACGCCCGTCAGGCCTTCGGCCAGGCTGCTGTCACCACCGGCAGACGCTACGATCAAGCCGTCGATGCGTTTTTCCAGCAGCACACGAAGGTAGCTGCGCTGCTTGTCCAGGTTGTCATCGGAATTGCAGAGAATGACGCAATAGCCATTGCGCTCGCAGTAATCCTCGATGCCACGGGCCAGCTCGGCGAAGTACGGGTTGAGGCTGTTGGGCACCAGCAGGCCGATGGTCGCGGTGGTTTTCGCCTTCAACGAGCGAGCCACGGCGCTGGGCACGTAGTCGAGGCTTTTGATTGCCGCCTCGACCTTGATCCGCACTTCCTCACTGACTGGCCGCGTCTTGTTCACCACATGGGAAACCGTGGTGTAGGAAATGCCCGCGAGTGCCGCTACATCCTTGATCGTTGCCATGACTCAGGTCCGCCGGCTTGCGCGCTGACTGCGATAGGTATCGAGCACCACCGCCACCACGATAACCGCACCGGTAATGATGCGCTTGGTTGGCTCGGTCGCGCCGATCTGCGCCAGACCCGCCGCCAGTACGGAAATGATCAACACACCGAAGAAGGTGCTGATCACCGAACCGCGCCCGCCCATCAGGCTGGTACCGCCGATCACCACCGCGGCGATCACTTGCAGCTCCAGACCGGAGCCGGCATTCGGGTCCGCCGCTTCCAGGCGAGAAATCTGAAACAACGCAGCGATACCGGCCAACAGCCCCATCAGGCTGAACACCAGGATCTTGTAGGGCTTCGGATTGATCCCCGCCAGACGTACCGCCTCTTCATTGGTGCCGATGCCGATCAGGTAACGACCGAACACCGTACGCGTCAGCACAGCCTGGGCGATGAAGATAATCAGCAAGGCAATGATGAACGACGGCGAGATGCCGAACGCGATCGGGTTGGACAGCCAGGCGAAGGCATCACCGATATAGGCGGTGCGCGAACCGGTCATCTGGTATGCCAGGCCCCGCGCCATTTCCAGCACACCGAGGGACACGATGAATGACGGAATCCGCCAGGCCACGGTAATCGAACCGGTGATGGTGCCCGCCAGTGCCGCGGCGCCCATTCCCAACAACGCCGCCGGCAGCACGCTCCAGCCCCAGCCGAGAATCGCCACGCTGACTGTCGACGCCGCCAGCGCCAGCACCGAACCCACCGACAAATCGATTCCGCCGATGATCAATACGAAGGTCATGCCGACCGCCAGCACCATCAGATCGGGAATCTGGTTGGCCAGGGTGCTGAAGGTGTCGTAAGACAGGAAATGGCTGCTCAACACAGAGAACAGCGCGACCATCGCCAGCAAGGCACCGGCCAGGCCCAGGTAAGTGCCGAGGCCGTAAAAATTGCCACTACGTTTGCCGACCAGAGTTGCAGTATTCATGGAAGATCCCTAGGCGCTGCTTCGTTGAGCAACGCATCACGTTTTTGGTAGCCGGCGAACGCGGCGGCAAGCAAATCATCCTGGGTCCAGCTGTCACGCTCGAAGGTGTCAATCAGACGCCCTGCCGACAGCACGCCAATGCGGTCACAGATCAGCATCAGTTCGCGCAGGTCGCTGGACACCACCACCAATGCTTTGCCCTGACGGGTCAACTCACCGAGCAATGTATAGATGTCGAACTTGGCGCCGACGTCGATGCCTCGGGTCGGCTCGTCGAACAGCATCACCGCGCAGTCGCGCTCGAGCCAGCGGCCGATCACCACTTTCTGCTGATTGCCGCCGGACAATTCCGAGACCAATTGCGTCGGGCTGGAACTGCGAATGCGCATGGCGTCGATCTGACGCTGGGCCAGCGACATCTCGTCACCGTTGTTGACGAAGCCGCCGCTGGAAATCACCGGCATATTGCCCAGGGCAATATTGGCGCTGATCGACTGCGTCAACAGCAGGCCCTCGCCCTTGCGATCTTCGGTGATCAGCGCGATGCCATGACCGACCGCGTCGGCCGGTGAACGAATATCCACCACCTGAGCCGGCGAACCCAGCGCAACGGTGCCGCTGTCGGCTGTATCGGCACCGAAGATCAGGCGCAGCAATTCGGTGCGCCCTGCCCCGATCAAGCCGGAGATCCCGAAGATCTCGCCGGCGCGCACTTCGAAGGACACATCGCGAACCTTGTCGGAACGGGTCAGCCCTTTGACCGTCAAGGCCGGAGCACCGATATTGCGCGGGCCCATGTCGATGTGCTCGCCCAGCTCACGGCCGACCATCAGGGTGACCAGTTGCTCGCTGTTGTAATTGGCCATCGGCTCGACACAGACCAGGTTACCGTCGCGCAATACCGCGATGCGCTGGGCCACCCGTGCCAGTTCTTCGAGGCGGTGGGAAATGTAGATGATCGCCACGCCGCGCGCCTGCAGGCGAGTGATCTGCTCGAAGAGCATTTCAACTTCACGGGCCGTCAGCATCGCGGTCGGCTCGTCGAGGATCAGCACATGGCAATCGCCGATCAGGTTGCGGGCGATTTCCACCATCTGCTGGTGACCGATACCCAGCTCACCGACCAGGGTGTCCGGATCGATGGCATCGAGGCCGACCTGAGCCATGGCCTCGATCGCCGCCCTGCGCAATTGCTTGCGGCTGATCCAGCCACCGAGGCTGGGCAGGTTGTCGAGGAACAGGTTTTCCGCCACCGACAATGTCGGCAACAGATTGAGTTCTTGCATGACCATGCGCACGCCCAGCTTTTCAGCCTGGCTGCGGCTGCCGGGACAGTAATCCTGCCCCTGGAATCGCATCTGGCCGGTGGTCGGCGCGACCAGCCCGCCAATGATTTTCGACAGCGTACTTTTGCCGGCGCCATTCTCGCCGGTCAGCGCCAGCACTTCGCCGCGCATCAGCGTCAGGTCGATGCCGGTCAGGACTGGTTGAGCGTAGGTCTTACCGATACCGCTGACCGAGAGGACAGCGTTCGGGGCGGAAACTGACATAAAAACTCTCCATGCGCCCGCCCCAAGGGGCGAGCACCGTTGTGTCGCCAGAAAGACTACTTGGTAACCAGCTCTACCGGAGTTTCGATGACGCCGTTGGCGCCGCTATCGACTTTCTCGCCTTTGATGATTTTCAGCGCGGTCTCGATGCCGAACACTGCTTGCCGGGCAGCAAACTGGTCGGCGGTGGCCAGGACGCGACCGTCCTTGAGCATTGGCTTGATCGCATTGATGTTGTCGTAACCGACCACTTGCACCTTGCCGGCCTTACCGGCGGCACGCACGGCAGAGACCGCGCCGACCGCCATGCTGTCGTTGCCGGCCAGCAGGGCCTTGATGTTCGGGTATTCGCTGAGCATCGACGAGGCCACCTTGCCGCCCTTGTCGATTTCCCAATCACCGGACTGCAGGGACACGACTTTGATCTGCGCCGCCTCCATCGCATCCTTGAAGCCGGCAGTGCGCTGCTGGGCGTTGGTGGTGGTGGAAACGCCTTCGATGATGCCGACTTCGTCACCGGCCTTCAGTTGCTTGGCCAGGTATTCACCCACCAGGCGCGCGCCTTTGCGGTTGTCCGGGCCTACGAATGGAACGGTGATGTTTTTGCTTTTGACGACAGCCGGGTCCAGCTGGTTATCGATGTTGATCACGGTGATACCAGCATCGACTGCTTTCTTGATGACCGGGACCATGGCCTTGGAGTCTGCCGGAGCGATGACCAGTGCGTTGACCTTGGACAGGATCATTTGCTCGACGATGCGCGTCTGGCCGGCCGTGTCCGTTTCGTCCTTGATGCCGTTGGAGATCAGCTCGAAGTCGCCGGAGTGGTCTTTCTGGTAGGCCTTGGCGCCGTCTTCCATGGTCAGGAAGAACTCGTTGGCCAAGGATTTCATGACCAGCGCGACTTTAGGTTTTTCAGGGGTTGCGGCGAATGCCGAAGAGACAGGCAACGCGGCGGATGCGGCAGCCAGCATAGCGACAGCGAGAAGACGTCCAGCGAATGGCAGCTTCATGGGTTCACTCCGATCTTATGATTATTCTTGGCAACGCTTGCGCTGGATCATCAATGGATGAACCCATCGACGGCGACCGCGCAAACGTTTGCGTAGACCGAACTATGCGAACCCTGCCGAGATTTGTCAACGCCCCGTTCCGTGTCTCGGTAGGCAAAAGCCAACCCGTTTTTCTTCACGCCGTGGTGTTGACCAGACCGCCGCTGCTGGAATCCTTGGCCAGCTCCTTGACCAGATTGCCTGTCACTTGCGCGAGCGCAGCACTGGTATCGGCGATTTGCCCCTGGATCGTCATGACAGCCGTGGCCTTGGCTTCCGGGGTCGGATAATTCGCTGCCTGAGCGGCCGCCAGTTGTTGCTGCTGTTCGCGCAGTTGCTGCTGCAGTTCCTGCATGCGCTTGAGCAATACCTGCACCGCAATACTCTGAGTGCTGGTTTTCTCGGATTTGCTTTCGCTCTGAGCCGCCGCGCCGCCACCGGTTCTGACCTGATTGTCATCGCCCTGCTCTTCACCCAGCGCCTGGGTCGAGGCGTCGGATGTCGCTTCACTCAAGTCGTTGATGGTCGCCGGGGACTTGCCCCCGATAGTGATTGCACCCGCATTTGCAAAACCGACAGTAAACGACATGTGAACTCCTGAAAAAAGATCCTTTAAAGGAGCATCGACCTGCGCGGGGTTTTCTTTAGCACCGATTTTCGATTTTGCAAGGCGACCTTCTCAATGAAGGTCGGTGAGCCGAACATAAAAGCTGAACATATTCGGAAACCCGGACAGCCAGGCGCGAAGTATCGCCAGCCACGGCAACAATATTGATAAAAATCATCAGGTTAAAAGATCACCCTCTCCAGCGCCCGACTGGTACAGATCCTGCTCTTCCTCTCCACCCCCGGCGTTCAGATCTGCTTGGGGCGCTTCTAGATGAACCTGCATCTGCACCGTCTCACTACTAGAGAAAACAATAATGAAATCTGCCTTCAACACTTTTATTCCGGGCGCTTTGGCCCTGCTTATGCTTCTGCCTACCGCTCTTCAGGCAAAAGAAGTCGAAACCCGACAGAAACTGGCGAACGTGGTAATCCTGGCCACCGGCGGCACCATTGCCGGCGCGGGCGCCAGCGCCGCCAACAGCGCCACCTACCAAGCGGCGAAAGTCGGCATCGAACAATTGATCGCAGGAGTTCCGGAACTGAGCCAATTGGCCGACGTTCGCGGCGAACAAGTCATGCAGATCGCATCCGAAAGCATCACCAACGACAACCTGCTGCAACTGGGACGTCGCGTGGCTGAACTGGCCGACAGCAAAGACGTCGATGGCATTGTCATCACCCACGGTACCGACACCCTGGAAGAAACCGCTTACTTCCTGAACCTGGTGGAAAAAACCGACAAGCCGATTATCGTCGTCGGCTCCATGCGCCCTGGCACTGCCATGTCGGCCGACGGCATGCTGAACCTGTACAACGCCGTCGCCGTGGCCAGCAGCAAAGACGCGCGCGGCAAAGGTGTACTGGTGACCATGAACGATGAAATCCAGTCGGGTCGCGATGTCAGCAAAATGATCAACATCAAGACCGAGGCGTTCAAAAGCGCCTGGGGCCCGCTGGGCATGGTGGTCGAAGGAAAATCCTACTGGTTCCGTCTACCGGCCAAGCGCCACACCATGGACTCGGAATTCGACATCAAAACCATCAAGAGCCTGCCTGACGTGGAAATTGCCTACTCCTATGGCAATGTCAGCGACACCGCCTACAAAGCCCTGGCTCAATCAGGCGCCAAAGCCATCATCCATGCCGGCACCGGTAATGGCTCGGTCTCATCCCGCGTGGTCCCTGCCCTGCAGGCCTTGCGCAAGGACGGCGTGCAAATCATTCGCTCTTCCCACGTCAACGCCGGTGGTTTCGTCCTGCGTAACGCCGAACAACCTGACGACAAGTACGACTGGGTTGTGGCCAACGACCTGAACCCGCAAAAAGCCCGCATCCTGGCCATGGTCGCACTGACCAAGACCAACGACAGCAAAGAGCTGCAACGGATGTTCTGGGAGTACTGATACGCCCTCGCCCGACCCGTTCGCGGTCGGGCACCGCTGTCACCACTCGCCAGTCCTGGCGAGTGGTTCACGACCTCTTTCCGATAAAAAATCTCCCTTCGTCCTACACCAAACGGAAAAAACCACTGTCAGAGGATTTTCTTGAATTTTAAGCAGTTGCGAAAATGCCTACAGTTAAATACTGTATGCACGTACAGCTTAATAAGGATAACTCCGTGGCCACCACCTCTGCCTCTCCTGACGCTTACGAACGCCTGGGTATGCGCGTTCAGAAAATCATCAATTCCCCCACCGCCCAGAAAGCCAAAGCCGCACTGATCTTCCGTCTTCCGGACGAGCCCGTGGATGAGTGGGAGCGTTTGCTCGAAGAAATCGACGAGAACGACAACGTCACCCTCGCCCATCGCGACGATGGCGGCGTGCAGATTTTCTGGGTTGTGCCGAAGGAAGATTGAGTCAATGAGCGTCCGCTGGTTTGCTTTGCTGTTTCTGCTCATCACCCTTGGTGCCCAGGCTGGCGCCCCACGCACCTTCAACGAAGCCAAGAAAGTCGCCTGGAAGTTGTACGCTCCGCAATCCACCGAGTTTTATTGCGGCTGCAAATACACCGGCAACCGCGTGAACCTCGCCGCCTGTGGTTATGTACCACGCAAAAACGCCAAGCGCGCCTCGCGCATCGAGTGGGAACACATTGTCCCGGCCTGGCAGATCGGCCATCAGCGTCAGTGCTGGCAACAGGGAGGTCGCAAGAACTGCACGCGCTACGACCCAACCTATCAAAAAGCTGAGGCCGACCTGCACAATCTGGTGCCCAGCATCGGCGAAGTGAATGGCGATCGGAGCAATTTCAGTTTCGGCTGGCTACCCGTGCAATCGGGTCAATATGGCTCATGCCTGACTCAGGTCGACTTCAAGGCGAAGAAGGTCATGCCCCGGCCTTCCATTCGCGGCATGATCGCCCGAACGTATTTCTACATGAGCAAACAGTACGGCTTGCGCCTGTCGAAACAGGATCGGCAATTGTACGAAGCCTGGAACAAGACCTACCCGGTTCAGGCCTGGGAACGTCAGCGCAATCAGAGCGTGGCGTGCGTGATGGGCCGCGGCAATGAGTTTGTCGGGCCAGTAGACATGAAGGCCTGCGGCTAACCGGCTGCCAGGACTTTCCCCGGCAGATTGCGCCCTCGCCAGGCGCCCAAACAAAAACGCCCCGACCGAAGTCGGGGCGTTTTCATGTGCGGCTAAGGCTTAGCGCGGGAATGCTGGCGGGTTTACACCGGCCATGTCTTCCATCACGCGAACTACCTGGCAGCTGTAACCGAACTCGTTGTCGTACCAAACGTACAGAACAACGCGGTTGTCGTTGCAGATGGTCGCTTCAGCGTCCACTACGCCTGCGTGGCGCGAGCCCACGAAGTCGGTGGAAACCACTTCCTGCGAGTTGACGAAGTCGATTTGCTTATGCAGATCGGAGTGTAGCGCCATGTAGCGCAGGTACTCGTTCATCTCTTCACGGGTGGTGGCTTTCTCAAGGTTCAGGTTGAGAATGGCCATCGACACGTTTGGCGTCGGAACGCGAATCGCGTTACCGGTCAGC
>Ga0075432_10000455_pt1 | contig 12094 bp, 10 predicted proteins | sample RhiMethybrSRZTD1_FD_72781 | JGI IMG/M metagenome (GOLD analysis project Ga0075432, IMG submission 72781) | Populus rhizosphere microbial communities from Tennessee, USA - Rhizosphere MetaG P. TD hybrid SRZTD1 | ecosystem: Host-associated > Plants > Roots > Rhizosphere > Soil | place: USA... | reverse complement strand
AGGTTGGCGCCCAGGTTCCGTTCGCGCTCCCGCAGGCGAGGAAACATTGCGTAGACGCGCTCCAGGGTCCAACCGCGGCCATTGCTGCGCCGGGGGCGCGCCGTGGCCACCAGATTTTCGCGCACGGTCAGGGTCGGAAACACGCGGCGGCCCTCCGGCACCAAACCGATGCCCGCCTGCGCCACGCGGAAGCTGGGAAGGCCGTGTAGCGCACGACCATTGAAGTTGATCGAACCCTTGCGCGGCGCCAGCATGCCCATGACGGCATGCACGAGCGTGGAGCGACCCATGCCGTTGCGGCCGATCAGGGTGACGCACTCGCCCTCGGCAATCTCCATGGACACGCCGAACAAGGCCTGACTGGTGCCGTAGAACACCTCCAGGTCCTGCACCTGCAGCAACGCGGTCATGATGTACTCCTTTCGTCGTGGCCCAGGTAGGCGTCCCGCACCACCGGATTGCTGCGAATCTCCTCCACTGTCCCTGTGACCAGGATCTTCCCGTAGAAGAGCACGCTGATACGGTCCGCAAGAGCGAAAACCGCGTCCATGTCGTGTTCCACCAGCACTGTGGTGTAGCGGGCCTTGAGCCCGCGCAGCACCGCGATCACTTTGTGGGAGTCGCTCGGGCTCATGCCGGCCATGGGTTCGTCCAGCAGCAGCAGGCGTGGCTCGCCGGACAGGGTCATCGCCATCTCAAGCTGGCGCATCTCGCCGTGCGACAGGCGCGCGACCGGTTCATTGGCCATGGCTGCCAGCCCGGCGTCGTTCAGCGCCTGGCGCGCCCGCGCCACCACGGGCTGGTAGCTGTCGGCGGCCCGCCAGAAGCGGAAGCTGTGGCCTTGTCGCGCCTGAACTGCCAGCACGACGTTTTCCAGCGCAGTGAAATCAGCGAAGACCGAGGAGATCTGGAACGAGCGACCAAGTCCCAGCAGTGACCGCCGCCACGGCGGCAGGTGGGTAATGTCGACGCCGTCGAACAGGATGCGCCCCGTGTTGGGCGCGATCTCGCCGGCCAGCTGGTTGATCAGGGTGGTCTTGCCCGCGCCGTTGGGCCCGATCAGCGCATGCAGTTCACCCGGCACGAGCGACAGGCTCAGTCGGTCAGTCACGGTGAGCCCGCCGAAGCGCTTCTGTAGGTTCTCGATGGTCAGCATAGTCAATGGTCTCCGGTCTCAGGCAGCGCCGCACGGCGCGACAGCAGGCCGTGCAGGCCGGCTTTCAGGAGAATCGCTACCAGCACGATGAAGATCCCCACCACCGCCATCGGGTGCGCGGACACGAGCGAATCGAGTCCCCAGGGGAGCGGCCAGTGCACGGAGACCAGCGCTTCTTCCAGCCCCAACAGCGCCAGCGCGCCATAGAGGGGGCCGATCACGGAACCCATGCCTCCAAGAACAATCATCATTAGCAGTTCGCCCGAAACCTGCCACTGCACGTAGGATGGAGACATGTACAGCGTCAGGTTCGCCAACAGTACACCTGCCAGCGCGCAGACCAGCGCGGAAATCAGGTAAGCCACCAGCTTGTAGCGTAGCGCAGGATAACCCAGCGCCGCCATCCGTCGCTCATTCAGCTTGATGCCGCGCAGCACCACGCCGAAGGGCGATCGGACCAGGCAATGCATCGCATAGAGCGTCAGCAGCAGCAACAGGTAGATCACCGCATAGAGAACGTTGCCGTCGGCAAGGGACAGCACACCGAAATCGCTGCGTACTGGAATTGCCTTCCCGTCATCGCCGCCGTAGGCACGCAGGGTCACGGCCACGTAGTAGGCCATCTGGCCAAACGCCAGCGTGATCATGATGAAGGCCATGCCGCTGGTGCGCAGGCAGATCAGCCCGAGCGGGATCGCCATCGCAGCAGTCACCATCAGCGCGGCGCCGACGTGGAGCCAGCCGTTGCTTATGCCCCAGCCGCTGGACAGGATGCCGACCGCGTATACGCCAACACCCACATAGAGGGCATGTCCCATGCTCACCAGCCCGCCGAAGCCCAAGATCAGATTGAGGCCGATCGCAGCGAGGGCGAGGATCAGCACCCGGGAGAAGAAGGTGACGTAGTAGCCTTGGCCAAGTGCGTGCGCCACGAAGGGCACGGCCGCCTGTGCCAGCAGGACGAGCGCGGCCACCAGTAATGTGGTTCGGTTCTTAGCCATGTCGTACGGGGAATAGGCCGCGCGGGCTGATTGCCAGCACCACTGCCATGAACAGGTAAATCAGGACCGACGCGATGGTCGGTCCCGCCGTCTGCGCCACCGAGCGCTCGAGCACGTGGGGCAGCAGCACCGGCATGAATGCGCGGCCGATGGTGTCGACCATGCCGACGAAGAGCGCCCCATAGAATGCGCCGCGTACCGAACCAATGCCGCCGGTGACGATCACCACCAGTGTCAGGATGAGAACCGGTTCGCCCATGCCCGACTGCACCGAGAGGATGGGGCCTGCCATGAGTCCGGCCAGTCCGGCCAGTCCCGCGCCCAGGCCGAACACGAGGGTGTTCATCCGCCGGATATTGAAGCCCAGCGCGGAGACCATCGCCCCGTCGGATGCCCCCGCGCGGATCAACATGCCGACTCGCGTGTGGTGCATCAGCCAATAGGTCGCCAGCGCCACTCCCACCCCGACGGCGATAATCGCAAAGCGGTAAGCCGGGTAGCTGAGTCCGAACAGGTCGAGGGTGCCGGTGAGCCACTGGGGCGTCGGTATGAAGAGTGAGGAAGGGCCCCAGATGATGCGCACCACTTCGTTGAAGAACAGGATGAGCCCCAGTGTGGCGAGCACCTGGTAGAGGTGGTCGCGCTGGTACAGCCTGGTCAGCACCAGCCGCTCGACGGCCACACCCAGCAGCAATGTCGCTCCCACCCCGGCAGCCGCAGCCGCCAGGAAGGAGTCGGTGGCACCGTAGGCCGCCACCGCAAGGTAGGCGCCCAGCATGTAGAAGGTGCCATGCGCCAGGTTGACGAAGCCCATGATGCCGAACACGAGCGTCAGGCCCGCCGACATCAGGAACAGCAGCATTCCCAATTGCACGCCGTTGAGCAACTGCGTGAGGAAAAGTTCAGGGGTCATAGGGGGTCGCTCCGTTCAGGTCTGTGCGTCACTTCATCGCGCATTGCTGGTGGTAGGCGTCTTTGTGGTCGCGCAGCGGGAAGGCCATGGTCTTCATGCTCACGCGGCCCTTGCTGTCCTTGGCGACCTCCAGCACGGGCATGTTCTGAATTGGGAAATGGTTGTTGTTGAACTTGAACGAACCGCGCACTGACTTCAAGTCCGCGGCCTTCAGGGCCGCCATAAAAGCCGGCTTGTCGGCCACGTTGCCGCGCACCTTGGCGATCGCCGAGTCCAGCAGCATCGCTGCGTCGTAGCTCTGGGCGGCGTACTGGGAGGGGATGCGCTTGTATTTGTTCTCGAACTCCTCGACGAAGCGGCGGCTCTCCGCGTTGTCGAAGTCCGGGCCCCAGAAGGAGCCGGAGATCGCGCCGAGCGCGGCGTCGCGGATCGCGGGCAGGGTCGAGCCGTCGGTGGTGCCGGTCGACAGCAGGGGAATCTTGCCCATGAGGCCGGCCTGCTGGTACTGGCGCACGAAGTTGATGCCGAGCGCGCCCGGATAGAAGACGAACACGGCATCGGGCTTGGTGGCCGCGATCTGGCTGATCTCGGCTGAGAAGTCCTGCTGATTCAGCGGCGTGTAGTTCTCGCCAGCGAGTTCGCTCTTGTAGAAGCGCTTGAAGCCGGCGATGTAGTCCTTGCCGGCCTGGTAATTGGGCGCCAACGCGACGATCCGCTTGTAGCCCTTGTCCGCTGCGTACTTGCCCACCACCTCCGACTGCATGTCGTTCTGCCAGGAGACGATGAACTGGTAGGGCGAGCATTGCGCGCCCGCGATAGGGGCCGGGCCGGCGTTGGAGCCGATCAGGAAGATCTCCTTATCGGTGATTGGCTTGTGCACGGCCATCATGATGTTGGAGAAGGTGATGCCGGTGATGATGGACACCTTCTCCTTTTCGATTAGTTTTTGCGTCAGCTGAAGCGCAACATCGGGTTTGAGCTGCGAGTCCTCTCGGATCACCTCCACCGGCACCCCGCCGAGTTTTCCGCCGTTGCGCTGCACGACCATCATGAAGCCGTCGTACTGGTCCTGCCCCGTCACGCCCTGGGGACCAGAGAGTTCGGCCATGAAGCCAATTTTGATGGGGGTCTGGGCTTGCAGCGAGGCGGTGGCGGTCAAGGCTGCGGCGAGCAATAGGGCCTGGATGGATTTCATGTCTTGTCTCCTGAAAATTTTTGGTGTGGGTCTGGGGTGGGGTTGGTCAGAGCAGCTCGCGCCAGAGATCCAGTGCCTGCTGCACGGGGCGGTCCGAGAAGCTGAAGACCACGACGTCTGACGTGGCTTCCAGCCGGTAGGGCAGCCACGAGGGGCAAACAAAGACATCTTTCGGGCCGAAAGTGAGCTCGACTTCGCCAAAAACGCAGCGGCCCGAGCCTTCGACCACCGCATAGACGGTAGAGTCAGTGGAACGGTAGGGCGCGCCGGTGAAGCCCGCGGGCAGCAGCTGCATGAAAGTGCCGATGGTGGGGATGGCCCAATCGCCGGTCACCGGGTTGGTGTACTGCAGCTTGTGACCCCAGCAGGGGTGAGGGTCCTCGTTGAGGCGGAGGGTTTCCAGGGCATCGCGGGTGCGGCTGTATGGGTACCAGAACAGTGGCGATGTGCGGGTGCGACTCTTGTAGCCCACTGGCTTCATCGTGTTGCCGAAGCGCGCGAGGGTGAGGCCGGCGGCGCGGTCCACCGGTTGCAGTTCCGTGCGCGAGCCGTCTTCGCGAAATTGCGCGTCGAGCAGTTCAACGATGGGCAGGTCAAGCCCGTCAAGCCAGACCATAGGCTCGCTGCTCGGGTTGCCGTGTTCGTGAAAAGTCCATGATGGGGTAATCACGAAGTCACCCTCGTTCATCGTGACCCGCTCGCCGTCCACGGCTGTATAGGCCCCGGCGCCGTGCATGATAAAGCGCAGGGCCGACTGCGAATGGCGGTGCGATGGCGCGATCTCGTTCGGCAGGATCAATTGCAGGCCGGCATAAAGACTGTGAGTGATACGCATCTGTCCGCGCAGGCCTGGGTTCTCCAGAACCAGCACCCGGCGCTCGGCTTCCATCGCAGAAATCAGCCGGCCACTTTCTTGCAGCCAGGGCCAGACCTGCTCCCATTGCCACAGGTGCGGCTGGCAGGGCGTGATCGGCTCCTTGGTCACGATGCCATGTAGAACTTCCCACAGCGGCGTGCAGTTCGCCTGGCCGATGCGCTCGTAGAAGGCGTGGCGCTGCAGAGTGATCTCCGGGTTGGCGCTGTCCGTGCCGGTTTTCAGCGGAGCCAGCTGTGCGTTCATGGGTAGGTCCTCCGGGCGTTTCGCACGTCGACATTCATTCGACCGATGCCTTCGAATTCGACCGCGATCACGTCCCCGTCCACCACAGGCCCCACGCCTTCGGGCGTGCCGGTGAACAGCAGGTCGCCGGGCTGCAGTGAGTAGTACGAGGAAGCCGTTTCAATCAGTGCCGGGATATCCAGCACGAGGTCGCGGGTGTTAGCCCGTTGGCGCGGCTCGCCGTTGACGGTAAGCCAAAAGTCTAGCGCCTGAGGGTCGGTCAACTCGTCTGCCGTGACCATCCATGGCCCTACCACGGTGAAGCTGTCAATGGACTTGCGCATGCTGCGCTCCTGCGGTCCTCGTACAGTCATGTCCAGGCCGACACAGTAGGCCGCGATGTGCTCAAAGGCGCGCGCGCGCGGAATATTTCGCCCAGCCTTGCCGATGACCAGCACCAGTTCGGCCTCATGGTCGTTGCGCCGCTCCGGATGCTGCACCTCCACCCCGTGGCTTGCTCCGACCACGGAGCTGTTTGCCTTCAGGAACAGGCCGATCTGCTGGATATCGGCAATCTGGTTGTTGTGGTGAATCTCGGCCTGTGCGCGGGCCTCGTCCAGATGCTTCTTGTAGTTGACCGGCGCCGCGATCACCTTGCCCGGGTTCGCCACTGGAGCCAGCAGGCGCCTGCCCGCCAGCGGCAGTGTGGGGGCGGAGGGGGCAATCCTCCGGATCTCCTCCAGCACCATGGGCAGGTGCGTGATCAGTGGGTCGGTGCTGGGCAACGGGTACCGGTGGCTAGGCAACGATTCCAGGGCGGCTGTTACGTCGCACACTTAATCGCCTTGCACCAGGCCCAGGCGGTTGCCGTCGAAACGGCAGATTTTCATGAGGTCTCCAGTTGATTCGCTATCAGTGCTGCGAGGCGGGAATTCGCATCACGAGCCCGCGGTGTCGGGACCGACGATCAATCGGCAGCTCAGGCGGCTGGTCGGCTCCACCAACGCGGCGAACTCGAGCATCTTGATTTCCAGCTCGGTCTTGGCGGGCAATCGGTCGGCCCAGCCTTCGTCGATGTAGACGTGACAGGTGGCGCAAGCACAGGCACCTCCGCAGTCTAGCTAGCAATGAAAAAGAAACCTCTTATTGCCTTGGACGGAGATGGCGTCCTGCTGGATTACAACCTGGCCTATGCCAAGGCTTGGGAGAAAGCTACGGGCACCTATCCGTTGGAACGAGATGCCAAGGCATATTGGCCTATAGACCGAGGGCAGTAATGAGATGTCATTTGCCGACCAGTTTTATGCACTGGCAGGGCAAATCCGTCCCCTCAGAGGAACTTGCATTCGCTCGCCCCCAAAACACGTTCATGAGCCGGCAACGCGGCACCCATTAGCCGGCCCACCGCGTGACGAGCATCGGATAGTGGCGTGACCCATCGGAGTAAGTCGGAAAACGATCATGGTCCTGGCGCATCTGATCGCGCACCGGTGAGGCCAGCGCCGCCAGTAAGTCCTGCGGCGACTCGAATGCAATCCGATTGCGCTGCATGTAAGCCACGCGCAGCCACGGCATCGAATCGCACCAGTCGATTCGCGTGAACACGTCGACGCCGCACACCTTGGGGTAACCCGTCATGATAGGCGCGTGGTGGCTCAGGTAGTAGCGCAGCCAGGCGTTCAGGTTCTCGGCCTGCCCCGGGTAGTGGACCTGGTAATCGCAGCCAATGTCGCTGTCGCTGCGGTCAAGAAAACAGCGCCGCAGCATGGCCTGCTGCGACACCTGGTCCAGCGGCAAGTCCGACCACAGCGTTGACGCCGCCAGACGGTGCAGTTGGCCACCCTCGGCCAGCTGTCGCTCCAGTGCCGGCAGGTCCGCGAAATCCAGGCGCAGCGCCAGTGCTGGCACCGGGCCGTCGCCGTGATAGGTCTGCACCTCGGCGGGAACGCCGATCTCGCCGCGCTCCAACCCGGAAATGCGGGTGATGAATTCGGCCAGATCAAGCCGCTGGAAGTCACTCAGGCGCGCGCCGGGGTGACGGTGGTTGAAACCGGTAATGAAGTAGCTGATAGTCACGAAAAGTCCTCGCTTCGGTGCTGCGGCACCATTGTTGTTGTACATGCCCGGCGCAGGCCGGTCCTCAAGTCCGGGCTGGCACCCCGGGCCGGCGCAGCGGCGGCGCTCGCACCTCGGGCGGAATCGGGCAGACATAGGCCTGCCCCGCGGTACGTTCCTGGAGTTCGGCGCGGGCGCAGGCCAGGCGCGCCGGGTCGGCGCTCAGGTCGATCGCGGTGGCCGCCATCACCTTGGCGGCGTGCAGCAAGCCCTTGTGCGCCGCCGGCAACTTGCCTTGGGCCACCAGTTGCCAGGTGTGGAAGTTGGTCCCGACCGCATAGCAGGCGCCGAGGTATTGCGTGGTCGGCACGACCCAGCTCACGTCGCCGACGTCGGACGAGCCGGTGAGCGTTCCGGGCTCGTCGCGCAGCGGCAGGATCGACACATCGAGGCCGCGCGCCTGGCGTGGGCCACGGAAGGCTTCGATGCACTCGGTGATTTCGCCGTTGTCGAAGGTCGCCCCGAAGCTTGCTGCGTCCGCCTGATCCTGCGCATCGAATGGTGGTGGGCCGAGCTGCTTCAGTTGCTCGATCATCGACTCTTCGATCACCGAGTTACGGATCACGTTGGAACAGGCGCGATCGATCTCGATCGAGAGCTCGGTTTCGGTCATCAGCGCGGCCCCGCGCGCGACTTCCTTGACGCGCTCGAACAGCGGCGCCGCCTGCACGATGTCGGGCGATCGAACGACGTACAGCACATCGGCGTCCTTCTGCACGACGTTGGGCGCACTGCCCCCGGTATCGGTGATCGCGTAGTGGATGCGCGCCTCGACCGGCATATGCTCGCGCAGGAAGTTGACGCCGACGTTCATCAGCTCGACCGCGTCGAGCGCGCTGCGGCCCAGGTGCGGCGACGCGGCGGCATGCGCAGCGCGGCCGCTGAAGCGGAAGTAGGCCTGGATGACGGCCAGCGAGCGGTACTTGAAGATGCCGTTAAATGGGCCCGGGTGCCAGGTCAGCGCGACGTCGCAGCCCTGGAACGCACCGGCACGCACCAAGTAGGTCTTGCCGGCGCCGCCTTCTTCGGCCGGGCAGCCATAGTAGCGCACCGTGCCGGGCAGGCCGTGGCTCGCGAGGTGCTCGTAGGCCACCAGTGCGGCGAGCATCGCGCCGACACCGAGGGCATGGTGGCCACAGCCGTGGCCGGCGCCGCCCGCAGCCAGGGGCTGCTCGCAGTAAGCGCCCGCCGCCTGGCTCATGCCTGACAGAGCGTCGTACTCGCCGAGGAAGGCAACCACTGGGCCTGGGCTGCCTGCTTCTGCGAGAAAGGCCGTCGGTAGTCCGCCCAACTCGCGCGTGATGCGAAAGCCGTGCCGCTCGAGAACCTCGATCTGGGCCTGCATCGAGCCATGCTCGGCGAAGCGGGTTTCGGCCAGGTTCCAGATTTCGTCACTCAGACGCGTGAACTCGCCGGCATGGCGATCCACCGCCTCACCCACCCACTGCGTGATTTTCGTTTCGGTGCTCATTGTGTGTTCCTTTCGTCGACCGCGGTGCGACGCGGCTTCAATGGCGGCGCGATGTCCTCCGGGATCGGGCAGACATAGGCCTCTCGCACCGCCGCGGCATCAAATTCGGTGCGCGCCTGGCGCAGCAGCGCCGGGTCGTCGAACAATGCGCCCGCCGTGAGCGCCAGGATATTGGCCGCATGCGTCATGCCCTTGTGTGCGAACGGGGTCTTGCCCTGCGCGACCATGTTCCAGGAATGGAAGGGCGTACCGACCACAAAGCAGGGCGCGAGAAAGCGCGCCGTGGGGGTCACCCAGCTGACGTCGCCGACGTCGGTCGATGCGACCAGCAACGCCGGCATCCGCTCTCGCGGCAGAATCGCAGAATGCAGGTCCTCGACCAGACCTTGGGCACCGAAGATCGCCAGGCTGGGCTCGATGTCTTCGCGGCGCAGACTGCTGCGCGAGACCGTAGCCAGTGCGCGGTCGACGGCGTCGAAGGGCACCGGGCCGAGCGCTTGCATCTTCGCGTAGATGAGATCCGACAGCACACCATTCGGGCGCATGTTGGACATCGCCTTATCGACCCGCGCGGCAACGCGGGTGCCGGTCATCAGCGCCGCCCCTTCGGCGATCTTGTGCAGTCGCTCATACAGCGTGCGCACCTCAGCGAGCTGGCCGGCGCGGATCTGGTAGACCACCTCGCTGGTCGCCTGCACGACGTTCGGCGCGTTGCCACCGGCGTCTGTCACCGCGTAGTGCAGCCGCGCGTCTGAAGGCATGTGCTCGCGCAGGTAATTGGCACCGACGTTCATCAGCGTAACCGCATCGAGCGCGCTGCGCCCCAGGTGCGGCGCCGCCGCTGCGTGCGCGGCACGGCCCGTGAAGCGAAAGCGTGCGTGCAGCGTGGCCAGAGTGCTCATGGCGTCGAGCGCCAGGATGCTGGCCGGGTGCCAGGTGAGCGCTGCGTCGAGGTCGTCGAAGACGCCGGCGCGAACCAGGAAGGTCTTGCCGGCGCCGCCCTCCTCAGCCGGGCAGCCGTAATAGCGCACGCGCCCGGGCTGGCCGGTTTCAGCGAGCCAGCGTCGCACGGCCAGCGCCGCCAGCACGGTGGCGCCGCCAAGCAGGTTGTGGCCGCAGCCGTGCCCGTTGCCGCCCACGCATGCCATGCACGCCTGCCAGACGCCGGCCTGCTGGCTGAGGTTGGGCAGCGCGTCGTACTCCCCCAGAAAGCCGATCACCGGTCCGCCGGCGCCAGCCTCGGCGACGAAGGCCGTCGGCAGCCCGCCCAACTCGCGCGTGACCGAAAAGCCATGCTCCTGCAGCAGTTCAATCTGGCGCTCGACCGATGCGTACTCGTCGTAGGCAGTCTCGGCCAGGTCCCACAGGCGGTCGCTCAGGCGCAGACAGTCGTCTTTCAGCGCATGCGTGTGGCCGATAATGCGGTGATCGTGGTCGTTGAGGGTCATGGGTTCATCAAAGTGGATTGGGGCCAGGATGGCGTGTTCGGCGTCGCATTGCCGCGCGCAGACGAAGGCTTCATTTCTGCTTGTCCAGTTGTGTCATCTCGACGAATTTCTTGTAGCGCACGGTCTCCTCGCGCATCAGCTTGGGCAGATCCTCGTCCTCGGTCATCGGCAGGCCGCCCAGGTTGTTGAAGGTCTGGCGAAGTTGGGCATCCTTGAGGGTTTCCTTCAGCGCCGCCTTGAGCTTGGCGACCACGGGCTCCGGCAGCCCCTTAGGCGCCATCAGCGCGAACCAGCCGGTGAGGTCATAGCCCTTGAGATCGGGGTGTTCGGCCAGCGCCGGCACGTTCGGGTACATCGGCGATCGCGTGCCGCTAGTGACCGCGAGCGGCACCACCGCGCCCGAGTCGATGAACGCCTTCGCCGGTGCCGTGCCCATGAAGCCGAACTCGATCGCGCCGCCCGCCAGGTCGTTGACCAGCCCCGGTACACCGCGGTAAGCGACATGGGTTATCTGGGTGCCGGTGCGCTCGCGCACGATCTCGCCGGCGAAGTGAAACAACGAGCCGACGCCGGAACTGGCGTAGTTGTATTTGCCCGGGTTCTTGCGCAGCAGCTGGATGAACTGGTCGGTGGTCTTGATGCCGACTTGCCGCGAAGCCAGCAGTATGCCGCCCTGACGGGTAACCATGCCTATCGGCGTGAAGTCCTTGAGCCCGTCGTAATGCTGGCTGGGGTTGAGCAGCTTGGTCCCCACCAGCTCGCCGTTCGCACCCAACAACAGCGTGTAGCCGTCGGGCCGTGCGTTGGCGGCCTTTTGCGCCCCCATCGCGCCGGCGGCGCCGCTGACGTTTTCGACAACCACGTTGGCCTTCAGCACACGTGCGAGCACTTCGGCGAACGGACGCGCGATGTTGTCGGTCGAGCCACCGGCGGAATAGCCGACGATCAAGTTAATCGTCTGCGCAGGGTAATCTTTCTGGGCGCTCGCCAGCGTTGCGGCGGTGCTCGCGATCAAAGCAATGAGGAGGCGCGAGAACGGGATTTGAGGATGGTTCATGGTGAAGCTCCAAAGATTAAAAATGGGTCAGAAGCGGATGTACATGCCCACGCCGATCAACGGCAGGTTGTCACCCGCCTTGGCCAGCGACGCGGTGCCGAGCGTGGCGATCGCGTTGCTGCCGTTGGCGACGTAGCCGGCACGCGCATAGACCGTGGTGCGCTTGGACAGGTTATGGTCATAGCCCAGCCCGAGCGCGAAGCTGCTCAGATCGGAGCGGCCGTCAACGACCCGGATGACCGGCGAGATGCGGATGTTGTCACTGCCGACAGGGATCGTAAAGCTGAACGCATGCGTCTGCGATTTGAGATAGCCGGCCTGTTTGGGCACCAGCGCATTGAGAATATAAGAGGCGGTCACGTTGGCGAATTTGTATTGCGCACCGAAGCCCCACCAGTCGTTCCTGAACGACGCCAAGGTCGCGGTCGGATCGGTGTTGTTCGCCATGTAGTGGGCTTGAAGCATCAGTGGATTGCTGGTGTAATGAATTTCGGCACCATACGCACTGGAGCGCCGAAATCCAGGATCCGATTTTTCGCGAGATGCGTAGAGCACCGATGCCCCGAGCGCGTTGCGCTCTGGTGTCGTGTACGAAATCGCGTTGCTGATGCGTGAGTCGCCGATCGAGGCACCGCTGCC
>Ga0075432_10000454_pt1 | contig 12108 bp, 11 predicted proteins | sample RhiMethybrSRZTD1_FD_72781 | JGI IMG/M metagenome (GOLD analysis project Ga0075432, IMG submission 72781) | Populus rhizosphere microbial communities from Tennessee, USA - Rhizosphere MetaG P. TD hybrid SRZTD1 | ecosystem: Host-associated > Plants > Roots > Rhizosphere > Soil | place: USA... | reverse complement strand
ATGGGTGAACCCACCGAGGCCATAGACGATCGGCGCAGCAGTAGCGGTTGCGCGCGTGGCCGTCATAATTCCCTCGGCATTCGTCTTGAACGTATGAAGAGCAAAAAACAAGGCCACATCAATATCATGCGTGACGTCTAAGCCTACGCTTGGAAGGCCGTAGTGCTGTGCTGTTGCGAAGCCCCACATCCTGTAACGATAGGAATTGACGAAATTCAGCAGCTCCCGCTGCATCCCCTGTTCTTGAACCCGCTCGTGAACATATAGATCCAGCAATGCGGACCATGCACCGAAGCTGTCCGGGAAGTACAGATTGGTTCTCGCTGCGGAAGGCAGCAAAGAGGGCTCATTTACGTCCTCCGCCCCATACAGCCGGAGCAGTTCATCCTTCGTGCGTCCCGCTTTCTCCGTCGTGTAATGGTTGGACTGTCCGCGCCATACACCACTGAAGTGGGGGTCACCTGATTTCACGCTACCTGCGATGGCGCGAACCTCCTCAATGGAACTGACCTCGATGACAGGTACACGGCGGAACGGTACTCGTAAAAATGTTCCATTGGCCAGTTCGTCTAGGGGGCCAACAGGCAGATTTTCCTTGCGCCCGTAAACGGCAGCGCCGTGGGCTGGAGTCCAGCTCCAGCAGTTTCCGTAAAGTGGATCTACGTAAGCAGGCGTTCCTGCGCTCTTGTTGACTTGTCCGGTGTCACAGGCAGGGGAGACCCGATCTGCAATCGGATTGACGTTATGCAAGTGGGCGAATAATTGGTCAGCGGAGCGCATCGAGCATTCTCTGGCCGGCCTGGGTTGCGGCTCCCAGCACGGCCGGGTCTACTGGAGGGAGCGTTTGAACATTCACGGCCCGGTAAGCAGTGTCGATGTTGGCCTGGCCTGGCGAGGCAAATTGTGTTCCCACATCCAAGCCAAATGCATAGAAACACACTGCTTCAACGAAGCTGGGCAGACAAGCGTCTGCATAGGGCCTATGAAAAATCTTGGGCCGTCCCCCTGTTTTCTCTTCAGCTTGAGTAACTATGTCGTGCAAAGGCTTGGTGAATTCGTACTTATCTAAATAGAGACCCATGAGGCAGATCAAGGGTGCTCGTATAAGCTCAATCACGGCAGGCTGATCCTCGATGCGGAATGCCCGCTTGCCGCCCATGCTGCGAACCCGGCCAACCTGAACGGTGGGTCTGAAACGCAGAGACTGCAAGGCTGTTGCAGTCGCCTCAGTGATCTGTGGATCCAGAGCGCGACAAACGGCAACCTTTTGAGAAGGCACTACGTATCCATCCATCAAGTATCCAAGCAGGATTGCGAAAATCTGCTCGAACTCAGGCTCTGCATGTTCAAGAGGCATCAACAACAGGCTATCAGGTTGGTCGCCCGGTACGGTTCGTTCCTCAAGAATGCGCGCCGCGACCATGACGTCGGCTACGGACGTCCAAGCAGAGAGCTCGCCCAGTATTTCGGCGCTCCTTGCTTTTGGAAAATGCTCGTCGCTCATCAAAATCTCCCCGGTTGTTCACTGTCACTCTGCAATTCTGGCTCTGTGCGCCTAGCTTGCTTAAGGCCTTGGCACGCGAAGTAGATAAGTCTTGAGTCGATCCCTACCGCGACCGACCAGAAAAACCATGTCGCGTAAGAAGGACAGGTTGCTCTATCCGTTTGCCCTACCTTCCTCCGCAAACCAAAGCAGCGCATCTAGTTCGGCTAGGTTTTTAGCAGGGTAACCCTTGGTTCGCCTGAGAGCAGTACGGAGATGCCTGGCTGCATAGATGTACTTGTCTCCCTCGGAAAGCCCCCTAGGACGTACAAGCCCGCTTGCCCTCAACCAATCTTTGATGGGGCTATTCGCCACATGGTAAACACTTGGGAAGAACTGGCAGAGCATTTCCGTAAACAGAGATCCTCGTGTCCCGAGTAAACTATCGCTCATCCTGTTGAGCTCTCGAATGACAACAAAGTCCCTTTCGACTCCGGGAGCATCCATTACACGAACCAGGCTCCTGGAAAACTCCCTGTGGTCACAGTGCTTGCCCTTAATCTCCCACCCCTTGGCCTGGAAGCGGCTTCCCCCATCCGTCGACCAGAGTTTACGAAGGTTATCGTAGAACGCTAGGTTTCTGTTCGAACTCCACCTTGCAGTACCAGCAGCATCCCTAAATAGCTTTTCCAGATCGTCCCTGTTCGCTTTGAAGACTCTCATAGCGGCGCGACGAGAACGAAGGATGTTATCCACCATCTCCAGGTCGGTCGGGAGCGGAAGGACATATTCAACGGCGTAGTTACCGCTATCATCATCCTCATCTGCTGCGCCCTTCTTGCCCGGCTTGGGTTGGCGAGTGGCCTCTACATAGCCTTCCAGCCACCTAGCATCAACAACAACCGATTGCGGCGGCTCCAGCCCTAGAACCCAGGCTCTGGCCTGCTGGAAAGATTTCTCCGAAATGGCGGTGAAGCCATTGATTTCGTGGTTATCGGAGAAGGCAGCAACGGAGAGATTTGAAGAACCGATCAAGGCGTAGCACTTGCCGTCAGTCTCTCTCCAAAACATCGCCTTGGGATGGAATCCCTGAATACCCTCTGCTGCGAAGAGCTGCGTCTTGTACCGAATGGGGAGCCACTTCAGGACGCTTTCGCAGGCGACCTTACGAGTAAGGCCAAAATCCTGGCCGACCACCATCATGAACTCCTCACAATGGGTTCCGAGCTTTTCCTCTATATCCCAGTTCGTCAGGTACGCGCTGACGATGTATAGCTCTTTGGATTCGGTAATAGCCCGATGGTAGTAGCTTTTCAGGCTCTTTTGATCGGCCTTGTGGGGCAGAAAAATCAGCTCCATCAAAAATCCTATTTCGGAGTGATGAATGAGACCAGCTCTTCACAAGTCGGCTTCAAGAGCCAACTGTAGCTGCACGGGTTGATGACATGCGCCGGATCCTACTCGTAGGCGATCACTTTGCCCACTTGCGTATCATGCTCATATAACCACTACATAACGTTTTGGAGCTATCGGCGTACTTCAACCTTGTAGAAGTGATCCTCAATGGAGAGCCTTCTACGGTCTGAAATCACTGCATCAGAAATCAGGTTCTTGATGCGCACGTAGTGTCGACAATTCAATTGGCGGCTGAGATCTGAAATTGGCTTCACCGCTCTCAGGAATGAAGGATAGTCCGAGGTAGGGGCCGCCAGCACAACACTGATGTTGGGCAGTGCTTTAGCATCTGCCTCGCGACTATCCGGCCAGGCACGACTGATATTGAGCTCATTCTCATGAAGCTCGACGGTCAGGAGCATCTGCACTTTCCCGTTTGCATCAGCCCAGCAAGGCGGGAAATCCATCCCGCCATTTGCCTCCAGCCTATTCTTCAAAAACTGAATCTGGCCTTTGAGGTCGGAGTTTTCCTTCCTCACAAGGATAGGATTGGAGCCATCCTTTTTAAGCGCATCGAACTGTTTATATTCCTTCTTAAGACTTTCAAGTTTTTGCTCAGGTGTCTCTCCGGGCAATGCAGACAACAATGGGTCTTCCTTGAAGGACTTCTCAAGCTTTTCAACGACAGCTACCAGTTCTTTAACCTTCTCAGCAACACGGCCAGTACCCTCTAGCAGGGCCTTGTCCTCGGGTTTTTCAAGCCTGGCTTGCAACTGCTCCTTAAGCTCCTTGGAGAGCGAGAGTGCTTGCTCGATTTTCTCCTGAACAAGAGCACCTTCGCCCTGGCCTTTTGCAGCATCAATTACCTTCTGAATCTCACTAAGAGCCGTGATCTTGGCATCCTGATCGACAATCTGTTTCTTTAGCTTGGCGATTTCTTCGTGAGAATTGACTGAATCAACGAGATTCTTGATTACCTCTTCAGGGTTGCTGATACCCTTACCAGCAAGTGTCTCCGCAACCAACTGTGTCGCTTTATCAAGGTCTGCCTTTTTTTGTTCGAAGTTACCGAGCCCCTTCAGAACCTCTCTTAGATCTTGGTTTTCTTTCTGTGCCAAGAAAACCATTGTTCCCAAAAGAAACATCAGGATGAAAACCAAGATGAAGGCAATTTCGGTCAGCGAGAGCTGGAAAATTTGGTCACTTTTGTTCGACATGAACTTGCCTCAACCCGTTGACACAGATGATTGAGACTCGCTGCTGCGAGCAATAGCCTGGACAGCTTCCATAATAGTTTCAACGTCTACGGAACGCCCAGCAACTGGCTGCGCATTATTCAACACGATCTGCTTGAGATTTTCGTTGAGCGTCTGCATTTGACCGTTGATATCAGCAATACCTTGCAGTAGGCCAGAGGTCGTTGCTCCTTGATCCAACTGAGTCTTGTTGAGCTCAATCAGCTGCACCATGAGATCACTAAGTGATCCAACAGAAGTTGTTGCTGCTCTGGCTTCGCTGGCAGATTGCTTCGCCATCTCCTCAAGGGAAACAATAGCTGGTGTGAGTTTTTCCATCGAGCCTTTAACCACATCGCCCATCTCGCCGGCTACATGCGTGATATTCAGCCATGCTTGACGGAAGTCGCCTGCCACTTCGCGGTTTTCACCAAGACTATCCGCAAGCTTTGTGATGACGGCATTGACGCCTGAAACCAACTCAGAATGCTCACGCAGTTCGCCCAGCATTGCTCCCTGCTGAGTAGCCATAGTTTTTAGCATCTCTTCCTGATACGCCTGAAGTTGATCAATTACCGATTGCTGCTGGCGCTTGATGGCGAATAAGAGCTCTTGCTGTTCTGTCGATAACGTCTGCGCTACTGACAGCACCTCACTGATAGACTCTGCCTGGGTATTGATCTTCTCGACCGACGACGAAACGCTTTTGGCTGCACTCTTAACGTTGTCAGATACCTGCTTGACGCTCACCGTGACATCAGAGGTCGTGTCATTGAGCTGAGCGATTGGAGCCGCAAGACGGCTAGAGAAAATGTCCTGCGGAAACTCAACCGCATTGAGACGGTCAACCAGTGTCTTGATGAAGTTTCTCAGGGTCTGATCGATTCCCTCACTGGTCTCAGAGGCCTTCGCTTGGTATTGGTCAAGGATCTGATTAAGGCCCATCGAAGCCGTGTGAATATCCTGGATTAAGCTCAGAATCGTAGCCTTGTTGTGCTCGGTCATTTCCTTGAAGAAGGTCTCGGTCTGCTGACGGTGCGTCTCAGCCATGGAGTCGATCTGTTCTTTGACGCTCGAGACCGCGACCCTAGATGCCTCAACAGCCTCACCACGGAAGACAACCAACTGATCAAACGAGCGAGAAAACTCGTCGGAGAGGCGACGGTATGAGGTCAGTACCATGTCCTCGGCACTCTGCATCACGTCCTCAGTATTTGGGCGGAAGCTCACCATGATCACCCGAACAATCACTCCCAAGCAGGTACTGACCATCGCCGCACCAAAACGCGCAGCAACATCGCTGAGGCCTGACCCGATGTTTTGCAAATCAAACAGCGATGCAATAATCGAAGCAATGGTGAAAATAAAACCGAGGTAGTAGCAAGAGTCTGCGAACTTTTCATCTGAGACGGTTGTGTCGCGCTTAGTCGCTCCCAGCCAGATATACAGTCCCATCACAGTGAGCGGCAAAGCCAGGCCAAACACGAATGGGCTCGCGAGTACGAGACTGATCGCCGCAAAAAAAACCTTCAAACCAACTGCCACACCAAAAAGCTTTCTCAGATCAATTTTTGCAGGCATGGCTTAACCTTCCATAGTCTGGACACGGGTCAAACGTGCGCCAGTATTATCAAAATAGTCTTCCCAAAATTTCAGCTGTTTCATGGTTTGAAGCTTGGGGTATTTCATCAGGTAATGGAGTTCTACCTTAATCCCAGAGAGGTCGGTTTTACTGTGCTCGCCGTAAGCAGTCTCGGAGAATGACTTGAATTCCGGCACCCCCTTGAACATAGAGAAGTCCTGGGTATTGGGAAGCATGTCAGAGAAAATAATGAGTTTCTTAGGGCCTTTCACATTATGCGCCCGAAAGCCCTTGATCGAGGCTAACTGAATCATTTCAAAAACCGGTGAATACTTGGCCGGTTCTTCCGCCATCAGAACATCTTCGAGCTTAAGGATGGGCTCCCTGAAAGACTCATTGAAACGTTTGTCGATGCGCTTCAAATTGGCTGTCAGTTCTGACTTGCCATCGCTTGTGCCGGGATTGCACTTCTCGAATATCGGTTCGGCATTTTTCTGATAGTCCTCACCCAAGGCGAAAACGGAAAGCAAATAGCCCTCTGGTACGACTTGATCAGGCAACGACCCCAGCACCTGAACAAAGGCTTGGCGCTGAATAAAAGAATAGGGGTCAGTATTGTCGACCAAGACCACGACATGGCCCAATGGCCCCTCCGCTGGACAGAGCGAAGCCTTATCAGCGCTCTTCGGCTTGGTGTACAGGTAATAACCAACTCCCCCTAGTACACTGACAATGAAAACAGCTAAAAACGTGATTTTGAGCCACTCGCCATTCCCATTAGGCTTGGCATATTTGTTCGGCTTTGCATAACGAGATTTGATGGCCATAGTCTAACCTTAGAGCTGCAGGTGAATTGCTTTGAGCTGATCGAAGCGGTTGTCGTAGGCCGATTGAATAGCCGCACGAATGCCCTCGACATCCGCCAATAACGCATTCAACAACCGCTCTTGCTCACGGTGCTTGGCCATCTCTTCAGTTGTGTTGAAGCTCGGAAAATCCAGGTGCTGGAACTCCGGCATACCATCGAAATACGCAGGACGCGGTACACCATTACGATGCATTTTGTTCTCGTCACGGAACGCCTTAATCAAGGCTTGAAGCATATTTTCGGCTTTGCTCAAGTGGTATTTCAGCTTGAGTTCAGAACTGCTTTTGTCTTCGACCAACGCACCGAAGTCCAAAACATTGACCTTGGCCTTTTCCACGTCCCGATTGAGGGATTCCAGCGTCATCTCTTTGATGCTCGTAATCTCACCACGAACTTGCTCCACCAACGCATGAAAGTGATTCACTGCCTGCTGAGCAGCCCGATGGCGGCGACCAAATCCGGGATAAGGGTCATCAAACTTATACCCCTCCCAAAAGCCGAAACAACCAAACAGGATACTGAGAAAGAAAAGCATCCATGAGGACAGATCGGCGAGCGTGAATGGAGTTTCTTGCATCGTTTTTAATGCAACCGCCGCGAGGCTGACCGTGTCATCAACCGCCAGCGTCATGGCATCGCGGAAGTGGGCAATCGCCAATGCCGAAAGGAGCATAAAGACACCCGTCACCACAACGCCCGCATAGCCCACCATTCGGCGGATCCGGCGGACATGGTTGACGTTAGGGATCCAGAATCTTCCGAACAGCGCAGGAACAAGAAAATTCATGGTGGCCAGCAAGCCCGCCTGAATAAAACCGCCGAGAAGCCCAGACTCCGAGCCTTGGGCAAAAAAGTAGGCGTTGCATAGGCCTTCGAAAATGATCAGCACCCCGCCGAGCAACACCAGCCCAACGCGGGTTGACTTGTTTTCCGGGTAATGGGGCTGGCGAGTGAGGTTGTGCTCTTTCCGAAATGTATCCAGGTCATCTTGATGCCGCGCGGCTGCATTTCGACGACTCGCTAACTGAACCTCCGCATCAGACAGCTCTTTGTTTGCCAGTCGGTTGTACTCGTCGGCATACTGACGCGAGCGGTTTACCAACATGGTAATGTCAAAGGTGTTCAGACCTTCATGGATGTCATTGATCCGCTCAAGCGCCCAACGTTTGTAGTTGGCCCGGACGGCCTCCAGACGCTGAATGATCCTCAGCTCAGGCGACGAAAGTGACGTGGCATCGGTCTCAGGTAGTTGCGCCCTGGCAAGCTTCCTTGCTTCGATGTCGATAGAGAGCTCTTTCTTCAGGTCGTCAAAAATCAACGGCGAAAGATCTGGATGGTCTTCTACGTCAGTCGATTTTCGAGAGACAAAAAGCCACGAAAACAGCTTTTCAATTAACGTCATTTACATTGTTCCTGAGAGAGAGTCTCTTCGACTGTAGTAGCTATTTGCAAAGCTTTTCACATGGCACGCCATCCCTATCCCTATCGAGGGATAAAACACCGCACCGCTCCAAATAAAATCTCGCTTCGGCGCAGTCCGTCATTTGTCCGCACAGCCGCTTTTCGCATAAACCAGACGACCCGGACAGTGGGGTATATGCCGTTACTGACTGATTTTGGCGCTCTGATGGGGGTGAGTTGAGGTGTCTACCTAACGTCCGCCATTCCCACGGAGGAATGGCCTTCGCCTGATCAAGCGCCCAAACACCCAATTTTTTTGATTTCGCGGCGTTCTCGAGGGCCGGAAGCGACTGGTCAAGGTTGTACTGTGGGTACACCCATGCAGCTCCACGAGCAACCATCTCTCGGTTGACGTTGATGTCGCCCACATAAGTCAGGCCGATCATCCGTCCATACCGATCCGACGACTGAGTCTCGATCCGCACTTGCTTGTTAAAAATCAAGCCACTGAGCAATTGCTTAGCCTTTGCTCCATACGGTTGATTTTTTTCGGGAGTATCGATGTTGGCTAGACGAATTTTGTGCTGATGTTTATCCGCATCCAGACACGTAAAGGTGTCGCCATCACTGAGAGCAACAACCCGACAGTTCAACTCAGCTGCAAAAACAGGGGGTAACCAAGCGATTATGAAAGCTGCAATGCAATATCCCAACTTCATGTCTCTATCCTCAGCCAACCTGGCCTGCACTGCAGTGGCACCGATAGTATCTCGGTATGCGACCCGTTTCATATCCTTACGGATGGTAAGTGGATGGCAATCTGACAGGCTGTACTGTCAGGCCCACCCGGCGCGTAATTGGACGTGGTGAATTTGCCCCCACAGTCGGCCAAAGCCTGGTGAAACTGAAGGAGCAACCTGGTCGTCAGGTTCCGCTATTGCGCTATGCCAGAAGGGTGGGGGCGTGCCTGGGTGCGACTCGCCGCCTAGATGAGGTCAGTCAAATGGAGGGCCGCTATGCAGGATTTCGCCCAAGGACCTTCTGTCATGTCCGGGATTAGTGGACCACTACATACTGTAGTGGTCCACTAATCCCGGACATGACATTACGTTTTTCTTGGCCTGAACTGGCGCCAGATCGCCGTTGAATCGATGAGGTCGAAGACTTGAACACCAGTGAATGTCTGGCTTCACACTGACACTACCTGTTCAGCGCAAAAAATACCTTGGCCTCTCGGCCATACATACTGCTGGCATTCAGCCTGTTGCCGCTGACCGAGAATTGATCTAGTAACAGCTGTCCTGCCGGCTGAAAATTGCCCCATGTGTTCAGCTGCTCCCACTCAGCTTTCGAGCAAGAGGGCACGGGTCATAAAATTTGAAATCAGCAACCCACCCGCAATCGGCAGGGTGGGTCAGTTGTCAATCAGCGCCGACAGAGCCCAGCCTCCAAGAGAGCCACATCGTTGCCTAGGGGGACGCTGACATATGGAGATCCGTCCTCCATCGGCCAAGGACAGATCTGGACTGTCCAGAGAAGGCGTTCAACATGCCTGCCAAGCGCAAAGATGTTTCCGCTCGTGAACTGGCCGTCGGCACCATAGAGATTACGAAGATCACGGCCGAACAGTTCCAACCAATCGTTCAATCCATCAGCTTTCAAATCATCCGGTAGTGACGACCCCGGAAATGCGTCCTGAGCAGGCAGGCCTTCCCGATGTCCTAACCACTCGGCCGCATGAGTCAGAACAAATGATATTTGCGGCAAAGCCACATCGAGCAAGGCCGCCATGTCGTTGTTGATCCTGTAGGCGAGCCTAGCCTTCCCGATCGCATCTTGCGCTGCGGCGAGACTATCTCTGACTAAATCAGCGTAGCGTTCCCCAGCCTTAGGATCAGAGAACGCACTCTCTCTTGCGCCGAAATAGCTACCTGGAGCTGCTGAGACACTCGCGTGGAGCATTCTGATAACCTCATCGGGCGGTTCCACCGAGCCCGTCAGTTGTGACTCGTACCGTTGTGTGTGCGCGAGGTCAGCTAGCCTGACCAAAATCAGGTGGATAGCGAGCGCCCGATTATCTTCGTCATCAGAAAGCAGCCCGTCGGCAATGATGGAGTCAATTACGATATGGGCCTTGGGCTCGCCTTCGCGATACACTTGGACGGACTTAGCGACCGGGCGACCGTAACTGCGAGACTGGCTTTCACTGGGGCCTAAAGCTACGTCGCCACGGTCGAGACTCGCCAAGGCGGCAGGATAGTCGAACGCGAAGGTTATACCGTCGAGGGTTGATAAGGGAGTGTCGCGGCCCATCTCGTGGACAATAGTCTTGATGATTTCGCCAAGTCTCGTGGCCATTTCGGCGTCGGCGAAGCCCAAGCAAGTGAGTGAGAAGGAGAATGACGCAAGGCTCTCAGTTTCACTGATGCGTGGCTCGACAGGGTTCTCGCTCGCTTTCACATCTTGGGGGCGTCGTCGAAAGGCCGCCAGTGCGTTGTTGACGCTGGCTTGGATCGCGATGGCGGATCTTTTTCCGATTAAGTGGGAAAAGCCCGCGCCGTCGTCGGCGCGGTGAGAGATAAAAAAGCTGTTGCTGCAGGCGGCGCTTGCCGCGTTCAGGGACTTCACCGCAATGGGCGTATTGACGCAACTCGATCCGACGAGTAACCGATCATGAGCTAGGGGAAGGACTACAAGCTCGACTTTTTTCCGATCGCTCAACAGAAGCGGCGTGAAATCCTGCCCCGTCTCGCGCGCCAGCACGACGCAGTCGGGTAGGACCGCTCCGACGACTGCTTGAGTGCACCACGACAACTCCGCCAATGTCTCTTCCCAGCGACTTTGTTGAGTGGTTTCCAGCGCCTTGTTGTGGGCATCGCGGATTTGGATCGGGACCTTCTTCGTCATCTCAGTGAGTACCTGAACAATCATCGACCCGGACTCTTCATAGAACGAGTCGAAGCGTTCACGAACCATGAATCTGAGCATCCGGTGCGCAAGAGGGCGCGGGAAAGACAGCGCATCAAGGGGTAGCGCTTGCAAGGCCTCATCAATTTCCTTTCCGAAGGCCGTTATACCGTCCACCTTGTCCAAATCGGCCAGGGCGCGTACGGCGTTCAGGTCAGAGAACAGCGCGATTGCTGCATCGTAGACCTCCGCCGTACCTTGCTCGATAACTGATCGTACGTGAGCAGTTCTCAACATCAGGTGCGTCGTTAAGCGCGCTGCGACTCCTGAATCAATCGGTTTATCAACCTGCGCGTTTTTTAGCGCCGAAAGCTCACCATCAAGATCCCCTTCAATCGCCGTGATCAGGTCGTCCAAAGTTGCCACGCCGTCAGCTCGGAGCTTTGAATAGAAATACTCACCAACCCCAACGTCCCGGATCCCGACTAAACGCGCTTGGGCGCCTTCTCGATGCAACCAAGTGCGCTCGGCTTCGTAATATGGGTCGTCGAGGAAGCCACGCTGGAGAAACCGCGGGATATAGTGCTGACGCTTACCGGCCATAGCGCTCTGTACGCCTCTCTATCTAGTGATTTAGACCAGCCATAGCTGGAATTCTATGGATGTCCGCGGATGGCTCAGTGAAAAGGAACCGAATCGAGTTGAATTCAGATTTTGCAGAAATCATCCACGGTATTGTAGGTGGCCAAGCCCTGAAAGAGATGGCCCAGAAGGAGGACATTGCGCAGCAGTTGTTGTCGCTGATGCGAATTTGACCCAAGATGCCGGAAATCGTTGACCTACCTGAAAACTTGGTAATCGATGATCTTATACATGTTTTCACTGACCGCCTAAGGGTCAACTGATGTCGGCAGCCAGGGTCAAATTCGCATCCGTACCAACAGCGTAAACGATGCGACTGCTACCTTGGTGACGTTGTACGCGATGTGGCCAGGCGACGGGTAGAGCCCCCAGTTGTGTGGCAACGGCATCGCGATCTCCCGACGGGAGTGTCCCGCGCCGCAGGTACACAGCCCTGATCTGGTAGAGCTCAAGGTAATAGGCGTGCGCCTTAAGATTTGGTTCTTCACGGAATCCCGGGAAACACAGAAACAAGAACGCCGATTTGGTTGATGATGTTCGTGCGAGCAAACACATCTAACAAACCGGCGTTCTTATGCGCGATATTAATACTTTC
>Ga0075432_10000450_pt1 | contig 12135 bp, 10 predicted proteins | sample RhiMethybrSRZTD1_FD_72781 | JGI IMG/M metagenome (GOLD analysis project Ga0075432, IMG submission 72781) | Populus rhizosphere microbial communities from Tennessee, USA - Rhizosphere MetaG P. TD hybrid SRZTD1 | ecosystem: Host-associated > Plants > Roots > Rhizosphere > Soil | place: USA... | reverse complement strand
GATGTTGCCACCGTTCTCGACCACCCAGACGTCGAGATCGTGGTCAATCTCACCATCCCAGCGGCTCACGCCGAGGTCGCGACTCAGGCAATCGAGGCTGGCAAACATGTCTGGAACGAGAAACCGCTTGCCCTTGATCGGGTCAGCGGCCGAAGCTTGCTTCGCGACGCTGAGGCCGCGGGGCTGCTGGTTGGCTGCGCTCCCGATACCTTCCTGGGATCGGGGCTGCAAACGTCCTGCAGGCTTATCGAGCAGGGCTTGATCGGCACACCGCTGACGGCTCTGGCGCTGCTGCAGTTGCCGGGGCCGGAGTCATGGCATCCGAATCCAGCGTTCCTCTATGCGGCGGGTGCAGGCCCGCTCTTCGATCTTGGGCCTTATTACTTCACTGCGATCGTCCAGGTCTTCGGCTCCGTTTCTTCAGTCGCCGCGCTGGGGTCCAAGGCGCGTGAGCGGCGGGTCATCGGCTCTGGGCCGAAGGCCGGCGAGGAGTTCGATGTCACGGTGCCCAGCCACGTGAGCGCGCTGGCCCAGTTCGAATCCGGCCAGTCCGCCCAGGCGATGTTCTCTTTCGACTCGGCGCTGCCGCGGACCCTGCTCGAGGTCAATGGCACCGAGGCAACGATGCTGTTTCCGGATCCCAACTTCTTCGACGGCAAGATCGCTATCAGACGGCTTGGTGACGATGACTGGGAGACGGTTGCGACCACGACCGCACAATCCTCCCGCGGCACGGGCGTACTGGACATGGCGCGTGCCATCCGCGAAGGCAGAGCACATCGTGCCCAGGGAAAGATGGGCTATCACGTGCTCGACACCATGATCGCGATCGCAGAGTCGGTCGAGTCACGTGCCTTTGTGGACGTCGAGAGCTCGATCGACAAGCCGGCCCTGTTGCCGCGGGACTGGGATCCGCTCGCAGCCACGATTTAGGCTGCTGCCGCCGAATAGGCTCCAGATGTGACTGATTTTGCCGATGTCTATCGGCCGAGCGAGGAGCATGAGGCATTCCGCGCCGCTGTCCGTGAGGTTTGTGCGGAGAAGGTGGCTCCGAATGCAGCGGAGGCCGATGAGCTGGCGGAGTTTCCCAAGGCTTCCTTCGAAGCGCTCGTATCCGCCGACTTCCAGGCTCCTCACATCCCTGAGGAGTATTCGGGGGTCGGTGCGGACGCGCTGGCCACGGCGATCGTCATCGAGGAGATCGCTCGCGTCTGCGCCGCGACCTCCCTGGTTCCCGCCGTCAACAAGCTGGCGACATTGCCCTGGTTGCTCGTCGGCTCAGAGGAGATCAAAAAGACGTATCTGCCGCCCGTCGCACGTGGCGAGGCGATGGCCTCATATTGCCTGTCCGAGCCGGAGTCCGGTTCAGACGCTGTCAGCATGCGGACCCGGGCCGTACGCGATGGCGACTACTTCGTCCTGAATGGCGTCAAACGCTGGATCACCAACGCCGGGTTGTCCGACTTCTACACCGTATTCGCAGTGACAGATCCCGAAGCGCGGTCGAAGGGGATCAGCGCTTTCGTCGTGAACAAGTCCGACCCGGGCGTCTCCTTCGGTGCGCCGGAAAAGAAGCTAGGCATCAAGGGCTCGCCCACCTGCGAGGTCTATCTCGACCGCGTACGCATTCCGGAGTCACGGATCATCGGCCCGGACGGCACCGGCTTCGAGACAGCTATGCGCACCCTCGATCACACGCGGGTCACCATTGCGGCGCAGGCAGTGGGTATCGCACAAGGTGCACTCGACTATGCGCTCGGCTATGTCAAAGAGCGCAAGCAGTTTGGCAAGGCCCTTGCTGAGTTTCAGGGATTGCAGTTCATGCTCGCCGACATGGGCATGAAGCTCGAGGCAGCACGACAGCTCACCTACGCGGCTGCCGCCAAGTCTCAGCGCGGCGACGCCGATCTGCCGTACTTCGGCGCCGCCGCGAAGTGCTTCGCCTCCGATGTGGCTATGGAGATCACCACCGATGCGGTGCAGCTACTTGGCGGCTATGGCTACACCAAGGACTTCCCCGTTGAGCGGATGATGCGGGATGCGAAGATCACCCAGATCTATGAGGGCACCAATCAGATCCAGCGGATCGTCATGGCGCGGCAGCTGTTGGCTGGACTGACGCGCTAACCGACCTCGGCGCTGTTCTCCGACAGCCCGCTCGGCCAAGCTCGCTCGCCCACGGATGGTCGCATCGCCAGCAGCTCTGCGAGCAACTGCTCGTCCAATGGCTCCTCGAGCGCGTCCACGGCAGACCGCAGGTGACGCGACTTCCCGGTGCCGATCAGGGTGGTAGCGCACCGCGAGCGCTGTAGGGAGTACTGGTTGGCGACGAATGCGATGTCGACGCCCCGCTCTGCGCACAGCGAGACCATCCGGGCCGCCGCATCGCGGATCGCCGAGGTTGCGGGATGGTCGAGCTTGATCGATGAGCCGGCCGGGGTGAGCAGGCCGAGCGCGACCGCGGCCGCGTTGATGAGGCCGACGCCCCGAGTGGTTGCGACTGGCGCAATCTCGCGTTCCAGTGTGTCGTCCAACAGCGTGGCGTGAGCATAGGTCAGGCAGACGTCCAGCTCGGTCTGGGTCATCGCCGCGTTCATCACAGGGGCGGGGTAGCCGGTCATCCCGATGTAGCGGCACAGGCCCTCATCGCGCATCGCGCGGAGTTCGGCGTAAGAGTCCTCGAACACCGGAGCGAGCGGAACGAACTCGATGTCGTGGAATTGCAGAATGTCGACGTAGTCGGTCTTCAACAGCCGCAGGCTGTTCTCGACACTGCGCCGGATGCGCCTGGGTGAAAAGTCGAAGTCATTGACCCCGTAACGTCCCGTCTTAGTGCCGAGCACAACCTGGTCTCGACGGCCCACCAGCGCCTTGCCCAGTCGCTCCTCGGCATTGCCGTAGTAGGCGGCGGTGTCGAAGAACGAGATACCAAGATCTAGGGCTTCGTGCACCACCGCAATCGCGGCCACCTCGTCGACCGCCCCAAACAGCTCACCGAGGGGTGCGGTGCCGAAACCTAGTCGGGACACCTCCAGCTCAGTGCGTCCCAAACGCGCGTACTGCATGTGCACTCCTATGTTCCGCACCTGTCGCCTCGGCGTTGGCGCCATTGTCCACCAGGGCTTGCATTTCTCGTTGATATGACCAATCTGTGATGTCATGTCTGGCTCTTGACATCACTGTGCTTCGCGAGATGCTGGAGGCATGGCATCGCGAGCGGTATTCCCCCTGCGCTGGCGTAACGAGCGACTCCGTGCGCTGACCGCCGAGGTGGCCGCGCGACTAGGCATCAGCCAGAACGAGCTGATCGAGCAGGCGATCGAGCATGAGGTCGTCGCCCGGGGCGCGATGTTGAGTGATGATCTACGAGCCGCGGCCGATCGACTGGCCGAGCTGACCCAAGAACAGTACGAGCGAATCCAGGCGCGCAGTCTTGAGCATTTCGTCGCTGGTGAGGGTCTGTTCGAGCCGGTTCAAGCGCGACCGACTCAGCGAGCGACGGTAGACAGCGTTTCAGTCGATCGTCCTTTGCTCGCTCCGGACATAACAGCGATCTACAGATCGGGACGCGCTGAGCCGGCATGACGGCACCGTCGTGGCAAGAAGACGACCCGAAGAATCTTTCCCTCATCCAGAGCAACGCGACACAGCTGATTGCCGAATTGCGCGCAACTGCGCCCGAGCGGATCCTGCCCACCCCCGGGGAACTCTGCCGCTGGCATACGCGGCTGTACGCCGGATGTGATGTGCCGGTGGCTGGCTACGTCGGACACTTCCGCGGCGATCCGTCCATCAGGGAACTCCTCGACTATGAAGTCGGCCTTGGCGTCCGGCTCAAGGACGGCAACCTGGAGAAGATGGGTGTCTGGGCGCACAGAGCAGCCGAGGAGATGACTGCTGTACTCGCTGGGCTACACGCGGTCTTTGTTGAGCTTGACGCGCGGCTGCCCGTGGGGAAGTCACCCGGCACCGCTGATCAGATACTCGAAGTGATCAGCTTCGCCGCGCTTGCTCACGGCGAATGTTTGCGAGTTCACCCATTCGCGAATGGCAACGGCCGTATAGCAAGGCTGCTCGTCGCGTTCCTCTGCATGCGCTACGGGCTACCGATGTTCCTGCACATCAAGCCGCGCCCCGAGAGTGACGACTACATCCGCGCGAGCCGGGACTCGATGGGCCGGCCACCGAACTTTGTGGGCAATCACACGACAACGATCGCCGTCTTCGCGCACATGCTTGCAGACGAGCTTGCTAGCGAGCGGGTGGCGTGAGCGGTTACACCCGACAATAGGATCTGCACTGGCTGTAGCTCTGGCCTGCATCGAGTCGGTTCAGACAGATGCGCCGATCACCATTGAGCGGTCCGCCGTTAGGCTGGCGCGATGATGGCCGAGTTCACCCTGGCCGCCTGCGCTGAGATGATCTTCACTGAGCTGTCGATGACCGAGCGGGTACGGCGCATCGATGATCTTGGATTCCAAGTGGAGATCTGGGATTGGACCAGACACGACATCGATAGCCTGCGGTCGACCGGTGCCACGTTCTCCTCGATGACGGGATATGTGACAGGCGATCTCATTGACCCGGAAGGGTCCGACGAGCTACTTGCCACGGCCGAGCAGTCCATCCCCGTAGCCGCAAAGCTCGGCATTCCTCGACTCAACCTCCATGGCACCGGCTTGGACAGCCAGGGACTGCCGATCAAGCCCATCGAGGTGATCACGGGCGAGATGTGGTTGAAAGCAGAGCACACCTTGGCGCGGATCGCGGAGCTCGGCCAGCGCGAGGGAGTGATCTTCTGTCTCGAGAATCTCAACACCGCTGTTGATCATCCCGATGTCCCGTTCGCGAAAGCAGCCGATACCCTCGCGCTGGTCGCTGCCGTTGACAATCCACATCTGAGGCTGATGCTGGACATCTACCATGCCCAGATCGGCGAGGGAAATCTTGTTGAGTTGATCAACAAGTGTGCGCCCTACATTGGCGAGGTCCAGGTCGCCGATGTCCCGGGTCGTCGCGAACCGGGCACCGGAGAGATCAACTATCCACGCATTGCACAGGCGCTACGCGACGTTGGCTACTCCGGCACAGTGGGACTGGAAGCCTGGGCCTCCGATGACAGCGAACTCGCGCTCGAGCGTTTTCGGGCTGCGTTCACTATGGCTACTCCGCGTACGCGGTAGTTGCCCGGGGCACGACCGCTACCGGTGCTCGGGCGCGTCGGATCAGCCGCGACGAAACACCGCCGAGCAGAACCCGGCGTACTGGGCCATAGCCTCGGGAGCCACAGACGAGCACGTCGATGTCTTCCGGGCCCAAGGCAGCCAACGACTCCACAACCTGTCCCTTGAGGAGGACCGTCCGCGCCTCGAGCTCTGGCGGTACCCCCGCCGCAGCAAAATCCAGCGCTTTGCCGAAGGAGTCGCGCGCCACGTCCAAGAACGCCCGCTCGTCGGCCCTGCCGACCAGGTAGGAGTAATGCTCTGACGACCGACCGAAAACCGAGTAGAGGGTCACCCGGGCCGGGATTCGCTGGGCAAGCAGTACCGCCATCCGCAGCGCCTCTCGGCCGTCGCGGGTGTCTATGTAGGCCACCCCGATGCTGGAGAATCGATCGGGTGCTGACTGCCGCCAACCCGGCGGCACGACGACGATCGGCGCCGTAGCGCCCTGCATCAGCCGCTCAGTGCTGCTGCCCAGCAACGCCCGGGTAAGGCCCGTCTCGCGCGTCCTGCCCACGATCACAGCGACCGCCTCGACATCCTCGGTGAGATCGGCCAAACCGTGCGCAGCTGATGTCGAGGCGACGCTGCGGTAGAGCGCCGCATCGCCGACAGCGGCGTGGGCCTTGTCCTGGATAATCTGGGCTTGTTCCCGGACGTAGCTGGCCCACTCGACGTCGGCCCGCCCGGCCCCGAGGGGGTGCTCCTCGGGATAGACAGTTGCGATGATCGGGACATCGCCGGTGGACCGGCACCAGATCAGCCCGAACGCGACCGCGTCCTCGCTCGCCTCGGAGCCGTCGTACCCGATAACAACGCGACTGGCCGTGGTGCGCCGCTAACGAACCTCGGGGGTCGGCGTCTCCGGAGCTTCGGCGTCAGGCTCGATATCCGGCAGGTCAGGGACGTTGGTGTAGTGGTGCCGTAGCCGGGAGTGCGAGTACCCGTACAGCAGGTAGATCACGATCCCAACGGCCAGCCAGACGACGAACCGGACGTAGGTCACCCACGGCAGGCCCAGGGAGAGGTAAATGCAGAGGATGATGCCGATCGGGCACCAGATGTAGGGAATCGGCACTTTGAACGGCCGCGGCATGTCGGGCCTGGTCCTGCGTAGGATCATGACCCCGGCGTTGACGAGGATGAATGCGAACAGCGTCCCGATGTTGACCATCTCGACGATCGCCCCGAGCGGTACCAACGCAGCGACCAGGGCCGCGAAGATGCCGAAGCCGATTGTCAGCTTGACCGGCGTTCCCGTCCGCGGGTTGACGTCTGCCCACTTTTCCGGCACCAGCCCATCCCGGGCCATCGCGAAGAAGATCCGCGTCTGGCCGTACAGGATGACGAGCAGAACGCTGGTGATCGCCACCAGGGCGCCGAATGCGGTGAGCGATGCGGCCCAGGGCAACCCCGCGCCCTCTTCGAGCGCAAGGGACAACGGTGCGTCGCTCTCCGCGAGCTGCGCCGCCGGCAGTGTTCCCACCGCGCCGATCGAGACCAGGATGTAGATGATCGTGCAGATGACCAGCGATCCGATGATGGCCACGGGAAGGTCGCGCTTCGGGTTCTTGGCCTCTTCGCTGCCGGTCGCGACCGCGTCGAAGCCGATATAGGCGAAGAAGATGACGGCCGCGGCCGCCAGGATGCCGCCACTGCCCTGCGGCGCGAACGGCTGCAGGTTGTCGGCGTTGAAGGCTGAGAAGGCGAGCACGATGAACAACCCGAGCACGGCGAGTTTCACGAACACCATGATGTTGTTGAGGGTGGCCGTCTCCTTGACACCGCGGATCAGCAGGAACGTGATGGCTAGGACGATCACAACAGCCGGCACGTTGATGCCGCCGTCAGGCAGAGAGGTCGTCAACTTCTCCGGAAGTGCTACCCCGAAGGTGATGTCGAGGAAGGCATTCAGGTTGGCGCCCCAGCCGACCGCGATCGCGGCCACGGACACTCCGTACTCCAAGATCAGGTCCCATCCGATGACCCACGCCACGATCTCGCCGAGCGTCGCGTAGGCATAGGTATAGGCGCTTCCGGCAACCGGGATCGACGAGGCCAGTTCGGCATAAGACAGCGCCGAGAACATGCAGACGACGGCCGCCAGGACGAACGAGAGGATCACCGCCGGACCGGCTCGGGCGAGGCCCTGACCCACCACCACGAATATCCCGGTGCCGACAATGGCGCCGACGCCAAGGGCGGTGAGGCTGACTGGCCCGACCGCCCGCTTCAGCTCGTGGCCGCTCTCGTGAGTCTCCTCGACCAGTGAGCCAACAGGACGTATGTGGAACAAATGCTCTTTGGTGAACCGTGGCATTCGAGCCTCCCTGAATCGCGCCCCAGGAGATGATCAAGGTACTGCGGATCTAGGGCAGGTGTAAACCAGATCGGATAGATTTGCGCGGGTTCCACGCCGACTTCGTTCCTAGCCGCGCGGTGCAAGCCCTGCCCTTCGATACACCTCGTCGATCAGCTCGGCGTTCGCAACCGAATCGTCGACATCGATCAGGAACTCTGCGCCAGTCTGCAGCGTGTCCGCCAGGGCGGCGAGCTGGTAGGTGTACGACGTCTGGTCGCCAAGAGTTTGCTCCTCGGTGAGTCCGTTTCGAGCGATGACAATCCGGTTGTCCAGGTGCGGGACAGCGAACGCTGGGACGACTGCCGGGGACTTGCTGCGGCTTGATCTATTGCCAACGGCGGTGACTACCTTCAATGATCATTGCGCCCTTGGTCTGATCGATCGGTTGACGGGAGGCGGCATTGCGGTGCCGGAGATGGTCTCGGTTGCTGGTTACGACAATGCTCCGATTGCCCAGTTCGCCGCGATCAATCTCACGACGGTGAGCCAGGAGGCTCAGGCTCAAGCTGAGTGGGCCGTACGCGCAGCCCTCGAGCGGCTGGACGGTGCTCGCGAAGAAGCACGCGAATCGATCTTGCAACCGCGTCTCGTCGTGCGCGGCAGTACCGGATCAGCAAGATCGACAGGGCAGGACTAAGAACTTGCGACGCCGGCGCGCCGGGCTGCATCGAGCAACACCCCAGCGGCCACCTCGAGGCCCTCGATGCGGCCGAGTGAGACGTCCTCGTGCTCGATGTTGACAAGCATGTCGGGATCGACTGCGTACAAGGCAGCGAGCCAGGTCGACCAGTAGACGGCGTCATGCCCGCGTCCCAGTGCAACGAAGTCCCACGCGGCGTCCTTCGGCCACTCATTGGCCCACTCGTCACCGCCGAGATTCGTGCGTGGTTCATCCGCACCCAACCGGCGGAACCGGTTGTCGAGCACACCATAAACAGCGGCGGCCGGATTGATCCGTACGTCCTTCGCCGCGGCAATGAACACCAGCGGGCCGAGGTCTTGTACGACCGCCACCGGGTCCATCCACTGCCAGAACAGATGGGAGGCGTCGAGCTCGACGCCGATGTTGGTCGCACCAGTGCGTTCGACGAGCTCGCGAATACCGGCTGGGTTGAACACGATGTTCTGCGGGTGCAGCTCGAGCCCCACCTTCACGTCGAGGTCGGCCGCCTGGCGGTCAATCTCGCGCCAGAACTCCTCGGCGACACTCCACTGGTAATCGAGCACGTCGAGCGCGGCAGAGTTCCATGCGTTGACAATCCAGTTCGGCCGCCGGCCACCCGGCTCTCCTGCCGGCAGGCCCGACATCGTGATCACGCGGTGCTGGCCAAGACGATTAGCGAGGCGGATGCTGCGGCGTACATCCTCGGCGTGCTTTGAACCGATCACCGGATCGGGGTGCAGCGGGTTGCCGTTGCAGTTCAGGCCTGCGATCTCCACGCCCGTGCCCTCGAACAATCCGAGGAAGTCATCTCGAGCCGTGTCGGAGGAGAGGATGTCGTCGAAGGTAGGGATGTGCACAGGCGGCAGGAAGCCGCCGGAGTTGAGCTCGATGCCGGTGAGGCCGAGCTTGGCGATCACCTCGATCGCCTCCGGCAATGACCTGTCGTGCAGGATCGCGTTGTAAACCCCAAACTTCATCGCCCGACCTCCGCTCGCTGTGGCGCAACCTTCACCGTGGCACCGCCATTGGCAGCGGAGTCAGCGACGGCAGCGAGGATCTGCATGTTGTGTACGCCTTCGTCGAACGAGGCGTTGCGGGGCAACGAGTCGGCCTCGTCGATGCCCGCAACCTCCTCCAGGAAGGCGCGTGCCTGGAAGACGAAGCCGTCGTTCTGGCCAACGCCCACGCCCGGTGCGTCCATCGGTAGGCCGCCGGCGAAATACGGGTGGTCCGGACCGATGATCACGCGACGGTAGCCCCGCGTACCGGAGGGGCCCTCGTTGAGTATGAGCTGGAACTCCGCGGAACGTTCCTGCTCCCACTTGGCTGCGCCGTTGTCGCCGAAGACCTCAAGCGCTAGGCCGTTCGGATGGCCGGCGGCGACGCGGGAGACCTGCACTACACCGACGCAGCGTTCAAGCTGAGCGCTGAAGCTGGCGTAATCGTCGTTCTCCACTGGCTCAAAGGTGTCGCTCACCGCGGCCTGGCCATGGCCGACAACCGTGCCGAGTGGTACTGGGCGTTCAGTGATCGCGGTTGTAAATCGGCCGCCGCTGACCTCCTGAACATCCCCACCGAGGAACTCGACCAGGTACGCGACGTGGCTGCCGATGTCTGCGAGCGCGCCGGAGCCAGGGGCACCCTTGTACCGCCAGCTGATCGGCCCCTTTGGGTCGCTCGCGTAGTCGCACCAGTAACGGGCGTCGATGTGCAGAATGCGACCCAGCGTGCCTGAGGTGACGAGCTCCCGGAGGGTGGCGACGCCGGGCGCCCGCCGAAAGGTGAAGCCAATGCGAACGACCGTGCTGGCGTTGCGAGCCAGATCCGCCATAGCACGCCCATCCTCGAGGTTGTCGCTGAGGGGCTTCTCGCAGAGCACGTGCTTGCCGGCGGCGACTAGCCCCTCAACCATCTGGCGATGCAGGAAGTTGGCCACAACCACGCTGACGACATTGATGTCGGGGTCATCGGCGATCGCTTGCCAGGAGGTGTCGTTGCGCTCGTATCCGAAGCGTCGGGCCGCGAGCGAGCCGAGCTCAGGACTGACGTCGCCGATGGAGACAAACCGCAAATCCGGCAATGTGGACCGGTAAAGAGTAGGCGCAATTCGATAGGCCGCCGCGTGCGCCCGACCCGCCATGCCCGCTCCGATGACTGCGACGCCGATGGTCATGGAACCTCCCTTTGAGTGCTACGTGGTCGCGGGCTACCCCCAGGTCAGTCGTGGCCGCCGAGCACGTTCTGGTCCCAGTCGATCACCGAGCCGGTTACCACACCGCTCCGGTCGGAGAGAAGGAATACCACGAAATCGGCGATCTCTGAGACCTGACCGAGCTTGCCCATGGGCAGCCTGGCGGCGGCCGTGGAAACCCAGTCGTCGTCTGCTCCGTGGAAGGCGCGCTGGGTCGCATCCTCGCCCTCGGTCTCGGTCCAGCCAATGTTGAGTCCGTTGATCCGGATCCGGTCAAAGCGGTGTGCGTAGGCAGCATTGCGAGTGAGGCCCACCAAGCCCGCTTTGGCGGCCACGTAGGGAGCCAGATAGGGCTGTCCGCCGTGTGCGGAGAAGGAGATGATGTTGACGATCGATCCGGGCGCCTGACGATTCCGCATATCCTGCACTGCCGCCTGCATGACGAAGAACGGCGCCCGCAAATTGATGGCTATGTGTGTGTCGAAGAGGTCGACGGTGGTGTCCAGCAGCGTTCCACGTGTGGTGATACCTGCGGAGTTGACGACGCAGTCAATCCTGCCGTAGCTGGCCACGGTCGCCCTCACGCTATCGGCTGCAGAGAGCGGATCGGCAAGATCAACAGCGTGGAACCTGATGTCGGTTCCGTTGTTACCTAGCTCAGCGGCAAGCGCCTTACCCGCTGACTCGTCGCGCCCTGTGATCATGATCGCGGCCGCCCCATCGGCTGCGGCCGCTCGGGCGATTCCAGCACCGAGCCCTCGAGTTCCTCCACTGACCAGGATGATCTTGTTTTCGAGGAGCATCGGTTTCATACGGCAGGCCTGAGCCGCACCATCTGGCCAGTCCGAAGGCTTTCGAGAGCCGCATCGGCCAGAGCCAGTGCCTCGCGTCCATCGGCGAACCCTGGAGTGGGCTGGCTGCCCTGCTCCATACCGGTGATCAAATGATCAAGCTCGGCACGGTACGCCGGCGTGTAGCGGTCGAGGAAGAAGTTGAGGTACTCGGGCGCTGCCTCAGTCTGCGTCGCGTTCGACAACCGCACGCTGGTCGAATGTTGGTTGCCGACGCTCAGCATCCCCGCTGAGCCGAAGGCCTCCAGCCGCTGGTCGTAACCGAAAACGCTGCGGCGGCAATTTGTGATGTGGCAGAGCGCACCATCGACGCCACGAAGTACGACGACGGCGCTATCAATGTCGCCGAGCTCGGCAATGTAGTCAGCGACCACATTGGCGCCCGTGGCGTACACCTCGACAACCTCGCCGAGGAAAAAGCGCGCGAGATCGAAGTCGTGGATCGTCATGTCCCGGAACAACCCGCCGGAGGTAGCCAGATACTCGCGCGGCGCCGGGGCTGGGTCACGGCTCACGATGATCAACTGTTCCAGCCGACCGATGTCGCCAGCAGCGATTCGATCATGCACTTCGCGAAACGACGGATCGAAGCGCCGATTGAATCCCACCATCACGGTGGGATTCAGCGCAGCGATCTCCACCCAGCACCGATCGACCCGAGCCATATCGAGGTCGATCGGCTTCTCGCAGAGCACTGCTTTGCCGGCGCGTACGGCCCGGGTCAGTAGGTCGACGTGGGTGGGCGTAGCTGAGGCGATGACTACCGCATCGACGTTCGGATCATCCATGGCGGCATCGACGTCAGGGGCGGTGGCGGCGCCATACCGCTTGCCCACCTCGAGCGC
>Ga0075432_10000449_pt1 | contig 12141 bp, 9 predicted proteins | sample RhiMethybrSRZTD1_FD_72781 | JGI IMG/M metagenome (GOLD analysis project Ga0075432, IMG submission 72781) | Populus rhizosphere microbial communities from Tennessee, USA - Rhizosphere MetaG P. TD hybrid SRZTD1 | ecosystem: Host-associated > Plants > Roots > Rhizosphere > Soil | place: USA... | reverse complement strand
TGCTGGTACAGGCGGTACTGACGGCCGCGATCGAGCAGGGCCAGGCGCGGTTGCAGGGTGATTTCGTAGCGGGCTTCGTCGCGGGAGCTGGACAGGCGCTGGAAGGTGTTGACCACGCCATACAGGCTGCGCAACGGCTTGTACTCGGGCGCTGGCAGGCCGGGGTAAGGCGGCTTTGGCGGCAACGGATACAGACTGAAACGGGCGTCCTTGTTGAGTATTTGTTCGGCGCTGAGGTCCTGTTCGGCGCAGGTGAATTCGATGCGGTAGCTGAAGGGCTGGCTGAGGTGTTCCTGGCCTTCGAAGGCCAGGACGTCGAAGACGGCGTTGAATCGGTGGATGGTGAATATGTGGCGGCTGTGGTTGAAGAAGATGCGCGGTTGGGTGCTCATGGTCAGGCCTCCTCGACGATGCCCGGCATCGCTTCCTGTGTGTCGATGAACTGCAGCGTGATGCCGTCATCGTCGCTGTAACCCAGGGTCACCCCCAGGGCTTGCCGATGGGTCGCCTGGCGCTGCAGCAGTTGCTGGCTGAGCACCGGCAGGATCTGCTGGTTGAGCAGGCTGTCGATGTTGCGCGCGCCGGTATCGGGCAGCAGGCAGGCGGCAACCAGGGCCTGGTTGAGAGCGCTGTCGATCTGGCAGGTCAGGCCGTAGTGGCGTTGCAGGCGCGTGGCGACCCGGGCGAGCTTTTGCGCGACGATGCGCTGCAGGGCGTCGACTTGTAGCGGGCGGTAGATCAGGGTCTGGAAGCGCGCGAGCAAGGCCGGCTGGAAGTGTTCGCGCAACAGTGGTCGCAGCAGCTCCTGCAGGGTGCTGTCCGGTACGTCAGGGTGTTCTTGCAGGCAGGCTTGCAGTTCATCGCTGCCCAGGTTCGAGGTCATGAGAATGACGGTGTTGCGAAAATCGATTTCGCGCCCTTCGCCATCGCGCATGAAGCCGCGATCGAAGACCTGGTAGAACAGATTGAGTACGTCGCGGTGGGCCTTTTCCACTTCGTCGAGCAACACGACGCTGTGGGGGCGCCGGCGTACCGCTTCGGTGAGCACGCCACCCTGGCCGTAACCGACATAGCCCGGTGGCGAGCCTTTGAGCTGGCTGACGGTATGGGCTTCCTGATACTCGGAGAGGTTGAGGGTAATCAGCGACTGCCCGCCACCGAACAGGCAGTCGGCCAGCGCCAGGGCGGTTTCCGTCTTGCCGACGCCGCTGGTGCCGACCAGCAGGAACACGCCCAGCGGCGCTTGCTCCTCGGTCAGGCCGGTTTTGGCCGCACGCAGGCGCTGGGCCAGTGCGCCCAGGGCATGATCCTGGCCGACGACACGATCACTCAACTGCTGCTCCAGTGCCAACAGGCTGGCCTGCTCGTCCTTGAGCAGACTGCCCAGCGGCACGCCGGTCCAGTCGGCAATCACTTCAGCCACACTGCGCGGGTTGACGTCCAGCGAGAGCAACGGCTGGGCGCCCTGCACTTCGGCAAGCTGCTGTTGCAGTCGAGTACAAAGGGTAATCTGCAGGGGCTCAGCCTGACGTGCATCAAGCAATTGGCGGGTCAGGTCGAGTTCATCGCGGTATTGCCGCACCAGCGCACTGTGCTGGTCTTGCAGCTCGACAAGTTGTGCGTCGATCGAGGCAAGGCGCTCGTCGACGCTGCAGCCACCGAGTTGCGCATCCTCTGCCAGTGCTTGCCGTTCAAGCCCCAGGGCCGCCTGCCCGGCCTTGAGTCTGACCAGTGCCTGGGGTTCGCAGTCGAGGCCCATACGCACCCGTGCACTGGCGGTGTCGAGCAGGTCGACGGCTTTGTCAGGCAGCTGGCGACCGGTCAGGTAGCGCCGCGAAAGCGTGACCGCAGCCTGTACCGCCGCATCCTGAATGTGCACGCCATGATGACTGGCGTAACGCGCCTTCAAGCCACGCAGCATGAGACAGGCATCGAGGTCATCCGGCTCGTCGACCTTGACCTTCTGGAAGCGTCGTTCCAGGGCGGCATCGCGCTCGAAATACTGCTTGTATTCGCTCCAGGTGGTGGCGGCGATGGTGCGCAGCTCGCCACGGGCGAGTGCGGGCTTGAGCAGGTTCGCCGCGTCGGCACCGCCCGCCTGGTTACCGGCGCCGATCAGGGTATGGGCTTCATCGATGAACAACAGCACGGGATTCGCCGACTGCTGAACGGCATCGATGACGTTTTTCAGGCGTTGCTCGAACTCGCCCTTGACCCCGGCCCCTGCTTGCAGCAACCCCAGGTCGAGGGTACGCACGCTGACTGGTTTGAGGCTGTCCGGAACATTGCCCTCGGCAATGCGTAGCGCCAGTCCTTCGACCAGTGCGGTCTTGCCGACGCCCGGTTCGCCGACCAGCAACGGGTTGTTCTTGCGCCGGCGACTGAGGATGTCGATGACCTGGCGTATCTCATCGTCACGGCCGAACACCGGGTCAATCCGCCCTTCCCGGGCCTTGACGGTAATGTCCTGGGTGAACCTGTCCAGCACGGCCTGCAAGGCCGCCTGGTTAGCGGTCGCGGGTGCAGGCGTGGCCAGCAGATCAGAAGCAACTTGTGCCTGATCAATGCCAGCCGCTTGCTGCGCCTGGGGACGTTCTTCGGAATGTTGATCGAGCAGTGCAGACAGCTGTTGTAACTGGGTTTCGCTGATGCTGAACAACGGCCAGGCGGCTTCGCAAGCCAGCAGGTCGGGTGACTCCAGCAGCGCGCCAAGCAAGTGCGCCGAGCGCAGGTGATCCTGGCTGTCCAGCGATGCACGCAGCCAGGCATCGCTGATCAATTGCTGCAGCTTGCCGCACAGCTGCGGCTTGCCCTGGACGCTGCGCGGCAGTGTGTCCAGGTGTTCAAGCAGCCCGCGCCAGAGTGCATCCAGGTCCCATTCGTAGCGACGGGCAATGAGCGTCAGGTCGCCCTCGCCCTGTTCGAATAATTTGAGCAGCCAGTGCTCGATACTGATGTAGCCATGGGCGCGACTTTGGCACAGCGTCGCCGCCGCGCTCAGCGCCTGGGCACAGTAGGAATTGAGACGGCGAAGCAAGCGGGAGGCGTTCTGTACCATGGGTACGTCCTTGTCTTGAGTGGGAGGCTGGTAATTAAAAAGAGCCCGGCTCGACGGGGTTGGCTGAGCGCCCGCGGACGGACGCTCAACACGGGACACTGGACCCGCAGGCAAGCATGCCTACAGGTTCAATGGGTTAAGCGCTCTGGCGTTCGTCCCAGGCATCGGAGTGACTGAAGTTGCCCTCGATGAACTTCCAGGTGATCTTCTCGAAGCGCAGCTGGACGTCTTCCAGGTGATTGTGTTTTTCCTTGGCCGGGTCCTTGATGTCGTGCATTTTCGTCACGACGCTTACGACCTTTACGTTCTCGAGCAGAGCGGTGTAGTAGACGACCTCCTGGCCTGCGTCATTGATGCGATACCACTTGAACTCGGCGCTCTTGAAGGTCTGCCCCTGGGACGCGCCCTTGAGCAGGTAGACGCTGGCGGCATCGATTTCCTTGGTGAACATGAACGGAGTGTGAATCCGTGTGCCTGTCAGCTTGCCGGTGTTGTTGTCAGTGGGAATGGTCAAGCCATGATCCTGGGCCAGCACTTCGATACTGCCCTCACGCCCTTGAACATCCACCGAACCCTTGATGTCGGCGCCGCCGTCATTTTTCAGCCACAGGTAAACGGGAATTGCCATGTGAAGCTCCTTCTCTCTGAACATGAATGCCGCGTTATGCGACAGGGGGTTGCAAATCCGGCCCCGCAGCGGGGAACACGCAGGCTCCAGGCTCCGGTACCAGACGAATATCAACTCGGCGATTGGCGCTGCGTCCGGTCTCATTGTCATTGCTGGCGATGGGCTGGCTGGCACCGAAGCCCTGCACCGCAAAGCAACTGGCGGGGATACCGCCCATGTGCTTCATCCAGTCGTGCACGGCGGCCGCCCGGGCCCGAGACAACTGCAGGTTTTGCTCGGCGCTGCCGGTGGCATCGGTATGGCCGCTGATCACGATGAGCCAGCCAGGCTGGGCCTTGATGTCGACCAGAGCATTGATAAGGACCCTGGTCGAGCCGGGTTTGAGCTGGGCGCTGCCGGTACTGAATAGCGACAGGCTGTCCAGGCGCACCGGCTTTGGATTACCCACAAGTCTTGGGGCCAGCGACGGATGACGGTGAGCGGCAATCGTCGACTGCAGCCTGATGCGCAATCGCTCGCCCCGGTAAAGGCCCAGCCCCAGCGAAAGGGGTGCGCCGTGTCGGTAGTAGCTGTCCAGTCGCAGGGCATCCTCGCGCAGCACCGCGAGAGCCTGCTCGCGCAGGATGAATTCAGGCCGATCGGGTTGTCCTGACGCGGGGATGGCGTGGTAACGACGCAGGTCGTCACTGACCTGGCGGACCAGCAGGGTGTTCTGCCAGGCCGAGCTGGCCAGGGCCGTTGTCCCGGCAATGGCGAACATCCACAACGCGATGACGCTCGCGCGGCGCAATGGGACGCGTTGAGTCTGCGTGGGCAGCAGCGCCAATAAGGGATCGGGGAATGGCATTGACGTGCCCTGCCCTGGCTGCGCCTGCCTGACGTCATGCAGTGCAACCTTGTTGCGCAGCCATTGCTGCCACAGGTTACCCGCGACTGATTGCGCGAGCGCCGGTACGAAGGTGATGGCACAGACCCTCGGCAGGCTGTCGGGATCGCGCACATCGCGGGGGGCCAGGTGGGGCAGTACCGCGTTGTCCAGCCATGCCACGACACTGTTGAGCTTTACGCTGGTGTGCATGCGGGCAGCGCGCGTTGCGCTGTCTAAAGGCTGTCTTTGCCAGTCGTCCAGGCTGGCGCAGGTTCCGGCCTCGCGCACCCTGGGGCTGACTTCACCGGCCTCCCAACTGAACCAGGGGCCTTCTGCGGCCGAGACTTGCACATAGCTCGTCAACAATAGCGGCAACGCAACGCCGCCCTTTCGAATGAGGCCGACCTGATAGCGCAGTGCTCGCGCCTGTCCAGCCAGCACGGCGGTGTCGGCGTGTTCAGCCGGGTTGACGATGAACATGACGCTGAGCTGCCCACTCCATTCAGGACGCAGCGTCATCAGACTGGCGGTGACCGCAGGCAACTGCTCAAGCCCGGGCACCCGCAAATAGCAACCGTGACGGGTTGTGCGCAATGCCAGTTGTTCCACCGGCGTCGCGCCGAACAATCCCGTCAGGCCATCGCCACAAACCAGGACGACCGGTTGACGGTAGGCGGCCGGGGGCAGCGAGGTATTCTCGGCCAGGGTCAATGATGCGCGCATTGACGTTGCCCGGCGCCCAATCCGGTTCCAGGCTACACCCACGACGCACACAACGACCAGAACGGCCATGGCGCGCAGGCTCCAGGTCAACGGAAAGACAATCAGCAACACCAGTAAGAGCGCACCCGCCCATAACCAGAGACCGCGCATCAGTGTCGGCGTCATCGGTCCCACCTCAAGCCTCACCGGGCAAAACCGAGCTGAGGAGATTGGCCAACAGGTGGTCAAGCCCCCACCAGCAACCGACAAACAGCAGACCCACAAGCAGACCATGAGCCAGTGGCGAACGCGGCCATAGCGCAATGCGCAGTCCCTGTCCGAATGTCTTCTTCGTCGCCAGGGTCTGGCTGAGTGCCAAGGGGGCGACTTGCACTTGGAACGCGCTCAGCAACTGTTCGCGCTCAGGATCTTCGGCATCGTGGTAACGCCCCTGGAAGCCGAGCATCAGCACCCGATGGAACACCGTCAGCACCAGTGGATCAGGGGCGGGCTCGCGCAAGACTTCGCGCATGTCTTCATACAGGAACTCGCCCGCCTGGTGACGGCTGAAGAACTTCGCTTGCAAGGGTTCTTTCGTCCAGGCGTCGCGAGCCTGCTTATCGACACGCAGTACGGTTTCATCGAGCAAGGCGCACTGGGCATGGCTGATGTGATCGATGCTGCGCGGGCTCAGACCGGCATGCTCGAGCATCTGGCGAACATGTTCGACCTGCTTTACGCAAAGGTCCTTCAACGTCGGGCCATCGTGCGTCGATGCGCCCTTGCACAGTTCTACCACCAGCAGGTAGCTGTCCTGCAGCAACGCGTCGATATCCACCGCCATTGCGGTGGTTTTTCTTGAGGCATTCAGGTTCATGTGCGCAACACCGCAAACAGTTCAAGTTTCACCTCGGCCAGTGTGCTCGGGACGTAGAAGGCGCAGACCCCTGCAGCCAGCACCGCCTGCCCCTTGGCGTGGTCGAGATCCAGGGCGAAATACTGGTTCTCCAGTCGCAGCGGAATGGCTGCCGGTACATGGCTGAGCGACTGCAACGGCACTCCGTCGAGCGCGGCGTTGATCAAGTGATCGACATCGTCCGGCGTGCCGATCTTGCACAAGCGCGGGAACTGGCTCTGCACCTGTGCCGCCGGCAAGCGGCAACGCACCGACAGATAAAAATCAGCGCCTTCGCGCTCGCACAGACGTGGATCATTGAGGCTGACCTTCCAGCGGTTGGCGCCGTTCTCCTCCATCTCAAGGGCAATGACCCGCGAAGGCAGGCTGGCCTCAAGCAAGGTGGAGATCAGACGCAACAGAGGGGGAAAAACGCTTTCCAGCTGCTCATGTCGATAAGCCGGAATCTGCTCGATATCGTGTTCCAGGGAAAAGGTCAGCAGGCCGCCGGCCAACTTTGCCAGTTCCCGATATACCGGCTCGGGATGTCGTGCCGGGTGCGCCTTGATATCTGCCAGGATCGGCTGGTAGGTGTTCAAGGCATTGAGCAGCCAAAACAACGACACATCGGCCACGGCAAAATCGGCCATGCGCTGGTTACTTTCACGACGCATGCCCATCAGCCGTTGACGCTTGGCGGCCAACTGGATCAGCAAATTATCCAGCTGCGCCAGCAACCCCGGGTGTGCCGCGAAGTCGAGCAGCGGTGGCACATAAGCGCCATCCAGCCCCCATGCACCCTGCCCGTCCCGTATCAGGCGCACGATCGGACAGGTCAGGTAATCGGCGTTATCGTCGTGGGCAAAACGCAGGCTCAGCACGTGTTCCAGCACGCCGATCTGCTGCACCTCGCTTTCGTACACGTCCTGCACTTTGCGCCAGTCCTGGCGATAGCGCGTGGGTCGCTCGACCTTGCCGTCATCGAGCAGGCAGTTGTTGCCATTGGCCTGCTCCAGCGGCAAGGCCAATACCACCGTGGCATCCTGCACGTCACTGGAAAGCAGCTCGGTCAATTCCAGGGCCGAGGGCAGACGATCCACCTCATCAGTATCGATCAAGGTGCCATCGGGCATGCGCAGGCACAATCTTGTGGCCTTGAGCTTGCCCAGGCGCAGGGTCTCCTGGTCAAACGCCACTGCCCCTACACCCCAGGGATGCACCAGTGACAAATGAGCCAGGCGTTCGTTGGTCCAGGCTTCCCATCGCGCCTGTTGCTGGAACTGCTGGGGGCACAGGAGTGCCCCCGCAGACCATACGGGACGGTCGATTTTCAAGACCTGGATTCCCCGCGAGCGCCATCGGCCTTGCGCTTGGGCATCTGCGACACCAGCGAAAGATTGACGTCCATGCCTTCGACCTGGAAGTGCGGCACGGCATACAGCTTGACGCGGAAGAAGCCCGGGTTGTCCTCTATGTCTTCCACGGTCACCTTGGCATCACGCAGCGGATGCGAGGCCTGCAGGTCGTCGCCCGGGTCGGTCATTTCGGTGACCAGTCCGCCGATCCACTTGTTCAGCTCAAGTTCCAGCAAGCGCCGGTCCTTGGTGGTGCCGATGTTTTCGCGCTGGATCAGCTTGAGGTAATGGGCAATGCGCGATAGCAGGAAAATGTAGGGCAGGCGCGAATTGATCCGGCTGTTGGCGGTCGCATCGGCAGTGTCATAGAGGGCCGCTTTCTGAGTCGAGTTGGCCGAAAAGAAGCATGCGTAGTCGCGGTTCTTGTAATACGACAGCGGGATGAAACCGAGGTCGGCGAACTCGAATTCGCGGGTTTCAGGGATCATGACTTCCGAAGGAATCTTCACCTGGTTGCCGGTGCCCAGGTCGTACAGGTGGATAGGTAATTCAGTGACTGCACCGCCCGACTGCGGCCCGCGGATCTGCACGCACCAGCCATTGGCAATGAAACTCTTGACCATGTTGGCGGCAAAGGCGAACGAGGCGCTGGTCCACAGGTACTTGTCGTGGTCGGGGCCCTTGACGCTCTCGATGTAGTTGAAGCTGCGCACCGGGACGGTGTCTGGGCCATAGGGCAGGCGTCCGAGGACACGGGGCATGACCAGGCCGATGTAACGGGCGTCGTCACTGTCGCGGAACGCCTTCCATTTCAGGTATTCGGCGCGGTCAAAATAGTTGCCGATGTCCTTGATCGCGGCCACTTCTTCCATCGACTGCTTGCCGAAGAAGGCCGGGCCGACGGTGCCGATAAATGGCATGTGCGCAGCTGCGGCGACTTTGGAAATGTTGCGCAACAGGGCGATGTCCTGAGGACTGCGACCGAACTCGTAGTTGGAGATAGCCGCGGCAATCGGCTCGCCGCCCGGCGTGTCATACTCCTGGGTATAGGTATGCACGTAGAGGCCGCTTTGAGCTATTTCCGGTGCATCGTCGAAATCCTGGACCAGATGATCCTTGCTGATATCCAGCAATTCGATGCGCACGTTCTGGCGGAAATCGGTCTGGTCGATCAGCGATTTGACCCCGCGCCAGGTTGACTCGACGCGCTGGAAATCCGGGTGGTGCATTACGGCATCAAGTTGCCGACTGATTTGCGCATCCAGTGAGGCAATGTGATCATCGAGCAGGACTTTATCCAGGCGCTCAACCTTCTGTGAAGACTGTCCGAGCAGTTTGAGAAAAACACTGACTGCCGCAGTCACTCGCTCATCAGCAGACACTTCGGACAGCGCCTCGGTATTCTGAAACACTTCGATACTACTTAGTGTGGAGACCGGACTGAGATTGATCTTTCCGAACAGCGCGCCATATACACCTTTACTTTCTTCGGACAACACTGTAGCGCCGCGCGATTGCACGTTAGAACTTTCGATGGACATGAAGGTAACTTCCCTTTAAACGAACCGAAGTGGATTAACGATTTTCTGGCGGCGCCAATGCGGCCAATTCAGCGCGCAGTTCGTCACTCAGCGCATCGTCCTTGAGAATGCGTTCCAGTTCATGACGAAAGGTGGCATTGTCCAGCAGGTTAGACTTGAGGTCGCGCAACAGGTTGCGCATGGCCAATAGTGCACGCAGATGCGGGATTTGCCGTGCTACCTGCTCCGGCTCGAAGTCCTTCATGCGCTGGAAATTCAGCTCGACCGAGGTGTCGCCGCCATCATCGACCAGGGTATTTTCCACGGCCACTTTCAAGAGAGGAGAAAACTCCGCCAATACGCTATCGAAGTTGTTTTTGTTGATCGAGACTTTGCTTCGGGCTGATAAGGGACGCTGCTCCTGGCCATTGCTGTAGTCCCCCATCACCATCAGCTTCAGTGGTAGTTCGACTTTTTTCTGCGCACCGCCGGTATGCAGGTCGAGCTTGATATTGACCCGCGCCTTCGGCACTTCGTTTTGAAAACTGCTTGAAGACATAACACCTCCCGATTATTTTGCGACGGCCACTGCCATCGCTAAAACCTGTAGCGACAGGAACTCGAAACTCTAGCCAACAGAGTAGAAAGCCCCTCCACTACAGCCTGTGAATTCCATGTCTAAATAAGTACAACAATATACGCACGGGAACTATGTCTGTTCTCCTACAACAACAATGAAGTATCTCACTCTCACATTCCACCCCTGTCCTTAACTTTGGGAAATTTCGTACTTATTTACGGAAACGCCCTACAAGAAACCCGTGGAAATGGACATTTTGTCGGGCGCCAGTCTTCGTTTTTCTGCTCCGACCGGACTGCAGCCTCCCCTCCAATCCACCCGGTCAAAACCCACTGCATCAATTATTTATACTCAAATACCAGCTTAATAATATTTTACCGACATCAGGCTGATCCCTAGTCTTGAGCCCAGGAAATGGCAGGTCGACACCGACCGTTAACCAACTTCGAAGGGCAAGCAGATGACCATTGAAAAAACAATAATAGATACCTTGATTGTCGGCGCCGGCCAGGCCGGCGTAGCCATGAGTGAACACCTGAGCAAGCTCGGCGTGCCGCATCTGGTGCTGGAGCGCAATCGTATTGCCGAGCGCTGGCGCACCGGCCGCTGGGATTCGCTGGTGGCTAATGGTCCGGCCTGGCACGACCGTTTTCCCGGCCTGGAATTCGACGACGTCAGCCCCGATGGTTTTGCCCCCAAGGAGCGCGTGGCCGATTACTTCGAAGCCTATGCCCGCAAGTTCAAGGCGCCGATCCGCACCGGCGTGGAAGTGAAGAAGGTCGAGCGCAACGTCGGTCGCCCAGGCTTCACCGTCGAGACCTCCCAGGGCGTGATCGAGGCCAGCCGCGTGGTGGCTGCCACGGGTCCGTTCCAGCGTCCGGTGATCCCGCCGATCGCCCCCAAGGATGCACAGTTGCTGCAGATCCATTCCGCCGACTACCGCAATCCCGGGCAATTGCCCGAGGGTGCCGTGCTGGTAGTGGGCGCAGGTTCCTCGGGCGTGCAGATCGCCGATGAATTGCAGCGCTCCGGCAAGCAGGTCTACCTGTCGGTGGGCGCCCACGATCGTCCGCCCCGCGCCTATCGCAACCGTGATTTCTGCTGGTGGCTGGGGGTGCTGGGCGAGTGGGACCAGGCCGCGATGAAACCCGGCCGCGAACACGTGACCATCGCCGTCAGTGGCGCCCAGGGTGGCCGCACCGTGGACTTCCGTGGCCTGGCCCATGCCGGCATGGTGCTGGTGGGCCTGACCCAGTCGTTCAACGACAGCGTGGCGACCTTCCAGGCGAACCTGGCGGAGAACCTTGCCCGGGGCGATGAAAACTACCTGGCCCTGCTCGACGCCGCCGATGCCTACATCGAACGCAATGGCCTGGACCTGCCGGAAGAACCGGAAGCGCGCCATACCTTCCCGGAGCCGGACTGCGTCACCCATCCGATCCTTGAGCTCGACCTGGCCAAGGCCGGTGTGACGTCGATCATCTGGGCTACCGGCTTTGCCGTGGACTACAGCTGGCTGAAGGTTGACGCCTTCGACGACAACGGCAAGCCCCGGCATCAGCGCGGGGTGTCCAGCGAGGCTGGCGTGTATTTCCTCGGCCTGCCGTGGCAGTCCCGCCGTGGTTCGTCGTTCATCTGGGGCGTGTGGCACGACGCCAAGTACGTGGCCGATCACATTGCCATCCAGCGGACCTACCTTGAGTACCGCGACGCCGCCCAACGCGAGGCCGATAGCAACCCGGCCGATCACAAGACCACTGTCAGCGCTTGATAACCGCTCGGCGCGTGAACCGCGCCGCCCCCCATATTCCAGGAGTTTCAAATGACTACGCCTACCCACACTCGCATCCGCATGTTCAACACCAAGGAAACCTACCCGAACCAGAGCCTGGACAACGACCTGTGCCAGGCCGTCCGCGCCGGCAACACCGTGTATGTGCGCGGCCAGGTCGGCACCGATTTCGAGGGCAACCTGGTCGGCCTGGGCGATCCGCGGGCGCAGACCGAGCAGGCCATGCGCAACGTCAAGCAACTGTTGGAAGAAGCCGGCAGCGACCTGAGCCACATCGTCAAGACCACCACCTACCTGATCGACCCGCGTTACCGCGAACCGGTGTACCAGGAAGTGGGCAAGTGGCTCAAAGGCGTGTTCCCGATTTCCACCGGGCTGGTGGTGACGGCATTGGGTCAGCCGCAGTGGCTGATGGAGATTGATGTGATTGCGGTAATTCCCGAATAAGGAGCAGGCCCATGACCTTTTCCATTGCCGCCCGCTGCCCCGACACCGGTCAGTTCGGCATCGCCATCAGCTCCTCGAGCATTGCCGTGGGCGCCCGCTGCCCCTGGTTATTGCCCGGTGTGGGTGCCGTCTCGACGCAAAACATCACTCTGCCCTCCCTGGGCCCGGAAACCTTGACCCTGATGGAGCAAGGCCTTACACCTGCCGAGGCCCTGGACAAGGTGCTGACCCGCAATGGCTACAGCCAGTACCGGCAGATCACCGCCATCGACCACCTCGGTCGCACCGCGCATTTC
>Ga0075432_10000445_pt1 | contig 12167 bp, 10 predicted proteins | sample RhiMethybrSRZTD1_FD_72781 | JGI IMG/M metagenome (GOLD analysis project Ga0075432, IMG submission 72781) | Populus rhizosphere microbial communities from Tennessee, USA - Rhizosphere MetaG P. TD hybrid SRZTD1 | ecosystem: Host-associated > Plants > Roots > Rhizosphere > Soil | place: USA... | reverse complement strand
AGCAGGGTCTTGCCCGCATCCGTCAGCGCCACCCTGCGTCCGTCACGGGCAAACAGCGGCCGCGGAACGCTGCCCTGCAGCGCCGCCATCTGTTGGGACACCGCGCCCGGAGTGAATCCCAAGGCTTCCGCCGCCGACGTCATGGTCCCCAGTTCGGCGACCACCTTGAAGGTCTTGAGTTGTTCGAATGTCCACTTCATATAGCAAATCTATATGGAATTATGAAAATGTATCGATAGACCTAAACGTCCGGTGGCTCCAAGCTTGTTTCCAAGACAGGCTTTTGGAGGAAAACATGCAGATCAAGCACGTGGACAATGTCGTCCCGCTGACCAAGTCACCAACTGCCCCGCTTCCCGCGGAGGCAGATGTCGTGATTCTCGGCGGCGGGATTATGGGGGCAAGCATCGCCTTTCATTTGGCGGAGGCGGGCGTCGGGAACATTGTCCTCATCGAACGCAATTCGCTCGGTTCCGGGTCCTCGGCCAAGCCGCTTGGAGGAGTCCGTGCCACGTTCTCCGACCCGGGTAACATCAGGCTGGGGCAGCGCAGTTTGGAGGCCTATGAACGTTTCGGCGAGGACTTCCGCGCCGACATCGGCCTCCGGCAGGTGGGCTATCTTTTCCTGTGCCGCACCGACGCCGAGCTGTTCGAGGTGGAGGCAAGCACCCATATCCAGAACTCGCTGGGCGGGTGCAGCCGGATGGTTTCCCCCGAGGAAGCCCATCGCATCAATCCCTTCCTGGATCCGAAGGCCCTCCTGGGCGCCTCGTATTCCCCGCGTGACGGCTTTGCCGAGCCCTCCAAGGTGGTCCGCGCCTATGCCCAGGCGGCGATGGAGTTGGGCGTAACCATCTGCGAGGACACCGAGGTCCTGGACATCGACGCCGGTGGCGGTTCGGTGCGGGCGGTCAATACCAACCGCGGTCCAGTCCGGACCAGCACAGTCATCTGCGCTGCCGGCGCCTGGTCCACAAGGCTAGGCGCAATGGCCGGCGTCCATCTTCCGATCCAGCCGGTCAGGCGCCAGATCGGGATGACCACCCAACGCCTCGTGCCATTCCCCACCGTTCCGTTCACTCTGGATCTGTCCACCACAATGTACTTTCACAACTACCTCAACGGGATGCTTCTGGGCATCTCCAACCAGGACCAGGAACCGGGCTTTTGCCGTGAGTTCGACTACCAGTGGCTGCCCGCCTTCAATCGTGCCGCAGAAATCGTGGCACCCTCCCTTGCGTGGCAGGAGCTCGAGGTCGGCTGGGCCGGACTGTACGAGAACACACCGGACCACAACGCCATGATCGGTTCCTCGGACACCGTAGAGGGCTTCCTGTACGCCACGGGTTTTTCGGGTCACGGGTTCCTGCAGGGCCCCGCAGTCGGCGAGCTCGTCAGGGACATCTACCTAGGCCGCGAGTCCTTTATGGATCCTGAACAGTTCAGCGCCGCCCGCTTCGCCGGCGAGCTTTCCCGGGTGAAGGAAGTCCACATCATCTGAACCGCGGAATCAGGAACCCCGCACCATGATCCCCCGCGCCAACATCCAAGGATTGAAAGGAAGACCCATGCCAACAACAACGAAGCTGCAACTGTGGGAACTGAGGGCGGAATTCGCCCTGCGCCTTGCCACCCTGTACGGCAACGAAGTCCCTGCCTACAACACGCTGGTGGACGTCTCACGGGAGGTGAACGAGGACTTCATCCGCAAGAACGGGCAGGACGCAGAACGCCTGGGCAGCGTCCAGCGCGTCACCGCCGAGCGCCATGGCGCCATCCGCGTCGGCTCACACCGCGAGCTTGCCCAGGTGGCGCGGATATTTGCCGCCTTCGGCATGCACCCCGTGGGCTTCTATGACCTCCGGGACGCTTCCAAGAGCTCGGTACCCGTGGTCTCCACAGCCTTCCGCCCCGTGGACCCCGAGGAACTGGCAAGGAACCCGTTCCGCGTCTTCACCTCCATGCTGGCCCATGATGACCGGCGCTTCTTCGACGAGGAAACGCAGCAGCAGCTCGAAACCTTCATCCGCGCGCGGACCCTGTTCCCCGACGAACTGCTCGAGCTCGCCGACCGGACCGCCCGGGAAGGCGAACTCGACCAGCACGACGCCGAACGGCTCCTGGAGCTGGCCACATCAGCATTCAAGCTGTCCACTGCACCCGTTGACCACGACTGGTACTTCAAGCTGGAGGGCATCTCAGCGGTGGCGGCCGACATCGGCGGCGTTCCCTCGACACACATCAACCACCTCACTCCCCGCGTCCTGGACATCGATGACCTGTACGCCCGGATGGAGGCCCGCGGCATCACGATGATCGACGAAATCCAGGGGCCGCCCAACTGGGAGGGGCCGGACATCCTGCTCCGGCAGACGTCCTTCCGCGCCCTCGCTGAAGAGAGGTCCTTCCGTTACGCCGACGGCGAGGTCCGCCCCGGGTCACTTCGGGTCCGCTTCGGGGAAGTGGAACAGCGCGGAATCGCCCTCACTGAAACCGGCCGGAACCTCTACGACCGCATGGTGGCCGAGGTGGATTCCTGGCTGGCCGCGAGCCCGTCCGGTACGCCGCGCGCCGAGGTTGCCGAGCAGGTCTGGCGGAAGAACCTGCCACGCACTGAACAGGAACTGGCGCTCCAGGGCTTCGCCTACTTCACCTACCGCGTGGCCGATGCCGCGGCGGCTCCCCCGGCCGGATCCGCGTCCCTGCGGAAACTCGTCGAGACCGGAGTCCTAGTTCCCGAGCCCATCGTCTACGAGGATTTCCTGCCGCGTTCGGCAGCCGGGATCTTCCAGTCAAACCTCACTGACGACGGCTCCCGCGACGATGGCCAGATCGGCACCCCGTACGACATCGACCGGCTGTCCGACGTCCTGGGCCGCAGGATCTTCGATCCCAACGAACTGTACTCCGCGCAGCAGTCCGCATCCCTGGCGGAGGCGCAACGCATCCTCGGTATCACCATCACCGACATCCAGTCGAACCTGTAAATCCAACCCGAAAGAAGGAACCATGACCACCATTGCTCCCGCCCTGCCGGCGACGTCCGAAATCGCGGCTGAAGTCCACAAGAGCCTGCAGGCCATCGGGGTAGACCCGGCCCTGCTCGCCGGTCCGCGCGAAACCCGGACTCCCATCACCGGTGAAGTCATCCTCACCACCAGGGTCCACAACGACGATGATATTGAGGCAGCTGTTTCCACCGCCGCCGAGGCGTTCAAAACCTGGCGAAACGTCCCCGCACCGGTCCGCGGCGCCGTCGTCAAGCGCTGGGGACAGCTGCTGACCGAGCACAAGGAAGACGTCGCAGCGCTGATCACCGCCGAGGTGGGTAAGATCCGCTCCGAAGCCCTGGGCGAGGTGCAGGAGATGATTGACATCGCCGACCTTGCCGTTGGCCAGTCCCGCCAGCTGTACGGCAAAACCATGCCTTCCGAGCGCCCCGGACACCGCCTCGCCGAAACATGGCACCCGCTCGGCGTCGTCGGAATCATCTCGGCTTTCAACTTCCCCGTGGCTGTTTTCGCTTGGAACGCGGCCCTTGCACTGGTGGCCGGCGACACCCTGGTCTGGAAGCCGGCGGACGCCACCCGACTCTCCGCCCTTGCCGTCGACACTCTCCTGGCCCGTGCCGTTAAGGACGTGGGGGCACCGGCCGGTATCCACCACTTGCTGCTGACTGACCGCACCGGCGGACAGAAGCTGGTCGAGGACCCTCGCATCGCCCTCGTTTCCGCAACCGGCTCAGTCCGGATGGGCCAGGAGATCGCGCCCGCGATCGCGAAGCGTTTTGGCCGCGCGCTACTGGAACTCGGCGGCAACAACGGCGCCATCGTGGCTCCCTCCGCCGACCTGGACCTGGCACTGCGCGGAATCGTGTTCGCCGCCGCAGGCACCGCAGGGCAGCGCTGCACCTCGCTGCGGCGCCTCTTTGTGCACACCTCGATCGCCGACACCCTCGTTCCCCGGATCGTGGAGGCGTACCGCACGCTGAACATCGGCAGCCCCACCCAGGAGGGAACGCTCGTGGGACCCCTCATCAACGCAGGCAGTTTCAAGGCGCAGCAGGATGCCCTGGCCCAGGCCGTCGCCGAAGGCGGCGAAGTGGTGCAGGGCGGCAACCGCGTCCTGGCGGACGAGCACCCGGAAGCCTTCTATGTGGAACCGGCCGTCGTGCGCATGCCCGCCCAGACCGCCGTCGTGCATGACGAAACCTTCGCCCCGATCCTGTACGTCATGACGTACGAAAACCTGGACGACGTCATCGAGGTACACAATGCCGTTCCGCAGGGCCTGTCCTCGGCGATCTTCACCCAGGACCAGACCGAAGCCGAGCTGTTCCTCTCGGCCAGCGGATCAGACTGCGGCATCGCCAATGTGAACATCGGCACCTCCGGCGCGGAAATCGGCGGGGCATTCGGAGGTGAAAAGGAAACCGGCGGCGGCCGCGAATCGGGCTCCGACTCGTGGAAGGCCTACATGCGGCAGGCCACCAACACCATCAACTTCTCCGGGCAGCTCCCGCTCGCCCAGGGCGTCACGTTCATCTAGCCAAGCAGGCACGCGGCAGCTGCCCCCGGGCGCTGCCGCGTGCACCGCATCCTGCCATTCCATCCCCAGTAAGGACACGACCAGTGACAACCGTCCAGGAACTCCGCCGCCAGCTCGGACACCGGGTGCTGACCGATCCCGCAGACCTGGCCCGCTACAGCGCGGATGCCTCACGCGCCATCCCCGAGGGCCTGCCCGCGGCGATACTGGCCGCCCGTTCCACCGCAGACGTCGTTGCGGGGGTTCAATGGGCCGCCCGGCATCAGGTTCCCGTGTCCGTCCGGGGCGCCGGGACGGGATTGGCTGGAGGAGCTGTGGCTTATGAAGGCGGACTGGTGATTTCCCTTGCCCTCATGGACGCGATCCCCTGCATCGATCCGGACAACCGCCTCGCCCAGGTCCAGGCAGGTGTGGTCACGGCGGACCTCGATGCCGCTGCCGCGGAGTACGGCCTGATGTACGCGCCTGATCCGGCGAGCTACCGGCAGTCCACGATCGGCGGCAATATTGCCACCAATGCGGGAGGCCTGCGGTGTGTGAAGTATGGGGTCACCTCCGACAGCGTGGCAGGCCTGGAAGTGGTCCTGGCCAACGGAGATGTCATCTCCACCGGCGCAAAGACACGGAAGAACGTGGCGGGCTACGACCTGACCAGCCTCTTCGTCGGCTCCGAAGGGACGCTGGGAATCGTGACCGGAGCTACCCTGCGGCTGCATCCCCGCCCTGCGGGGAAAACCGTGACCTTCCGGGCAACTTTTCCTTCCGCGGCTTCAGCCGGCAAGGCCGTCACGGCCATCATGGGCAGTTCAGTGGTTCCTGACGTCATGGAACTGATGGACCGTGCCAGCGTCAGAATCGTCGAACAGTTCCACCCGACAGGACTGTCCACTGATGGAGCCGCCATCCTGGTTGGCCAGTTCATTTCCCCTACGTCGGAAGCGGACGCCGCCGTCGCCGCCCGGCTGTGCACCCGGGCGGGCGCTACCGACGTCGAGCAGGCAGACGGCGATATCCTCCTGGAAGCCCGCCGGGTGTCCGGCAAAGCGCTCGACGCACGGGGGCTACGCGCTTCGTGCGACGTTGCCGTCCCCATCTCGCGGCTGGCCGAGATGTTCCTTGCGCTGGAACAGATCGGATCAGCCAACAACGTGGAGATTCCCACTTTCGCCCATGCCGGTGATGGCAACCTGCACCCCTCCGTGGTCATCGGGGACGAATCCCCCGAGGCCTATGCGGAGGCAGAGCGCATCCTTGACCTGATCACGGACCAGGCCATCCTGCTTGGTGGCACCATCAGCGGAGAGCACGGCATCGGCTCCCTCAAGGTGGGATCGCTCAGCAAACAACTTGAGCCGGCAACACTGGCCGCCCACCGCCTCGTCAAAACCGCTTTCGACCCGCTGGGGATCCTCACCCCCGGCCGGGGAGTTTGAACGGCCGCGCCGTTCCGGCGCCAGGAGGCAACCATGCTGAACCCCCTGCATTTGCGGACCTTCATCGTCGTGCTGCGGACCGGATCATTTGCTGAGGCCGCCCGATCACTTGGCTACACGGGTTCGGCCGTCTCCCAGCAAATATCCAGCCTGGAGCGGTCCGTCAAGATGTCCCTCTTCGAACGGGACGCCCATGGCATACGGCCCACACCTTCGGCCGGGTTTCTGGCCGAACGTGCCCAAAATGTCCTGGCCGCCTTTGCCTCCTTCGAAGAGGAGGTAAGGGCCATATCCGAAGGGAATTTTGGCCAAGTCCGGCTCGGCAGTTTTCCCACTGCCAGCCAGCAGCTACTTCCGCTCTCCCTCTCAACGTTCGCGCGGACGCACCATGACGTAGGCATCGACCTTGATGAGGGCGAGCCGGACACCCTTGTTCCACTGCTGCTGGACCGTGACCTCGACCTGGCCATCGTCTACCACTACGACCTCGTGCCGCAAACCTGGCCAAAGGCCCTGAAAGCAGAGCCGCTGCTTCATGAGGACCTGGTCCTGCTCCTGCCACCCGGTCACCGGTTCGCCGATTCGGAAATCGTCCTCGCCGATCTGGGAAAAGAAACGTGGGTGGCTACCGGGGAGCGGACTTCGGGCGCCCGCTCGCTCCGCAGGGCTTGTGCAGCGGCAGGGTTTGAGCCCAACGTGCACTACCGAAGCGATGACTACGACGTCATCAGGAGATTTGTCAGCTCAGGCTTGGGCGTGGCGCTGGTCCCCGCGCTGGGGCACGTGCCCGGCACCATCGCGACGGCGACCATCGCCGACCTTCCCGTGCGGCGGCATGTGGTTGCCCTCCATGCGCCCAGCACGGCCAACCCCGCCGTGGAGGGGGCGGTGGCAGCCCTCAAGGCTGCCAGCGCGGAGGCCGCGGGGCGCCTCCCCGGAGTCCGTGTTGCCTGAACATGCCTGAACCTGCCTGAACTTACCTGAAATAAGCCAACCACCAACCACCCAGAAAATGGAGCATCCGGAAATGACTGACAGCACCTTTGCACTCTTTGACCTGTGGGGACCCGAGAAGATCGTGGTCGTCTCCGACCGGAGGACCGGCATGCGCGGCGTCCTCGTCATCGACAACACCGCACGGGGAACCGGCAAAGGCGGGACCCGCATGAGCCCCAGCCTCACGGTGCAGGAAGTTGCCCGCCTCGCCCGGACCATGACGTGGAAGTGGGCAGCTGTGGACCTGTTCCACGGCGGCGCCAAGGCCGGCGTCCTCGGAGATCCCGCCGATCCGAACAAGGAAGCCATCCTCCGTGCCTTCGCCAGGACCCTGTCCAACGAAGTCCCGTCGGAATACGTCTTCGGCCTGGACATGGGCCTGACCGAGGAAGACGCGGCCATCTTCCTCGACGAGCTTGGAGACCGGGGAGCCTCCACCGGGCTGCCGCGGGCCTTGGGCGGCCTCCCCTACGACCAGCTCGGCGTAACCGGCTACGGTGTCGCTGAGGCGGCTGAAGCCGCGGCGCAAAACCGCGGAATCAGCCTCCAGGGCGCACGGGTTTCCATCCAGGGCTTTGGCGCTGTAGGCCAGGCAGCCGCAACCCGCCTCAGCGAGCTGGGCGCCGTCGTCGTTGCCGTCTCTACCGCCGGAGGGGCGGTTCATGACCCCAACGGCCTGGACATCCCGAAGCTCGTGGACCTCCGCGCCGCCACCGGGGACGCGTGCGTGCGTCACTATGGTGCCGTACTTCCGGCTGATGCGGCCTTGCACGTGGACGCCGATGTCCTCATCCCGGCCGCACGGGAAGACACGATCGACGACGTCGTGGCAGCCAGCACCAACGCCAAACTCATCGTGGAGGGCGCCAACCTTCCCACGTCCCCCACGTCGCGGCGGATCCTGCACCAGCGTGGAATCACTGTAGTGCCCGATTTCATTGCCAACGCGGGCGGAATCGTGGCCGCTGCCCACTCCATGGCCGCGCGCTACTCCCCCTTCGTCGTGGACCCCGAAGACATCTTCACGATGATCTCAGCCAAACTGAGGGCGAACACGGCCGCAGTCCTGGACGAAAGCCGCCGCGCCGGCCTCACTCCGCACGAGGCAGCCTACGGCTTGGCGGAGCAGCGCGTCCTAGAGGCGATGAAACTTCGCCGCCAGGTTCCCCGGACCGCCACGGAGACCATCGACGTCCTCGTCTGAGCAGGCGCCCCGACTAGGCTGGGATGACGTTCAAAAGCTGCAGTCAGGAGAACCCATGGGGCGCCCGCTCCTCCCGCTGATATCCGTGGAGGCCCTCACCACCGCCGCCCTCGAGCTGGTTGATGAGGGCGGCGACTTCAGCTTCCCTAAGCTGGCGAAGAAGATCGGCGTCAGCCAGTCCTCCATCTACAACCACGTCAGCGGCCGGGACGAGATCCTGGAGCTCCTGCGCCACCGGATCATCACCGAAGAGCCGTATCCGCCGGTGGACCACAGCGACTGGGAAGCGGCCCTGCGGGTCCTGATCCGCGCCTACCGGGATGCGTTCGTCCGCCACCCGCGGCTGGCGCCGCTCCTTGTCCTGCAAACGATCACTGATCCGGACGTCATCGGGCTTTACGAAGACCTGGCGCTGGCCCTCGAGGCGGCGGGGTTCCGGGGGCGGGACGTGGTGGCGGCCATCTCCACCATCGACAGTTTTGCCCTGGGCGCGGCCCTGGACCTCGCGGCCCCGGAGATTGTCTGGGACCCGCCGGCGGAGGGTTACCCCACACTTAAGCGGGCAGTCGGGAATGCGGGACCGTCGGAGGAACGGGGCGGGCACGCCTTCGACTTCGGCCTGGACGTGATCATCGGCGGGCTTCGGGCCAAGCTGGCCGGTTAACGCCGGGCCGCTTAACGCCGGGCTGCGCTCAGCCGGGGTCCGCCGGGGCCGGGCTGGCCGCGAGGTTCCGGGTGGCCGGTCCCTGGATGACGGTTCCGTCGGTGCTGAACCGGGAACCGTGGCACGGGCAGTCCCACGTCACGTCGGCCGCATTAAACTCCACCGTGCAGCCCAGGTGCGTGCAAACAGCCGAAACGGCGCTGATGCCGCCCGCAGGACTGACGTAGACGGCGGTCTTTGCTCCGTCCACGTCCACGACTCTTCCGTGCCCCGGGGCGATCGTGGGCGGTGCGACCGGCGCCTCCGGAAGAGGCGCCTCCCGAAGTGCCTTCTCCCGAAGAGCCGCCTCCGGAGGCACGGCACCCCGTGCCGGGACGGCCCTGGTGCTGTCAAACAATGCCGCCCACGGGTTGGTGCGGCCGCAGAGCAGATCCCGGAGGATCAGGGCGGCGGCCGTTCCGTTGGTCAGCCCCCATTTTCGCAGCCCGGTGATCACGTGGACATGCCGGAAGTCCGGCGAAAGGCGCCCGACGAAGGGCAGCCCGTCGGCGGGCATGGCGTCCTGGGTGGACCAGCGGAAGGCGATCTCTCCGGCGCCGAGCCGGTCCCGGGCGAAGGCGGCGAGCCTGCCGTACCGTTCGGCGGAGTCAACCTGCTCCGAGGCGGGGTGCCCTTCTCCGCCGGCCAGAACATAACTGATGCCGCCGATGTCGGTTGTCAGGATGGAGCGCATCGGCTCGTCAACGCTGACAAACGTCGAATCCAAAGGGGCAGAGTCGGAGCGGGCGGCAACGATGTACGAGCGGTGCGCGTAGGTTCGCGCGGCGAAGAATCCGTTGTCCCCGAACGGCATATTGGTGGCGACAATGATTTCCTGCGCCCGGACGGAGCCCCGCGCCGTGTCGACGACGGCCGGCGAGCCGTCCCGGAAACCCGTGGCGGGCGAGTCCTCGAAGACGAAACTTCCACCCCCGTCCACCGCACGGGCCAGGCCCTGGACGTACCGGAGTGCGTGGATCTGCGCCTGGTTCTCAAAGCGGACCGCCCCTGCGACCGGGAACGATCCAACCGTGCTCGGAAGCGGCACCTCGGTAGTGAAGGACGAGGGAAGCCCCAGCCTGGCAGCGAGCGCCGCTTCTTCCCGGACCAGGGCCAGCGAATCCTCCGATTCCGCGTACGTGTAGTTGGAAACCCGCCGGAAGCCGCAGTCGATCCCCTCCGCGCCAACTGTTCCGGCCACGTGCTCAATCGCGGCTTCGTTGGCCTGCCCGTAGAGGCGGGCCGCCTCGTTGCCGTGGCGGCCCGCAAGCTCGGTGTAAGCCAGCCGGTGCAGGGACGTGACCTTGCCGGTGGTGTTCCCGGTGACTCCCGTGCCCACGCGGGCTGCTTCAAGCACCGCCACCGTCTGGCCCGCCTGCCTCAGGGCCAGCGCAGCGGTGAGGCCGGCGATGCCGCCACCGATCACGGCCACATCCACGTCGAGGGCACCATGGAGGTCTTCATCGAGGGCCGCATATCCCGTGGATGCGCTCGTGGCCGCCCAGAGGGAGGCGAACTTACCTGCAGGCTGCTCACTCACGGTCCCCGCCTTTCACGTAGCTGGCTTCCCTACTTGGAGCCTTCCCGGCCTGGAGCCTTTCGGCCCCGCAGCCGTCCGGCCGTCGCCGTCAGTCCCCGGCGGACTTCGCAGCCTTGGCAGCAGCTTTGGCAGCCTGCTTGCTGGCGCGCACCTTGGTCAGCGACTCCGGATCAACGATGTCGGCCACGGACAGGTACGAATCCTGCTGGCCGTAGTGGCCAGCGGCCTCGCGCCAGCCTTCTGCCTGGAGTCCGCACTGCTTCCCCAGGAGCGCCAGGAAGATCTTTGCCTTCTGCTCGCCGAATCCCGGCAGGGCCTTCAGCCGGCGCAGCACCTCCTTGCCGTCGGGATCGCCCTGGGTCCAAATGGCCGTGGCGTCCCCGTCCCAGTCCTGGTGCACCGTTTCCGCGAGGGCCTGGACACGTCCGGCCATGGATCCGGGGAACCGGTGGACGGCCGGGCGTTCCTTGAACATCTCGACGAAGTCCTGGGGGTTGTACCCGGCGATCGCCGCGGGGTCCATGGAGCCGATGCGCGTCCGGATCTTTTCGGGACCGGCAAATGCCGATTCCATGGTCACCTGCTGGTCAAGCAGCATGCCGGTGAGCAGCGCAAACGCGTCGTCGCTGAGTAGTTTGTCCGCCGCGGGGTCCCCTGTGATGTGCAGTTCCATGCGTCCTATCCTCCCACCCGGCCCTGTCCGCGTCATGGGGTCCAACAGCCCGGGTCTCCACAGCCGATCTCAAGTGCTTGCAATCGACTGTCGCCAGGTAATACCGTCCCAACCAGCGGTCGAAACCCACAAGCGGAAGGCATGTCATGCTGAAGCACGTCGCTGAGGGCGTCCTCGTTCATGTGAGCGAGTTCATCCAGAGCAATTCCATCGTCGTGCAGGGCCGGGACGGGGTGTTGCTCATCGACCCCGGCATAACGGGCGACGAAATGGCGGCCCTCGCGAACGACCTCCGCGAGCTGGGCCGGCCAGTTGTTGCAGGCTTCTCCACCCATCCTGATTGGGACCACGTTCTCTGGCACCCGGACTTCGGCGACGCGCCCCGCTACGGTACAGCCCGTTGCGCGGCCTCCCTCCAAGACCTGCTCTCGCACGCTGATTGGGAAGCCCGTGTAGCCGAGGGGCTGCCGCCTGAGTACGCCGACGAGATCCCGATGGATCGGCTCGGCCTCGTCACCGGCCTGCCTGCCGGGGCTACGCATATTCCGTGGGACGGCCCCACGGTCCGGATCATCGAGCACCACGCCCATGCCCCGGGCCATGCGGCGCTGCTGATCGAGGACCGCCGCGTCCTGGTCGCCGGCGACATGCTTTCGGACATCCTGATGCCGTTCCTCGACCTGGCGGCCGCGGATCCGCTCGGGGACTACCTCGCAGCGCTGCGGCTGTTCGAGAACGTGGCCGACGCCGTTGACGCCGTCATCCCCGGTCACGGCTCAGTCGGCGGAGCCGGGCAGCTGCGGGCACGCATCGAGCAGGATCGCGCCTATGTGCAGGACGTGCGGGACGGCCGTGTTCCCGACGACCCCCGGATCGGCCCGTCGGCCCCGTTGGATTGGCTGCCTGATGTGCACAAATGGCAACTTCTGCGGCTCGCTGAGAGGCAGCAGAACCAGACTCCCTAGGCGGCTTGGGAACGGACCTTCAACCGCCCCCGCCACGCGGCAACGCCCCACACGGCCAGCAGCACCGCTACGAGCAGCAGGCCGGCCTCGCCCAGGTCCACCGCA
>Ga0075432_10000444_pt1 | contig 12181 bp, 12 predicted proteins | sample RhiMethybrSRZTD1_FD_72781 | JGI IMG/M metagenome (GOLD analysis project Ga0075432, IMG submission 72781) | Populus rhizosphere microbial communities from Tennessee, USA - Rhizosphere MetaG P. TD hybrid SRZTD1 | ecosystem: Host-associated > Plants > Roots > Rhizosphere > Soil | place: USA... | reverse complement strand
GAATATCACCGGTCGCTGCGGCCCGTGGTGTCGGCGCTGGCCATTGGCGCCGACTGGGAGACCGCGTGGCGCAGTTCCGAGGTCCGGGCCCCCGAGCTGCTGGACCTGCGGCAGGCCCTGGGCTTTGCCGCCCTGACAGGGGCGCCGTCGTCGGCCATTCTCTACGCTCAGGCCGCAAGGCTGCGGCGGGAGCGCTTCAGGGCTGCGGAAAAGCGTGCGGCCGCGCTCGGCGTGCGGCTGGTGGTCCCGCTCGGCCTCTGTTCGCTGCCCGCCTTTATCTGCCTCGGCGTGGTTCCGGTGTTGCTCGCGATGCTGCCCTCCGGAAGCTGACCGCTGCAGCCGGGTCCGGGGCGGCACGGCGCCCGAGTGTTCCTCCACAGCCGCGAGATTCCGGGCTTTTCCACTTAGCCGAACATGTCCCTTATCTCCTTTGGGCCCAGCCGGGAGAGTCAAGTCAGCCGGCACATTAGCCGGAAACCAATGAAAGGAAATCCCATGTCAGTCACTTCCAACCACCGTCCGTACCCCCAGCCCGAGCCTTCCGAACCCGCCAGCCGCGCCGACGCGAAGGTGCACGAGATCTACCCCGGTGCGAGGGACGCGGCGCCCGTAACGGCCCGCGCACGGGTCCGGCTCATGGGATCCGAGGCGGGAATGGCCACCGCGGAATACGCCATCGCCACACTGGCTGCCGTTGGTTTTGCCGGAATCCTGGTGTTCATCCTCCGAAGCGATGAAGTGCGGGGCTTCCTGCTGAACCTGATCCGGACGGCCCTGGCGTTGCCATGATGCCGGGCCTGCGCCGGCATGCGCCAGGGATGACGGCGTTCCGGGGTCCGGGGAAGGACCGCGGGGCGGTCACCGCCGAATTTGCGGTGGCCCTGCCGGCCGTCCTCCTTCTCCTTGCCCTGCTCCTCGCGGGATCGGCGGCCGGGATTACCCAGCTTCGGCTGGAGGAGGCCGCCAGGGCCGGGGCGAGGGCCCTGGCGCGGGGGGAGGACGCCGGAGCGGTCGAGGGAATCGTACGGCAGCTCGCGGGAGCCTCGGCGTCATCATCAGTTGCAGCGGACGGCGAGTGGCTCAGTGTCACGGTGTCCGGCAGAGTCTCCGGCCCCGTCGGGTCGATCGTCCCGTGGACGCTGTCTGCCCGGGCCTTGGCACGGGGCGAAGCGGCCCAGTCCGCACGCCTGCGTCCTCAGGAGGCGTTGCCTGCACGGTCGCCGACCGCACAGGGGCGGCGTCAAGGCCTGGAAGCTGCAGCCTCGTGAGCGCGCGGGCAAGACCGCGCCGGGGGAACGTAGAAGCCGGGCGTCCGGACCCGCCGGCTGCGGAAAATGGCCATCCGGGCCAGGTCCATGAGCGCGGATCAGGGACGGTTCTTGCTGCCGGGCTCGGGATGGTGGTGATGGTGGCCATGGCGCTGATGCTGCTCCTGGCCCAGTCAGCCGTGATGGCGTCCAGGGCCGCAGCAGCCGCCGACCTGGCAGCGCTGGCCGCCGCGGACGCACTGCGCGGGATCAGCCAGGGGGTGCCATGCACCGTTGCGGCCGACGTTGCGGGCCGGCAGGGTGCGAAAATCACCAGCTGCACGGAAGGGGGACGCGACACGGTGGAGGTGCGTACTGAGCTCCTGAACCGGAGCATATTCGGCGCTGCCGCCGGGCACGCCCGGGCGGGCCCGCCACCATAGGCCGGCCACCACGGACCGCGGCCATCGTCCGGCCACCACGGGACCGCGGCTCTGGGCCGGACACCACAGGACCGCCGCCATGGGCCGGCCTCAGGATCGGGCGGCGCGCTCTTCGGCCCCGGCAGTATGCGGAAGGGGAGCTCCCGGCTGCCCGGCGGGCTGCTCGGTGGCGTCCTTCAGCAGGACATCGATCAAGGTGATCGCCGCGGCCTTGTCCAGCGGGTTGTTCTTGTTGCCGCATTTGGGCGACTGCACACAGGACGGGCAGCCGGCGTCGCACTCGCAGGCAGCGATGGCGTCACGGGTCGCGGAAAGCCACACCTTGGCCTTGTCGAAGCCGCGTTCGGCAAAGCCTGCGCCGCCGGGGTGCCCGTCGTACACAAAGATGGTGGGCACTCCGGTGTCGGCGTGAATGGCAGTGGACACCCCGCCGATGTCCCAGCGGTCGCTGGACGCGACGAGCGGGAGCAGCCCGATGGCTGCGTGTTCGGCGGCGTGCAGGGCGCCGGGGAACTGGGCCTCGATCAGGCCCGCCCCGGTCAGCGAACGGTTGTCCACCACAAACCAGACAGCCTTGGTGAACAGGTCACGGGCGCCCAGCTCGAGCGGTTCCTCGCCCAGAATCTCATTCGAAATCAGTGCCTTGCGCTGGAAGGAGACCACCTGCGTTGTTACTTTGACGTCTCCGAAGTGCACGGCGACGTCACCCCACTGAGCTGTCCGCTGCGTCTCCAGGACCTCGATCTGGGTCACGTCACGGGCCGTGGTGTAGTAATCGGGGTTGGCGCGGCGCACCATCACGCAGTGGTCTCCCTCGTTCAGCTCCTCCACCACATAGCTGTCGCCCTGATGCACGTACACGGCTCCCGTGTGGGCCTGGTAGTGCGTTTGCGGAGAGTCCATCGTGCCGAGCAGGGAACCTGTTTCGGCGTCGACGATGCTTACCGGTCCGCCGCCGTCCGCCCTCAGGTTCACCATGGCCGCAGCGCTTTGCGGATGCGTCCAGAACCAGCCTGCCGGCCGCTTCCGCAGGTAGCCCTGGGACACCAGCTGGTCCAGCAGTTTCTCCGACGTGGGGCCGAACAGGTCGAGTTCGGCATAACCCAGCGGCAGTTCAGCTGCGGCGGCGCACAGGTGCGGCCCCAGCACGTAGGGATTGGACGGATCGAATACCGTCGCCTCAACCGAAACGTCAAAGATGGCTTCGGGGTGGTTCACCAGGTACGTGTCCAGGGGGTCGTCGCTGGCCACAAATGCGGCGATGGCGTCCTGGCCGGCCCGCCCCGCCCGGCCGATCTGCTGGAACAGGGAAGCCCTCGTGCCGGGCCAGCCGGCGACCAGGACGGCGTCGAGCCCGGAGATGTCGATGCCGAGTTCGAGCGCCGATGTGCTGGAAACCCCCAGGAGTTCCCCTGACCTCAGGGCCCTCTCCAGCGCCCGCCGTTCCTCCGGGAGGTAGCCGGAACGGTAGGCGGCAACGCGCTGGGGGAGGCTTGGATCCACCTCATCCAGGAGCCGCTTGGTGATGGCCGAGATGGTCTCCGCCCCGCGCCGGGACTTGATGAACGCAATGGTCCGGATGCGGGAGGACACCAGGTTGGCCAGCAGGTCGGCGGTTTCTGCCACGGCCGTCCGACGTTCCTTCGCACCGTTCTCGCCGCGCAACTCCGTCAGGGCCGGCTCCCAGAAGGCAACGGTCGTTGAGCCATGCGGTGACGAGTCTTCGGACACAGCCCGGACGGGTGCCCCGATGAGCCGGCCGAAGGAGGTTCCCGGCTCGGATGCCGTTGCCGAGGCCGCGATGAACACCGGGCCCGGCTGGGAGGCGCCGGCGCTGTAATAGGCACAGATTCGTCTCAGCCGCCGCATCAGGTTGGCCACATGGGAACCGAAGACACCCCGGTAGCTGTGGGCCTCGTCCACGATGACGTACTTGAGCCGGCGGAAGAAGCTGGCCCACCAGGCGTGGTTGGGCAGGATGCCGAAGTGCAGCATGTCCGGGTTGGCCAGAATCACGTTCGCGTGGTCCCGGATCCAGCGCCGCGACGCAGGGTCCGTGTCGCCGTCGTACGTTTCAGCCCTGACGGTCGGGAGCCTGAGCGAGCGGATGGCAGCGAGCTGGTCGGCAGCCAGGGCCTTGGTGGGGGAGAGGTACAGGGCGACGGCGCCGTCGTCGTGGATTTTTCCCGGCTCGGATAGTACCCGCAGCTCCGAGCGGTGGATGGCGTCCAGCGCCGGCAGCTGATAGGCCAGGGATTTACCGGACGCAGTGCCGGTGGCGATCACCACATGCTCGCCGCCGTGGGCAAGGTTCGCCGCCTGGATCTGGTGACGGTACGGCTCGTGGATGCCCAGCGAGCCGTAGGCGTTGACGAGGTCGGGGTGGGCCCATTCCGGCCATGGCTCGTTCACCGCCTGCCGGGCGGGAATGGTGCGGACATGACGCAGCTGTTCCGGGTCCGGGCCACGGCCCAGCAACGGAATCAGGGAGTCATGGGGGTTCACTTCAGTATTGTTTCATCCGGGCTCAAATCGCCCGGCACGCCCAGCCGGCATTACGCGCGCCGGGAGCAGCCGGCAGCGACGACGCGCATCGACAGGCTGCCCGCCCGGCCAAAGTCAGCCGACGGACAGATCGGAGCCTTCGTCGGAGGCGGACAGCATCAGTACATGGCACAGGGTTGTCCAGCCCAGATGCGAGTAGAGCTTCTGCCCGTCCAGGGAAGCCAGCAGCAGGCCGTTTTCCACATCGTGCTCGAAGGCCTGCGCCGCCAGCGCCTTCATGATGAAACTTCCCAGCCCGCGCCGCTGGTAGTCCGGCTCCGTGACGATCTTGTCGAAGACGGCGGTGTGGCCCACCACGAAAACGCGTCCGCTGGCGGCAACGGCTTCGCCGGCGTGCACCACGGCGTGGTGGACGTTGTCCTTCTTGAAGGTGGTCAGCTTCAGTTCATCGTCGGAAAGCCAAGGATCTTCGGAGTCCTGGGTTTCCATGTCCACGATCATCATCGTCTGGGATGCCGAGGTGACGTTCAGTCCGTGTTGCTGGGCCAGGTAGGTGTAACGGGCGACATCGTTGGTCAGGACGGTAAGGATTCTGGCCGGAGCTTCGGCGGTCTTGGCGGCGAGCTCGGCGAATTCGGTGTCAGAGGGATCGTGGGCGAAGTACTCCCACTCCTTGGTGGTGTCCGCGCGGAGCGCGGCCGGGAAGCGGCCTTCCGTTCGCGTCTCGTAGCCTCGGCAACCGGCCCATCCGGTCACCCAGATTTCCACGAGGCGGGTGATGTCTTCAACCATGGCGTCTGGGCTCATGTGATGAGAGTATTCCAGCCCTGCCGCAAGCAACAGGGGGTACAGGCCGGGAAGCGGGCTTGCTTACTGAATTGTGACCGGAGCCGCCGGTAGAGGCAAAGGCCCCGTTTCAGCCGCTTTCGGACACCAAGTACCCTTAAACACGTGGCTTTGAACCGAATTGTGCTCTTTTACGGCTTTACTCCGATCGCGGACCCTGACGCCGTGCGCCTGTGGCAGCGCGCCCTCTGCGAAAAGCTGGGCCTCACCGGCCGCATCCTCATCTCCAAGGACGGCATCAACGCCACGGTAGGCGGCGAGCTGAACGCCGTCAAGCAGTACGTGAAGACAACCCGCGAATACAAGGGCTTCCACGGCATTGACGTCAAATGGTCGGACGGCGGAGCGGCCGACTTCCCCCGCCTCAGCGTCAAGGTGCGGGATGAGATCGTATCTTTCGGTGCCCCCGGCGAACTCCAGGTGGACGCCGACGGCGTGGTGGGCGGAGGCACGCATCTCAAGCCCGAGGAACTCCACCAGCTGGTGGACGCCAAGAAGGAACGCGGCGAGGACGTGGTGTTCTTCGACGGACGCAACGCGTTCGAGGCCCAGATCGGCAAGTTCAAGGACGCGATAGTTCCGGATGTGGCCACCACGCACGACTTCATCAAGGAACTCGACTCCGGCAAGTACGATTCCCTGAAGGACAAGCCGGTGGTCACGTACTGCACCGGCGGAATCCGCTGCGAGGTGCTCTCCAGCCTCATGGTGAACCGAGGCTTCAAGGAGGTCTACCAGCTCGACGGCGGAATTGTCCGCTACGGCGAAACCTTCAAGGACCAGGGCCTCTGGGAAGGATCGCTCTACGTCTTCGACAAGCGCATGCACCTCGAATTCAGCCAGGACGCCAAGACCATCGGCGAGTGCGTGCGCTGTTCGGCCCCCACCAGCAAGTTCGAGAACTGCTCCAACCCCAGCTGCCGCACCCTCACGCTCTACTGCGCGGACTGCGCCTCCAGCCCGGAGACCCTCCGCTGCCCGGAAGGCTGCGCGGCCTAGTCCCGTATCCGGTGTCCCGTGTGCAGTGTCCCGTGTTCAGAGCCGGCTGATCCGGTAGGCGAAGTTCGCCGCCGACTGCGCCGCGATTTCCACGCTGAGCACGGCGTCATTGGACACATGGATCACATTCACCCTTGAGGTTCCGCACCGCAGGCTCAGGTCCACGAGCGCGAGCTCCCCGTTGCGTACCGTGAACGACACCCTGCGGGGGCTCTTGCAGGCCAGCGTCAGCGAGTATGTCCCGCTGGGCAGGTGCCCGGTGCTTTCCTGCCGTGTGGTGCCCGCCTTGAGCAGCCCGAAGCCAGTATGGAAGACCTGTCCGGCCGTCTCCGGCAGGACCCGTTCCACCCACTGATCCAGTTCCGCGCCGGTCACCGGCAGGTTCCGGCGCGGGTCCTGCGGGAGGGCCGCATCCGTAAACGGCGGCGCCGTTGCAGTCGGCAGCGGCCCGCGGCCGTCGTCGTACACGTACTCGCAGCCGCCCAGCGCGGCTCCGGTGGCCAGAACGCCGGAAAGCACGACGGCGGCTGCCGCGGCCGTCCGCCGTGGCACCAGGGGTGCCTGCACCGTGTGCATACTCTGACTGTAGGCCCGCGGACAGGCCCGAACCAGAGGCGGCCGGACGCGGCCGACGCGCGCGTCCTGACGTCAGGGCGCCGGGTCCAGAATTCGTACCGCCCCCACCGCCGCTTTGTGGATCCTGCCCTCGTCCGGACTTACGATATGGGCGGTGACGGGACCGGTGCCCAGCTCAACCTGCCGTTCGACCGGTTCCCCGCAGGGAAAATCAATGCGATGGGAGCCTCCGGCGGATCCGCGGGACGTGACCAGAAGCTGCGCTTCCACGGCACCCACACAGACGACGGTGACGGTGTAGGTGCCCGCCTGCGTCAGAACGACGCTGAAGCTCAAACCGCCACCGCTGCTGCTGTGCCCGCTGATACCCCCGGCAGCGCCGCCCGCACCCTCCGGCACGTCCGCCAGCATCAGTTCGACGGCGGCCATGTTCCGGTCCAGTTCAGCCACCAGGGCGGGGTCCGCCGAAGCGATGGGCAGGGGTGTTGCGCCGAGGGGATTTTCCGGCCGGCCAGCCGGGCGGGACGGGTCCGGGCCGACGTCGTTCGCATATTCACACCCGGCGACGGCGGCCGCGATCAGGGCCGCTGCCACCAGCACCGCCGCGCGGCGTCGGGCCAGGATCCCTGTCACTGCCGGCCTCCGGCGGCGGGCACCAGGCTGTAGGCAGCCTGGACGGGATAGTTGTTTGAATCCATCATCACCATGACGCCCTCGGGTCCTACCGGAAAATCGGCCGGAAACGGCGTGCCGCAGGGAATGCTGCCCTGGAACAGATCTGTCCCCCTGGGCTGGAGGACGGTGACTTCCACCATGACGGGCCCGTCGCAGACGAACGTGAAGGTCAGCATGCCGGCCACTGCGGGCGCGCCGGAATGATGCCACTGGCCTTCCCACGGATACCCCCGGAATTCGCCGGCCTGCACGGGGCCGAGTTCTCCTGCAGCCCAGGCTGTTGTTTGAGCGAACGAGGGGCCGCGGGGCGCTTTGTCGGGATCGAGCCTGACGCCGGTGACGACGTAGGGCGCATCAGCGGGTGCCACGACTTCGGCGCTGATCGTGCCACCCTTGTGGTCCAGGTACATCACCTTGCCCATTCCGCAGCGGAAAGAGGTCCGCTCCGGCGCAGCGGTCCCCAGGCGCACCACCAGTTCTGCGCCCGGTGCGGCAACGCAGACAGCTGTCAGGAAGTACTCCCCGGCAGGAATGTCAGCAGTCCACGAGGCCGTACCGCCGGAAGCGTAGGGGAGCCCGCTCCCGTCAGGGCGGCCCAGCAGTTCGGCCAGCGCGTCGATGTTGTCCTGAGGGCTGTGCCGGGCGTCCCGAGAATCCGCGAGGTCCCGGCCGGCATCCGTCGGCGGCCGGGATGCAGCGGCGGGCGGTTGGGACTGCTCAGGATCGCCGTCTTCCGCGTACGTGTCGGTGCTGTACTCGCAACCGCCCAGCACGGCGGCGAGGAGTGCCAGAACAGGCACAACCGCAGCAACGCTGACCATCCGCTTCCCCCAAAGAGCTGACATGCCCCTGAGCATACGCACCGTCGCTGACGGTGCAAGTCACAGCTAGCCCGCCGCGGCCAAATGGTAGGCGTAGATGAGCGGGGCGTCCACGCTGGAGGCACTGATTTGCACGGGCCCGGTGGCAGGGACAGTGACTTTGGCGCGCTCGCGGCTGCCGTTGCAGGCGGCGCCGGCTTCGGCGAGCTTCGTTCCTCCGGTACTGACCGTGAAGAAGGCCTTGCCCCCGCCGTCGCACGTCATGGTCAGGGTATAGACGCCGGCGGGAATGTCGGCGGCGTCCTTCACCAGCGGCTGCCGGTTCAGGATCTTGCCGGCATCCTCCAGCACGGTCCCGCCGGCGGCCGGGAGGGCCGTGGCCTTCCACGCCGGGACGTCAGCGTTCTCGATGGACACGGCCGGGGAGCAGGCCGAGGCGGCCACCACGAGGCTGGCGCCGAGGGCCGCCGTGCCGACGACGCGCCTCAGCGCAGACAGCCGCCGGGGCCCGGTTGAACGTGAAAACATACCTCCAACTTACCTGTTGAAAAGGGCTGGTCCGGACCCCGGCCGGGGCCCGGACCAGCCCCGGGGAAGGCCTACCCGGCGATCAGCTCCTGCACTTTTCCCCGGTGGAGCGCAACATACACCCGGTCCCGCAGCCGGTTCGCCTGCTCATCGGTCAGCGTCCGGTCGAGCGGCTGGAGCACCAGCCGGAGCAGGACATTGACGTCGCCCGGTCCCATGCGGAGGCGGTCGACGGCGGCAGGCGGCAGCTCCGCCGTCGGCGTCACCGCTTTGATCTCCAGGGCTGCAAGGACATCGGCCTCCGTGCCAAGGGCGGAGCGTGCCCGGTCGCCCAGCAGCTCGACGTCGGCCTCGGCCGGGCCCGTGAGCACCAGCGAGAGATCCCGGCGGACTGCCGGCATGAGTGAAACCGGACGGTAGGGCGCCAGGTCCAGCAGCTGCGCCTGGATCTCCGGATTTTCCGAACGGAGCAGCCGGATGTCATCCATGCCCTTGCGCAGCATGAGGGCCCTGTCCAGCCCCATGCCCAAGGCCAGCCCGGCCCACCTCCTGGGATCCAGCCCCGCGCTGCGCAGCACGGGCGCAGCCACCAGGCCGCACTCGGCGAGTTCCAGCCATTCGCTGCGGCCGTCCGGCAGGGCGACCAACACGTCCAGCTGCCGGCCAGCCGCCGTATAGCTGTGCGTGGCCGGGGTGGCCCGCCACTGCACGCCGGGGTGCTCAGCCGCCGGAAGAACGGCTTCAACAACTGCCGCCATCATCGCTTGCAGATCAGCCGGCCCCAGCAGCCCGCGCGCCTTGATGCGCCACAGATCAACCTGGTGCGGCGCACCCACGTGCGTGCGGTCAATGGCGTCCCGGCGGTAGACCAGCCCCGGCAGCACATGCAGCCGGTCGTAGCGGCCCTGCTCGCCGCGGAGTGAGTCGAGGAGCGCCGGGATCCCCGCTGACGTGTGGCTCCGCAGCATTACGGTGGGGCTGACATGGCGCGAATACCGGGAGTCCCGGGTCACGTCCCCTGGCGCATAGCCCAGCCTGTCGTAGTTGTCCGCGGTGGCCACCAGCGGATTGAGCCGGTGGGTTTCGGTCGGGATATCCCAACACCGTTGCAGCGCGGTGACCACGTCCGCCAGCAGCCGCTGCATGGCGTGCGCTCCGGCGCCGGGGTCAGTCAGGTCGCGCAGGGCGAGTGCGGAATTGAGTTCTGTCAGGGAGAGATAGTTCTTCATGGGGGTCCTTTGGGGCAGCTTTGGGAAGGGAGGAATCACCCTCAGCCGCTGCACCGGACGGACCCCGGCGGCCGCAGATTATGCGCGCAACAAGAAGCCCGTGCGGCCGGGAAGCGGCCGAGGGCTGATAAATCGTTGCTGCAGATGCATAGGACCATGGTGCCCCGGAACCAGCCCGGGCCGCAACCAACTCATGCGGGCCAGCCTCTGCGGGGCGTTGCCGTGGCGCTGTTACACCAGCTCGTCGAGGCGGCGCCAGAACGCAGCCCTGATGGCCTTCCGGATGTCCTGGAGGTCCGTCTTCGCTTCGCCGATCTTCGCGGCACAGTCCTTGATCAGGACCCGGTCAATCGTCGGCGGGAGCAGCGGACGCTCTGCGAGGAGTTCGTTGAGTTCCCGCTGGCTGACGCTGCCGTGCCAGTTGTCCGCGAGGCTGACTGCCACCGCTTCGGCGCTCTCCACCAGGTCGAACCACGGGCTCTGGGCAGCGGGGGCACCTGTTGCGGTGGAATACACCGGTTCGCGGCGCACCATACCGGCTGCCGGGACCGGCCGCAGGTCCTGCGGTGCCCGCCGTGGGCCCGGCGTCGGCACCGGGCGGCCGGGGGTGCCTGCCGGGCTGGCAGCAGCGGACACGGAATCATCGGCGGGCTCGGCGCCGGCGGGAGGCCCGGCAGCCTCGGGACCCGAGGCCGTGGCAGCGCCTGCTTCCGGCCCCGCGGGACTGAAGGCCGGCAAAACACCCGGCCCCGGAACCGGCCTCGTACCGGGAGCATGGCCCGCGCCGTTGCTTGAAACACCGTTGCCCAGGCTGGCGCCGGCCGGCGCAGCAGCCTGGGCGGCAGCCTCCGCCACCGGCGCCGACTTCGCAAAGCAGCGGTCCAAGAGCGACTGCGGCAGGGTGGCGATGTCGTCTACCTGAAGCGCCAGATGCTCGGCCACTGCCGTGACGCCAAGCCGGTGGCCCTGGTTTTCAATCCCCAGCAGCACCACTTTCATGCCGAGGTCCTGGGCTGCTTCCACCGCTTCGGCAAGGTCGTCGTCGCCGGACAACAGGTAGGCGACGTCGGCCGAACGGTTCCGCGCAACTCCCACGAGGTCCAGGCCGAGCTTGAGGTCCACACCCTTCTGCTCGCCGTTATAAGACATCCGGCCCAACCGGACCTTGACCCCCGGCAGCAGGCCGATCCGCTTGTGTTCGTCGCTGAACACTCCGTCCTTGGCCGCGTCATACCAGTACATCCTCAGCAGATCCCGGCTGTCGCGCTCGCTGACAAATTCCTGGATGCCGTCCACAAGGTTCTTGTACTGGACCGAAAATGCTGAACGCAGCGAGTTCCCGGTGACCCGCAGCCCGCCCGTGGCCAGGAGGAAACCTGCGTCAACGAAGATCACACTTTTGCGGCTCATGCTCAGAAGCATAGGTGGTGCTGCCGACAATCCCGCCGAAGGCGGACTGATCCCAGTGAATCGGCCCGGCGACCCCGGGTGTGGGAACTCCGGCAAGCGCAGGCCGGCGGGCGCATCCCGGAACCATAGACTTGCTCAGTGACTGAAACAGCTATGCACTTCACGGCCGGCAACACTCCCGACGCCCCTCGCAGCGACCTCCCGGAGCTGCTGTCCGCCCTCGCCGCGGACCTGCGCGGCATCGGGTACACGGTCGACGGAGTCGCCGCGCTGCTCGGCGAATCCGCTTACTCTGCGCTCGGCCGGGACCAGCTCATCCCGTCGCTGATCGCCACAGAAGCCGCCGCGAAAGGTGACCCCGACGCAGCGGCGCTCGCCGCCGTCGTACGCCTGTGGCTCCTGGCCGTGCCCCAGCATGCTGAAGTGCTCGACGCCGCCCTCCCGGGGATCCGCACCGAGGGCCTCCTCACGCTGGGGCTCGTCGAACCGTCCGCGGCGGAGGAGACCGGCACGGATTCCGCTTCGGGAACCGTCAGGGCAAAGGCTGACCTCCGGCCGTACGGCTGGAGCGGCAATGCCGCGGCGGGTGCGGACGAAACCGACGCGGACAATGGCGGCGGGGCCGAGCTGTGGGTGGCCAGCGACCTCGCGGCGCATCAGCAGCCCGGCGTCCTGCGCCACGACCATGTGCTGGGCATCGGGCAGGCCTCCACCACGCTGGTGCAGACCACCATCCGCCGGCAGGTTTCCAAAGCCCTGGATCTGGGCACCGGCTGCGGCATCCAGACCTTCCACCTCCTGCAACACGCGGACCACGTGACAGCTACGGACATCTCGGCACGGGCCCTTGCCTTCACCCGGTTCAACCTGCTCCTCAACGCCGAAGCACTGCGCATCGACCC
>Ga0075432_10000443_pt1 | contig 12185 bp, 8 predicted proteins | sample RhiMethybrSRZTD1_FD_72781 | JGI IMG/M metagenome (GOLD analysis project Ga0075432, IMG submission 72781) | Populus rhizosphere microbial communities from Tennessee, USA - Rhizosphere MetaG P. TD hybrid SRZTD1 | ecosystem: Host-associated > Plants > Roots > Rhizosphere > Soil | place: USA... | reverse complement strand
GACGGATGGCGTTGCAGATGCAAAGGTACACGGGCGAACTCCAGGAATCGCTCACCCCGATATAATGCGACTAATTCGCAATAGCAAGCTTAGACCATATCCTCCGGCCGCACCAACCGGTCAAACGTCTCCCCGTCGATCAACCCCAGGTCAATCCCCGCCTCGCGCAGCGTGATCCCCTCGTGCAGCGCATATTTCGCGATCCGCGCCGCATTGTCATAGCCCAGGCTCGGCGCCAGCGCCGTCACCAGCATCAGCGACCGCCCCACCAGCTCGGCAATCCGCACCCGGTTGGGCGCCAACCCGATCACGCACCGGGTCGCAAATGAATCCATCCCCGTCGCCAGCAAGTCAGCCGAACGCAGCACCGCCGCCCCGATCATCGGCTTGAACACGTTCAGTTCGAAATGCCCCTGCATCCCCCCGATGCTCACCGCCTGATGGTTGCCGATCACCTGCGCCGCGATCATCGTCAGCATCTCGCACTGCGTCGGGTTCACCTTGCCCGGCATGATCGAGGACCCCGGCTCGTTCGCCGGCAGGTCCAGCTCCCCCAGCCCCGACCGCGGACCCGAACCCAAGAGCCGGATATCATTGGCAATCTTGTTGAGCGCCCCCGCCAGGGTCGCCAGACAGGCAGAAAACTGCACCAGCGCATCGTTGCTCGCCAAGGCCTCGAACTTGTTCGGCGCAGGCCGCAGCGGCAGCCCGGTCAGGCTCGCCAGCGCCTCGGCCATGGCCACGTCGAACCCCGCCGGCGCATTCAGCCCGGTCCCCACCGCCGTCCCGCCCTGCGCGAGCAGCGCCACGTCCTCCAGCAACACATGCCCGATCCGCTCCCGGCACCGCCGCAGCTGCTCGGCATAGCCGGAAAACTCCTGCCCCAGCGTCAGCGGCGTCGCGTCCTGCAGATGGGTCCGCCCGATCTTGACGATGCTGCCCCACTCGCGCGCCTTGTCCGCCAGCGCGGCCTCCAGCCGCTCCAGCGCCGGCAGCAACCGCGCATGGCCCATCCGCATCGCCGCCACGTGCAGCGCGGTCGGGAAACTGTCGTTCGACGATTGGCCCTTGTTCACATGGTCGTTGGGATGGACCGGGCTCTTCCCCCCGCGCCCCGCGCCGAGCAGCTCGTTGGCCCGCCCGGCGATCACCTCGTTGACGTTCATGTTGGTCTGCGTGCCGCTCCCGGTCTGCCAGATGGCGAGCGGGAACTGGCTGTCATGCGCGCCCGAGGCCACCTCGCCCGCCGCCGCCTCGATCGCATCGGCCAGCCGGGCGTCCAGCCCATTCCCCCGGTTCACCCGCGCCGCCGCCTGCTTCACCTGCGCCAGCGCCTGCACGATGCACAGCGGCATCCGCTCATCCGCCCCGAAGGGAAAGTTCTCCAGGCTGCGCTGCGTCTGCGCGCCCCAATAGGCGCTGGCCGGCACGGCAATCTCGCCCAGGCTGTCGCTCTCGATCCGCTGTTCGGCCACGCGCGCAAACTCCCTATGTATCCACGCTTCTGCAATCGCCGCGCGGCCCACCCGTTCCGCACGATAGCCCGCCCGCCTCCAGGGGAACAGCCCGAGCCCCGCCCGCGTTCCTGCCCCATGCCCCAAACCGACCGCCTCATCCTCACCCCGCGCGACATCGATCTCACGCGCTCGCCGCTCGCGGGCCAGTTCGACGCGGAAACCTACGTCCTCGGCGCCTTCAACCCGGCACTCACCGTGCTGCCTTCGGGCAATCTCCTGATGATGGTCCGCATCGCCGAAGCGCTGCGCCAGCCCATCATGGGCGGCAAGGTCCACGCGGTCCGCTGGGCAGAGGACGCCTATGTCCTCGACGGCTGGCCGCTAGACCTCGTCGACATGTCCGACCCGCGCGCCTTCCAGCTTCGCGGCGGCGGCTGGAAAGTCATCGCGCTGACCTCGCTGTCATGGCTGCTCCCGGTCGAACTCACCCCCGACGGGCTCGAAGTGGTCGCCCTTCACTATGACCGCGCCGTCGCCCCGGCCAACACCGCCCAGTCCGCCGGCATCGAAGACCCCCGCATCAGCCGCGTAAATGGCCGCTACCTGATGACCACCTGCTCGGTCAGCCCCGAACGCCATTCCACCACGCTCTACACCTCTGACAACGCGCTGGACTGGACCTTTCAGGGTCTTGTCCTCGATCACCAGAACAAGGACATGCTGATCTTCGAAGGCCTGATCGGCGGCCAGTACTGGGCGCAGACGCGGCCGCTGGGCGATCTCTACTTCGCCTATCCGCCCGGCAGCGAATGGCGCGCCGGCCCCTCGATCAACCTCGCCGCCTCGCCCGATGCGCTCCACTGGAAGCCCCGCATCGAACCCGGCATCCGCCCCCACGCCGCCACCACCGCCACCGCGCGCATGGGCGGCGGCGCCCCGCCGATCCTCACCGAAGTGGCCGGCAAACGCGGCTGGCTCACCCTCTGGCACGGGGTCGAACCCAAGGGCCTCGTCGGCATCTACCGCACCTATTGGACCCTGCTGGACGAGGCCGAACCCTGGCGCGCCATAGCCGGCAGCCACGTCCCCCTGCTGGAGGCCAATCCCGCCCTCACCGCGCCGCTGGAAGACCTGATGTATTTGCAGGACGTCGTCTTCACCACCGGCATCGTCGACGCCGGAAACCACTTCATCATCGCCTCAGGCGAAGCCGACCTCGCCTGCCGCATCACCCACATCCCCAAGGCGGCGTTCGAAGGGTGAGCGCAGCGAAAGCGCAATCACTCCCGGTATTCGTCGGATTGGGCAATTCTCAGCTTTTCCGCCCTGTTGGTTCGGGACATCGAGATCACGTGGTCGATCCCTTGGATGGTAATCGCCAGCGTTCCCTGCTCGGTCGTTTCGATGAAGCCCTTGGCCTTCAGATACCACATGTGGAAATTGAAATGCTCCTCGGTGCATTGCAACATTTCCTGGACAAGGAACGGCGCCACGCCGGCATCCAGCGCGCATTCCCGCCTTTTTGTGTAAAGGAGACGCAGCGTCCTTTCGTGCACCTCGCCGTCACTCAGGGCGATGTTCTCATCAACCGGATCAGCGCCGCCTGAGCGGAATTTGGGCACCGCGCCCGGCACGTTGACAGCATACTGAAGGTCGTATTCTGCGCGTTGCTCCGGATTTCTGAGCGACCGATAGGCCTGAACCACGTCGTTGAACTTGTCGGCGTCGGAAGAATCGGGATGATCGGGATGATACTTCTTCGCCAGAAAACGATAGGCATGCTCCAGGCTTTTCTGGTCGCAATTCCAGTCAACCTGCAGGATGCTGTAGAAATCGATGAAAGCCGTACCGTCCATCATCGCTCCGTCACCGAAGTACTAGCCAAATGCTGAGGGATGGCTGACTTCAGGACAGACTATACCTGCAAGACGCCGCCGTACAGTACGGCATGGACGAAAGGCGTAATCGGCCACAAAACGGAGGGCCCTACCCCCGCCGCAAGTCCGGCCTCAGCCCCATCGCCCCGGCCAGCGCCTTCAGGTCGCGCATCGTGCTGTCGTTCACCAGCGGCGCAAACTGCGCCTCCACGGCCAGCGCCAGCACCCCGTGCTCGATCCTCAGGCTCGATCCCGCCAGCGCCTCGGCCGCCGAACCGCTCAGCCGCCGGCACAGCCGGATCGCCAGCCCCCAGCCCTGCGCGCGGGCAAGGTCGTCGGCATCGGCAAAGCCGGTCAGGGCGGCGGGCAGGTCGATCCGCCCGGTATTGGCCAGCATCGCGGCGGCCAGCATCGCCCGCCCGCGGGTGTCGACCCCGATCCAGCGCTTGCGCATCGCCCAGTTGATCGCCGCATCGGGCCGCAGGTTCGGCTCGACCGAAACCAGCGCCAGGCTCAGCATCGTCGCCGCCAGCCGCAGCCGCTCATCCCCGGCATCGCCCTGCGGCAGTCCCGGGGCAGTCCAGGCCGAGGCAATCCGCGCCGTCTCGGCATCGGCCCCATAGCGCCCGGCATAGACCGAAATCCCGGCCAGCAGCGGGTCTTCGGCCCGTGCCGCCGGGTCCAGCCCGCCAAACATCAGCCCCTCGCGCAGCCCCCACGATGAAAACACCAGCCGCTCCGGCGCCAACCGCTCGACCAGCGTCAGCAGCAGCGCCGCCGCATCGGGCAGGCTGGCAATGCGCGATGAGGCAAGCCCCGGCACCCCGGCCAGCCCCTCGCCCTTCTGGCGGATCACCCCGCGCGCCATCTGCGCCGCCGCCGGCCCGGACAGCTCGAACCCATGCGGATCGTCGGACGGCCAGTGGGCCTGCACCAGCGCCAGCCGTGCCAGCGAGCGGAACGAACCGCCCACCAGATACAGCGTCGCCCCCGCCGGCGCGCTCCACGCCGCCTTGCCCAGAAGGTCGCCCACCACCCGGCCCAGCTCGCGCTCGCCCTTGGCGCGCAGCGTCGGCAACCGCAGCGTCCCCAGTGGCAGGCTCACCCCGTGGCTGCACCCGCCATCGGCCACGTCGATCAGTTCAAGGCTGCCCCCGCCCAGATCGGCCACGATCCCGCGCGCGCCCGGAAAGGCGCCCAGCACCCCCATCGCGCTGGCAATCGCCTCTTCCTCGCCCGACAGCAGCCGCGGATCGAACCCCAGCGCGCGGACCCGGCTCAGGAACGCCGTCCCGTCCGATGCATCGCGCACCGCCGCGGTTGCCACCACGTTGATCTGGCTCACCCCGCGCAGGTTCAGCAGCACCCGGTAGCGCGTCAGCGCCGCCAGCGCCGCCGCCTCGGCCTTGCGGGAAAGCGTGCCGGTCTCGGCGACGCCCTTGCCCAGCCGCGCGGTCACCTTCTCGTTATGGAGCACCACCGGCGCGCGCTCCGGCCCGCCATAGATGACCAGCCGGACGGTGTTCGAACCGATATCGATGATCGCGCGCACGGGCGCCAGCGTCTGGAAATCGCCCGAAGCCATCACCGTCAAAAATTGCCCCGTCTATCGCCCGCCGCCGCGCCGAAGCGCCAGCTTGGGAACCTTGCGTCCGCTCGCCAAAGCAGCACCCCGCCCGGAAAGCGAGGGGTTGGTCATGAAATACCTGTGGAGGTTAAACGGTTTCGGCCCCGGCTCAAGCCGCCGATAGGTCCCGTCAGACGCCAGCACCCAGCTCTGCTCGGTATCGATGAGGTTGGCCAGCATCACCTGATCGAGCACCTGATCGTGCACCGTGCGGTTGCGAATCGGCACCAGCACCTCGACCCGCCGGTCAAGGTTGCGGCTCATCCCGTCGGCCGATGAAATGAAGATCAGCGCCTTGCGCCCGGGCAGCGCCGCGCCATTGCCGAACACCCAGATCCGCCCATGCTCCAGAAACCGGCCGATGATGGACTTCACCGTAATCCGCTCCGAAACCCCCGGCAAACCGGGCCGCAAACAGCAGATCCCCCGGATCACGAGGCTGATCTCCACCCCCGCCTGGCTCGCCGCGTAAAGCCGCTCGATCAGCGCCTCGTCGGTCAGCGAATTGAGCTTGGCCCAGATCGTCGCCGGCTTGCCCGCGCGTGCCAGCGCAATCTCCGCATCGATCAGGCTGTAAAGCTTGGCCCTGAGCGAAAGCGGCGAAATCGCCAGCAATTCGGTGGACTTCGGCTCGACATAGCCGGTGATGAAGTTGAACAACCGCCCCACATCGCGCCCGGCGGCGGGGTCAGCGGTAAAATACGAAAGGTCGGTATAGATCCGCGCCGTAACCGGGTGATAGTTGCCGGTGCCGAAGTGGCAATAGGTCCGGTAGCCCCCCTCCTCGCGCCGCACCACCATCGAAACCTTGGCGTGGGTCTTCCAGTCGACGAAGCCATAGATCACCTGCACGCCGGCGCGTTCCAGCTGGCTCGCCCAGAGCAGGTTCTGCTCCTCGTCGAACCGCGCCTTCAGTTCCACCACCGCCGTCACCGACTTGCCCGCCTCGGCCGCCGCGATCAGCGCGGCAATCACCGCCGATTGCTTGCCCGCGCGGTACAACGTCTGCTTGATCGCCACCACGTCCGGGTCCTGCGCCGCCTGCCGCAGGAAATCGATCACCACCTCGAAGGTCTCATAGGGGTGGTGGATGACGATGTCCTTCTCGCGGATCGCCGCGAAACAATCGCCGTTGTGCTCAAGAATCCGCTCGGGATAACGCGGGCTGTAGGGCTCGAACTTCAGCTCCGGGCGGTCCTCCTCGATGATCGCGGCCAGCCCGTTGAAATCGATCTGCCGCCCCATCTTGAGCACCAGCGCAATATCCAGCCGCAGTTGCTGGCGCAGCAAGGCTTCGGACGCCGCGTCAAAATCCTCCTCCAGCTGGAGCAGGATCACCCGCCCCCGCCGCCGCCGCTGGATCGCCGTGCGGAAATAGCGCACGAGGTCCTCGGCGTCCTCCTCGATTTCAAGGTCGCTGTCGCGCAGCACCCGGAAGGCGCCGTTGCCAAGGATGCGGAACCCCGGAAACAGGATCTGCGCATGGCGGCAGATCACCTCGACAATCGAGATCCACACCGCCTCCTTGCCCGGCAGGCGCACGAACCGCGGCAGCGCGGTCGGGATCAGCACCATCTCGGCCATCGCCGCATTGTCCGCGCTGCGCGCCAGCGAAAACATGATCCCCATGCCCTGGTTGGCCACGAAGGGGAACGGATGCGCCGGGTCGATCGCCTGCGGGGTGATGACCGGCATGACGTGCTCGGAAAAGTATTCGCGCAGCCAGGCCGCCTGTTCCTTGCCCAGTTTCTCTCCGGCGCTGATTACCAGCCCGGCTTCGGCCAGCTGGTGGGTCAGGTCCTCCAGGATCACCTGCTGGGCGGCGAACAGTTCGACCACCGCCTCGCGGATCGCGGCCAGTTGCTGTTGCGGGCTGTGCCCGTCGATCGACCGTTCCTCTATCTGCCGCGCCGCCTGGCCGGCCAGCCCCGCCACGCGGACCATCATGAACTCGTCAAGGTTCGAGCCCGAGATCGACAGGAACCGCAGCCGCTCCAGCAGCGGATAGTGCGGGTTCTGCGCCTCGGCCAGCACCCGGCGGTTGAAGGCCAGCCACGAAAGCTCACGATTGAAGAACAGGTCGCGGTTGTGCGCTGCCACAGGTTTCGCGGCGGCGGGGCCAAGGTCAGCCATCTTGGCTCCATGCCGGTGAGGATCGTGCCTGCCCATGCGATGATCTTGTGACACCTGCATTACAGCCTGCAAAGTCAAACCTGCACCTTTTTGGCCATAGCTTGCAGGAACAGACCAAATCGCGCATGACACGCGCTGGCGAGAGAACGTAAGCAAGGCATACAAAATGCAGCCTATCCAGACCCAGCAGGCCCCCACCCGGCAGGCATTCGTGATGACGCTGTCCTGCAAGGACCAGCCCGGCCTTGTCGCCGCCGTCACGGGACAGCTTGCGGCCATCGGCGGCAACATCCGCGAAGCGCAGCAGTTCAACGCGGTCGATACCGACCGTTTCTTCATGCGCATCGGGTTCGATTGCCCCGGCCTGTCCACTGCCGACATTACCGGGCATTTTGCCGAAATCACCGCCCGCTTCGCCATGGACTGGCAGGTCCGCGCCACGTCCGAACGGCGCAAAGTGCTGCTGCTGGTCAGCAAGTTCGATCACTGCCTCGGTGACCTGCTCTACCGCCACCGCATCGGCGAACTGCCGATGGACGTCGTCGGCGTCGTCTGCAACCACCCGCGCGCGGCGCTCAACGTCGCCCTGCTCGGCGATATTCCGTTCCACCATCTCCCCGTCACCCGCGAAACCAAGGCGCAGCAGGAAGCGCAGATCAAGGCACTGGTGGACCAGACCGGCGCCGAACTGGTCGTCCTCGCCCGCTACATGCAGATCCTCTCGGACGATCTGGCAACCTTCCTCTCAGGCCGCTGCATCAACATCCACCACAGCTTCCTCCCGGGCTTCAAGGGCGCCAAGCCCTACCACCAGGCCCACGCCCGCGGCGTCAAGATGATCGGCGCCACCGCCCACTTCGTGACGGCAGACCTCGACGAAGGCCCGATCATCCATCAGGACGTCGAGGCGATCAGCCACGCCGACACCCCGGACGATCTCGTCCGCAAGGGCCGCGACATCGAACGCCGCGTGCTGGCCACCGCCGTCCTCCTCCACCTCGAAGACCGCGTCTTCCTCGACGCCCACAAGACCGTGGTGTTCAAGGCCTGATCGTCATCCCGGCGAAACAGCCACTGCGCGCGCGCATCCGCCCTCAGGCAAATTCCTCGGTCGCCACCTGCGCCCGCAGCCCCTCGGGGTAACGATTCCCCGCCGGCGCATCCGGCGTAAAGATCGCGTCGACCGCGGCGATCAGCGCATCGTCCGGCCGCCAGTCGGCCCGCGCGACGTTCTCCTCCAGGTGGTCGAGCCGCGTCGTCCCGGGGATCGTGTGGACATGGTCGCCCCGCGCCAGCACCCAGCCGAGCGCCAGCTGCGCCCCCGTCACCCCGGCCCCTTCGGCCAGGGCAATGAACCGGTCGACCAGCGCGAGGTTATGGGCAAAATTCTCGCCCTTGAAGCGCGGAAACGCCTGGCGCAGGTCATTCGCCGGCAGGCTCGCCATGTCGCGCACCTTGCCCGAAAGCACCCCCCGGCCGACCGAGGAAAACGCCACCAACGCCGTGCCGAGTTCGCGCGCCGTCTCCAGCACGGCAATCTCGACATTGCGGGTAAAGGGCGAATACTCGGTCTGCATCGCCGCCACCGGGTGGGCCGCATGGGCCCGGCGCAGCGTTTCGGCGTTCATTTCCGACAGTCCGATCGCGCCGATCTTGCCCTGCTCGACCAGCCGCACCATCGCCCCCATCGAATCCTCGATCGGCACGGTATAGTCGGGGCGGTGGAGGTAATAGAGGTCGATGTGCTCGACATTCAGCGCCTTCAGGCTCTTGTCCGCCTCGCGCAGGATCGTCTCGGGCTTGCAGTCGATCCGGCGCGGGCCATCGTCGAGGATGATCCCCATCTTCGAGGCCAGCAGGAATTCGTCCCGCCGCCGCCCCAGCGCCCGGCCAACCAGCGCCTCGTTGCGGCCCTGCCCATAGATCCGCGCCGTATCGAAATGGTCATAGCCAAGGTCCAGCGCCCGCAGCAGCACCGCCTCGCCAACCTCCTCGGCGGGCGGCACGCCATAGGCCTGGCTCAGCCCCATGCAGCCATAACCGATCGCGCCGACCTCGCGGCCGGCCAAAGTGCGCCTGAACTGGTTGCGCTTCATGCTGTATTTCCGCCTGCCATCGTGATGCCCTGAAGGCCGCCGACCTTGCCGATGGGCAAGGCGGCGTCAAGACCATCCGCTTGCGCGGAGCAGCTTCACTCGGCCGGGATCACCAGCACGGCACGAAAATCATTGACGTTGGTAAAGGTCGGCCCCGTCTTGAGCAGGTCGCCGATCGCGTCGAAGAACGATCCGCTGTCGTGCCCGGCCAGGCTTTCCTCCGGGGAAAGCCCCGCGGCCCGCGCCCGCGCCAGCGTATCGGGCGAAACGATCGCCCCCGCCCCGCCGCCGCTCGCGCCGTCCTCGCCGTCGGTATCGCCGGCCAGCGCCCAAACCCGCGTTCCGTTTCCGGCCCGGCCCCCGAGCGCCAGCGCCAGCGCCAGCGCGAACTCGGTGTTGCGCCCGCCGCGCCCGGCTTTCTGCCCGGTCAGCGTCACGGTCGTCTCGCCGCCTGAAAGCAGCAGCGTCGGCCGCCCGCTCAGGTTCAGCGCCCGCGCCGCCATTTCCGCGCCCAACTCGCGGCTTTCGCCCTCGATATCATCGCCCAGCATTTCCACCGCGACCCCGGCCTCGCGCGCCACAATGGCCGCCGCCTCCAGGCTCGCCAGCGGCGCGGCAATCATCCGCACGTCCGATGCTGCAACGTGCTGCAAATCCTCCGCAGGCCGAACCAGCAGCGCATAGGCCGCCTCGCTGATCGCGCCGCGCAGCAATTCAGCCAGAGGCGTCAGGTCGCGCGCTGCATCGGGATCGGGGATCGTCGGGCCAGAGGCAATGGCCGAGGCATCGTCGCCGGGAATGTCGCTGATCGTCAGCGTCACGACCCGCGCCGGCGCCGCTGCCGCCGCGAGCTTGCCGCCCTTGATCGCCGAAAGGCGGCGCCGCACCGCGTTCATGGAACGAATGTCGAGGCCCGAGGCCAGCAGCGCCCGGTTGACCTGCTGCTTGTCGGCCAGGGTCAGGCCATCGGCGGGCAGCGAAAGCACCGAGGAACCCCCGCCCGAAATCAGCGAAAGCACCAGGTCGTCTGGCCCAAGGCCCTGCACCGACGCCAGGATTTCGCGCGCCGCCGCTTCGCTGTTGGCGTCGGGCACCGGGTGCGCGGCCTCGCGCATGGTGATCCGGCCGGTCGGCATGCCGTAGCCATAAGGCGCAACCACCGTGCCCGAGAGCGCAACTTCGGCGCCCCCTTCGCCCAGCCAGGCCGCTTCGACCGCGCGGGCCATCGAACCGGCAGCCTTGCCGGCGCCAACGACGACACAGCGCCCCGCCGGCCGCTCCGGCAGGAACGGCGCGAGCACCTTTTGCGGATCGGCTGCGGCCACGGCCGCATCGAACATGCTGCGCAGCAATGCTCGTGCGCGCTCATCGGTCCACATGTCGGCCCGGCCCTGCATGCGGGTCATGCCCAGACGCTGCCGGTGCGGCGATTCGCCAGGGCGCATCGGCTGCTCCTGCGCCTCGCTTCAGTGCCACCAAACATCGTCCCTCCTTGCCGATCAGGCAGATTTCATGCGGTTGTTGACCGCTTTCTCATTTTTGGATAGAGTTTTTTACCAAGATGCGCAACGCCCTTTCTTGTTCCTTTTTTCGACCGGGGCGGCAGGCGGCATCGCACCACCCCCGCATCGGTCAAACGGTGCACAAACACAGTTCATCTGCACGTTTTTTTGCGTAGAGTACCCCGGTTCAGCCCTGCCTCGAAGCCGTCCTTGCCCCATCGCCATCATTGGCGCTGGAAATCGGACGAAAGAACGGGCAGGTTTTCTAACCAAAGGCCAACAGGCCGCACTTATTGTTGATCGCCAACGCGGTGCGCCGCGGCTGGCGCCTGGAGGGAGAGCCATGTTTCATCAACTGATCACGCCGGTAGCGGGAAGCCTCGGCCTGTCATTCGCCGCGGCGACCATTCCCATCGCGGTCGTGCTCGTCCTGCTCGGCGTGCTGCGCCGCCCGGCCTGGCAAGCCTCCATCGCCGGGGTGATCGTCGCCCTGCTGCTTGCCGTCACCGTTTGGCAGATGCCGGTCGGCCTCGCGCTGGACAGCATTGCCGCCGGCGCCACTTTCGCCGCCTGGCCGGTGATGTGGATCGTCGCCAACGCGCTCCTCCTCTACAACATCTCGGTCGCCTCGGGCCGGTTTGACCAGTTCCGCGCCTGGATGGTCGAACACCTGCCCAATGACAGCCGGGTCGTGCTGGTCGTCGTCGGCTTCGCCTTCGGCTGCCTGCTCGAAGGCGTCGCCGGGTTCGGTGCGCCGATTGCGATCACCAGCGCGCTCCTCGTCGCGCTCGGCTTCAAGGCGATCGACGCGATCGTCTTCACCTTGATGTTCAACACTGCCCCGGTCGCCTTCGGCGCGCTCGGCTCGCCGGTCACCACGCTCGCCGCCGTGACCCAGCTCCACGATGTCACGCTCGGCGCGATGATCGGGCGCCAGCTGCCGATCATCGCCCTGATCCTGCCGTTCTACGTCATCGGCGTGTTCGGCGGCATGCGCGCCATCCGCGGCGTCTGGCCGATCCTGCTGGTCGCCGGCGGCTCTTTCGCCAGCGTCCAGTTCCTCTCCTCGAACTACCTCGGCTACGCCCTCACCGACGTCCTGTCCTCGCTCGCCTCGCTGATCGTCACCCTCGCCTTCGTCAAGGTCTGGAAGCTCGAGCACGATCCCGAATACGCCCTGCGCCCCGCCCCCGGCCTCGCCCTCGGCGCGGATCTGGACGAAGCCGGTGCGGCCAAATCGGCGGTCAAGCCCGGCTGGGGCGGCTGGGCACCGTGGATCATCCTTTCGGTCACGGTGATCGTCTGGGTCCACCTCAAGCTCAACCTGATCGGCGAACACAAGATCGAATGGCCCGGCCTCCACAACCAGGTCTTCATTACCGCCTATGACAAGCCTTACGCGGCGGTCTGGTCGTTCCAGCCGCTCGCCACCGGCACCGCGATCCTCGTCTCGACCATCCTCACCGCGCTGCTGGTCCGCCTCACCCCGGCCC
>Ga0075432_10000442_pt1 | contig 12191 bp, 10 predicted proteins | sample RhiMethybrSRZTD1_FD_72781 | JGI IMG/M metagenome (GOLD analysis project Ga0075432, IMG submission 72781) | Populus rhizosphere microbial communities from Tennessee, USA - Rhizosphere MetaG P. TD hybrid SRZTD1 | ecosystem: Host-associated > Plants > Roots > Rhizosphere > Soil | place: USA... | reverse complement strand
CATCCCTGACAGACGCTGCACACACAAGAAGGCCCCGAAACAGGCTCATAACTAGGTCACACCTGGATGCTCTCTCACGTCGCGCGTATCAACCTCGAGGTAGGCCTGATCAACTAGCCTGAGCAAGATCATTTAGTGCGACATGATCAACTAGTACCGCGCTTCGCGCAGTCTTCCTTAACGCGCTTTAGCGAAGTGCCTCTATTGCACACATGGTGCACGTTGCACCCCTGGAAACGCACTGATCAAGCGTTGACTAGGGGAGATAGCACAACAATGGGCAGGTTGTACATCTGCCAACCCATATATGTGAGTAACTACGCACTTCGTATTAATTATTGAAGATCAACTGGCTAGTGCGCCGCCTCGGGCGGCACGCCCCCGCGGCTCAGCGGCTGTAGCGTGCACCGTGCCTCTCCCTGCGCCTCGCTCCTTTCGCGCTGAGGCGGAGGGGGTGTCTTGATCTGCTTCGCAGATACAAGACCGACAGGTCGGGCCTCTACATATTTTTGGGTTTCGTCACTGTGGGAGATCGGCACGTTCACGCCCCAGAGGGACCTAACGTTTCAGGGTTCGATTCCTCGACGGCGCGCTAGTCGTTGTCGATCAGGAAGATCAAAGGGGTCGCGAAGACCACGAAGAGCAGTCCTAGCACGAGCACGGACGCCCACACGATCGTAGTGAGGACCTTGGTCACCATGGCTCCGCAGCGTAGACGACAGACATCCCCTCCTCGGCGGGATTGCAAACATAGCGCGAGGGGGGTGTCTTGATTCACTTCGTGATTACAAGACCGACAGGTCAGCCATCGATATATTTCTTTTTTTTCATGATCAACATATAACGATCCGGCCACAACGACGCGGTGGTCTGAATCTTTAGGCCATGATCGCAGCCACCCAATACTCGGAGAACCGATGTCCCAACTGCCCCCAGCTACTGCCCCCCAGCAGCCCGGCCTCGACACCTTGAAGGTGCGCGGCCGACTCCGAGCAGTCTGGCTGGCGCTGTGGCTGGCCGGCGCGGCCGGGTGCGTTGCTGTCGGCCTCTATGAAGACACAGCGGAGCCGGGGCGCCATGCTTGGTGGTGGCTTCCACTCTTTCTGTCCTTGGCGGCGATCCTGGTCGTGCTCGGGATGCGCAGCTTCGGGCAGGGAGTCGATGCTGACGGCAACGGCGTGGTCGTCAGGAACATGTTTCGGGCCAGGCCGATTCCCTGGCGCGAGCTTGCCGCCATCGAGTTCAAGGGCGTGGACTCAGAGGCCATGAGCAACATGTACTACACGCTGGTCTTCCAGCGCCATGACGGATCTCGGGTCACCGCCGAGGCACCAGGCGGTGGAATAGAACCCGGCGAGTACCTCTTCGAGCTCCGGGAGCGTCTGCTCGCCATGCAATCCGCTGCCGGCGAAGATCAAGAAGGCGACCGGGAAGACTCCTGGCCGACGTATCCGGCAGAGTCGCACGTCCAGGGTGCCGCGACAGACCAGCCCAAGCGTCGGTTTCAGACCGTGCGCGATTGGCTCCTGCTCGCCTTCATCGTCGTCTCCGTCGTCTTATTTGGTCTGCCGGCCTTCTTGATCGTTGTCCTCGACGCCCTACCCCTAGTGGGCGACTGGCTGACCGCTCATGTGCCATTTTGGGATGAGGTCACCGACTTCTACAACTGGCTCTGGTCGTACGCGGAGTAGTCGTTGAATGGGATTGCACGTGGAGACTCTCAAGCGTTGCCTGGAAGGAAAAAAGGGGTGTTCTCTGCGACAATAACAAGATCACCTGCTGTTCGAACAGCGCGACCCCGGGTCGGGTGTGATTCCCCGGGGTCGAAGCTGCAGGTGCTTTCGATAGGGGAGAACTCATGCGGGGAATCACGAAGCGGGGCCCTTGGGGCACGAAGCCAGGCGGCTCTAAGCATTCGTTTGCGGGCCTTCCGATCAAGGTGAAGCGGCCGAAGAAGTCCCCGTTGGTCGCTGCGCCTAAAACAGGTCGGGTCGACCGGCTCCGCTCGCGTAACCCGCTTCCAGACCCGTCAGCGATGCCGGTTTGATTTGGTGCGCGCGCTTGCTGTTGCCGGCGCCGCGGATGTGCGCAGGGTTGGCCGGGATGAGGTCATCGGTGACGGCGCTGTCCGCGGCTTCAGCGGCCGGTTGGCGAGCCATGCCTCAGCGAACGGTTTGAGCGTCGCCTGCCTCGCGCTGATCTTGTTCCTCGCGGCGGGTGCAACCCACGTCCCGGCGTCGATGTGGCGCCGTTCCTGCTGCGGACGGGAGCTTGCGGATCCGCCCGAACGGCTTCCGTTGCTTCCGTGCCTTCCGCTTCGGCATCCCGTCTCCCCTTGTACGTTGCGTGCAATAACGTGACAATGCGAGTGCACAGTCATGTCCACTGCTGACCGCTAGTGTCCACACCGATGATGCTGTGAAACACCTGGTCAGCACAAAGAACCACCTAGCCACACGGCTAACGCCCGCGCACGTTTCACACAGGGTGCACCTATGCCCACGGACTACTTTGGCGAACGCATTGCGGCGCACTACGACGAGTCGGCTGCGGACATGTTCGACCCTGGCATCGTCGATCCCATGGTCGATTTCCTTGCCGATCTCGCATTCGACGGGTCTGCCCTCGAGCTGGGCATCGGCACCGGCCGGATCGCCTTACCGCTGGCGCGGCGAGGCGTTCGTGTTCATGGCATCGATCTTTCCGAGGCGATGGTGGCGAGGCTCCGAGCGAAACCGGGTGCCGAGCAGATCGGTGTCACCATCGGCGACTTCGCTACGGCCACCGTCGAGGGATACTTCTCGGTGGCCTATCTGGTGTTCAACACGATCATGAACCTGACGACTCAAGATCAGCAGGTCGCCTGCTTCCAGAACGCGGCGGCACATCTGAAGCCAGGTGGTTGCTTCGTGATCGAGGTAGGGATGCCGGATCTTCAGCGGCTGCCACCCGGGGAGACCATCCGGCCCTTCACTGTGAGCGAATCGAGGCTCGGATTCGACGAGTACGACATCGCCTCTCAGAGACTGGTCTCCCATCATTACTGGATTGCCGACGGCAAGGTCGAAGTGTTCACGCCGCCCTTCCGTTACGTGTGGCCGGCAGAACTCGACCTGATGGCGCGGCTTGCCGGCATGTCGCTCCGAGAGCGCTGGGGCGGCTGGCAGCGTGAACCGTTCACCAGCGAGAGCATGAGTCATGTCTCGGTTTGGCAGAAACCAGACTCACCTGAGAAGACCGTCCGCACACCTCCCTAGACCGACCGCTCCGCTGTTTCCGCGCAGCGGGAGTGGGAGTTCTGCGTCAAGGCAGGTTCAGATAGAGCTCAGCTGCGGCTCGGTCGCGTCGCTCAGTCGCTTAAGCAGTCGATCGAAGACACGAGTCCGATCGAACTGCAAGGCGTACTCGCGAGCCCGTTCGGCCATGCTGGTTTGCTCCTGTATTGGCATGGTCACAGCCAGGTCCAGCGCATCGGAGATTGCGCGCGGACTGTTCGCCGGGACGATCATGGCCGTGTCCCCCACGGCCTCCCCGATTCCGCCAGTGTTAGTGGTGATCACGGGCCCGCCGCCGGCGAGCATTTTCTCCACCAGCGCGATGCCAAACGTCTCCACAAACTCAGGCCGCGGCTTGCTGGGCAGGACGAAGGCGGCGCAACCCGCCATCAAGTGCGGCTTCTCGTCGTCGTCCACGTCGTTGAGGAATCTGATCCGCTCAGCCGCTGGCGTCGTAGCTGCTTGTTCCCGCAACTGCTGTGCCTCGGGTCCATCGCCCGCGATCACGAGCGTGATTTCCTTGCATCCCGGACTAGTGGTAAACCCGTTGATCAAGTCATCGACTCCCTTGGCACGGGCGAGCCTGGACAGGTAGAGCACATACCCATCGCGCATCAGCGCACGCCGCGCGAGCACCTCCGCCGTTCGTTCTGGACTGACGTGCAGATAGTCGGCGGTGTTGATTGCTGGGTAGGAAATGGCAACCCGCTGCCGGCACCGTACGCCGAAGGACGTGCCATGGCGGGCGTCGATCTCCTCGGCCGAGGAAATGATCAGCTCCTTGGTGTAGTCCGACACTGCGACCGGAAGATCACTGTCGAGATAGGCCGACAGCACGTGGGCCGCCGCGCCGAACCGCCCGTCGCCGGCACATGAGCGGACCACGTTGGTGACGTCCGAACCGACTGCTTCGGCGATGGTGGCGACCGGAACCCGCAGACCTGTAGAGCGGGCGACTCGAAGCGCCTCAGATACGGCAAGCGTGTGCGGGCTGAGATACAGCGACATGCACACTGTCGGGACACCGTCGGTGAAGAGTTCGACGAGACGCCCGGTCATGCCAGCGAGGTTGCGTCCGTCCGGCACCTTGTAGTCGCCGACTGGTTCAGGGCGTTCCACCTCGATGCCCTTGCTGTACGGGAGTACACCGTTCAGGGGCTTCAGCGGCAGACCCGATGTCGCCAGCAGGTCCAAAGGCCAGGTGATGATGCGTACGTCGGTGAAATCGCGTTGCAGTGCGACCTCAGCCAGATTCCGGGCTTCACCGGAGTGTCCGCAGATCACCGGATCGGCTCGTACGACGATGATGAGTCGCCGTTGGGACGACATGCGTGGCGACGTTCCGTTCGTGGAAGCGGTCATGAGCGGACCCCCCGTGGTCTGAGCTTTCATGTCTGTCGTTCCGCCACTGGTGTTCGAGCCGGTCCGGCCGAGGCGGTCGTCGCATCCCGGACAGCAGCATGTGAGGTTGAAGGAGGTCGGGTAGTGCTGCCCCATGCCGACGGCCGCGGTCCAAGCTGCAGCCGCAGGTGCCCGCCTCGATGCACTTCGCGTGCGGTCAGCCAGGTCCGGCTCAGCGTTTCTCCGTTGAAGATCGCCGACTGGACATACTGAGCGGGACCGTCCGCAACAGGTTCGATGAAGCCCGCCGCGTCGATCACCAGCTCCTTGTCAGCCAAAGCAAGCCGAGATTCGGCGAACGACGGGGGGTTGATCAGGTAGAGGCTCTGGCCTGCGATCGGGAAGAGCCCGAGCGAGGCCCAGACGTACCAGGAGCTCAAACCTCCCGAGTCGTCGTTGCCAGGCAGGCCACCGCGCCCGAGGCCGAACATGTTGTTGATGCCTGCGTGCACGACCTCTGCCGTACGGTCCGGCCGTCCGGCGTAGTGATAAGCCCAGGGCGCCTCCATGTCAGGCTCGTTGTTCAACCCTTCGAAGCGGTTCAGTGCATACCCGGCTACAAGGTCCGCTGCGTTCGGCCGCTCTCCCAACTGCTTCACTGGATCGGCGCCATAGCCGAAGAATCGGTCCAGCAGCTCAAGGAAAACGGCTTCGCCTCCAGCAAGGTCGATACGCGCCTTCATGTCGTGCAGTAATCGGAACGAGTAGTTCCACTTGCCGCCCTCGTAGTACGTCGAGTCGATGAGCAGACCGTCGTCGCGATTGAACGCGTTGATCCACCGGTTTGCCAGGCCTTCGAACTGCATCGCCAATTGGTTGTCCCCGAGGTAGCGGGCCACCTTGGCAGTGCAGTGGTAGCCGAACGCCAAGTCGAGGGTGTGGGTGATCGGCTCGGCAATCCCGCGGACCAGGTAATCCTCGCCGTAGCCGCGCCGCAGGTCGGTATCCAGGTGACACAGCGCCCAGTCCCAGTCGATGCCTGGCATTCCGAGCTGGCAAAGGTCCGCAAAAAAGGTGTGAACCAGCGCGCTGCCCTGGCGAGAGAAGCGATCTGCGCCCTTGGCCATCCGGTACCCGATCGGAAGATTGCCCTCCTCCTCGCAAATTGCGAGCAGCGCATTGGCCAGTTCGACTGCCCGGGCCGGGTACAAGGCGGTGATCAGCGGCAATTGGGTGCGGTAGATGTCCCACATGGTGCAGATGTCGAACACGAAAGGTCCCTCGGTCGGCCACGTCGGGCTTTCCTCAGGTGCGAAGCACGGCTTGATCAACGAGTGATAGAGGGCAGTGGCAAAGATCGTTTGCCGCGAGCCGGAAGAGGTTTCGATCTTGATCTTGTTGAGGTGCTGCCGCCAAACAGTGGCCGTTTTTGCCTTGCGGCTCTCGAATGCTGCGGTGCCCGATCCGCAGTCTGCGTGGAGGTTGCGCTGAGCCTGTGCTACGCCGCGCAGCGAGAACCCGAATCGCAGCTCGAGCACCTGGCCGGGCTCAGCCGGGCCACGCCACATCAAGCCGAACGGACGTAGCGTGGTCGGCCGAATCCGGTCGAAGTCCAAACGGGTGCCACCGGGCATCAGGCGCCGGTCGTACCAAAGCAGTTGCCGCCAGTCGCTCGCGTCGCACTCCAGGTGCACGGCCAGCGGCGCGCCCTCAACCACGATCTCGGCCTGGGCGATCCCCGGGGCGAGCGATTCGATGTGCGCGCGGAGCGGAACCGTGGCGCCGTATGGAATCGCGAGGCCGCCCATGGAGAAATCGATCACCAATCGTGCGTCCCGGTGCGCCGGGAAGGTGTAGCGGTGCACCGCGCTCTTGGGGCCGACCGTGAGCTCGCAAGCAATGCCCGAGCTCAGGTTCGTGGTGTAGTACCCCGGCTCGGCCCGCTCGTCGAGCAGCTTCCAGGTACTGCCGAGATTGTCGAGGGGCTCCTCCATAGGGGTCACTCGGAAGTAGTTGTAGTACTTGCGAATCGCTCCGGTCCCGGACTGCTGAAAGTGGGTGAATCCCGAGGCGATCTGGCTGTCGTAGATCTGGGATGGCCTCCCTTCGGTGCTCAGCTGGTAGAGCCCGTAGCCGGTGGGATAGGCCCCGGAGTACGCGCAAACCGAGACCATGCCGAAGGGATAGGTAGCACCTGGATGGGTGTTGCCGACCTGTGGCTTGGGCCACCACCAGGTTTCGGCCAGACCCTGTGGGACAGGAAGATCTGTTACCGAGCTACCAATGAACGGATCCACATACTCGATCAAGGTCAGCCTCCTCGTTGCCCGGGCGGCGATGTCCCGACGGTAGGAGGACTGCGTTTCAAACAGGTTTCGCTGGCATGACGGTCTCGTGGATCACATCTGGTGGATCACACGTCGGCCGGCGATCTTTCTCCCGTCCCGGGTCGGAAACCCACCTTCAGGTCCGCTTGCAGCAGCGGAGCCAGGCGTGTGACGCCATCGATGATCGCCCGCTCGGACAGGTTTCCAAATCCGAGCACCAGCTGGGGAGGGTCGGGCGATCTGGTGGAGCGGTTGGCGCTCATCCCGTAGATCCCCACTCCGTGCGCCCGAGCAGCCTCGACAACGGCAGCTTCGCGAGCGCCCCGTGCGAGCTGGGCGACGGCGTGGAAACCGGCTGCGAGGCCGCTCAGGCGTACGTCGGGGGCATGCTCGTCCAGGGCCGCCACCAGTGCGTCGCGCTTGCCGGCGTAGACCTTGCGCATCCGGCGTAGGTGCCGGTCGAACCGGCCGGACTCGATCAACCGCGCCAGCACCAGTTGCTGCAGGCCAGGTGAGCCGCGATCCGCGCGGATCTTGAGTTCGGCGATCTCCTCCACGAGCCCTGGCGGGCAGAGCAGCCATCCGAGCCGGAGCGTCGGAGCGAGCGACTTACTGACCGTGCCGATGTTGATCACCCGCTCGGGGATCAGTCCTTGGACCATCCCGACTGGGTCGCGGTCGTAACGGAACTCGGCGTCGTAGTCGTCCTCGATGATCCAGCCGCCGGTGTGCACGGCCCAGTTCGCCAGCGCCTGGCGTCGCTGCGGCGACAGCACCACGCCGGTTGGCCACTGATGCGCCGGGCTGACCACGACCGCCTGGACCCGCGCCGCTGAAAGCACATCGACACGGATCCCCTCGTCGTCGACGGGCACCGGAACAAGCTCAACGCCCGCGAGGCCGGCGGCGATCTGCCCGGTCTCGTCGTAACCGGGATCTTCGAAGGCAACGCGGTCTACGCCGAGAGCCGCCAGGCACACCAACGCAAGGTTGAGGCCCTGGGCAAAACCCGTGCACACCACGACGTGTTCAGAGTCAGCCGCAGCCCCACGTACTCGGCTCAGATAGCTCGCCAAGACCTCCCGTAGTCGTTGGCTTCCGCGCGAGTCTCCGTAGTCGAACGCCGCGGTCGGGGCGTCCCGGCAGATCTCAGCGGTCGCCCTTGCCCAGTCCGTACGCGGGAACGACGCCAGGTCTGGCACAGCTGGGAGGAAGTCAGCTATCAGCCGTGGCATCGGCTGCGATGCAGGGAAGGAGATCGGTGCCATGGCGGGTGTTGGAGCCTCGCGGCGCGGGCGTTGCGCGGATGGGCTGACCCGCGTGGCCGACCCACCCCGGGCGACGAGATAGCCCTCCGCCTGCAGCTGGTCGAAGCAGTCGACCACCATGCCACGAGAGATGCCCAGCCCTCGCGCGAGCTCTCGGGTGGACGGCAGCCTCTCGTCCGCCCGCAGCCGGCCCGAGCGAATCGCGTCGCGCAGCCCACGCTCCAGCTGGGTGCGCAGGGCCTCACCCGAGCTTCGGTCTAGCGGTATCAGCACATCCGGGCTCGAACCGGTCCACTGAATGGCCATAGAACTGGACCTTACCGGAGACCACTCCTAAACGGGACGCTGAACTCATGAGCACCGTGACCGACCCTCTACCCGCTTCCTTCACCACTCCTCCTCACCGGATTGCGACCGTGGCACCACCGCCTCGGCCGCGGCTGCTCACCGGCCCGGTGGTTCGGCTGTTCACCGCCGACTTCGCCGCGATGATCAGTTTCTACCTGCTGCTCTCGGTAGTTCCGCTGTACGCCGCCGACCGCGGCATCGGGACCGCCGGAGCGGGCCTCTCCACAGGGGTGTTGATGTTCACCGCGGTCGCGACGGAAATGACGACTCCAGCGCTGGCGGCGCGGCTCGGGTATCGGCGGCTGCTGATAGGCGGGCTGGTGCTGCTCGGCGTACCCGCCCTCGTCCTGCCGGCGGCCGGCTCGCTGTCGGCATTCATGCTCGTGTCGGTGGTACGGGGCATCGGATTCGCGATCGTCGTCGTGACGGTCGGAGCGATCGCCGCCACCGCCATACCTGTGCAGCGGCGCGGCGAGGGTCTAGGGGTCCTCGGCGTAGTCGCGATGCTGCCGGCGGTAGTCGCGCTGCCACTCGGCGTGTGGTTGGCGGGCGCCGTGGGCTATGCGGCCGTCTTCGTGATCGGTGGTGGCGCGGCGCTGCTGGCGGTGCTGCCTGTGCTCTTCTTGCCGGAAGGTCGAAGTGAGGACCACTCACACAGCGGCCTGTCGACGTGCATACGCCGTCCGGAGCTTCGCCGACCGCTTGTGATGTTCGCGGCGGCTGCCGTCGCTGGCGGTGTCGTGGTTGCGTTCTTGCCCGGCGCCGTGACCGCAGGAGTGGCTGTGCCCGCGCTGTTCGTGCAGAACCTCGCGGCGACTGCGGCCCGCTGGCTCGCGGGACGGCGCATCGACCGGTGCGGCCCGAACGGGATGCTGGTCCCCGCTACCCTCATCTGTGCCGTCGGCATGGGCACCGCCGCCTTCACCAGCACGCCGCTCGCCGTGCTAGTCGGCATGGCTGCTTTCGGGGCAGGGTTCGGGCTCGCTCAAGCAGCGACGCTGAACACGATGCTGGCGCGGGTGTCCGACCGCCAGTACGGGGCGGTCAGCGCGGCCTGGAACGCGGCGTACGACTTGGGCTGGGCCGCCGGCGCGATCGGTATCGGTATGGTCGCGGCCACCGCCGGGTACCCAGCCGCATTCGCCGTCGCCGCCGCGCTGGTCCTAGCAGCGCTGCCACTGGCCCGGCGAACGAGGCGCTGACTGAAAGGCGAACGCCCTGCCCCCGACTGACGCTGGGTGCGTCCCGCGTACGCTCTGCGGCCGGGGCTCCTACGCTGAGGGGCGATAACCTAGTGCGCTGGATTCCATCCCAGCCGGGGATGGCACAGCTCAACGTCTGGAGAAGAAGTTCGTGACGCCGACCAGTCGACTCGACAACGTCATCAGTCTGTGTAAACGCCGTGGCTTCGTCTTCCCCGCGGGGGAGATCTACGGCGGGACCCGCTCGGCCTGGGACTACGGCCCGCTCGGCGTTGAGCTCAAGGAGAACGTCAAGAAACAGTGGTGGCGCTCGGTGGTGACCGAGCGGGAAGACATCGTTGGCCTTGATTCCTCGGTGATCCTGCCCCGCCGCGTGTGGGTGGCCTCCGGGCATGTCAATGCATTCCACGACCCGCTGACTGAATGTCTGTCGTGTCACCGGCGCTTCCGCGCGGATCATCTGGAAGAGGACTTCGACGCCCGGAAAGGCCGCAAACCGACCGGTCTTGAGGAGATCACCTGCCCACACTGCGGCACCCGTGGCCAGTGGACCGAGCCTCGAGATTTCAACATGATGCTCAAGACGTATCTGGGCCCGGTTGAGGACGAGTCCGGATTGCACTACCTGCGTCCGGAGACTGCGCAGGGCATCTTTGTCAACTTCGCGAACGTCGTTCAGGTGACGCGAAAGAAGCCACCCTTCGGCATCGGGCAGATGGGGAAGTCCTTCCGTAACGAGATCAGCCCAGGCAACTTCATTTTCCGCACCCGCGAGTTCGAGCAGATGGAAATGGAGTTCTTCGTCAAGCCCGGTACCGATGAGGAATGGCACCAGTACTGGATCGACGAGCGGACCCGCTGGTACACCGAGCTAGGCATCTCTGGCGAGAACCTGCGCCACTTCGAGCATCCGAAGGAGAACCTGTCCCACTACTCGAAGCGGACCGTTGACATCGAATATCGCTTCGGCTTCTCCGGTGGCGAATGGGGCGAGCTCGAGGGCATCGCCAACAGGACGGACTTCGATCTTTCAACCCATAGCAAGCACTCGGGTGTTGATCTGTCCTACTTCGATCCGGCCACTGGAGAGCGGTACGTCCCATATGTGCTCGAACCGGCAGCCGGCCCCAACCGGGCGATGATGGCGTTCCTGGTCGATGCGTACGCCGAGGACGAGGCGCCCAACACCAAGGGAGGAGTTGACAAGCGCACAGTGCTGCGGCTTGATCCTCGGCTAGCGCCAGTGAAGGTCGCGGTACTGCCGCTATCGCGGAATGAGGCGCTGTCTCCCAAGGCCCGAGATCTAGCTGCTCGACTCCGGAAGGTCTGGAACGTCGACTTCGACGACGCTCAGGCCATCGGCCGTCGCTACCGCCGACAAGATGAAATCGGTACGCCGTACTGCGTCACGGTCGATTTCGACACCCTCGACGACCAGGCCGTCACAGTCCGGGAGCGCGACTCGATGACCCAGGAGCGGGTGTCGGAGGACAAGGTGACCGAGTATCTCGTTCAACGGCTCGGCAGTTGCTAGCTCAGACTCTCTCTCAAAAGTCGGCGTTGAAAGTTGGGCCCATCGTCGTTGATCCGCCGGTGGTGCTCGCACCCATGGCAGGGATCACCAATGCGGCGTTCCGGCAACTGTGCCGTGAGCAGGGGGCGGGACTTTACGTTTGCGAGATGATCACGTCGCGGGGACTCGTCGAGCGGGATCGCAAGACGCTGTCGATGCTGAAGTTCGACCCAGGGGAGAGGGTTCGGTCAGTTCAGCTGTACGGCGTCGACCCGATGATCATGGCGCGCGCCACTGAAATCCTGTGCAACGAGTACGGCGTCCAGCACGTCGATCTGAACTTCGGCTGTCCGGTTCCCAAGGTCACGCGCAAGGGTGGCGGCGCAGCACTGCCCTATAAACGCGATCGGCTCGGGATGATCTTGACTGCGACAGTCCGGGCGGCTGCGCGGTACGGCGTTCCGGTCACGATCAAGACCCGGATCGGCATCGACCATGATCATCAAACCTTCCTGGACGCTGGCCGAATCGCCGAGGAATCGGGTTGCGCGGCCATCGCGCTGCACGGCCGGACCGCACAGCAGGCGTACGCGGGCAAGGCCGATTGGAATGCGATCGGGGCACTCAAGGCGCACGTCTCAATACCAGTTCTGGGCAACGGCGACATCTGGGAGGCGACCGACGCACTGCGGATGGTCCGGCGGACCGGGGTCGACGGCGTGGTCGTAGGTCGTGGCTGCCTCGGTCGGCCGTGGCTCTTCCGCGACTTGGCTAACGCCTTTGCCGGGCGTGTGGCCCAAACCCTCCCGAGGCTCGGCGAGGTCACGGCCATGCTGCGTCGTCATGCTGAACTGCTGGTTGCCCTCTCGGATGAGCTTCCTGGCTTGAGCGATCTGCGTAAGCACATGGCCTGGTAC
>Ga0075432_10000436_pt1 | contig 12261 bp, 10 predicted proteins | sample RhiMethybrSRZTD1_FD_72781 | JGI IMG/M metagenome (GOLD analysis project Ga0075432, IMG submission 72781) | Populus rhizosphere microbial communities from Tennessee, USA - Rhizosphere MetaG P. TD hybrid SRZTD1 | ecosystem: Host-associated > Plants > Roots > Rhizosphere > Soil | place: USA... | reverse complement strand
GTTCGGTAACCACGGGAACGGGCGGGCAGTACCGGATTTTCACGCCGTTCTGGCGTGCCGTGCAGGAGCGTCTGCCGCCCCCGCCGCCCGTTCCCGCGCCCGAGACACTGGCGGCCCCGGCGCACTGGCCAGCCAGCGAGCGGCTGGAGGACTGGGGCCTGTTGCCCGCCGCACCGGACTGGGCGGGCGGGATGCGGGCGGAATGGACTCCGGGCGAGGCCGGGGCGAAGGAGCGGCTGGAGGCTTTCGTCGGGGCCGCCGCGCGCTACGAGGAGCGGCGCAATTTGCCGAGCGAGGAGGGAACGTCGCGGCTTTCTCCGCACCTCCATTTCGGCGAAATTTCGCCCGGCGCGGCGTGGCACGCGGTGGCGGATGCGGGCGGGTCGGTCGGCACGTTCCTGTCCGAGCTGGGCTGGCGCGACTATGCGCAGAACGTGATCCTCCAGTTCCCGGACTACGGCGCGCGGAACGGGCGAGACGGGTTTGACCGGCTGGCCTGGCGCGCTGGCGCCGATGCCGAAGCCGATCTGCGCGCGTGGCAGCAGGGCAGCACCGGCTATCCCATCGTCGATGCCGGGATGCGCGAATTGTGGGCGACGGGGTGGATGCATAACCGGGTTCGGATGCTGGCGGCCTCGTTCCTGATCAAGCATTTGCTGATCGACTGGCGGGCGGGCGAGGCGTGGTTCTGGGACACGCTGGTCGATGCCGACTATGGCTCGAACGCGGTCAACTGGCAGTGGAGCGCGGGGACCGGGGTGGATGCTAACCTGTTCAGCCGGATCATGGCGCCGCTCAGCCAATCGGCGAAGTTCGATGCGGCCGGTTATATCCGGCGCTGGGTGCCCGAACTGGCGGGCCTGCCGGATGCGGAAATCCACGATCCGGCGGCCCGCCCGAAGGACTATCCGCAGCGCATTGTCGAACACGGCGCCGCGCGGGCGCGGGCGCTGGCGGCGATGGCCGCAGCGCGGGGATAGATCACAGGGTTGAGCGAAAGATCGTTTCCGGCTGCCAGCGGGCAAGGATGTTGTCGTGGACGATCGGGCTCAATAGCGTCTTGAAGGCGCAGCCGACCAGGCTGTTGTCCCACCAGACGACTTCGGACTGGAGCGATTCGAGACCGGGCAGCGTGATCCAGCAAATCGTGCCGGGCTGCAGCCGGTTGACCGCCGAACTGCAAAAACCGCCCAGCGACAGGTCGTGCACGATGGTCTGGTAGGAGCGGCCACCTGACGGACGGAACGAAGCCGGAATGGTGAGCCGGGTGCGCGGCGCGCTGCGATCTTCCTGTGCGGCGATTTCATAACGCGTCACCGCGAGTGGCTGGTCTTCCCGCATGTCCCTGTTCCTTCCGGTCCGCCGGACAATGCGGGGGGCATTGCGGCGAACCTCCGTCGTTCAACGGTTGAAGTATGGACGAGGCTGGTTTCCGCTCGTTTAGGAAACAGGGTTAACAGAAGCGCGATGCGGGCTGGCGAACTGTTCACCAACAAGGGAAACCACGCGGGCCGCAACGGTTTCGGGCGGCTTTACAGACGCAGGATCCTCGCCCGGATAGGCGCGCGCGCGCATGGCCGTCCGGGTTGCGCCAGGGTCCAGAATTGCCACGCGAATTTGCGAAAGCTTGCGCACTTCCTGGGCATAGCAATCAAGCAGGACCTCGAAGGCGGCTTTGGTTGACGCATAGGCCCCCCAGAACGCGCGCGGGGTGGCGGCAACGCTGCTGGTCAGACCGACCACGCGCGCATCGGCGCTTTTCTTCAGCATCGGATCGAAGTGGGCGAGCAGCGACTGAGTCGCCAGGAGGTTGACCGTCAGGGCCTTGTTCCAGGCGGCCTGGTCGATATCGGCGACGCTGGAGAGCTGGGGCAGCAATGCGGCGTTGATGACGAGGATGTCGAGCGCCTGCCAGCGGCCGCGGATGGCGGCGGCGAGCCGGGCGATGCCGTCAGGCTCCGTCAGGTCAACCGGCGCGATGGTGGCGGCGCCGCCGGCCGCGAAAATCTGTTCCTCGACCGTTTCGAGCGCCTTGGCGTCGCGTGCGGTGAGGATGACATGGGCGCCGGCGGCGGCAAGCGCCCGGGCCGTGGCCGCGCCGATCCCCTTGCTTGCGCCGGTGACGAGGGCAAGCTGGCCCGCGTAGGGCTTTTCCTCGCCCATCGCGGTCAGGCGACCTTGACCGGGGACAACGCCAGCTCAGGGCTTTCGCGCTCGCCAAGGTCGGTCAGCCGGGTCGGGTACTGGCCCGAGAAGCAGGCGTCGCAGTACTGCGGGCAGGACTTGTTGCGCTTGGCAAGGCCCACCGCGCGGTACAGCCCGTCGATCGAGACGAACGCGAGGCTGTCAGCCTGGATGAACTCGGCCATGGCCGCAACGTCCATCCGCGCGGCGAGCAGCTTTGATCGTTCGGGCGTGTCGACCCCGTAGAAGCAGGAATGCTCGGTCGGCGGGCTGGCGATGCGCATGTGCACTTCGGCAGCGCCGGCCTCGCGCATCATCTGGACGATCTTGAGGCTGGTGGTGCCGCGCACGATCGAATCGTCGATCAACACGATCCGCTTGCCCGCGACGATGGCGCGGTTGGCGTTGTGCTTGCGCTTTACATCCGCGTTGCGGGCGCCGTCCGAAGGCTGGATGAAGGTGCGCCCGACGTAGTGCGAGCGGATGATCCCCAGTTCAAAGGGAATGCCCGATTCCTGCGCATAGCCGAGCGCGGCAGGGACGCCGCTGTCGGGCACGGGGATGACGATGTCGGCGGGCGCGAGCGATTCCTTGGCCAGTTCGCGGCCAATGGCCTTGCGCACTTCGTAAACCGAATGGCCGTCGAGCACCGAATCGGGACGGCTGAAATAGACGTGTTCGAAGATGCACGGGCGCGGCGCGTGGTTGCCGAAGGGACGGTGGGTGGAAACCTTGCCGTCTAGCGTAACCTCGATCATTTCGCCCGGGTTCACTTCGCGCAGGAATTCCGCGCCCATCACGTCGAGCGCGACGGTTTCGCTGGCGAAGACCGTGGCATCGCCGATCTTGCCCATGACCAGCGGGCGGATGCCGAGCGGATCGCGGCAGGCGATCATGCCCTGCGGGGTCATGCAGATCAGCGAATAGGCGCCTTCCACCAGCCGCAGCGCATCGATGAAGCGATCAAGCAGGGTGGGATAGCGGCTGGTCGCGACGAGGTGGATGATGACCTCGGTATCGGAGGTCGACTGGAAGATCGCGCCCTTTTGCACCAGGTCGCGCTTGAGGTGCATCGCGTTGGAAATGTTGCCGTTATGGGCAATGGCAAAGCCGCCGGTGGCAAGGTCGGCAAACAGGGGCTGGACGTTGCGCAGGCCCGAGCCGCCGGTGGTGGAGTAGCGCACGTGGCCCGCCGCCATGACGCCGGGCAGTTCGGCCAGAGCTTCGGCCTTGGAGAAGTTCTGGGCCACGTGGCCGATGCCGCGCCGCGAATAGAATTCGTGCCCGTCGAAGCTGGTTATGCCGACCGCTTCCTGTCCGCGATGCTGAAGCGCGTGGAGACCCAGCGCGGTCATCGCGGCGGCATCGCGCGTGCCGATCACGCCGAAAACGCCGCACTCCTCGCGCAGCTTGTCGGAATCGATGTCCCAGGGGGCCGAATCCGCATTGCGGTCTGCGTCGAAGAGAGGTTCGCTATGGTTCATGAATCGGGTCCGCCAAGGCCTGGTGTGACAGCCATGTTGCGCGCGCATTTGGCTCTTTGCGGGGTGAAAGGCAAGGGGAACGGTTGACCTGCGCCCGCGTTGTCCAACATTCCGCAAGGGCCCGTTCCCAATGCCATTGCGCGCTGCGGCCTGCGCCCCTAAACCTCGGGGCGTCCAATGGCCCGGCGTTCCTATCGCCCAGCACAAGAGCCCCGCTTGATCCTCTCCCCCTTCGAATGGACCATTGCCAAGCGATACATGCTTCCCGGGCGCGGCGAGGCGTTCATCGCGCTCGTCGCGGGGATCAGCCTTGTCGCGGTGAGCCTTGGGGTGGCCGCGCTGGTCATCGTGATGAGCGTGATGAACGGGTTCCGCGCCGAACTGTTTGACAAGATCGTCGGGCTCAACGGCCATGCGATCATCCAGGCCTATGGCGGGCGGCTGGATAACTGGCAGGGCGTGCTGGCCGAAGTGCGGGCAACGCCGGGGGTGGTCCACGCCTCCCCGCTGATTGAACAGCCGCTGCTGGCCACCTTCAACGGCCGGGTCGAGGGCATTCTGGCCCGCGGCAATACGGACGAGGACATCGCCCGGATCAAACCGCAGTTGAAGGACGGCAGCCTTGCCGCGCTGCGTCCCGGCGCCAATGTCGTCGCCATCGGCGTGCGGCTGGCGGAAAATCTTGGCGCGCGGGTGGGCGATACGATCACCATCATCAACCCGCAAGGCCGCCCCACCCCATTCGGCACGGTGCCCCGGCAGGTCGGCTATACCGTGGGCGCGATTTTCGAGATCGGGGTCTATGACTACGACAATTCCTTCGTGGTCATGCCGATTGCCGACGCGCAGACCTTGCTGCTGGCAGGCGACCAGATCGGGATGATCGAAGTCAAGACGACCGATCCCGACAAGGTCACGGAAATCCTCGCCCCGCTCACCCGCAAGCTGGCGGGGCAGGCGGTGGTGACCGACTGGAAGACGATCAACGCCTCCTTGTTCGAGGCGCTGTCGGTGGAGCGCGTGGCGATGTTCACCGTTTTGTCGATCATCGTGCTGGTGGCGGTATTCAACATCCTGTCCTCGCTGATCATGCTGGTGCGGGCGAAAACCCGCGACATCGCGATCCTGCGGACCATGGGCGCGACGCGGAAGAGCCTGCTCAAGATCTTCGTGACCGCCGGGTTCCTGATCGGCGCGCTGGGCACGGGGATGGGGCTGATCCTTGGTTTCATCTTCCTGTTCTTCCGCCAGCAGGTGGTGAACGCGGTGCAGTTCGTGACCGGGCAGAACCTGTGGGATCCCTCGATCCGGTTCCTCACCGAACTGCCGAGCCGCAGCGATCCGGTGGAAATTGCGGTCATCAGCGTGATGGCGCTGGTGCTGTCGTTCCTCGCCACGCTTTATCCGGCGTGGAAGGCTGCTAGCACCGATCCCGTGCAGGTGCTGCGCTATGAATAGTCCCGTCGCGCGCCTCAGCGGCGTAACCCGCAGTTTTGAGCAGGGCGGCGTGCGGATCGACGTGCTCAAGGGCATCGACCTTGCCGTGGTTCCGGGCGAAATCGTCGCGCTGCTTGGCCCTTCGGGTTCGGGCAAGTCGACCATGCTTCAGGCGATCGGCCTCCTGGAAGGCGGCTTTGGCGGCAAGATCGAAATCGCCGGGGTGGATGCCTCGGCCGAAGATGCCGGCGGGCGCACCCGGCTGCGGCGCGACCACATCGGTTTCGTCTATCAGTTCCACCACCTGCTGCCGGACTTCACCGCGCTTGAAAACGTCATCCTCCCGCAACTGATCGCCGACCGGGCGCGCACCGAGGCGGAGCAGCGCGCCGCCGACCTCCTTGGTGCGCTGGGCCTTGGCGCGCGGCTCGGGCACCGGCCCAGCCAGCTTTCGGGCGGCGAGCAGCAGCGCGTTGCGGTGGCCCGCGCGCTGGCCAACCGGCCCGCGCTGGTGCTGGCCGACGAACCCACCGGCAACCTCGACGAGGCGACCGCAGACCGGGTGTTGGAGCAGTTCCTCCACCTTGTCCGCAGCGAGGGCAGCGCCGCGATCATCGCCACCCATAACGAGCGGCTGGCCATGGCGATGGACCGCGTGGTGCGCCTTCATGACGGGCACCTAACCACGAGTTAATCGGAACCTTGGCGAAGGTTGAACCGTTTTAGCCCTGCACCGGGGGAACGGGAGCCAAGGAGAACCTTACGTGAGCCAGCATCCAGGCACTATTGCAGGAGACAACCCGCACGGCGACGCAGCCGGGTGGGACGATTGGGCCACATTGCATCACACGGACGGCGGCGGGCTGCTTCACGGGTTCAAGGCGATTCGCAAGGGTACGCTGGCCGAACTGGTCCGCTTCGTCGCGAGCCTGCCGGAAGCAGAGCGGCCGCACTACATGATCGAGAAGTCTGGTGACCGGCAGTACCTCCCGCGCGAGATCATGGCGCTGGTCAGGCGGCGTGACTTTCCGCTAACCTTGGGGACATGACCGATCCAGCCACCGACACAATCGCAGATTTCACCGTCAAGAGCGCCAGCGGGGCGGACGTTCCGCTGGCGGACCGGCTCGGCAAGGTGCTGCTGATCGTCAACACGGCGAGCAAGTGCGGTTTCACCCCGCAATACGCCGGGCTTGAGGATCTGTGGCAGCGTTTTGGCGCGCAGGGTTTCGAGGTTCTGGCCTTTCCCTGCAACCAGTTCGGCGGTCAGGAGCCCGGCAGCGCGGACGAGATCGAAGCCTTCTGCAAGGTCAACTTCGGCCTCAGCTTTCCGGTCATGGGCAAGGTGGAGGTTAACGGCACCGGTGCGATCCCGCTGTTCCGCTGGCTCAAGCACGCGGCGCCGGGCGTGCTGGGGACCGAGGGGATCAAGTGGAACTTCACGAAATTCCTGATCAGCCGCGACGGCAAGGTATCGGCCCGCTTTGCGCCGACCGACAAGCCCGAGGCGCTTGCCCCGGCGATCGAGGCCTTGCTGCGCCGCTGATTGTCCTTTTCCCCAAGCGATAGGGGCGCGCGGCTTGGGTTGCGGGCCGGCAATCGCTACCTTGCAGGCATGGCCGATTTCGCTCCCTTCGTCCCCTTACGGGTGTTCTCCAGCTATTCGATGCTGGAGGGCGCGATTGATCCCAAGGCCATTGCCAAGCTGGCCAAGGAACAGGGCTTCCCGGCGATTGCGCTGTGCGACCGCAATGGGCTCTATTCCGCGCCAGCGTTTACGTCTGCCTGCCGCGATGTGGGCGTCCAGCCGATCATCGGCACGTTGCTCGCCGTCAGCCGCGAGACTGGCGGGCCGATCGACTGGCTGGCGCTTTACGCGCAGGACGAGGCGGGTTGGCTGAACCTGTGCCGGCTGGTCAGCCGCGCCCACCTGGACCGCCCGCTGGAGCTTGATCCCCACGTGCCGCTGGCGGAGCTGGAGGGGCATACCGATGGGCTCATCGCGCTGACCGGGGCGGGCGAGGGCGCGCTGGTCCGGCTGCTTTCCGAAGGGCGGATCGAGGCGGCGAACGATTATGCCGCGCGGATCGAGGCGCTGTTTCCCGGGCGCTGCTATGTTGAAATCGCCCGGCGCGGCGAGGCGGGTGAGGACGCCGCCGAAGATGCGCTGATCGACCTTGCCTATGCCCGCGACCTGCCGCTGGTGGCGACCAATCCCGCCAACTACGCCGAGGCCAAGTTCCACGGCGCGCACGATGCCATGCTGTGCATCGCCAATTCTACCCACATCGACGCCCCTGATCGGCCGCGTTCCAGCGGGGAGGCCTGGGTCAAGCCCGCCGCGGTGATGGCGGAACTGTTCGCCGATCTGCCCGAGGCGACCGCCAACACGCTCGTCGTCGCCCAGCGCTGCGCCTATGCCCCGCCGAAGCGCAAGCCCCTGCTGCCCAGCCTCGCCGGCGACAAGGAAGGCGAGGCGCAGATGCTTGAGGTTGATGCCCGCGCCGGTCTCGCGCGGCGGCTCCAGCCCTATTATCCCGAAGCCAGCTTTGACCAGCTCGACGCCGCACTCGCCGATCCGGACCGGGCGGCGGCCTGCGCGGCGCTGGCCGGCGTCGGCGTGGGCGAAGAATTCATCGAATACGCCGAGCGGCTCGAATTCGAGACCGGCATCATCAACCGGATGGGCTTTGCCGGTTACTTCCTGATCGTGGCCGACTTCATCAAGTGGGCCAAGGACAACGACATTCCGGTGGGGCCGGGGCGCGGTTCGGGCGCGGGCAGCCTGATCGCCTGGGCGCTGACCATCACCGATCTCGATCCGATCCGGCTGGGCCTGCTGTTCGAACGCTTCCTCAACCCGGAACGCGTCTCGATGCCGGACTTCGACATCGACTTTTGCGAAACCCGGCGCGGCGAGGTGATCCGCTACGTCCAGAAGAAGTACGGCGCGGACCACGTTGCCCAGATCATCACCTTCGGCAAATTGAAGGCCCGCGCCGTGCTGCGCGATACCGGCCGCATCCTCCAGATGAGCTACGGGCAGGTGGACCGGCTGTGCAAGCTGGTGCCCAACCATCCGACCGACCCGTGGACCCTGCCGCGCACGTTGAATGGCGTGCTCGAATTCAAGCGCGAGTACGATCAGAACGACGAGGTCCGCCGGCTGATCGACCTTGCCTGCCAACTTGAAGGACTGCCGCGCAATTCATCGACCCACGCTGCCGGCGTCGTCATCGGCGACCGGCCGCTCGAAAAGCTGATCCCGCTCTACCGCGATCCGCGTTCGGACATGCCGGTTACCCAGTTCGACATGAAATATGTCGAGGATACCGGGCTCATCAAGTTCGACTTCCTCGGCCTGAAAACGCTGTCGGTGCTGCGCAAGGCGGTGGACCTGCTTGGCAGGCGCGGCATCGCGATCGATCTTGGCGCGCTCTCCTGGGAGGACCCTGACGTTTACCGGCTGCTGCAGGCCGGTGACACGGTGGGCGTGTTCCAGCTGGAATCCGAAGGGATGCGGCGCACGCTGGCGGCGGTGAAGCCGACCAACTTTGGCGATATCATCGCGCTGGTCTCGCTCTACCGGCCGGGGCCGATGGACAATATCCCGCTCTTCGGTCGCCGCAAGAACGGGCTGGAAGCCATTGAATACCCACACGAAAAGCTCGCGGGCATTCTTTCTGAAACCTACGGTATCTTCGTCTATCAGGAACAGGTGATGCAGGCCGCGCAGGTCCTTGCGGGCTATTCGCTGGGCGATGCAGACTTGCTGCGCCGCGCGATGGGCAAGAAAGACCAGAACGAGATGGACCGCCAGCGCGCGCGGTTCATCGCGGGCTGCGCGGAGCAATCGGGCATCGCGGCGGCCAAGGCCAACGAACTGTTCGACTTGATCGACAAGTTCGCCGGCTATGGCTTCAACAAGTCGCACGCTGCCGCCTATGCCCTGCTCGCCTACCAGACCGCCTGGTTCAAGGCGCACTATCCGCACGAATTCTTCGCCGCCTCGATGTGCTTCGACATGCACCAGTCGGAAAAGCTTTCGGTTTTCGTCGACGACATGCGCCGGGCGGGGATCGAAGTTGCCGGGCCGGACATGAACCGGTCCGAGGCGGAGTTTACCGTCGAGCAGACCGAGGCGGGCTATGCCGTCCGCTATGCCCTTGCCGGCATCCGCAACGTCGGCGAAAAGGCGATGGAGCAGATCGTGGCCGAGCGTGAGGCGAACGGGCCTTTTGCCGACCTTGAAGACCTGTTCCGCCGCGTCCCGCCGGGCACGATGAACCGCCGCCAGCTTGAAGGGCTGGCCGGGTCCGGCGCGCTCGACAGTCTGGAGCCGAACCGCGCCAAGGTGCTCGCCAACGCCGACATGCTGATCGCGGTGGCGGACGAGGCTGAGCGCAGCCGCTCCAGCGGGCAGGGCGGCCTGTTCGGCGGGGAAGACCATTCGCACCATGTCCTCCGCCTGATCGACACCCCGCCATGGAGCCGGGCCGAACAAATGGCCAAGGAACGCGAGAACTTCGGGTTCTACTTCGCCGCCCACCCGGTTGAACAATGGCGCGCGATTGCGGTGGCCAACGGCGCGCGGACCTATGGCAGCCTGATGACCGGCGGGGGCGCGGGGGGGCGCACGATGGCGGTGATGGCGGCGATGGTGGAGGGCGTCCAGAAGCGCAAGACCAAGCGCGGCAAGGACTTCGTCATGGCGGAATTCTCGGATTCCTCCGGGCAGTATTCGGCCTCGTGCTTTGAAGAGTCGCTGGTCGACAGCTTCGTCGGCTGGGCGAAGGACGGCACCTGCATCCTGCTGACCGTGGAACTCGACAGCCCGAGCCCCGAGGAACCCCCGCGCGTCACCGTGCGCGGCGCACGGCCGCTGGCCGAAGTGCGCGAGGCGGCGCGGATGGAGCTGAAGCTGGAAGTCCACCGGGCCGAGGCGCTGGCCGACCTTGCCATGCTGCTTCAAGGCGGCGCGGCGGGGAAGGGCGAGGTGTTCGTCCGGCTCAAGACCGGCACGGGCCGCGAACCTCTGGTCCGGCTGGGGCGCGACTTTCACCTTGATGGCGAAGTGGCCGAACACGTGGCCGCAATCGAGGGCGTCTCCGCCGTGTCACTGGCCGCCCGGCGCGGGCCGGGCCATCTGCGGCTGGTGGCGTAACCGTCAGAACAACCGCATCTGCCCGCCTGTTTCCGGCGGACGGAACTGCGAACTGTCAAGCTTCAGCCGGTGCTCCGCGGTATTGAGCCCATGCCGCGCGGCGGCGATTCGAAACCGCGTGCGGATGAGATCAGCCCAGGTGCCTTCGGGCTTCATCCGGCTGAAGAAAGAGCTGTCATTGTCGCGCCCGCTGCGGACCGACTGGACGATGTGCATCACCTTGTCAGCCCGGTCGGGGTAATGCACGCCGAGCCATTCGCGGAACAGCGGCGCCACCTCATGCGGCAGGCGCAGCATGATCCAGCTGGCCGAACGCACGCCGCGCTGCGCCGCTTCCCCAAGAATGCGCTCGATAAACTCGTCGGTGATGGCCGGGATGACCGGCGAGACCGAAACGTGCGTCGGCACCCCCGCCTCGGCCAGTTTGCCTAGTGCGTGCAGCCGTTTGGCCGGAGAAGCTGCGCGCGGTTCGAGCAGGCCCGACAGCCGCGGATCAAGCGAGGTCACCGAAACCGCCACCGCCACCAGCCCCAGCTTCGCCAGCTCGACCAGCAGGTCGAGATCGCGCAGCACCCGGTCGCTCTTGGTCGTGATCGTCACCGGATGCCGCGCATCGAGGCACACCTCCAGCAATTCGCGCGTAATCCCGTAGCGCCCCTCGATCGGCTGGTACGGGTCGGTATTGCTGCCCATCGCCAGCGGCGCGGGCTTATAGCCCGGCTTGGCAAAAGTCTCGCGCAGCAGACGCGCCGCATCGGGCTTGGCGAACAGCTTGGTTTCGAAATCCAGCCCCGGCGAAAGGTCATGGAAGGCGTGGCTGGGCCGGGCATAGCAATAGATGCAGCCATGCTCGCAGCCGCGATAGGCGTTGACCGACCGGTCAAACGGAATGTCAGGCGACTGGTTGAAGCTGAGGATCGACTTGGGATGCTCCTCGGTCACGGTGGTGCGAACCGGCGGCGCGCCGCCGTCCACCACCTCGCGCTCATCCAACCAGTCCGCATCCACTTCGCGCTCGGCCAAGCCGAAACGCTGCGGAACCGCGCCGCTCTGCGCGCCGCGTCCGCGTGTGGGGGGAGAATCGGGATGACGCATCAGAACATATGTGGAACGAAAAACCGCGATCCGCAAGCCGTCAGCAGGTTCTCTGCGCCTCTGTGTCTCCGCGCGAGCCGAAAGTTCAAACCTCGCGCAACCGCGGCATCAGTTCGACGAAGTTGCAGGGCCGGTTGCGGCTGTCGAGTTGTTCGGCGAGGATCTTGTCCCAGCCGTCCTTCACCGCGCCGTTCGAGCCAGGCAGCGCGAAGATGTACTTGCCGCGCGCCAGCACGGCGCAGGCGCGGGACTGGATCGTGCTGGTGCCGATCGACTGGTAGGAAACCCAGCGGAACAGCTCGCCGAAGCCGGGGATGTCCTTGTCCTTGATTGCGTCGAGCGCGGCCGGGGTCACGTCGCGGCCCGTCAGGCCGGTGCCGCCGGTGGTGATGATCGCATCAACGCTGCGGTCATCCAGCCAGTTGCGCATGCGCATGACGATCCGCGCAATGTCGTCCACCTCGATCGCCCGGGCGACGAGATTGTGGCCCGCCGCCTTGACCCGTTCGCACAGGATATCGCCCGAAGTGTCGTTTTGGGCGGTGCGGCTGTCGGAGATGGTAAGAACGGCGATGCCGATGGGCTTGAAGGTTCGCTCAAGGTCAACGGCCACGCAGGATCACTCCATTGGCTGCGATCCGCACGGCCTTGCTGCCGGCCAGATCGGGGAAAGTGGGCCACATCGCCTGCGCCAGCGCGATCCGGCTTTCCGACGGGCCGCCAGCCTGACGCTCGTACATCCAGTAGTTCTTGAGCACGATGTTTACATAGCCGCGCGTTTCCCAATAGGGCACGCTCTCGATCCACAACAGCGGATCGCCCTTGTCCTTGATCTCGGTGTTCCAGCGGGTGATCGGCAGCAGCCCGGCGTTGTAGGCGGCGATCACCTTGGGCAGC
>Ga0075432_10000433_pt1 | contig 12284 bp, 14 predicted proteins | sample RhiMethybrSRZTD1_FD_72781 | JGI IMG/M metagenome (GOLD analysis project Ga0075432, IMG submission 72781) | Populus rhizosphere microbial communities from Tennessee, USA - Rhizosphere MetaG P. TD hybrid SRZTD1 | ecosystem: Host-associated > Plants > Roots > Rhizosphere > Soil | place: USA... | reverse complement strand
CGAGGCTGCCGGCTTCTATCGGGTCGACCAGCCACAGCGCGGCGACATGATCGTGATGGAGGTGGGGCGGACTGTTTTCCCCAATCACGCCGGGATTTTCCTCGGGAGCGATCCGGCACTACCCGACGAAGATGCGGCGACCTTCGGCCCTGGTCCTTTTTTGTTGCACCACCTCTACGGCAGGCCGTCGGAGGTCATTGTGTTCGGCGGCCCTTGGCTCGACCGGACGCGCCTGATCCTCAGGCACAACGATGCGCAACCAACCACATGATGCGGCAGGGCCGCGGGAGATCGGTATGTACGAGTTGGAAATGGGATGACAGCAGGACGTTACTGGGGATTCGTACAGACGGGATGTGCGTTCTGAGTTTATGCACGACTTGCTGGTAATGGTAAGCTGCCATTAGCCAAAAGGGAGGCAGGATGCGCGACCAAATATTGAACATTTCGACTGAAGTTGAATCACTGCTCACTCAGCTGGGCGCTTCTGGGCGTGGGCTTCATGAAAAGTTGAGCTCCATTGAAGGCCAAATCAGCACGCCAATGGTGAAGAAAATTCGCTGGATCGCGAGCGTGCGTAATAAAGCCGTGCACGAGCACTCTTTCAATATAGATATTGATGAGTTCAGAAGGGGGGCGGCCGAGGCTCTAACGTACCTGAGGCAACTAGTTGCTGAAGTCAGGGACCAGCAAAAACGCCGCAGTGATCAGGAAAAGAAAGTGAAGCCAGACAAGCCCTGGTCAGAAAAAAGTGGCTGGGAAAAAACAGTAACGGTTGGTACGTATGTGGCAGCCGGAGGAGCGTTCATAGCTTGGGTTGTCTCATCGGTAAAGTGAGGCAAACCAGCGTACTTCTGATTGGCCCTTCGCGAAGTTAAACTGCCACGCTGAGCGCTTTTGTTCCGTGGTTTTTTTGTTTCTTACCCCCTGGTGCTACAGTCGCCCACTTTCAGGACGAGGAGGAATCATGCGGATTTTGATCGGAGCGTTGGCGGTGGTGCTGTTGGCGGGGTGCACAACCCCATCTGACCTTTTGAAAGGGACGCCTGAGCTATCGGCGAACTCAAAAAAAGACCCGAAGACGTATGCTCTTTGCGTGTATCCGTCCTGGCAAGACTATAGATCCAGCGCGGTCATGAGCGAGACATCGGCCGGCTACAGGCTTGTTGCCGGCAACGATATGAACGGGCAAACCGATGATGTCTTAGACATCAAGAGAACTAAAGAAGGGTCAGCTGTGAAGCTATATCAGCGAATGGCCTGGCAACAATTGGGCAGAGCCGAGCTTAAAGAGTCCTTCAATAGCTGCCTGTGAAGTTCAAAATCCAAAGACCGCCTCCGGGCGGTTTTTTTGTGCCTGGAGAAAAACATGTCTACGTCATCCGCAACCAATCAGGGCATGACTACCATTTTAATGTCCGGCCCGCTGATAAGGCTGTTTGGGCGAGTCCATTATCGCCAGCTCGGCACAAAGTCAGTGGGCGAGGCGTTCAAAGCGCTCAAATGCACTCTCGATGGCTTTGAGGCGGCGATAAAAGATCTGGAGCGCCGTGGCATGCGCTTTGCGATTTTCCGCAATCGGCAGAATTCGCCCGAGAAGGATTTCGCTTTCGGCGGCACTCAAGAGATTCGAATCGTCCCAGTGATCGGTGGCAGTAAGCGCGCTGGAGCCCTGCAAACAGTCATAGGTGCGGTGCTGATTGCGGCCTCATTCATCCCCTTGCCCGGTTTTCAAGCGCTATTCCCTGTCGGTGTCGCCATGGTCGCTGGCGGCGTCATCCAGATGCTCAGCCCTCAAGCTTCAGGCCTGAAGCAGAGCGCATCCCCCGAAAACGCCCCGTCCTATGCCTTCGGCAGCGCCAAGAACACCACGGCCAGCGGCAACCCGGTGCCGATCTGCATTGGTGAACGCCGGTGGGGCGGCATGATCATTTCTGCCTCGATCAACGCTGAAGACAAGACGTAATTAGCACGCAGCACACAGACCGCCCAAGAGGCGGTTTTTTTATGCCTGGAGGAACGCATGGGCGCAGCAGTACAGATCGAGATCCACGGCGAGAAGGGCGGCAGCAGCAAGCCAAAGTCGCCGACCGAAGCCAGCGACAGCCTGCGTTCGACCAACCTGGCCAAGCTGCTGATTGCCGTAGGCGAGGGTGAGTTCGACGGTACTCCGACCGATTACGACATCTACCTGGACAACACGCCAATCCGCGATGCCAGCGGCAACTACAACTTCCCCAACGTGAAGTGGGACTGGCGGCCGGGCTCGGTGGATCAGACCTATATCCCGGGCATTCCGTCTGTGGAGAACGAAACCTCGCTGAACGTTGAGCTGCGCAGCGATGCGCCGTGGGTGCGTTCGATTACCAATATTCAACTGTCGGCAGTGCGCCTGCGTTTTGCGTGGCCGGCCCTGCAGCGCCAGGATGACCAGGGCAACGTGGGTGGGTATCGCATCGAGTACGCCATTGACGTGGCCACCGACGGCGGCGCCTATCAGCAGGTATTGGTGGATGCCGTGGACGGAAAGACCACCACCCGTTACGAACGCTCGCGCCGGATCGATCTGCCGCACGCCACCACCGGCTGGCAGATCCGCGTGCGCCGCCTGACCGCGAACCAGAACAGCAACAAAATCGCAGACACCATGTTGATCGGCGGCTACACCGAGGTGATCGACGCCAAGCTGCGCTACCCGAATACCGCGCTGCTCTACATCGAGTTCGATGCCGAGCAGTTCACCAACATTCCAGCCGTGACCGTGAAGTGCAAGGCACGGCGCTGGATGGTGCCGAGCAACTACGACCCGGTCGCCCGCACCTACGCCGGCACCTGGGACGGCTGCATGAAGTCGGCCTGGACCAACAACGCGGCATGGATCACTTACGGCGTTTGCACCGAGGACCGCTTTGGCCTGGGCAAGCGCATCAAGCCGTTTATGGTCGACAAATGGGAGCTGTACCGGATCGCCCAGTACTGCGACCAACTGGTGCCGAACGGTTTGGGCGGTACCGAGCCGCGCTTTCTGTGCGACATGAACTTGCAGGGCAAGGCTGACGCCTGGTCACTGCTGCGCGATATCTCGGCGATTTATCGTGGCATGACCTACTGGGCGCAGGGGCAGTTGGTGATGCAGGCCGATATGCCGCGCGCGCAGGACTTCGACTACGTCTTCACCCGCGCCAACGTCATTGACGGCAAGTTTTCCTATGGCAGCGCGTCGGCGAAGACCCGCTACACCCGGGCGCTGGTCAGCTACGACAACCCGGCGAACAACTACGACACCGACGTCATTCCGTTCGCTGACCTGGATTTACAGCGTCGATATGGCGACAGGCCAACCGAACTGAGTGCCATCGGTTGTACGCGTGCGTCTGAAGCCCAGCGCCGCGGCAAGTGGGCCATCCTCAGCAACAATCAGGACCGCACCGTGTCGTTCAAGACCGGCATGGAGGGCGTGCTCCCGCTGCCTGGCCACATCATCCCGGTGGCTGACTCGCTGCTGGCGGGGCGTGAGGTGGGCGGTCGCATCTCGGCCGTGGCCGGCCGCGTGGTGACGCTCGACCGCGACACCCAAGCCAAGGCCGGTGACCGACTGATCATCAACCTGCCCGGTGGCCGTGCCGAAGGCCGTACCGTACAGAGCGTTTCCGGCCGCGCGGTGACCGTGACCACCAGCTACAGCGAGCCACCGTTGCCGCAACTGCAATGGGCGTTGGATGCCGATGATCTGGCGATCCCGCTGTACCGTGTGCTGCGGACCAAGCGCACGGCCGAGGGCGACTTCGAGATCAGCGCGCTGCAGTACGAACCCAGCAAGTTCGCCTTCATCGACACTGGTGCTCGCCTCGAAGAGCGGCCGATCAGCGTGATTCCGATCACGGTGGTACCGGCGCCGGCGAGCGTCACCCTGGCCGCAAGCTCAGTAATCTCCCAGGGCATTGCCGTCGCCACCATGACGATCACTTGGCCAGCGGTGCCCGGCGCGGTCGGCTATGACGTGGAGTGGCGTAAGGACAGCGGCAACTGGATCAAAGTGCAACGCACCGGGCTGACCAGCGTCGACGTTACCGGTATCTATGCTGGCGCCTATGTGGCCCGCGTCCGCGCGGTGAGTGCTTTCGACATCTCGTCGATCTGGCGCAACTCGATTCTGACTGACCTCAAGGGCAAAGCAGGCTTACCGCCGGCGGTGTCCTTTCTGACTGCCACTTCTCTGCTGTTCGGCATCGGCCTCAAGTGGGGCTTCCCCGCTGGCGCCGAGGACACCCAGCGCACCGAGATCTGGTATGGCCAGGCCAACAATCTGGAAGCGGCGACCAAGCTGGCAGACTTGGCGTACCCGCAAAGCGATTACTCGATGCAGAGCCTGCTGGCTGGCGCGACATTTTTCTTCTGGGCGCGCCTGGTCGACCGGACCGGCAACATCGGCCCGTTCTATCCAGTGGTAAACGGCGTGATGGGACAGGCCAGCTCTGAGGCCGGCCCGATCCTGGACATGATCGCCGGCCAGATCACCGATTCCGAGCTTGGCGAACATCTGCTGGGCGAAATCGACAAAATTTCCGGTGACGGACCTGAGTCTGTCAATGGTCGAATTGAAGCGGCCAAGGATGCGCTTAACGAACGGATCGACGGAATCACGGACGCACTGGAATACGTTCCGACGAAAAGCTACCTGAAAGACGACAACGTGCGTAAAGGGCAGCGCCTGTACACCGCTCTTCAGGCCGTACCCGCCAATGCTGGCGGAGCCAATGGGCCGCCTAATCCGACCTACTGGCTCGACATCGGCGGCATCGTATCGACGGTCAACGCCCAGGCGGTGCAGATCAGCCAAAACACAACCGACATCACCACGGTAGACGGCAAGGTCACGGCTGCGTCGACTTCCCTGCAATCACTGCAGGCGTCGTACCGCGCTGATGATGGGGAAGGGGACTTGGCCGGGGCGCTGAATGAGTGGGATAGCGCCGCGAAGTTTGCGGAGGAAGTGCGAACCCGCGCTACGGAAAGCGAGGCAACGGCCATCCGCCTGACCACACTCGATGCGCAGGTTGCGGGCAACCAGGCCGGAATCCGCACCCTGGAGACGGTGCTGGCCACCGACCGCTCTGCAACAGCGAGCCGCCTGGATCTGTTGAGTGCATCGGTCGGCAAGAATACCGCAGACATCGGCACTGAATCCGAGGCCCGCGTTGGAGCTGATGACGCGCTGGGGCGAAGGATCAACACGATTGAATTAGAGGTTGATGACAGCACGGCGAAGATTCAGGACGTACAGGACGCTCAGGTGAATACCGACGCGGCGGTGGCTTCGATGCGGACAACCGTCGAGGCCGTATACACGGCCGGGCGGGATGACGACGCGGAGGGCGCTCTGGCTGGAGCGTTGCAGGCGTGGGGATCTACGGCGAAGTTTGCCGAGGAAACCCGCGTCAGGGCTGACGGTGACACAGCCCAGGCGCGGCGCTCGGAACAGCTGGAAGTGTCTATCGGCAGCACGAACGCAGCCGTGCAGACAGTCAGTCAGGCGGTGGTCGCGCTCGACGGCAAGGCCAGCACAATGTGGTCGGTCAAAATGCAGCTGAATAGCCAGGGTCAGTACGTTGCGGCGGGCATCGGCCTGGGCATTGAGAACGGCCCGGCGGGATTGCAAAGCAAGTTCCTGGTGAGCGCCGATCTTTTTGCTGTGGTTAACGGCATCAACGGGACGTTGTCCTCTCCGTTTGCTGTTACGGGTGGCCAGGTGTTCATGAACTCGGCCTTCATTCAGGACGGGACCATCACCAACGCCAAGATCGGTTCAATCATTCAATCTGATAACTACCAGTTTGGTGTGCAAGGTTGGGCCATTAACAAGAGTGGTGGGTTTGAAATGAACGGGGCTAGTGCTGGCGGCAGGATGCAACTTTCACCAACTGCCTTGAAGTTCTACCACCCTAACGGTGTTCTGGGTATTGACTTGAGTTTGTGAAATGACAGGGCTTGTAATCAAAAATCCAGCAGGTCAAGTAACTGTTGATATGACTATGAATATTGGTCAAACAATGGGGTCAGTTGATACGGGTGGTGTGAACGGCGGAACAACCATTCCATCCCCGCCGGCTGGTAAAACTATGTATTACATTATTGTTCCGCTTGTTACTACAAACGTTACGGGGAAGTTGCCGGGGGTAACGCTCTCCGGTAACACTCTCACGTGGGCATATTCCTATCCAACGAATGGGTGGGGATATTTCTCAGCCAATTCACGAATCTACTATGGGTATTACTGATGCCAGTTGTCAGGAAGTCAGATGGTAGTCTCTTGTTTGACACCAACAACATTACTTACGGGTTGGTCAAAAGTGGATACCTTGCGTACACCTCATCTTGGACACGTCGAACGTTAAAGTCTCTAGGTCTTGACCCTAATGATGGAGCTAACTGGACCCCATCAGTTCAAGTGAATGATCCGAACAGATACGACCAGATGTGGAGTTTCACTGTCACCAACGCTAAGTCACCCATTGTGTTTTTGGTTGGTTCTGGTGTTTTGAATGGGACAACTACTTCTGGAACAAATATCACTTACCACTACTCTAATGCTAGCGCTAATACAAAGTTCTACTGCTTTGATCTGATGGCAGATAATCTCGTCGGATCACCATTTCTGAAGACTTTCAACTCTTCAGGTGTTCTTACATTCAACTCTCTACAAGTACCATTGAATGTTATAGGTACAGCTACGCCACCCGGACCAACAGCACCGTCTGGTTCATATGGTGTTCAAAATGCATACAACGGTGGTGTATCTGTACCGAGGTATTCAGGAGATGACCCTTACACGCAGAAGACCGATTGTGTATTCAACATTGCTTTGACAGCAGGTGTTGAATATGCGGCGCATCTTCCTTGGAACCGAGGATGTGGCTTGTGTGACGGTAATAGTATAGGTGGAGCACCCTTGTACTCAGTTGCTGAAGGTGTATACGGGCGTACAGGTGGCATCAGCTTTATGTTTGGTGCTTTTGGCGGGACAACACTCGTTACAGCAACTGCACCTCGCCCATATGGGTACTACCAAGTGCCTACTGACAGAATACCTACGGCACTAATTATCACTACTGCCAACTTACCATTCCCATTCGGATAAGGAACAACTATGCCCTGGTACAGATCAGGAACAGTCGCCGTCACCAGCGGCGGCACTACAGTGACCGGCACCGGTACAGCCTTTGCCGCCAACGCTCGCGTGGGCGATGCCTTTCAAGGCCCGGATGGGCGCTGGTACGAAGTCTCGAACATTGCCAGCACGACGGTGCTTTCGATTCTTCCCGCGTATCAAGGGGCTACCGCCTCTGGCGGGACGTATGCCCTGGTGCCGGTGCAGGGTTACGTGAAAGAGTCCGCTGACCGCCTGCGGCAATTGGTCGACCAATGGGGCGCGACGTTGGCCGGGCTCGGATCGGTCTCTGTCGAAAACGTGGTGCCCGTTTCAAAAGGCGGGACGGGTGGCAACACCCCGCCTTTGGCCCGTGCCGGTTTAGGCCTTGGCGCCGCTGCTGTCGCGGCCATTCTCGGAACCGTCTCGCAAGGCGGCGGTGTGCCTTCCGGCGCCATTTTTGAAAAGGTGGTGAACGCGAACGGTGAGGCCACGAAATTTGCAGACGGCCGGCTGATTTGCACTGGGCCAATTGCTGACTTCGCGGTTGCCGCCGGCGCCATTGCAACTGTTTCGCCGCTGGGCGTGTTCCCGGTGCTGTTTATCGACACCGCGTACACCTTTCAGGCCTTTGGCACACCTCAAGCAAGTCTAGATGTGTATGGCTACACCACAGATAACTCAAAGGCCAACTGGTCTGCCAAGGCGGTTTACCGCAATGGTCCGACCGCTCAAACAATCGCCAATGGCCGGTATTTAGCAATCGGGAGGTGGTTCTGATGATCATCAAGCTTTCACCGCAGGGCGGCCGGCTGCCGCTTTCGGTTCAAAAATCCGGCGATGTGCTGATCATCAACGGCGAGTCGTTCGACTTTCGGCAGCTGCCTGAGGGGGCGGTTCTGCCCTGGTCGGCGGTTCACTGTCAGCATGTGGTGGGTGATGTGACCCGGCGTAATGGTGACCTCATTATCGCCCTGGGGATTCCCTGCGACGCGGATTCCAGTGTCGCGGTTCGCTTCCCCAGCGACATTGTTAATCCACCCGATGGTGATGTGAGGCTTCCAGAATGAACATCGACTTTAGCCAAATGATCACTGCCGAGCAGCTGCTGGAGGAGCGCAAGAATGCAGAGCTGGAAGCTGCGCTCAATGCGCGCCGGACCGCCTACCTTGCCGAGTCAGATCCATTGCGGTTGGAGGCTGACTACGACGCGCTCTCCCAGGGCCTGGAGCCCGACTACTCCAATTGGCTTGCCTCAGTGGCTGCCATCAAAGCCCGGTACCCGTTGCCGGTGAGTGCCGAAGCGTCCGAGATCAACGAAGCCTAAGCGCTTAGCGCAATACAGGCCCGCCATCGAGCGGGATTTTTTTTGCCCGGAGAAAAGTAATGCCCGTATCCGAGAAAGACCGCGACATCCTCGCCCGCACGTTGTGGGGCGAGGCCCGCGGCGAATCCCTGGCCGGCCAGATCGCCGTGGCCTGGACCATCCGCAACCGAGTGAACGACGGCAAGGACAAGTCCTGGTGGGGGGAGGGCTATGCCGGCGTGTGCCAGAAGCCCTACCAGTTCAGCTGCTGGAACAGGAGCGACCCGAACTTCGCCTACCTGAGTGGCGCCAAGCAGATTCCTTTCCGTGAGCTGGCGCAGGCACGGATCGCCGCTGACCAGGTGATCGATGGCAAGGTGCCGGATCCTGCCGGCGGTGCCACGCACTATTACGCGATCGCCATGAAGACGCCTCCGACCTGGGCGGCGAAGGCAAAGCAGACCCTCAAGCTGGGCGGGCACGTCTTCTTCAAGGATGTGCCATGAACCCGGCCTCGCTGAAACTGGCGCTGGCAGGTGCCTTGCTGCTGGTGCTGGCCACTGCGGGTGGCACCTGGAAGGTTCAGGACTGGCGCTACGGCAAGCAACTGGCCGAGCAGGCCTGGGTGCATCAGGACGACCTCAACGCTATCAACAACGCGGCCGCTGCCCAGGTTCGCGCCGATCAGGACAAGCTCCTGGCGCTCGAGCAGCGACTGTCGGTCAGCGACCAAACACATCATGAGGCTATGACCAATGCACAAAAAGACCAGGCTCGCTTGCGTGATCGCCTTGCCACTTCTGATCTGCGGCTGTCAGTCCTCCTCGATGCGAGTTCAGCCGGTGGCTGTGCAGTGCCTGCCACCTCCGGCGCCAGCGGCGTGGTTCATGGAGGAACACGCGCCCGACTTGACCCAGCGCATGCTCAACGAATTATCGGCATCACCGATACCGGAGACCAAGGACTGATTGCGCTCGCGGCGTGCCAGGCTTATGTTCGGGAACTAACACATTGATGTGCGGGCATTTGTAATTGTTTTGTCGACGTTCTTACCCGTCGAAAGCCGGCGCGCGTCAGTTCAAAGGTAAGTAAAAATAGGTAGCGGCAAATGCGAGGTGATGACAATCGTCTGCCAGCGCTCCAAACAAAGAAGGCCCTGCTTTAGATTTCTCTGAGCGGGGCCTTCATATTTTGCAGGGTAGCCAAGTTGAGCAAGTTTAACGCCTGTTATTGCAGGCTAGTGATCACTCACAACGCGTCTTGCTCACCCTCCTGTTCATCCTCCGAGGCGCCATTTTCAGCAAACCATTCCAGCGAATCCGCTCGCTCCAAGGTCATGTTCAGTTCGCACCCTGCCCCCTCTAGGAGATCCATCGTGCCACCCGTGAGGGAATAGTACATGCCGCAATCAGCATCTCGAAATTTGATCCATAAAGCTTGGCCTTCTTGTAGCTTTCTCATCTTGCTAACGGGTAACACAGTAATCGCTGAGTTATATGCCTTATTCATCCTGGCATTTTGCTTGACTAACTCTTCCTGGCTGCAGTCGCTTAGCGAAGCTGTATTGCCTCCAGAGTTCTCAGTGCAAACACGATATTCAGGAGAATATTCGCTTTTTGCAAAAGCGCAGGAAGTCGAGAAAACTGCAAGAAAAACTGGTGCGATAATGTAGTTGCGCATGAGCAACGGCTCCATCTTTGAATTTGTGGGGGGTGAAAGCGGGCTTGGCTAAATTTGTTATAGAACTTTGAATGCCAATTTATAGCTCAGATCAAAAACCCTTGGGTCTGAGATTATTGACTTTGAATTACTGTCACCCAGTTGCTGCCCTTTAGCCATGAAATAAGTACCCTCCATTTTCACTCTTTTCCCATTCAAAGCTTTAAAGATCTCCAGTTCTTTTCCGTCAACGCCAGAGATTTGTACTAGTCCAATTCCGTATTGTTCACCCCTTCAATCTTCCGACTCAAAATACAACCAGTCCTTCCAAGGGCCTACACCTGGCTTGATATAACCTATGAACCGTCCATTCTCCCGCTTGTATTGCTCTAGACCCTGCATCACATATCCAGGGTTTGCGTCAATCACATAGTCACTATTAGTGATTGGGATTTCGATCGCAACATCCTTCGCATACGATAGTGTTTTTTCAGAAACAGCACCTGCCTTAATAAATGCATTAGCAGTACCGGCATTCTTGAGGGAAATGGCATATTGTGTAAGATTCAATTTTTGCATAAATAAGACATTCGGAGCGCCAGCAGTACCACCAGCTATTCCGCCGGTTTTGAAAAACATATAAAGGGTTTTGTCTAGGCTGTAACCTGCCTTCGCGAACGCTTCATTCATGTATTTTGCATAAACATACGATTGCTCAGGCGTGGGGAATGCAGATGTTGGTACCCTAGCCATTTCACTCTTGAAGTCATCTTCATAGTAATCCTTGAAGGCGTTCACGATCTTTTGCGATGCGGCCATATTCAAAGGAGCGGCGGGTTGATCTGCTTGTGCGAAAGTACACAGTGACAGCAGGCAGGACGATAAAAACAATCGAAACATGAGGCATCCTTGAGAGAGTGCGGCTGGCAATTCTCCATGCGGCCAGTCGATGATTTCAGGACGCTTTCAAACAACCAAATTGGTGCTTGAATGCGCTAGGAGTCACCAGAGGATCGGCGGGATGTCATAAATCTTTAGGTTTCAACAGCTCTGGAATTGCGCTGAAGCTACCTGTGGGAGAGCGTCATCTTGACGAACTCTTCATTCTTGTCGAAGGCTTCCAGGGCGCCCCTCACGTTGTCGGTAATATCGGCCGCTCCGCGCTGCTCGACCCAGTTCGAGAGTTCCGTGATGGCGGCTTCGAGGGCAAGTTGATTTTCGTTGAGTTTGAATAGCAGGGAAGGGAGCAGATCTGCGTTTGGCACGGGTGTTTCCTCCATGAAGAGGAAAGGGTAGCAGGATGTAGACTAGCTGGAAGTGGTCTATTGTAGCGATTTATATTCGTAGTCGTTGGGGTTACCAGAGGCGACCATGAAGTCCCCTCGAATTTGACGCCTAGCCAAGATCCATACCCTTAAGTCGAGCCAGGCCCTGTTTGATATGGCCTGCGTTTTCACCAATCGCCTCCAGTGCGCCGCGAACATTTTCCCCAACGTCTGCTGAACCTCGCAGCTCCACCCAGAGGGTCAACTCCATCACGGCTGCCTCGAGCGCCAGTTGATTTTGGTAAATCCTAGTCAGTACATCCGTTAGCGAATATTCAGCTGACATGTTCGACTCCTTTCGACAAACCCCAAGCATAGCAGCGGCATCGGTGAAGAGGTTTAGGACAAATTCAGGGAAGAGCGATAGAAGGGGGGGAATCTCTACTCACTGCAGACATTGCAACGGAACAACCAGCGGCAGCCTTCGACCGACTCGCAGCAAACGAGGCGCTCCGAAGAGCGCCTCGTTTGCTGCTATCAGTTGATTTGTTTCAGATCAGACTTTCCCGAGCCATCAATGTTGATGCGCCGAGGTTTGGCTTCCTCTGGTACAACCCGCAGCAGATCAATGCTCAACAGTCCATTGGACAACGATGCATTTTGAACCTCAATGTGATCCGCTAAACGGAAAGACAGTCGAAATGCACGTTGAGCGATTCCCTGATGTAGGTAAACCGCCTCCTTATCGCTTTCTCGCTTGCCACCGGCGATGGTCAAAACCTCCTTCTCGACTTGAATGTCCAAATCCTCCTCAGTCAGACCCGCCGCAGCTATGACGATTCGATAATGATCGTCACCGTGCTTCTCGACGTTATGAGGTGGGTAGGTAGTCGAGGCCGCCTCGCTG
>Ga0075432_10000432_pt1 | contig 12289 bp, 9 predicted proteins | sample RhiMethybrSRZTD1_FD_72781 | JGI IMG/M metagenome (GOLD analysis project Ga0075432, IMG submission 72781) | Populus rhizosphere microbial communities from Tennessee, USA - Rhizosphere MetaG P. TD hybrid SRZTD1 | ecosystem: Host-associated > Plants > Roots > Rhizosphere > Soil | place: USA... | reverse complement strand
GGTCGAACCCAAGCGTTCTTTGCGAACCTGGTCGACCCAACGGCGCAAGGCCGTAGGGCCAATATCCAAACTGGCACAAACATCGGGAACTGACTGGCCCTCGTCCAGCACCATGCTGGCAGCCTTGAGCTTGAACTCACTGGAATAAGATTTACGCATATCCACACACCTCAGATTTGGGCGCCATCATAGCGCCCGATTGAAGTGTCCAAAATCATTAGGCCAGTTCAGTCTTGAAGGTTGAAGGCCAAACGAAAAGCCCGGATAAGGTCAACGGCCCCCCCCGTTTGATTTGCTGCAACCTCTCCGACTCCGTCAGCGACTTTCGATCGGAACTGAATCGCCAAAAGGCCGCGAGCCCCTCCTCTCGGGAGGCATCTTTCTTTGTGTCGCAATTGAAGTGCTCATCCACACACCCTCCTCCGTAATTTTTCGTCAACTGAAATATGAGCTAACGCCTGTCGAACCGGAACGGCCATTGAGCGCGGGTGCAATTGCGTAACGCAGAAGGTTGATCAGGCAATGGAGTCCTTTCCCCTATGCGTATCAACAACTCCGGAGCAGTGGCCTGGGACCGAGGATGAGTCACCAATCCATTCAATCGATACTTGAACTTAGGAACGGCTCGGTCAGCCGGTCTACTCGTTGCTCGTCGAGCAGCCCCGCCCGCAATATTTCGATTGCATGGGGATAGTGCCGTGACAGCTGGCGGGCCTAGCGGCGAATGGACGCTGAGCGCGCGGGATCTTCTGCCAGCGCCACTAAAAAGTCTCGCGCCTGAATCAGCGCTCGCGTGCGCTCGTTCGGCATGATCATGGTGTCCTCCTCGCACGCACCGGGCACGGTCCAGCCGCTCTGAGCTTGCTGGCTTCCGCCGCAGTTTGTTGGTCGGTAAATCACCTACAGCCTACACCTAAAACAAAGCTGCACAGGGGGGCAATCGCTGGGATCCGCCCGTGAATCACGCCCCTCTCTCCTCGCCGTACCACCATTCGAGCCTCTCAACACCCAAAACGCCATGAGGTTTGAGAATCTTGGTTTCTCAAACCTCTATTACCGCTCACTTGAATCGTCGAAAAGTAACGTTGTACAGCTGTAATAACATAGGCCGTAGCTCAGTACGAAATCGTCACTCGCGCAGTCATTTAGACTCGGCCCCATCCTCACGCCGCCAGTTACCGAACGGCGCGTCGGCTTCCACGTAGCGCAGAGCGCTGTGCACGTCACGCCAGCCGACATACTCCATCAAGGCCTTGGGAGACCATTGATTGCGGGTGGCCCAGGTGGCAAACCCGCGGCGTAACGAATGCCCGCTGTAGCGCTCCCCCGCAACGCCGCCGCGCGTCAGTGCCCGGCGCAACACCCGCGCGACGCTATACGGATGCAACGCGGCGGGGCCCAGATGCCCCCAGCGGTCGATGCTTCTAAACACCGGCCCCGACCGAAGTTGACTGAGCGTCAGCCAATCCTCGTAGGCCTGCACCGGACACAGTCGTATTAAGGCCGGCACGCTGACGGTGCGCCCCTGATGATCACGGTCGGTTTTGCTGCTGGACAGAAACAGACTCAACCCTTCGCCGGACACCAACTGGCTGGTTTCAATGCGCAGGCGGCATAAATCGTCACTGCGAAAGGCTCGCCAAAAACCCAGCAACAGCAAGGCCCTATCGCGGCTGGCGCGCAGGCGCACGGACAGGTCCGGTGACGCCACCTCCTGCTGCAGGGCCGCCACGCACTGCTCCAGCTCGCGCAATTGCAAGGGTTCGGCTTGACGGACTTGCCGCGGGTGCAAGGCTTGAATGCCGCGTAATACATCCCGCACTTGCGGCGCTTTGGTGGGATCAACAAAACCATGGTTCAAATGCCAGCGCGCCAAAGCGGCCAGATTACTGCGCAAGGTACTGATGGACAGCCCCGCGTGCTCGGCGAGGTAACGCACGATACTTTCACTGGACGCCGGCAAAAAGCCGCCCCAGCCAATCTCGTAATGCTCCAATGCCTGCTTGTAACGCCGAATGGTACTTTCGCGCCGTGCAGCCTGAAGATACCGCTCTGAAGCCGATGTCATATGTTTGCCCTCCGCGCCGCCAGCGCGAGCTGTCCCTGCCTGCGTGAACGGAGTCACGATCACCATTCAACACCGAGCAAGTCGACCACCATGCGCCATACTGCATAACTACCGGGAACCCTACAGGAGCTCCTGACATGGCCCGTGGCGGTATCAATAAAGCCTTGGTGCATTCCGCTCGTGACGCGTTGCTGGCCCGTGGGCTTCACCCCAGCATCGATCTGGTGCGCGTGGAGCTGGGCAATACCGGTTCGAAAAGCACGATCCAACGTTACCTAAAGGAACTCAGCACCCGTCCTGCCGTCGACGACACGTCGCCCCCAACTGTTAGTGAAGAAATGCTTTTATTGGTGACGAGCATAGCCGAGCGGCTGACTCAACAAGCTCAAGAGGCAGTGGCTGAGGAACGGGCGCAACTTGATCGGCAACAGACGACCTATCACCAGGAGCATGCGCAACTGCGCGAACGCCTTGATCAAGCATTGGAAATGATATCCGCTCAGACGAATGAATTAGAGACGCAGCGTCAGCGCGAACGACAACTGCGCGAGCAGTTACAAGACAGCGAGGGTGAACGCCAACGCTTGCGTCAGTTGGTTGCGGGCCAGCAACAGATGCTCGAAGAGCGCGCCAATCAGGTGCAGTCACTGGAGGACAAGCATCAACATGCCCGGGAGGGGCTAGAGCACTATCGGCAAGAGCAACTGGCCCAACGCGGACAAGAACTGCACCGACACGACCAGCTAATCCAACAGTTACGCCAGGAGCTACGAACAATGCAGAATGCGCAACTGGCCAAACAGGAGGAATTGGTTAGCGTGTATTGCGAACACGAACGCCTACTTAATGACCATCGTAGGCAACAGGAGCAGCTCCGACAACACACAAAAACCATACGTGACCATCAGCAAACCAACGACACATTGAGCGAACAGGTGCGTAAATTGCTGACCGAACAGGCGGTATTGCGTGACCGGGTCAATCCCTACTTGCTTCAGCACCGTAACGATCGGCGCCAGTTACGCGAGCAGGCGCGTCAAATTGAGACGCTACAAACGTTGTTGCGCCAGTTGACAGCCTCTGGCTAAATCTTGGTATTCATTGTGATATGTGCGCTTCGAGTACTTCAACGGCACATGGGGCCACGCAATCGATGCCACCCGCGGCGAACTCGGCAATACCGGCTCCAGATACTCCGCCGAGCAGACATCCATAGAGGCACAAGCCAGTCAGAAGACCCAAGCCGACTGGGAGCAAGTCACGCAGACACCTCATCAGGCGCAGTGACGGGACGAGCCGGTCGATCTCCGAAGCCGACTACGCAGCGCCCTAGAGAAGCAGCGCCAGATCGAACACCTGCCGCACCTACTGCTGGCGTTACCACCCTGCCCTCGCCTGAAGACGGCGAAGACCAAGACAGCGTCATTGCTGACGGCTAGCTCCTGGGCATTTGATCCAGCGACACCGTGGCGAGCACATCCAGCCTTGGGTCCAGCTCCCTCATGAGCTGGCGAAGCAGCGGAGGACAGCGACGGACACCGCGACTCAGGCTCTGATTGAGCCTATCCGCCAGAAATGGGCTAGCAAGGCAAATACACCAGAGCATTGCCAGGTCGCATCGCGTCGGGTGGTTAGATGGTGGCAGCCAGCCGTAGTCAATCATTTCATCGCGGCTTATCTGCCAGAATTCGCGCTGATACTCGAACTGCTCCGCATCAGCGGCCCAGGCCAGCGGAAAGAGTTGACCGCTGCACTTCAACCAACAATCTAACAACGCCCATAAGTCGTTGAAACACTGGTGGTAAGCGGGCATCAGCGAGGCAAGCGCCACGTAATGGCTGAAACGTTGCTGCAGCCAGCGTTGTTGTGGGCTCACGGGCGGGATTGGGTTGCGAAACAATGCTAACGGCAGAACTACAAGGGTCCAATCAGGGACGCCCAAGGCCCATCTCATCCGCGCATTGACGCGACAAGGATACGAAGAACCCTGCAGTGCAACGCAATGTGGCCGTCGAGTCGCCAGGTACATTGCAGTTAGCTGGCGATCATTGCTATCCCAGCCCAGTACCTCCCAGAGGGGATGGTTGTAAACCGCCTTCAATTCTGGAAAAACATCCATCAAGTGGTTCAGGCAGTGTTCATGCAACTGGACGCCCGCGTCCAGCAACCTAAGCCATTTGGGATTGGTTCCAACCGACGCCCCGCCGACGGTACCCGGTGCGGTGAACAGCTGCGGGCGATCCAGATGATCGCACCAGCGGGCATACTCCGTGCGTGATGACGCCCCGGAAAGTTGGTACAACGTTGCCCCGAAAAACCGATTACGACAACGCCGAACGGAAGCACTGGAAAGTGTCGACACTTGTCAACTCCTGCCCCCAACCACCCCGGACGCAACTATACACCCATACATACCGATTGGGCCTCACCTGCGCGCCTGCCCGCACCTACATGCTACCTAGATAAGCGGTACGTGCGCTTACAGTCCCCTGCAAGTTGCTGATTTTACGACGGCATAACCTACGTCTATGAGACGGTTATCAACCAATTCCGTGCCTCGGTCGCCAGCCAGGGCTGATTAGGCGTTGTGCGTGAACTTTGATTATTCAAGTGCCTGATTATATATGGGAATAGAGTACGTCTATGGCATTTTTTGACGTGTTTCCGTACAGAGAAATCCCGGTACGTACTGGTTAAAGTGAACGTCCATCCGACAGTTTCGCTGAATCGGTCTGGAGGACAAAAAGATGCAAACCCATCATCGACACCAGCGTTCTGCAGCGCGCCTCTTGGCCCCGGTTATCATAGTTACGCCGTGGCGCTTGCGGTTACGCCCGTCCGTTAGGCCACCAGTGGCGGCTGACCGTCCCCCCAGTCAGTGGGGAATGCTCTCACTGACTCGCAGCCAATCCAGCTGGGTAATGACCATATTCAAGTGGCGGGCGTTGGACACGGGCCGAGCCCTCACAATTGCCTTGGGCCGGTCCGAAATTGGCGGAGTGATCCACTATAAATACCTTTGCCGCACGTATCGGAAAGTCCCCGGCGGTGAAACCTTGCGTGGCATTTACGTGTACATCGAGTTCCGATGGAGTTGGTTTTGGCGCCACGCCTCACCTCGTTTGCGCGTGTTCCCTGAGCGCTCACGACATTACGCACCACCAGCGCGCCAATGAAAGATGCGTGGTCGAGTCGCTAGTCCACCTAGTGCCAGTCGGCCATTGGTACAGCGAAAGCAGGTGGATATGCCGACCGACACTAATGGTGTAACCCTCGCGGCGCGCGCTGCGACCGTCCTATGCCGACGACTTGCAGCGACTTCACGGTCCGTTGGGTGGTGACTACCCACCGATTTTTTCGCCCCACCCCGTACCACAGAGGTATTACCATGCTTGCACTAAGCCGACCGCCCATTGAAACACTCGCCCGTACCTCCCTGAACAAAGGCCGGAGCGGCAGTCGCGTCACATTTTTTCCTTCCCAAAAAAACCGCGGGCCGGTGGCCTGCAACAACCTGATGCAAGCTGACTACTGCGTCCATCTTGAGTATCGACACGATGTCCTCAGTTACCAGTGCCGGCCTGCCGCACTGCGCTGTGGCGACACACTATATAAAGCCGACTTTCTGGTGCGACTGGACAGCGGACTGATCGTCTATCAAAAATTTCTGTGCTCCGAGGGCCAAAGGGGTAGCCACACGCGGGAGTGGGCGCAGGCGGTCGAAGCTATGCTGCTGGACGGCGGCTATGTGTTCCGCTGGCTCACGCCAGACCTACTCGCTCCCTCGCTCATCACCCATAACCTGCGCTTTCTCTATCACTACGGTTTTGGCTGTTCGAGACGGGCGGCAAAACAGGTTCGCGCCAAAGTACTCGCGCTGGGCAGGCAGGGCACAACTCTTAAAGCCTTACTCGCCAACGACATCCCTTCACAGGCCATCTGTTACGCCATTTTCCTTGATGAACTGCGGATAGACCTGAGGCAAAAGCTCACGCCACAAACTGTGATCTACGGAGGGCATGATGGACTTCGTTCAATTCAAGATCGGTGAACATTACCGCTATCGCGGTCAGCGCTTTCAGATCGTAGATCTCCAAGGTGAAAGCGTGCAACTGCGCGCCCTCGAGGGCCGCAGGATCGTGCTGCGCCAGACCCATGACATCCTGCAGCGGGCGATGAAGCGCGGAGACTTCGTTAAAGATCAGGAGGCGCCCATTGAGAAGGATCCACAGAAAGTTCTCTCGGGGCTGCCCAAGCCCTACGCCGAAGCGTTCAACCGTCGTTGTTACTACGTGCGTCCGCTGATGAATCGCTACCACGGACGTATGCCGGCGGAAAGTGCCCAAGCATTAATTAGCACACTAGCGAAGCAGATCAACGATATCAGCCCACCCAGCCTAAGTACGGCACGCAGTTGGATCCGGATTTTTTGCAAGTCAGGTTATAGCTACCTCGCGCTCATACCGGCTAAAAAACCTAAATGGAAACATCGCTTGGACCATCAGCCTTGGGAAACTCAGCAGATCATCCAACAGCAGGTTAAAGAGCTGTACCTGAAGCCGGAACCTACCTGTAAAACCGAAGTGATCGATGCAATCGTCCAGGAGCTGAAAACGTTCAATGACGGCAGACCCAAACACGACAGGCTGAAAATACCCTCGGAGTCGACCCTCAATCGGCTCCTGCGAGAGCTGGATGCCCACGAAACGGCTTGTGCTCAACACGGCAGCAAGTATGCCCAAAAAAGGCAAGGCTGGACGCGTAAACGGCCAAGCCCGGGGCGGCTGTTCGAACTGGTAGAGGCTGACACTCAAGAGATGCACGTAGTAGTGGTGGATGATGACGGCGAAGTCATCGGTCGCCCCTACCTGACCGTTTTCCTAGAGGTCTTTACGCGAATGCCCTACGCTTGGGCCATCGGATTTAACCCACCCTCCTTGGACACCACCCTGCAAGCGCTTAAGCTGTCGTTGTCCAGCGAGAATACTTATGGCGGTACCGCAATACGCTACATCTTCGACAGTGGCCCTGAGTTCGTGGAGCATAACCTTCGACGCATCATCGCCATGTTGGGGGGGGAGATTTGTTACTGCGAGCCCGCGGCAGGCAATCAAAAACCGCACGTAGAAGCCTTTTTTGGCGTCTGGTCGAAAGAGATCGCCCACGCGATGCCCGGCACGACTTTCTCGAACATCACCACACGGGGCGATTACAACTCTGAAGACAACGCACGCCTTACCATAGAGGTAGTCAGAAGTATCTTCAGCCGCTGGGTTACCGACGTGTACTGTGAGCGGGTGCACAGCAGCCTGAACATCTCTCCCCGGCTGGCATGGGAGGCGGCTTATTCGGCCCTGTTTCCACCACGGCGCTATTCGCCCTCGGAACTTCGCCAGTACTTCTTAAGCGCGTTCCAAGCCTCTCCGCAACAAGGACGGCTGCGGTTTAATTCGCTGTTCTGGACAGGACCCGCGGTGCCATATCTGGCCAATCGCGAACCCCGCCCGGACAAACTCCTCGTCTATTACGACCCAAGTGACCTGGGACATGCCTGGGCCTGCCATCCCAGCTACCCCGACGAGCTTCTTGAACTGCAGGCGGTCGATCCTGATTACCAGGAAGGACTCACCATGCACCTGCATCAATTGACGCTTAAGCGCTTGAAGGCCGAACGCACTGCCTTCGACCCGAGCAAGGCGCGCCGAGCGAGAGTGGCATTGCTCCGTGAGCTGGCCAAGGTGAAGACCCCGGCACAGCGACGTCAACGTCAGCAGGCTGCGGAGAAAGGTTCGCTTCAAAAATCACAGAAACACTCAACGAGGACAACGGCCAACAAACCTAATACGCAAGAGGTTTATCACCATCATGGAGACACACCCGACGATTATTCGTCTGTGGAGGTATAACGCCATGCACATCCGCCCCTGCACAGCGTTGTCCGCACAGCCGACTGCGCTCCGCTGAGGCAAAGCTTGCATGTGTCAACGATCACCACGGAGCTGAAGCGCCTCGAGCGGCAATCATTGTAGGAGCGCGCAGATAATCACTTGGTGAAAGCGATGTACTCAGACATTCGTTGTGTCGCTAAACGCGGCCCTTATCTGGGTTCATCAACCACCCGCCCCTGCGCCACCGTTCAGCCTATTGATTAGATCTGAACAAAAAGAGGTGCATTACAATGGAATCCGACATCCAACAAATCGTTAAAGCATTCAAAGCCAGAATTGTCTTTCATCCACGCTATCGGCAGGCATGCTCGCAAATTCAGAACGCGATCGAAAACACCGAAGCGCTAGGTGAACCGGTATGTGCCCTGCTTTGCGGGCCAAGTGGTACTGGGAAGTCTACCCTTTGTCATTACTTTCGAAAGCTTTACAACAGCAACTCGGTGATTCGCGGTGACGACGGGACCTATGCAAATCTGCCCGTCTTCTATTGCGAGGTCCCATCCCCGACAACTGTCAAAGGCTTGATCACAAACATGCTTCGTTTTTTGATTGACGAAACTCCAAACGGCACCATCGAGAAGCTCACCCACCAACTAATCACTTGCATGAAAACGTGTCACGTGAAGGTGATTTTTCTCGACGAAATTCAACGCCTCTGTATTACCACCGTCGCCGAAAAGGTGCGTCTTGACTCGCTACAATGGATTGTCTCGCTTCTCAATGGATCAGGAATTCCCGTGATCCTTTCGGGCACCGAACTCTGCAGAGACATCCGGCGTGAAGATGAGGCGTTTGAAAATCGATATCCATATTTCGCGGAGCTATCACACTTCACTTATGACGCGAAAGTCGACTCCGATTTTTTCGCGACATTAAAACATTTGGATATCGCAATGTACGAAATTGCGGAACTCGCAAAGGGTGTCCACCTTAACGATCCAACCATCGCAGCGCCACTCTTCATAGGTACCAGCGGCAATCTGAAGAGGATGCGGCTGATCATTAATGACGCACTAAAAACCTGCTTGCGCAGGGGCGTTCCGCGCACTTTGAAAGCAAGTGACTTCTCCACTGCCTGCCAATATGTGGACTTACCGAACAACTTGTCAGATGGCAATCCATTTTTCCAGTCTTATGACGATTTGATGAAGCTTATATTGGACTACGAGGAGGTTCGCGATGAGTAAAATATTGTTCACACCTCGACCACTGCCTGAAGAAAGTCCAACCAGTATCCTTAAGCGCATGGCTATCATGCATGGTTGCATATTACGCTCGGATCTTAAGGCACTTTTTGGTCGAACATGTTTTAACGGCTCCCTAATTTCCCGCTCGCACCCCATTATTCAAGAAATCTCTAAACGGGCGGGTGCGGCAGGCGATGAGTTTCTTAGCGGTTTTTATGAACCAATTGGTGCGCTACATCACGCTCCACCTCTGAAAATCGCAGGGCTCTCCGTTAGCGCCGACATGATACGGAAGAGGGGAGCCACATATTGTTCCGAATGCTGGAAAAACGGCATAGAGCATTTCATCAAAGACCTCAAGCTCTCTAGCTACTGCCCCTACCACCTCAGAAAATATCTTACAAAATGCCCTAACTGCCAGGTAAAACTTTATTGGCATGCATTGGATGTAAAATGTAGGTGTAATCATCTGCTGATTTCGCCACCATGTTCGGCCGATACGGCGACAAACGAACAGAAACTGCTCAATATATTTAGGATGGGCGACTCACAGAAATTTCGCCAACTTTGTGACTACCTAAACGACTTGGGGTATCGGGTGGAGCGCCATACTGAATGTCCAGCCAATAGGTGTTTATTATCACTAGCACTCGCTTTCCTTGAGGAAGACATGGTGGGAGTATTGGCTCACCTTAGAAGACTAAATGAACTATACCCAGAAACACCTGCATATATTATCGCAGCCAAACTTTCGCTATTCCCCCAACCCAAGGCACGGGACTGTGCGCGAGACTTCATCAAATATCACTCACATGAAAATGCGAAAAAAAACGGGACCTTCACAACAGCACCACTTCACTCATTTTCTTTAACGAAGCGGCAAATTGGTGCTTGGCTTAACATACGCCAGCATTATTGGAAAATCTTACGCTTGGAAATAAACATCAAGCCAGACAAAACTAAATACAATTGGATACAAGCTCAATCACTATCAAAACAAGTATTAACGATAAAGCTTCGCAACGGCTTCAAGAAGAAAATAACACGTAATTCTGAAAGACCGCCAAAGCACCTCCAAGAAATGCTTCAGCTAAGCGCGGCTGCAATAAAAGGCGCAATTGAGCACCATCTCTTGGCGCCCAAATGGGAAAAAAGTCACAAAATGTACTTTGATCCGCACGATATAGAAAACTTTACTAAAAACTTCATTTCCGTGAAACTTCTATCCAGCCAAACTAACATCCCCACCAAACAAATCCGCAGGGCCATAGCGCACTTGAAAATAGCACCACTAAACATTGAAAACAACATACTTCAAATTCAACTGATAAGCACTCACACCAGCCAATTAGTTATTGAATGGTGTAACGATATTGAGCAACAGCTATTAAAGCCCAGAAGCCCTTCAACCAAACGCGCACTACACACCCATACTAAGACAGAGGCCTGGTTACCCTCTGCTGCAGCCGCGGAATATCTTGACACATCAAAACAAGTCATACGAAAACTTACAAAGCTTGGATTTCTTACCAACGTTCAAAAATGTGAAGTGGGTGGCCATCTCATAGACATCAGAATACTAAAAAAATTTAAAACACAATACGTAAGCGCAGCAGAAGTCTGTAAATTATTTAATTATAGTCGTGGAAAAGTGACCAAAACCCTCAAAGCTTTTGGAGTCTTACCTGTCACGAGTCCAGAAATCGATGACAATCCTGCTATTTTTTTTTGCGAGATGAAGTTTTGTCGCACACCAAAAATCGGGATCAACGCCACCAAGAAAATAACAATGGACACACAATACTGCAAGCCTCAGAAAAACTTCAGGTTCCAGTCGAAGCAATTTCCAACATGATCGCAACAAAAACCCTTCAAATTGCAGACTCCAAATCTACAACCAATAACAAAATAAAAAATAGCAGTATCGATACATTTTACAAAAATTACGCCAAATTAACTACCGTAGCTCACTGGTTGAAAACTCGCGCACCTTTCGCATACAAGATACTAAGCAGACTTGGTATAACCCCGGTAAGCGGCGCATCAGTTAACGCCTGCTCGCAACTTATCTATTCCATTGACGACATCGCGAATTACTTCTCGATCCCAGATCGAGAAAATCCTGATACACCAGTACAAAAGCCTCAGCCAACTTTAATAAATATATCTGATCTTTGGAAAAAATATGATATCAATAGCAGGTCCTTCGGGCGGCTATTTTTAAACTCCGGCTTCACTGATCCAATTCGCATTGGTGTAACCACATACCTGAGTCAGGATGACGTGTCCAAAGTGGAGGAAATTTTAGAAAAATATTGTACCTTTTCACAAGCAGATAGATACTTGGGCCATAAACACACACGAAATCTGACAAAAAGAAACAAACTTTTATTAGCGCACCCCTTAAAAGGTTATTCCAATTGTTCGATGATCGATAAAATACAGTTACAAAACTTCGCCACTGAGCACGGCTTCGTATGACCCCCACCATCTTACCTCCATGAGGTTCCCGCTGTTGAAAAATTCAATTCGATCTTTCTTCGCGCCCCCAAAATTAAATGACATCCACTAAATTTACAGAGCCCACAAAGTTGAGCTTTTTGTCCTAAATTTCGCAGATTCTCACTTATTTTGAAACTCTGCCTTCAAGTCATTTTGACAAAAATTAGAATAATCATGGCATGGCGTTACTAACAAACATGAAAAATGGGGCGAACCGGCTCAGCGCCTGCGCGCGTTGCGCCTGATCGGCCTGGCGCTGGCCGCCAGCGAAAAATCCGTGCAGCTTTACTACGAGCGCAACCTGCGGCCGGCGGAAATTCAGTTCGAACCTTGGGTGCAGCGGGTTGAAGGACAGCTGGTGGCGGCCTGGTCGGCGCTGGAGCGGGAGCTGGAAAAGCAGCCGCTGAAGACTGACGGTGCGATCGAGCAGGACGGCATCACCCTCGCTGTAGCCTGGAGCTTCACCAACCTGGTGGTGCCGGACCAGGTGAGTGCGGCGCAGTTTCCGCGGATCGCCGCGTTCACGGCGTATGCCGAAGGGCTTGAGGTGTTTGTCGGTACGCCGATTGACTGACGGATTCATT
>Ga0075432_10000431_pt1 | contig 12290 bp, 13 predicted proteins | sample RhiMethybrSRZTD1_FD_72781 | JGI IMG/M metagenome (GOLD analysis project Ga0075432, IMG submission 72781) | Populus rhizosphere microbial communities from Tennessee, USA - Rhizosphere MetaG P. TD hybrid SRZTD1 | ecosystem: Host-associated > Plants > Roots > Rhizosphere > Soil | place: USA... | reverse complement strand
CTGCTGCGTCAGGGCCATCAGCCGCAATGGCTGCAATCGACCTGGGCGGGGATCACGCCGCTGCTGGCCGATGGCTTGCCCAGGCACTATCGCCTGACCCGCGCGGTGGGCATTTTCGGTCAGGTCATGGCTGAATACGTGCTTACCTACATGCTCGGCCACGAACGTGAAGTGCTGGCGCGGCTGGTCAGCCAGGTCGAGCGCAAATGGGACAGTCGTCACGGCCAGAGCCTGGCGGGGCGCAAGGTCTTGATCGTCGGCACCGGTGATATCGGGCAGACGGTGGCGCAGTTCCTCGTGCCTTTTGGTGTCCAGCTGTATGGCATCGCCAGTGAGGCCCGTGAGCAGTCACCCTTCATCGAAGTCGGTTCGCTGGCGGATCTGCCGCGCTTGGTCGGTGAAGTGGATTACGTGGTCAATCTGCTGCCAAATACCCCGAACACCCACGATATTTACAACGCGGCGTTGTTCAAGCAGTTCAAGCCGACCGGGTTGTTCATCAACGTCGGGCGCGGTGTTGCGGTGGTGGATGCGGATCTGGTGGAAGCCTTGAAGGAAGGGCATCTGGTGGGCGCCGTGATCGACGTCTGTCGCCAGGAGCCGCTGCCACAACGTCATCCATTCTGGACGGCTTTTGGCCTGCTGCTGACGGGCCACAGCTCGGCACCGACCTCGCCTTCGCTGATGGTGGATCTGTTTATCGAGAACCTGCGGGCGTATCAGGCGGGAGAGGCATTGCGCGGGGAAGTGGATTTCAATCGCGGATACTGAGTTGACGCTAAACCTGTAGGAGCCGAGCTTGCTCGCGAAGAGGCCATCACATTCAACATCATCGTTGACTGTGACACCGCTATCGCGAGCAAGCTCGGCTCCTACAGTAGATATGCGTTGTGGCTTAGAGGGTGAAGTCGCCTTCAGCCGCCAATTCGTTCAACGGACGCCGCGGGCTCGGCTCCTCACGGGCTTGCAGGTAGTCCGCCAGCGTTGCTTTATCCCCCAATTTACCCACGGCCACGGCCGCATGCAGGGCATAGCCCTCAGGAATGTTCAGCTCCTTGCGGGTCAGCTCCTGATCGAAACCGGCCATGCCGTGGGTGTGCCAGCCGCTGATGCTGGCTTGCAGCGCCAGGTGGCCCCAGGCGGAACCGGTGTCGAAGGTGTGCCACAGCGCCGGGGTTTCTTCGCTGGCGCCAGGCGCGGTGAAGGTGGTTTTCGAGATCACGATCACCAGTGCCGAGGCGTGTTGCGCCCAGCTGCGATTGAATTCGTTCAGCAGGCCCAGGTAACGCTCCCAGTTCGGCGTATCGCGACGCGCATAGAGAAACCGCCAAGGCTGCGAGTTGTAGGCCGACGGCGCCCAACGCGCGGCTTCGAAGAAGCTCAGCAGGGTCTCTTCAGGAATGCTTTCGCCGGTGAAGGCACGGGGCGACCAGCGATCGGTGAACTGAGGGTGAATGGCGTATTCGGCAATACGGGGATTTGCACTCATCAAGAGATTCCTTGCTACGTTTGAAAGTGGGAGCGACGCAAAACCCTACTTGGCGACGCAATAACTGACAAGCCCGTTCTACCGGCAGTCGCCAATGCTTGGCCCGCGGGGCTGCGGGCACTAGACTGGCGGCCTTTTCACCACCTGATGTCGATGCTCGAACCATGGCCGCCAAAGTAGAACCGTTCTGGATACGAAAAACCCTCGATCAACTCGATCAGCAGGAATGGGAATCGCTGTGCGACGGCTGTGGCCTGTGCTGCCTGCAAAAGCTCGAGGACGAAGACGACAACAGCGTCTATTACACACGCATTGCCTGCAAACTGCTGGACCTGAAAACCTGCCAGTGCAGCGACTACCCCAACCGTCGCGCCTCGGTGCCGGACTGCATCCAGCTCACACCGGGCAAGGCCGACGAGTTCAAATGGTTGCCACCGACCTGCGGCTATCGCCTGGTCAGCGAGGGCAAGGACCTGCCGCTGTGGCATCACCTGGTGTGCGGTGATCGCGATGCGGTGCACCACGAACGTATTTCCCAGTCCGGGCGCATGCTCGCCGAAGGCAGCGTGGCGGAAGAGGACTGGGAAGACCATCTGATTTTCCGCGCAGGTTAAAGCGCAGCGCAGGTCAAGGTTCCACCAAGGAGTGTGTATGGCTGTGGGATGGCGGCAGGCGCTGGTCATTGGGTTGTGCGCCCTGAGCTTGCCCGTGTGGGCGGCGAAGAAAGTCGATCTGGATTACCACGTGCGCCTGTTGCCGCAAAGCGACCAGGCTGAGGTGCGCCTGACCCTGGCCCAGGGCGCGGCGGTGCGCAGCCTGGATTTCGACCTCGGCGACGGCAGCCAATACAGCGATTTCAAGGCCGACGGCCAATGGCAGCTGACCGCAGGCAAGGCGGCCCGCGGGGTATGGCGCCCGACGGCCGAGAAGGCCAGTCTGACCTATCGGGTGAAGATCAGTCACGGGCGCAAGAACGGCAGTTTCGACACGCGCATGACCCCGACCTGGGCGTTGATGCGTGGTGACGATCTGGTGCCGCCGGCCAGGCTCGATCAGCAGGACGGCACCGAGTTGGTTTCACGCCTTGAATTCGAGTTGCCCAATGGTTGGCAAAGCGTCGAAACCGCCTGGCCGCGCATCGGCAAGCATAAATTTCGTATCGACAACGTTTCCCGGCTGTTCGACCGACCCACGGGCTGGATGCTCGCCGGGCACCTGGGCAGTCGACGAACGCGCTTGGGCGAAACCGAAGTCACCGTCGCCTCGCCGCGCGGGCAAGGCATGCGGCGCATGGATGTGCTGACGCTGCTGACGTTTGTCTGGCCCCAGGTGCAGGCCGTGTTTCCTCGTCACCCGACCAAGTTGCTGATTGTCGGCGCCAACGATCCCATGTGGCGTGGCAGCCTGTCGGCGCACGAATCGATTTATCTGAATAGCCGCCTGCCGCTGGTCGGTGAAAATGGCAGGAGCCCGTTGGTTCGAGAGTTGGCCCAGGTGTTCGGGCGGATCAACGATCAGCAGCGCAGCGACTGGATCAGTGAAGGTTTCGCCGAGTACTACGCCATCGAACTGGTGCGCCGGGCCGGCGGCATGAGCGATGAGCGTTATGAAGATCTGCACGGGAAGCTGGTCAAGGACAGCCAGAAAGTCACCAGTTTGCGGGGCGAGCAGATCAACCCTGCGCAGGTCGCGAAGGCGGTGGTGTTGCTACAGGAACTGGATCGCGAGATTCGCCTGAAGACACGCAACAAGCGCTCGCTGGATGATGTGCTGCGCGGGGCGATGCACCTGGGGAGCATTGATACCAAGCAATTCGTACAGCTCAGTGAGAGCGTGCTTGGGGAGTCTTCCAAGGTATTGGATAGCGGGTTGCTTCGGTAATACCGCCCTCGCCAGCAGGCTAGCTCCCACAGGGTGCTTCTTTGTCGTGTGATAGCGAAGATCACTGTGGGAGCCAGCCTGCTGGCGATGAGGCCATAAGCCTTGGCGCAAACTCCGGATCAAACCCCGGTTTTAGGCGACTTCAGGGAATCATTGCCGGTAACGGTCGCGGTTTTGGTCGCCGCCTCGGCATTGGCTTTCAACCGGTTCAACTCCTCACCTGCGCGCTGAATTTTCGCCCGCACGTTATTCATGTCCTGTCGGCTTTTTTCCAGCAGGCTTTTAGCCGAGCTGTGGCCGGTGATGCCACGGGCCAGGGCCACGCCGCCGATCGCCACTTGAATCAAGCCGAACAGGCCGCCGCGACGCAAACCCTTGCCGACCATGACCACGCCGCCAGCCAGTGAGCCGATGCGTTCCCAGCCATGCACATTCTGTTCGGAGGGGGTCTGGAATGGGGTGGATTCGATGCGCTCTACGCGTTTGAGTTCGCTCATGATCTGACTCCAGGCTTGAGTAATGGATAGATAAGCTGACTGCTGGTGCAGGCCACTTGTTCCATCGGATGTGCGCCGCTTCAGCGGAATTTTGGCCCCGAACGGGTGTTGAGGCCCTTGGCCATGCGGTCGTAGAGCACGACGTTGACCGTGGCGGCCAGGTTCATGCAGCCGGTGGTCGGGATGTAGACCACGTCTTCGCACCAGTCACGGATCTCTTTATCCAGCGAGCCGTCCTCCGGGCCGAAGATGTACAGCGCACGGTCCGGGTGAGTGTACTCCGGCAACGGGCGGGCGCCATCGACCAGTTCCACGGCAACGGGAACACAGTTGAGGGGCAGGATTTTCTTCAGGTCGTCGATGCCGATCAGCGGAATATCGTAGTGGACGCGCTTGGTATCGGTAACGAAGTCGGCGGCGCGTTCATAACGCTTGCCGGTGTAGAACACCGATGCCACGCCATAACAGCCAGCGGCGCGCATCACCGAACCGACATTCTCCGGTGATTTGGGGTTATACAAACCTATGCAGCTGTACCGTTTATCTGCCACGAGCGGGGTGCCTTTGGAAAAAAGCGCGATTATACGGGGATTGGGTGGCAGCGGTCAGGTCACAGATTGGCGGTGCCTGGGCAATCGCTTTCGCGAGCAGGCTCGCTCCCACAGGGGATCTCCCGTGCAACAGAGATCCAATGTGGGAGCGAGCCTGCTCGCGAAGGGGCCAGTCTAGGCGCTGAAGATTCAGTCGTCCTTCTTCATCAACCCTGCCAACGCCGCAAACGGGTTGTGCGTCGCCTTGGCGATCTTCGGCGTGCTCAGCGAGCCTTCGCCGAAATACTGCTGGTCGGTATAACGCGAGTGTTCGTTATCGTGGCAGTACAGGCACAGCAATTCCCAGTTCGAACCGTCCTGGGGGTTGTTGTCGTGGTTGTGGTCGCGGTGGTGCACGGTCAGCTCGCTCAGGCGCTTGCCGGAGAATTCACGGGCGCAGCGGCCGCACACGTGCGGGTACATCTTCAGGGCCTTGTCGCGGTAGCCCATTTCCTTGTCGCGCTGGTTGTCGGCCAGGATGCGGTCCAGCTTCGAGGTGTTGGTCGGGGTGGACGAACTCATGGGTTCACCTTTGTTGAATGACTAATGACGGTATAAGCGCAGTTTAGCTCAGCCCTTGAGCTTCTCGGCAATCCAGATGGTGTGGCGGGTGCCCTTGTTGCCGTGGGCGAAGACCTGCACTTCCTCGGCCTTGAAACCGGCTTTTTTCAGTTTGTCGGAAAACTGCCGGTCTGCGCTGGCCGACCAGACCGCCAGCACGCCTTTTGGTCGCAGGGCCTTGGCGCAGGCGCTCAGGCCGCCGGCGGAGTAGAGCCAGCTGTTGGCCCGCTGGGTCAGGCCTTCGGGGCCGTTGTCGACATCGAGCATGATTGCGTCGAAACCTTGCGGCTCTGCCTGCAGGACCTTGGCCACGTCTTCCAGGCGGATCACGGTGCGCGGGTCTTGCAGGGGGTTGCCGGCTTTTTCGCCCAGCGGCCCACGGTTCCACTCTACGACGCCGGGCACCAGTTCGGCGACCACCACTTCAGCGGACTTGCCCAGGTGCTTGAGCGCCGAGGCGAGGGTGAAGCCCATGCCCAGGCCACCGATCAATACCCGCGAGTTCGGCCGTCCCGCGACCTTGCGGCAGGGGATCTCGGCCAAGGCATCCTCGGAGCCGTGCATGCGCGTATTCATCAGTTGTCCGCCGTCACCGCCCTGGATCTTGATGACGAAATCCTCGCCATACTCGAACAGGCACAGGGCCCCACCGTTCTCGGGAATAGGGGCGGTATCGAGTAGAACAAAACGTTTCATGAGGCTCACTTGAGGAAAATGGCAGCACAGGGGAAGGCAAAAGGGCGCAGTTGGGAGTAGCCTGCAAAAGACCACAAGGCCAACGGAGCCATTGATGAAGCGCACCATTCTAACGGCCATTGCCCTGACCGCGCTCTCGATAACTGCAGTGCAGGCCCAGCAACTGCAGACAACGCCGATCAGTCCCGCGCCAATGCCCGGTTCGCCAGGCACCGCAACGCCCACGCCGTATCCGCAGATCAGCCCTGCACCCCAGCCTAAAGTGGGCCCAGGCAGTAGCGGCCCACCCTTGGTGCCGATCGAGATGCCGAGCCCCCCAACCAAGGACCAGCCGGTGCCGGGGATCGAGCAGAACCCGCCGAAGGTCAAGCCGCCCGGCGGTTAAACCTGTTGCGCCAGCAGTTGCCCGTCGGCCATGCGCAAGCGTTTGGAGAGTGAGACGGCGAGGGCACGGATGATTTTGGCAGCGATTTTCGGAGCCTCATTGAGCATCTTTTCCAGCGAATCCTTGCCCAGGTTGAGCAACTGGCAGTTGCTCGCGGCCACGCAACTGGCCGAACGGCGTTCGCCGTCGAGTACGGCCATTTCGCCGAACGAGCGACCGCTGCGCAGCGTCGCGATGGTCACCTGCTGGCCGTCGCTGGTGGTCTTCTGCACCGCCACCTGGCCGGTATGGATGATGCACATGAAGCTGCCGGCATCGCCCTCGTGGAAGATTTCTTCGCCTTGGGCAATGGTGCTGAGGCTGAAATAGCCCGAGGCCGCGGCGAACTCCGCCGGCAGCAGCTGATTGAACAGGCCGCAGTCCATCAGCCAGTTGCGAATTTCGTTGTTCAGTAAGGTGGGTTCTGACATGTCGTGCGGTCCGGTAACCCTGTGGAAGCGGGCTTGCTGGCGAAGAGGCCAAAATACTCAACACAGAGGTTGACTGAAAAATCGCCTTCGCGAGCAAGCCCGCTCCCACAGGTGGGTCAGTGTTGTATCGGCTTGCGTTGTGCGCGATTAAGACCCGCGCACCCAGCCAAGTTCCTCAGGCAACCCCCAACACCTTGAACAAAAATGCATATTCGAGCGCTACGTCACGCAATCCCTGGTATCGACCGCTCATCCCGCCATGGCCGGCGCCCAGTTCGGTCTTGAGCAGCAATGGATTGTTGTCGGTCTTGGTGGCGCGCAATTTCGCCACCCATTTGGCCGCTTCCCAATACTGCACGCGACTGTCGTTGTAGCCAGCGATCACCAGAGTCGGCGGATAGGCTTGCGCGGTGACGTTTTCGTAAGGCGCATAAGCCTTGATCCGATCATGCACGTGCGGCTCTTCAGGATTGCCCCACTCGTCGTATTCGGTAACGGTCAAGGGCAGCTCCGGGTCGAGCATGGTGTTGAGTACATCGACGAACGGCACTTCGGCGATCGCCGCGCCAAACAGCTGCGGCCGCTGATTAAGCACTGCCCCGATCAGCAGGCCGCCGGCGCTGCCCCCGCTGATCGCCAGTTGCGGCGCGGTGGTCAGGCCATTGGCGATCAGGTGTTCGGCGCAGGCAATGAAGTCGCTGAAGGTATTCTGCTTGTGCTCCTGCTTGCCGGCGCGATACCAGGCTTCGCCCAGTTCACCGCCGCCGCGAACGTGAGCGATGGCGAACGCCATGCCGCGATCGAGCAGGCTCAGGCGCGCGTGGGAGAACCACGGGTCGAGGCTTTCGCCATAGGCGCCGTAGCCGTACAGGTAAAGCGGAACCGGCTTGCCGAGTGCTTCGCGCTTGACCACCAGGCTGATCGGCACTTGCGTGCCATCGGGCGCCGTTGCCCACAAGCGCTGGCTGACGTAGGCGTCGGCGTCGAACGGGCCCAGCACCGGGGTTTGCTTGAGCACTTTCTGCTCGCCGCTGACCAGTTCCAGCTGGCGGATTTGCGCCGGACGGTTCAACGCTTCGTAGCGCAGGCGTATCCGCTCGCTGACGAATTCCAGGCTGTTCTGCACGTGCAGGCTGTAGGCTGCGTCCGGCAGTTGCACCCGATAGCTCGGCAGGTCCTGCGGGTGAACCTCGATCACCGGCAAACCGCCGACCCGCAGGCTCAGGGTCATGGCGCCCGCGTTCAGGCTCATGCCATCGATCATCACCGTGTCGCTATGGGGAATCAGGTTCTGCCAATCGGCTTCGGTCGGCGCCACGCCGGTATCGACGGCGGTGTACAAGGCAAAGTTGATGCCGTCGCGATTGGTCCGGATGAACCAGGTCCATTGGCCGTCGAGCGCGCCGTGGTCAACATCGTACTCATGGTTTTCCTGGCGGGGCGCCACGCAGGTAAAGGGCAGGTGCGGGAGATTGGCGTCGAGCACCCAGGCTTCGCTGGTGGTCTTGCTGCCCACGGACAGCAGCAATTGCTGTTCGGAGCTCGAGCGGTAGCAATGCATGAAGAAGCGGCCGTCCGTTTCATGGAACACTTCTTCGGCCGCCGTGCCATCCAGGCGGTACCGCAACAGCTTGTGCGGGCGGTGAGTGTCGTCCAGTTCGCCGAAAAACAGGGTCAGGCTGTCGTTGGCCCAGGTCATGCTGCCGTCGCAGTCCTGGAACTCCAGTTCACTGACGCGCCCGTCGGACAATTCCTTGACGAACAGCGTGTAGATCTCATCGCCAGTGGAATCGACGCTGTAGGCCAGGCGTTGATGATCGGGGCTGATGCTGAACGCGCCGAGGGAAAAGAAACCGCCTTTGGCCAGTTCGTTAGGGTCCAGCAGCAGTTGCTCCCGGCTTTCGTCGAGGACCAGGCTGTCGTCGGCCGGGCGCGGGCAGCGGTAGTGACGGGCATACTCGTCGCCGGCCGTGGTGCGCGTGTAATACAGGTACGGTCCCCACGGCGAGGGCAGGGACAGGTCGGTTTCGAGAATCCGGCCCTTGATCTCCTCGAACAGGGTTTCACGCAACCCGGCCTGATCGGCGGTTTGCGCTTCCTGATAGCGGTTTTCAGCCTTGAGATAGTCGAGCACCGCTGCGCTGTCGCGCTCCTGCAGCCAGGCGTACGGGTCGGGTCCTTCGGCCTTGCGGGCGATCGGGGCGTCGGAAACGTTGGCGGATAGGGGCATGAAAGTCTCTCGAACAGTTTACTGAATAGGGGGTTCACAACCTGTGGGAGCGGGCTTGCTCCGGGCGGCGCTCCGACGAAGGGGTCAGCAAATTCAACATCTCTGTTGACTGACACACCGCTTTCGCGAACAAGCCCGCTCCCACGGGGGTCGTGAGTTGCTGGCTGGATTTGGGCAGCCTGATGGACGAAAAGCCGTTATCATAAGCGCCTCTTTGCCTGCCTTGCCATGGACACCATGACCGAGAACGACTATCTGATCGCTTGGGGCCTCTACGCCTTTGCCGCCTTGGGCTGCCTGCTGGTGTGGATGCGCATCACCCGCTGGATGTGGCGCTGGCTGCGCGAACCCCTGCGTTTACTGGTGGCGGTGCTGCTGTTCAGCCCGACCATCATCGACCCGGTGAAGGAAAAAGTGGCCCCGGCCCTTGCCATCACCGCCCTTGACCTGTTGTTCAAGGTCGGCAACAACGCGTGGCGGGCGATTTCCGACCTGTTGATGTACGCCATGATCGCTTTTGGTATCTACCTGGTGTTCGCGGGGGCGCGTTTCATGCTCGAACGCGGCGCCAAGGCCCGCCGGGAACAGGCCGCCGCGGCCCAGGCTGCTGCCCGCGCCGACGAGCCGGAAGAGGACCACCCTTTCGGCGGTGCCGGCGATGATCGCTACGGTCGTCCGCCTGTGCCGGGCAATCCCCAGCGGATGCGCGTCGAACCCCGTCTGTAACCGTGTCCCTGCCATGAAGCGAGAGTCCGAGCATGTGTGAGCTATTGGGCATGAGCGCCAATGTCCCGACCGATATCGTGTTCAGCTTCACCGGGCTGATGCAGCGCGGTGGGCGTACCGGTCCGCACCGTGACGGCTGGGGCATCGCATTCTACGAAGGCCGGGGCTTGCGCCTGTTCCAGGACCCGGCGGCGAGCTGCGAGTCGGAAGTGGCTAACCTGGTGCAACGCTACCCGATCAAGAGCGAAGTGGTGATTGGGCATATCCGCCAGGCCAACGTCGGCAAGGTCTGCCTGTCCAATACCCATCCCTTCGTGCGCGAGTTGTGGGGCCGTAACTGGTGTTTTGCCCATAATGGCCAACTGGCGGATTTTCAGCCCACGGCCAGCTTCTACCGCCCCGTTGGCGATACCGACAGCGAAGCGGCGTTCTGTGACTTGCTCAACCGCGTGCGGGCGGCCTTTCCCGAGCCGGTGGAGGTTGAAGAACTGCTGCCGGACCTGGTCGCCGCCTGCGCCGAATACCGCAGCAAGGGCGTGTTCAATTGCCTGCTCAGCGATGGCGACTGGCTGTTCTGCTATTGCTCGACCAAGCTGGCGCAGATCACCCGTCGAGCCCCGTTCGGCCCGGCGCGCCTGAAGGACGTCGATGTGATCGTCGACTTCCAGGCCGAAACCACGCCCAATGACGTGGTCACGGTGATCGCCACCGAACCCTTGACCGAAAATGAAACCTGGACCCGCTACGAGCCAGGCCAATGGAGCCTGTGGCGACGCGGCGAATGCGTCAGCCAGGGCAGGACCGCATAAGGATCATCCCCATGTTGCTCAGTTATCTACGGCTGGTGTTGTTTGCGGCGGGCCTGTTGATCGGTGTCCAGGTGCCGGGGTTCATCAACGATTATGCCAAGCGGGTCGAAGCGCACCTGATTGAAGCGCAGGCCGGGTTGAGCGGGTTCCAGAACACGGCCAATCAGTTCTTCAAGGGCGACATGCAGGCCTTGGTCGCCCACTACCGCGCCAGTGAAGACCCGATCTTTCGCAGCGACGCCGACAGCCTGGGCAACCTGCTGACCCGCCAGGTGGCGTTGGACAAGCAGTTCCAGGCGATGCAGGGGCCGTGGTACATCCGCTTCCTGCAAGTGGTGCTGGCTGCGGACGCGGACATTCGCAAGGAAACCTGGAATGGCTACAGCTACCAGATCCTGCTGACCCCGGAGGCGATGATCTGGGGCATGAGCGGCGCGTTGCTGCTGTCGTTCGGGATCGAGTGCCTGTTCCGCCTGATCGACTGGGTGGTGTTGGGCGGCAAGCGTTTGCGTCAGAGCCGGCCGATCGAAGAGCGGGATTTGCGCGGTTTGTAGGAGCTGGCTTGCTAGCGAATCAAGCGATGCGGTGTGTCAGGCATTGCGCCTTCGCTGGCAAGCCAGCTCCTACAGGATCTTCAGCGATTCAAAACGATGTAGTCTTCACCCACCCGGCGTGCATACCCCTCCAGCACCTGCTGACACAACGCCACAATCTCCTCGACCCATTCCACGCCGACCCGCCACGACACCACCACTTGCAGGTCCGGTGGTCGCTGGTCGATGTCCAGCAAGGTCAATTCACCCCGCGCCAGTTCCTCGGCCACCAGTACCGGGGGCAATGCACCGATGCCGAAGCCGTCGCGCAGCAGGCGAGTGATCGCCGAGACCGAATTCACGCAGTTCAGCCGAGGCGCAATCACGCCATTGGCCTGCATCAGCGCGAGCACTTCCTGATGGGGATGGGAGTTTTTCGAGTAGGTGATGATCCGCTCATTGGCCAGGTCGGCGATGCCTGAGTAATCGCGGTTGTAGAGCGAGTTGCTGGCGACGATCCAGCCCATGGGGTGGCTGGCCAGTTCCAGGCTGCGCACGCTTTCCTGGCGCAGCAGGTCGGTTTGCAGGATCACATCGAGAAAGCCTTTTTGCAGCTGATCGCAGAGGTTCAGCGAGGTATCGGCCACCAGTTCGATTTCCACCAGCGGATAGTGATCGGTCATCTGCGCCACCAACGGGCTCAGCCAGGTGTGGATCACCGTGTCCATCACACCGATGCGCACGCGCCCGGCCTTGCAGGAACGGGTTTCGATCGACTGCTTGAGCGCTTGCATGGTGTCCATCATCTGCTCGGCGTATTCGAGCACTTTCAAGCCTTCGGGCGTCAGGCTCACACCCCGTGAATCGCGCAGGAACAGCTTTACCCCAAGCTCGCCTTCGAGCACGGCGATGCGGCTGGAAATCGACGCCTGGGTGGTGAAGAGCTTGTCGGCGGTGAGGCGGAAACTCTTGAGCCGGGCGACCCAGACGAAGGTCTCGAGAAACTTCAGGTTCATGTGATCAAGTTTTTCTTATGGCTAGGGCGGGTTTTTATTAGTTGGACGCAGAGCGCTGGCGCGTCCAAAAATCGGCACATCCGGTTCCCACGATAGGCGTCGTCGGGGCTCAGAACAATACCAATAAAATCAGCGCGGAGATTTGCCATGAGTGCGCCCGACACCACCGTCATTCCGAAAGCCACGGCTCGCCCGGGACCTTTCGACTGGTACCGCAACATCAATCAGCAGGAACGCCGCACCTTCTGGAGCTGCAAGATCGGCTATGGCCTGGATGGCATGGACACCCAGATGCTCAGCTTCGTGGTGCCGACCCTGATTGCCATGTGGGGCATCACCACTGGCCAGGCCGGGCTGATTCACACCAGCACGCTGATCGCTTCGGCCATCGGTGGCTGGGTGGCGGG